>Ga0179591_1270691_pt1 | contig 14383 bp, 15 predicted proteins | sample CZOMad2_1_08_16f_FD_182891 | JGI IMG/M metagenome (GOLD analysis project Ga0179591, IMG submission 182891) | Vadose zone soil fungal communities from Angelo Coast Range Reserve, California, USA - CZOMad2_1_08_16fungal (PacBio error correction) | ecosystem: Environmental > Terrestrial > Soil >...
AGCTAGGAAAGATTTTCCTGTTATCGAGGGGGGGGAAGGAGGCGAGGGGGGAGAAAAACATAAACAGGGGGGGGGATATCTGGGAGTTTGGAACAGGGCCGGAGAAAGCGGCGTCTGGGAGGGAGGGCGGGAGCTTAGTGAAGGACGGGGAGGAGAGAGGAAAGTCGGAGTCGGTGCAGAACTTTTTTTTTTAGAAATTAAAGGGATTGTCCGCGGAAGGGGGGGATATTTAAATCAAGGGTGCTTTCCTGCAAGACGCGCAGTTTGCTCGAGAGTGAAGGGAGAGAAAAAAGGAAGAGAAGGGTGAACGGCTAGGAGTTAAGCGTCTGGACTTAGAGCAGCTTTCAAGATCACGACGGGCGTGGGGGGTCAGAGAGAATTGCCGAACTCTCAATAACTAGAGGAGATCTACTGCAAAGAGCCGTAGGAAGAATAAAAAAAGGGGAAGGAGCAGAAGGGGAGGGAATAACTTTATGCGCGTGGATAAATTTGCGAACCGGCTTGGAGACAGGTACAGAACGGGACTTAAATGATTGGGGAACTTGGTAGGAGTAGTTAACTCGGTGACTGATGAAGCTGTACGGAGAAGGGTGTCAGATATTTCGGGAAAAAAAGCCTGCTGTGGAGAAAGTTTAAACTTTAGACCGGGCGGATTCCCTGGCCAGGGGGGAGAGGGGGAAAACGTTCGCGGGGGAAGCTCGGGCATCAGGCGAATTATGGAAAGGAGGGAAGGAATTTTGACAAAAAAGACAATCGATGGCTCGGACAACGCATTTCTTCGAGGACAAACCTGAGGATAAGCTCGGGAGCTAGCAGAAATCTTAAATGACTGACGGAAACGGCGGGGGTCATGGAAGAAATAGGCCTATAATGAACGGGACCAGGCAGGAGGCCGGGGGACGAAAGGGACGTGGTGGGAACGTGCTAGAACTCAAGGGAAGAGAGTTAATAGTTGAGAAAAGGAGAACATCAATTTATGAAGGCCGCGGGTGCTCGGAAAGTAGATGTTTTGCAAGGGGGGTGGGGGGAGGAAGGACAAATCGGGAAAGTTGTCTATAAAAAAATTCGACAGGGAGCGCCAGTAGCTGATTTCTGCCCTTTTGGGATGGGGAAAGGTTAGCAGTTGCACTGCAAGTCAGGAAGAAGTAAAAGGGGTGGGACAGATGCTCGCCGACTTAGACTAAGGTTGTGAGAGATAGTCTGAAAAAATAACAGAATGGAAAGAAAGTGAAGAAGGGGGGTGAAAAAAACAAAAATTGCACAGGCGTCTCGTGAACTTTCACTGAAGGTACGCCGAAGTAACTTTGTACGAGGAATGCAGGCGGAGTACAACCGAAAATAATTAAGTTGAGCCTGGGGGGAGCCAATAGGGGACGGAGGAAAAACAAGAGACGGGAATCATAAGAGCGTGTAAGGTTTGAGGTCCTGGAATCGAGAAAGGGAAAAAAAAAGGATTTTCGGAGGGAATGTAAGAGGGGGAAGGAGGATAAGTAGGAAAATAGGTGGGTAAGGGGGATGTGGAGGTGGGGGGGAAAGGACGTGGGGGGAGGGGTGGGGGGTGGGGGATGGGGGGGGGGGGGGGGGGAGGGTGAGGAGGGGGCGGGAGTGAGGGTTTCAACAGGGGGTTTCCCCCTATGCTCAAGTTCGGAAACCGAAAAGAACTTTACAAAAAAGGTCCCGGGATGGTTGACGCTCTCCTTCATCGGGGCATAGGACCGTAGGACAGGAGAATGGACGTCTTCAAGTACTGTATGGAGCTTGGAAGGACAGGGAAAAGACGATGTTTCATGGACGCTCGTTAAAGGCCAGCTTTAACCGGGTCCAACACGGAGGCAGTTGGGGTAGGTTAGTCCGGGACCGGGTGAGACTTAATCGGGAGGAAAGCCAGGCCCGTCTTCAGAGGAGCCCTTCCAACTGGTGACCATGAAGAACCGCGAACACCACTTTTTAATGGTGTGTCCGCCAGAAAGCGTGGGCTCCGGCCGCCGAGGATTGGAGGGCCTTGGGGAAACTAGAATCGGTCGAATGCGGCTTTCAGATCGCGAAATAAGCTGAAGAGAGTTTGGGGGTCGGAGGGCTAAGGTGAGGAGGAAAAAATACGGGGGTGTAATGAAAAAAAGCAAGAGATTTTGAAAAAGGCCCCTCCAACAGGGAACCATGTTGGAAGAGATACTTTCTTCAGATTGACCCGGTCAGGCGTTTGGCCTGTTGGAGAAGGGGGAATGTACAGCATGTTACGTTGAGGGGGGCAACATCGGTGGGAAGCAATTGAACCAGCTATGAGGGAGAAGAATAAATTTGAGGCAGATACGAAATCTCTAAAAACGGGAGAAGGAAAAATAGAAATTCGGAGCGCCAGAGCCTAGGTATCTCGCGAATAGGATTAAGATCCCAAAATGAAATAAAATAAGAAAACCTTCTCTCTAGGAGAAAGGGAACCAACGCGGGGACCTGGAAATGACTGAAAAAGGTAAAAGGAAAAGTCACTCATGCCCTGGGGGAGGGAAATGACCTTAAGGGACACGAGATATCCCCAACGGCTAAGGAAAACTTAGAAATCGCATAAAAAAAGTATTCCGGGGGATTTAGTTAATCAGACTTCTTGTCAAGGCCGAAGGAGCCTTGCTGATATAATTAAGAATAACAACGTGGAGATCACAGATATCTTTGTGAGGGTATCAAACCATAAAAACATTGGATTGGATTCATGCTTGAAACAATTTCATTAAGAAGTACTGAGACCGAAGACTGTGCTCAGGGTATATTTGAAAGCCATCGAGAGGACCGGGGGGCAGCAGAGAGAGCTCCGAAACAGAAGGCGTGGGTGGTCATAAAAGAAAATGTTTGCCACCATAGGTGGGCACAATCACGGGGAGAAAATTGAAAAGGATTCTCAGGGGGACAAGGGAACTCTGGACAGAGGAACCCTAAAAGTGTTAAAACTGATAGGAATATTACTAAGGCCCCGATCCGGAGAAAGGGAAAGGGAAGTCTAACAAAAAAAGAAAAACTTTACGTGAGGCCGAAAAGGGGACGACGTTAAGGGGAATCTATAACAATGGCCCATTGATGAAACAAGACAAAGACAAAAAGAGAGGCGTCGAATCGTCTGCCTCCGCGAGCACGTTCCCAATATCATGATTCCACGAATTCAGAGGAAGGAATATAGATTGGCCTTACCAGCCGCTCAACTTAAGTATTTTGCGAGGGAGACGCCGCTTAGAGACGAAAGGTGACGGCGGCGTAAATGAAGGGGAAAGTACAGACGCCCGAAGCCACTGGGTACCTGCATGTGAGCTCATTCTATCAGGAGAGGGGTGAAAAAAGTAGCGCTTCCGAAGCCGCAAGGTCGCCGAAGAAAAGGGTATCTTTCAAGGTAACTTTTGCTATTGCACAGAGGGGGACGGGGGACGAACGATAAAGAAAAAAAAAACCAACAAGCGACAAACGCTAAAAAAGCTATCAGGGGTCTTAAGTGGGTGAGGGAGAGAGGTTGGGCGCAACGATCCCAACAACATGGCCAGATCCCAAAAAGCTAAAAAAATCCCCCGGAAATTTGAAGGGGTCGACTTTGAGAAAAGGAAGCTGTGCCGGGGCAGAATCTCACTACGAGATTCGCTAGGAAGGACCAAAGGGTCTTGGAAGGAAGTTCTTAAAGGTTCCCGAAATTCCCGATGGGAGTGAGAGGAAGGCGAGGGGGGGGATCCGTCCCTGAGGATGCTTGGCTCGAAGCTGCGGGTTGGTGTTACGATCAGTCGGGGTGGGGGGATGGAACGGAAATTTCTCTATAATTCGAATGGTCGGGAAAGACCAATCTTCCCCGACCCTGTCACCAAGGGAACCCGGAGGGACAGGATTGGGGCAAAAATGGAAGGCAAACATAAACAATGCTGCTAAAAGGAAAAGAGGTCTGTTTAAAAGAAAAATGAAACTCCGACCAAGTCGACACAGCGATGGAATAGCGGTCAAAAACGTAAGGAAAAAAAAACCGGTAAAAAAAACAGAATTTGCGCCTTGAGTCAGCCTAAAAGAGGAGAAGCCTGTAGACATTACAATGGCCCGCGCAGCAGTAGATAGCACCCTTAATGAAATAAATCATTGTCTATTGAGGGGGAGACAGGATAGAAGCGAAGGGACAGAAAGCGGTGATGCGCGGGGGGGAAACGCAAGGATCTAGCGAGGATATCCGCTGAGGCGAGAGACTGCCCGGGGGGAAGAAGACGCCAAAGAGCAGCCAACCGCTGTCCTTTGTTGACGAGCGACGAGAAGTCATCCCCAAGGGGAGGCAAGAAGAAAAGGAATTGTCATCTGAACGAAAGCAAAGCGGCAAAGCGAAAAAAAAACGTTGCCGATAAAAAGAGGGGAAAGGTCAAAAAAAACGTTTCCTAGGGCAAACTAGCAAAAATCGTGAGAGGAATCAAGAGCAACGTGGAAAAAAGATAGAGGTAAACCTCCAAAAGAAAGCCGCCTCTATCCGGCAATTAAAACAGGGCTATAAAAAAAGAAATGATGGTCTGGAACGGAAAAACTACAAAACGAGCCGTAAGGAACCGCTAAATAGGGAAAGAGATATCTTCGCCAAAAAAAGGGTAAAAGAGAATAGACGGGAACGGAGGACTGTGACGGCGCTGTTGGGGCCAAAAGCGGTGAAAGAAAAACATTGTAGGGAGGGAGGCTGGGGAACTTGCCGGCTAGCGGCAGAGTGGTTGATTTCTTCTAGCGGGATACCGTAGTCATAGAAGGGAAAGAGGAGAAAAAAGGGTTGCAGAAACGTTTTTGGGTAAAAGGAAAAATTCAAGAGAAAAGAGGAAGCTTCAAGCAGCTAGTGGAAGAATCCTGGCGTTGCGCATCTCGCGTTGGGATAATGAGCTGATTCTTTAACGAAGTACGAGACGGTGTGAGTTGGAGGCGGTTCGTGAAGAGAATGGAAGTTCGGGCGAGGGGGGGGAGCCTAAGGAGGGCGAGACTGCAAGAGCTCATAAGGAGAGGAGAAGAGAAGACGTGTAATTCGAACAGTAAAGGCAATGGGGAGGCATTAAGGATGCGCGAAATTGATTGCTCGGCTGAACAATTTTGGAGTCGCACATGAGTTCTACGGATGGCGGAGGGCGGAGCACAGGGGGAAAGGTGGGGAAGGGGGGGGGGAGGCGTTTTAGTTTGGAAGAAGGAAAAGCCTTTAAGCCTGGTAGAGAAGTTTGATCATGACAACAAGCAGCAAGCTGTTGAAAGTCAGGGGTTTGAGGTCACCGTGCGGATTCCCATGGGGCTTAAGGGGGCCGCGGGAAGCTGGGGGGGAAAAAGTAGAGGGAAGCTGGCTTTAGAACCAATTAGAAGGATGCTCGAAGTAGGGGAACATCAAAATCCTGGTGAAAAACGATGGCTGAGAAGTAGATAATGCAGCAGTTCGTCGCGCTAATCACAGAAAAATATCTATAATACGTGCCCGACCATTGCGAAAAGCGGCATACGTGCAGTCCAGAATGGAAAAGAGTTTCAAAACAGGTCTATTCCTGCACTCGACTGGGTTCCGTACAATACAATTCGCCCAGCAAAGGGGGGAGTGGGCACGCGGAGACTCGGAGATGATGGTTTTGTGGTGAAGGGCGGGCAAAAATCATCAGTGGGGGGATCACCGCGGATAAGAAAACTGCTACGAAGGTTGATATTGCTGCAAACTTGTTGTGCAGGATGGGTTGAGCATGTGACGTCGCGAAAACGAAATATCAGCAGGAAAAAAGGGGTACAAGGGAGAATCTCGACAAGTTCTTAAAAGGAGACTTTGGCGGCTAGCACTCTTCACAAAAGCGAAAACGGAATTCCGGGCCAGGGAAAACCATTTGGAACAGGCTTAAAAAAGATAAGGACTTAACTTGTGAGACTTAAGAACGTGTCGCATATTCGGGAGCCTTCAAAAGAAAAGAGGGAATGGGATAAAGGTTACGCAAGATTTCTAGGTCGACCTCGAAGTTCTCATTTAGCTTGGGATCTGTGCAAGAGTCGCGATCGAAGGGTTGAGGGGATTTCAGGGGGAACAGTAGCAGTGGGAATCCTACGGCGTAGGCCCGCGTATTAAGCCGAAAAAAAAGGTATACAGGCGGCGGGAGCTCGCACGTCAGGGGAAGGGATAAATTTGGGGCGGAGAATTGTCTTGAGGACGAGATGGGAGTCTGCATGTGACTGGGGTAAGGGAAAGCTGGAAGAAAGCGACCAGCAGGGTTGAAAATGAGAAAAAGGGAAGTGAAAAAAAAAAGCAAAGTGGGGGGGCAGCTCCTTTGAGCCACAACGTCCTCTGGGGGCGATTACCCCGGGGCAGGGAAGGAGGGACAGGAAAGCGACCAATAAAGCTGAGGAGAGGGCGGACGGGGCAGGGGGAAACTTGAGAAAGGCACCGGCAAAATAAAATTGGGCAAGGGGTGAACGCCTAACAAATATCGGGTTAGCGCCAAAAAACCTTATGAGCTTTGGGGAGATACGACACGGCAGCACCTTTTTTTCATAAGATGTAGAATGGACTGGGTTGGGGCGAGGGAGGGGGGGGGGGAGCAAGACTGGGGTGGTATACTCGCGGTCCAAGCAGGAGTAACTCCACCCAGGGGAATTTCATTTCCGAGGGAGCATAAAACTCTTTCCAAGGAGGGGACTTTTTGGAGGGGGCTCAGGGTAAGGCGGAGGGGAGGTGTATTAGACAGAAAAAGCTGCGTAATGGAGAGGGAGGAGCGTCAAATATAAAATATTCTTTATGATCAATCTCTAGAAAAAAATGAAAGAGGGTAGGATTATCGGGGGGCAATCACGCAGAAGGGAGAGAGAAGGGAAAACATGTCAAATCCCCAGCGGATCTCATAAGCAGTCCCTAGAGAATTAGACCTAAGCTTAAAAAACGCCTCAGGAGAGGGGGGGAAAGGAGCGGCGGACCCCTTAAGAAAAGTCAACTGGGGTTGGGCGGGCAAACACTTCTTACACACCGGGAGACAACGGTGTCAGGGAAGACCAAACGAAATACGCATGCAAAACAAGAAAATAATAACTCTGTATTTAAAGCTCTGGAAGCAGCAGGCATTCCGTGATGGAGCTAAAAGACGGGGGAAAAGTGAATCAAAACGTATCGGGTTGAAAGGTTGGGGAAACTTAAACCAGTGTCTGCTGGAGGAAGGGCGCTTGCTCAGTACGGACCCCTGCAAGCAACCTGCGTTTACTGTGAGTGCGGGGGGCCATAGGAAAACAGTGAGGGCACATCTCCCATATGAGGGGGTAAAGCACAGGGGGAATTTCTAAAACAATCGGGCCTGTGCAAATAACTGTCTCATGGACAGAAATTGAGGGGGACGCTCAGACATCGCAGAAAATGACAACAACTACTGAAAGACGGCCAGGGATGTCCAAATTAAGAATCCGTAAACTATGCCGGGATACATTGATAGAGTCCACAATCAATTGACTTTTATTCTAACGGACCGTTGAGGGGAAAGGAAAGCACGCGTTCGGAGGATGGGCCCACTTGAAAGCAAAAGAAAAAGAAAAAAAGAAAAGTCGATCTCCCTTAAAATCCTTCCCAAGAGCGGCCTGTTCGGGGTTAGGGAGAAACTAAAATCAGAGAGACCCTATTTGCCGGCCAGGTAAGAGTAAAAGGAATCGGTTGTTCAGCGAGGCGATCGCATCAGGCTAGGGGAAGACGGGAATCCGTACTTCGGAAATCAAGGAAGTGAACGGGCCCGACGCCTTACGGGTGGCGGGGAGGGAAAAAATCATACAGAGGGGTAGATGGTGTGGAAGGGGGGACAGGGGATTCCGCCAAAGTCCGAAGAAAGGGCGAAATCGGGGGGGGAAAATTGACGGCTGCTAGTGTCCCCTCGTGGGATGCTACGAAAGGCTCAAATCTAACCCAAGGGGGGGGGAAGAAAGACTCGGAAAAAGGCGAAAGGGGGGGGCGTATAGTGGGTGGAGGAACGGCTCGACTATGGTCTCAGCGATCAACAAACACATTGAAATTTCTCCCCTGCAGTCTTCCGGACAAACGTCCTAAAAGGTGTTGGGCTCCTTGTAATACTGACACAGGGGAGTGCAAGGCAAGATAAGAAAGCGCACGTCGGAAGTACGCGAAGCGTCAAAAAGAGTCAGGACTGGCAGCTTCTGAAATGCAGGACACGGGACTGTAAGAAGAGGTCTGAGACAGCGCGGGAGAAAGCCCTGACATGCCTGGGAAGAGGCAGCCCTGAGGGTTGGACGCAGAAGTGTTTCGGGGGGTCAACTAAAACGGGGCCGCGCATATTAAGGAGGGAATGGCAAACTCAAAACCGGGACCGTGAATTCACCATCTACTCAGGAAATGCTCAACGCTACCTGAATCAGAAAACAAATGAGGGAACAAAAATGCATGGGGGGTGGGGAAAAGGAAGACCCAACAAGGAGGAGGGAAAAGAGATTCATGTAACACGATAAAGGAAAGAGCCACAATGTCAACCACCAGGGGGGTCGAAAAACCCGCCCGAATAGGGGAAAGAGCAAGGTGCAAATACAAATTTGGGTTCTAAAGGCAAAATCTAAAGAAAGCCAATTCATTAAAATCAATGCAAAGTCTGAGGAGTCCAGGGGATCGAAGTACCCCTCAGAAGAATAGGAGATCGTGGATGGATACGACGCGAAGTAGGGAACGGACCTGCTGGATTCCCGCCGCTTCCGCACCGCAGGGAAGAAAAAAAGACTCGTACGTTTTAGCGAATACCGAAATGAAAATCCAAAAAGCGTATTCAGGGCACAAAACGAAAAGGGATTCCCAGCGGGACGAGCGGGGAACAGCGAGAAAAAAAAACACTGTAAGCGGGAATCTCCGTCAAACAAAAACGGGTTAATTAACGACAATCTGCGGAGAATTGATCAAGGGAACGTAGAAAGATCAGACTCCATAAACCCATCCACTCCCCGGCCCTCGGAAAAACGCGCGAGCAATTCAGTTAGATTTCCACCACCCCCTAATGAACCACAAATCCTCCTCCAAAGGGGTCAACCGGCGCCTAAGTTAAAGGAAAGCTAAAAATAAAAACAAGGAGTAGGAAAAAGAAGTCTAGTATAGTTTGAATGCCTTTACTTTGGAATTATTGGCGTACTTTCTCTGTGAAAGAGAAAATCATGGGTTGAAAAAGCTCTCGGGTTTACGGAAGGGGTAAAGTATGGGGTCTCCGTGCTGGGGGGGATTCGAGATCTTTATGTAGCTTTATGTACTATATAACGCTCTGGGTTGAAAGAAATTGGTGGGTGGTTAGGGACGATTCGCAGAACTTGCGTGAAGGGAGGAAACGCAATGACAGGAAATCCATTGGGGAGGCGTGCAAGGCAGAGGGAGGATTGTGGATGATCGTATTCGGGTGAAAAAAGTAAAAAGAAGTTGTGTAGAGCAGGGGGGGAGGAGACTTCAAACTGGAAGGGCCATGGTGAAAACTCTAGCGGGCGATCGGGCCTAAGCGCAGAACTTATCTAGGGAAAAGAAAAATACCGGTCAGAGCAGGGATTCCGGGGAATCAAGAAGCCTTGTCTTAAGGGAGGCGCGAATGGGATGCGCAGGTCTACCATGTAATTGCGACAAAGGACAGACACGGGATTCGAGGGAGGGGCAAATTCTGGTGTTTGAAGTGGAGCGGGAGGGGGAGGCGGGGGGGGAGAAGGAAAAAAAGGGACGATGTACCGCAGGGGGGGAGGAGAGGTGGGGTCTGTAAACACGCATGCTTGAAAGTTTAGGAAAGTTCGGGGGGGGAGGACCCTTGCTTGCAGGACCGCGGGGGAGGAAAAGGTGATCAGGCGTGAAAGAGCAATTCTCCTTAGTCGACGTAAAGTTGTTGAAAAAACCAGAGCGTATCGAAACCCACCGGCATGATTATGGTACCACCTTCAGCAGAATGAGCTCCGCGAGCGCCAAAGAATCGGTATCGGGCCGGAGAGAGCATGGTCAATCAATCGGAATCGACCTTACCTCGGACTCGAAAAAAAGTCGGCTCGTGCCAGTCCGGCAAGAACTCTTTCAACGCTTCGGAAAGTAAACAAAGCAAAATTGGGGATGAGTTGGGCAAGAGGGAGATAATGGTGAGAAGTTTCATGGGTGGAGTTGTGATCCCGAAAGCTTACTCATGAAATCACCAACTGGAGAAAAAACTCGAGCGCGGTACGGGTGCCTTGTTGTTGAGCTTGATTCATTTGCAAGGGGTTCACTAGAACAAAAATCCACTTGGAAAAAGTGATAAGGCCATTTTAGTAAAAAAAAATTCAGAGAGGAGAATGCTGAACAAATCACAGCGGAGAGAAGCGTTAATCAAGGGGGGGCAGCGTCTGCTTAGGAACTTTAAAGGTGCGCACAAAGCTCACGAGTTAAAGAAGGCGGCTCGGAAGCTTTTGGCATTCACCCTACTGCAAGAAAGATTAAGGGAAAAAATTTACGCAACCGAGGGTCTCTCAGAAGGGAAGAAGGCATCTGGGGGGGGGGGAAAGGATGGAACAGGGCTGCGCGGAGAAGTGATCATGGGTGTCGGGAGTTCTGTAGACTAAAATAGATCAAGAGGGTAGGGCCAGTAGGTGGTCACTTGAAGGGAATCAAAGGTCAATCGGGAAGGTACCGCTCGAATACGTCGCCGGGACTGTGGCCGATGAGGTTGCAGACGAGCAGGGAGGAGTTCAAACGGTTCTGGGTTTCTCTTGGGAAAGGGTCTACAGACCAAAGGGTCATTGAGACGTGCCGTCACACGGCCGTTGGGGGCAGGAAAGGTAAGGGGAAGTCCACACCATGCGGGGGAAAGGATTAAGTGCTGTCAGGGGCATTTAGCTGTACGAGAGAAAGCTCGTCCAGCATTATGGAGTCGGGCGGAAGGGTCCTCCGGGGGTAGGGCCGAAAAAGAAAAAGAAACGAAGAGTAAAACTTTTTGAATGGTTTTCCGCCTAACCATAATATCGTTTATACGCGCCGATGCAGGAGCAGATACTATCAGCAACCAAGGAGTTTGAGAGAAAAAAAATAAAGCGGAATAGGAGGGGTTTTATTAGAGGGACGGTAAGGGGGGTCCGATACGGGTGTGAACTCCGGGTAAGCATGTCCGGTGGCCAGAGAGTGAAGGGAAAAAAACCAGTTACATCAGCGTTTCCGCTTTCTAAAAGTGGGGAGCTTTCCTCATTCGAGATGTAAGTGGGACGCGAGGGCTTGGGAAGAAATGCCAGGATTCGGCGCCTGAACTAGGAGAAAAAACGGACAAGAGAAAGGAGATCAAAAAAACAACGGAGGGAAAAAGGGGATACCAAGAGATGAGGAGCAGCCTGCAGTCGACCAGAATCAAGTAGATACCCACGATGACTGAGAAGAAAAGGAAATAAACGGGGGGGCCACTGATAAAAAAAAAATACGGAGGAAAGAGGAGACGGTAAATTATCGACCCCTCACAGTACAAGGGGAGTTCAATTAAGAGGGGGACACCGGGAGCTAAGTAACCAAAAATAGGGAAAGAAAACCTTTACCATCGAATACAAAAATAAATCTTAGTGGAATATCTTCCACCTCAGGCGCCGGGGAAAGGGATACAAATACGACAGAAAAAAAAGACTCGGGCGGAACTCCTCACAAAGATATCAGGTTGAGTCTTTGCAAAAAACTAAGCTTGGAGAATGGGAGGAGGTGCCTCAGGAAAAATGCCTAAAAAACCAGCGGAACCGGAAGGTTCTGGTATCATGGTCCATCGGAAGAGACCGGGGGAGTTGAAAGCTCAAAAAACATACATGTGTTGGGGTTAAAAGGGGGGAAGGGGACGGACCCACCGAATGTCCAGTGTTGGCGCTCACGGCAACACTCACTGCAGAGGGTCTTTGCGGAAAATCGGAAGAAGAAAAAAAGAAACGTGGATACGAACCTTAAGGGAGTCCTTCCACTATAAGGCGAAGGGAGAGTAGACTCAACCAAAGAATGGTACCTGGTGGAAACAGGGTAAACGCAGTTCGGTCTCCGAGGCGGTATTTTCCCACATGGATAGGAAAAAAAAAAAGACGGCGAGCGCGTAAAACGGGGAACGAGAAAATCCGTAAAAAAACAAGATCGTCAGGAGCCCTATTGAATACTCTCGAAACCAGATTTTTAAAGGCTCAGAACAGTTAATTCTTTCACGAGGGGGCGCCAAAAGAACTTCAGAGAAAGAAAACTTCAGAGCGTAAGAAGTTTAAAGGGCAGCGTAAAGAAAAGCCACCAATTGTGACCGTCAGCACGCTTTTCCGCTCTGTCGCTTTGGTGCGAAGAAAAATAAGACCGGAAACTTCGCAGAAAAGGGGGCGAAATCTTTGTCCCAAAAAGTGACGGGAGGCTCGTTCAAAGGGGAGTTGCGCGGAAAGACATGCTCCCAAAGAAAGCAAACCCAGGGGAATCCCTAATCAAAAGGGGGGCGAAGAATTTTCAGGGTAGAAGGGGGAGGGAAAAAGCTCCGATATGGGGGCGCAAACCACGCACCCATTGCCATTTCCCCACTCAGCGACTCGGGGCACCAGGACAGACGTGGGGGTCAGAAAAAGTGAGAGGGAACTTAGGAAAGGACAAAGAGGGAATCGCCCTTATTTCGAAGATTCCCACCGGGGCGATTAAAAAAGAAGTAGGGGTCCACGGGGACTGCCGTAAAAAAGAGGGGGGGGGACGTACGTAAAGATTTCAGGTGATGCGCAAAGCGTAAGCCTTGACTGCTGCGCTCCAAGGGCTGTTTTGTCCGCGGCGATTGGGGAACTGTAAAAACTAAGAAAGGGCATAATTACGAAGGGAGACTTTAACACAGAGTCAAATAGACAGTTCCTCAACCTCAGAAACTCGGTCCAGCGCGGGGGGACCCCTCGGGACGGGACAAAAAGGTAGAGAACAAAGCTTCAGGGTGGAAGAGAACATAGTGACCACACTTCAGCAGTACAAGGGGATTACAGTTCAGCTAAATAAAGGAAAAACCGCAAAAAACCAATTTGGAGCAGAAAAGAAAAGGGGGAATGAGAAAAAGCCGGGGGCTCAATTACAATGTGGAGCCACGTCATCACTGAGGAGGAAAAGCAGAGCACGCTGGAATGGGAGATTGTATCCAGGCCTCGAAAATTGCCGAATAGAGAAATAAAGGGTGCTCTTGTCTTCAACCGCGGGAGCGGAGAATAGAAAGCTGTCTTCTGAAAAAAGAAGACGCAAAGCCAAGCTGCAACAAAACCGTCTCGAGTTTAGGAGAACGACTTTAACGAAAGTCATCCACAAAGAGAGGATACGGCAAACGCCGCAGGATTTCCCTATTCACTAGCCTCGCCAAGAGGAAAACGTTCGAAGGGAGGCCCGTCAAAACCCCAATGGAAAACGGAACGAAAAAAGTAGGAGAGAGTAAGGTAGAAAGATCGACAAAGGAAAAAGAGCGCCGCAGCAGCACGGAAAAACTAAAAATTACCGGGGGCGATCAAAAGACCAAAAAGGGTCAGGGTCCCCGATCAAACGGTCAAAAAACAGCGCCTAAATCCCCGGCGAAGGGGGGGGGGGGGTGAATCTATAGAGATCAACAACACAATGAAAGGAGTCTAAGAATGCGTTGAAAAAAGCGAGAAAGAGGACGGTGAAGGACGCAAATGGGGTTGTCATTAAAATTCGGCGGGAGGCTAAAAGAAGGGATACGCGGAGGGGGAAATTCACTTAAATAGGGAAGAGTGAGGTGGTTGGTGGCGTCTATCTTGATAAAACCTTTCTCGCGGAAGAATTTTCTTCTGAAGAAAAAAGGGGTTTTGGTTGTGAAAAAGGGGCGAAGGAGGCGAGAAGAAGATACCGCAGGAGGGGGGAAAAGAAAGGGCCAATCTGGCGGGACTTTCCGATCGTGGGTATCAGCAGGGGGGTTGTGGTGGTCGTGGTTAAAGAGAAAAGACACCGGGGGTGTCGGAGCAGTTTAAGATGGTAGCAGAAAGAATCGTTTGTGCTATCGCGCGTGCGATCCAACAATTGAAAGAGATCTAGGATCGAGGAAAGGGACCTTAAGAGCCGGAGGAACACTCATGAGATGCGACGAAAATTGGGTGGGACGCGGGCAGTCAAAAAGGGGGGGGGTAAGGGAAAAAAAACGGATTTCGAAGGACTTGACTGAGGAGGGCCAATGTGGTGAAGGTGACGGACGTGGGGGAAGGATTAAAGAAGCTGGTAGCGCTCATTGGGGGCGAAGAAAGGTATCGGGCAAAATGATTTGTAAGACGAATTTGGGGGGAGGCGACCTGGGTTTAGAAATGAGGACTAAGGGAAAAGCTGGGTGGAACAGAGAAGCTGGCGTTCCAAAGACCAGGGCGAAATTGGGAGGGGGGGACAGAGGGGAAGGGGTGGGCCAGCAAACGCGAGGAAGGAAAAAAAAAACCTAGGCTGTGCAGGCGGACC
>Ga0179591_1307012_pt1 | contig 14382 bp, 25 predicted proteins | sample CZOMad2_1_08_16f_FD_182891 | JGI IMG/M metagenome (GOLD analysis project Ga0179591, IMG submission 182891) | Vadose zone soil fungal communities from Angelo Coast Range Reserve, California, USA - CZOMad2_1_08_16fungal (PacBio error correction) | ecosystem: Environmental > Terrestrial > Soil >...
TAAGCAAGTCATTTTTTCCAGCAGGCTCAAAAGTGTCAGAAAAACCCGAAACCAAACCGGGAAAAACTATAAAAAAAACAGGTCCCTCAACAACAAAAGCTCCACCGCTCTTTCGGGTCTGCGTCAGGCGCGCCCGGGGTACTTTGGAATGGCACCATGGACTGGGGGGAAAAGGGTGTGGTGAAGGGGGGGGGATAGAATCAGGGTTCAAAAAAAAAGGAACCTCCCAGGCGCCGCCTGAAGAAAATTGTTGAAAAACCAAAGGTTGGGTGATCAACGGACACACCGGTTGTTGACACCAACATGAGTTTGTGGGCAAGGTAAAAGGGAACAAGGGGGGGGGAGATGGACCGAAGAGGCAGGAACGCCTGGCCTGGGACACCACAACATTTCCGACAAAGGGCAATGGAGGGAAAAAAAGGAAGCATTATTTTCCAAACTGCGGAAGTTCCCTAGTAACTAAGACCTGACCAACGGCCTTGTTCGAATAAATCAAGAATAAAAAAGGCCCACCAAAAAAAAAAGAAAGCCACCAGGGGGAAAAGGGGGGGATAAAAGGGGTTGCCGCCGCCCGGCATGGTGGGGATGCGCCTGGGACCCACTCCAAACGGGAAGGACTTCACACCGGACCACGTAAGGGTCAGCTGGCCAGGTCGCTCCTGTGACCTTCCCAGGCGGAAGGATGCTCGGGGGCGAAGGGAAGAGTAAAAAAAGTTGGGGAACGCCGGGGACTGCAACAGGGGAAGCGGGGGGGAAAAAAAAATGCCAAGGGAAAAGCTTAGCTTTTAACCAAGACGTTTTTTCGGCATAAAGGGCTAAAAAGAATTGGGGTCTCCCAACCAAGGGGGGCCGCAATGATGGGGCCCGCAAGTCCAAAAAACAACCTGCCGGCCGCCAGGGCACACAGTCCATATAAAAAAAGGGCAACGCACACAGGGGTCAAGAGAAAAATTGGAATCCAGGGCCAAAAAAAATCCCCCAATAAGTCAGGGGCCGGGCAAAAGGTCTCCGCGAAAAGGATTGCCGAGAAAAAAATCACAGGCTAAAAAGGGAAAAACGAAAAGGGGGGGGGGAAGGGGGGGGGGGGATTCCGCGGGGTAAAACTGGTATCGGAACAATGGACGAAACAGACCGCCAACGGCTGTCCTCACTGGGGGGGGCGCTGAAGAAACACGCTGCTGGAGGGTAAAACCAGTGCAAAACAGGCGACGGAATTGCGTGACCAAGAGGGAAGCGGAGAGGAAAAAAACAACGGGAGGAGAGAAAAGAGAGATACGCCCTGGTCCGAACAATTTCAAGGGAACGTGCGTGCCAAACTTAATCCCTCCAGAGTGGGGGGGAAGGGGGACGGGCCCGACAAGTAACACCAACAATCACTGCGCGGGTTGGACAATAAGGGGAATAAAGTGGACATCCAACGGAAAAAAAATAAACAAAAAAAGCCCGGTGGGAACCAACCAGCGGCCCCAACAACGGTCGCATCTCGGAAAAGACATTTGTGACGGAGCATTTGAGACGGGCGAGACAAAAGGGCGGAACTGGTGACATAGGGGTTTAAATAAGCATTGACCAGGAGGCAGGGGGGAACTGTACAAGGGCTGATGTCGGTTCATTTGGGGGGGGGTCAAGCAACCGGGGGGAGATAGCCATTATCAAATGAAGAAAAATGGGGGGGGGGTCTTCCTTCCAGGAGAGGCCAGGCAGGGGGAAGAGCCACAGCAAGAGCCCCCGCGCCAAGCAAACGCGAAGCGCCAGCAGAGAAAGAAAAAGGCCACTCAAGGAATTAATGGGGCCTCCAAACGAAAAAAGAAAAAGAGGTGAGGTGGGTAAAAAAGGCCGCGGGGGCGTTCAAAAACCCACGCAGCCGTTGGGTGAAATGCCAACCCGGGGAACAAACCCGTTCCAGTGGGGGGGTGCCCTTCAGGGGGGGGGTGTTTCCCCCCAATGGGGGAAACAATGAGAAAAAGGGAAACGCAAAGGGAAGGTCTAGCAAAAACAGACCTAGATGAAAGTTCAACAGAAAAAAGGATTAAGAAATCCCGAAAACACGCAAGAAGGGCAAAAAGTTTTTTGGAGCCAGGCCAAGGGCCGGAGGGTGGAGGGAACAACATTTATTCCAAATTGGCCATGGGGTGAACTCCACACCTCCTGGAAGGGAATGGTGGTGGAGGCAAGGGGCCTAAAAAATCAAGACACACAAAGTTGGGAGGAAACCTTCGAAAGCGAGACGGTTGGGGACCATAGGTCAGTTGGTCTGGGGGGAGAAAGAACTGGAAAAGAGCACCCACTCAACAAAAAAAGACCTGGAAAACGGTGCCAATCCCCAGCTAATGGGGGACGAAGAAAAAAAGGATGAGTGGAGGAAAGAGGGGGGGCCCTTTTGAGAAGAATAGCCTTTCAGGGGGGGGGTTGTTTGGGTTTCCGGTTGCACTGGACTTGGGGGCAAAACAAGCCTATGGCGTATCAGCTCCGAAAAAAAAAAAACGGGAGAGGAGGAAGAGAGATACCCATCCGGTTGCCCAGACAGGGGAGGGGTCAATGCCCACCGAAAAAGAAAAAAAACGAAAGAAAAGGATAGAGAGGGGGCTGTCAAACAACGACTTTCCAATCCAACAGGGAAGTGTGGAAAAGGGAAAATTTAGGCATAATAACTGGGAATTGGGAAAAAAAAAAAAAGGTGGCAATCAAATTGTGGTTACCCTTGTTCTATAATATCTTCAAAAGAAAAAAAAACTAAAAGAATGGCCAATTCCCTACCGGGGAAGGGAAATGGGGTTTGACCAACCATATGGGGGGATCTGTGATCTGCCAGGTTCTGTTTCCCCACCTCAAACCCCCATATCCTGTCATCGGGGTAGGAAAAAAAAAAAGGGGGGCGCCAAAGGGGGGGTTCGGAATGCCAATGGAGCAAAAAAACAACCGGAAAAAGAACAGGCCATCTCGGCTGACCTCACTGGGGGCACCACCGAAAACAGGGACAAGACAAGGGGCAAGAAGGAGTCAAAAGAGGTCCACATGTTTTCCTACAAACATAGAAACAGAAACAAGGGTCACCCAGAGGGCTCTACCTTGGACAAGGGGAAGGGGGAAGTGAAGAAAGAATTGGACCAGTCCACCATGCCAAGGCAGCACCAGCGTGGGGGATGGATTGGGGGGAAGAAACTAACGAGGAAAGGGGGGACGCTGCCGCCAACGAGGCCGGATGAACCCGCCCAAAAAAAAATCTTCTGCGTGAAGAAGCGGAAAGGGGGGAGGGGAGCGCGATGCCGCGGGGCGACTGCAAGTGACGAAAAAAAAACGTTTGCGCCCGAGCCTCCGGTGGCGCCGTCGGGGAAAAAAAAGGGAAGGAGGAGGCCGCGAAGAAGACGCCAATGGTTGGTGTTTTGGGGCAAGGGGGGGGAAGCCTCTCCTTTTTCAGAAAACGGGAGGGGGGGAAGAAGGAAAGACATTCAATGTCTAAAAGACCCTAAAAAAAAACTCAAAAACCGACTTTTCCATTATGACGTCAGATGAAAGAGCAGCCAAGTGTCATGCAGGTTTGGGATCCGGGCCCAGACAATCAGAACAAGGAGCAGAGAGCAACAATCGGTACCGCAGGAGGAGGATAAATCATTTGGGGAGCTCTCCTTTCTAAAAAAAAGGGAAGGGGGGAAAGATGGTGGAGAACGGATTCAAAAAATTATGGGGAGAAAACCGGGAGGCCTTCCGTCGATTCCTGGGGGGGATTGGAGAAAGGAAAAGTAGCAATTATTTAGGGTAAATCAGAGAACAGGTTGAATGGGAGGGACACCATTTAAAGTTCTCCAGCAAAAACAATAAAAACTAGGATTAGAAAAGAAAAAAGAGATCCCGGACCTTTTGGGATCCCAAAAACTGCCCCGGGGGGAAGGGTAGCTTCATAAACAGAAAACAGCAGCATGGTAAGGGAAACATGCCAAGCTGCGTCCCACTGGGGAGAGGGAGAATAACATGGGGGAAAAGAAAAAGTGTCTCCAAAAACCGATCACAACAACCTTTGAACCAGACTCGTCAGGGAGAAAGAACCTGAGGAGGAGAAGAAATAACACAAGGTAATTGTGCAGGAGCCGGAAGGGGATGCGGGCAGAAAATCGGTCGTAACTGGAGGTTGGCACAAGAAAAATTGCTTCCAGAAAGGAAACTGGAGGAGGGGCCAAAAAGGGGTCGCGGCGATGGCGGAAAAATTTGCCCAAAAAAGCAAGTGGGGATAGATAGAACCCCTAAAAGGGCGAGAAAAATCATCTGTAGATCCATCGCCTGGAAGGAGTGCCGAGAAAAAAAAGCAAAAGAAGTAGCCGCGCGCCCAAAAAAAAAAAAGCACGAAAAAGCGCGCAATAGTCGAGGGGGCACGCCGAGGATCGTATTCGCTCCAAAAGAGGAAAACTTTTAAGGGGAAAAAAGAAAGCCCAAACTTGGGGTTTTCGGGGAAAAGCGCCACGCACCGGCGGGGGGGGCGCAAACCCTACCGAAGGGTGGCTTGCCAGCAAGTGGGGGGGGGGTGTCAGAACAAAAAGGGAGGGATGCACACCCGTCAAGGAAAGGTCTAGCCGCATAGAGGAACTGGCAATGGAAAAAAGGAAACGCACTCCGGGAAGAAGAGGTCATGTGAAGGGGGGGGGGAAGAATTCCCAGCCTAAGAATGAATCGGTAACTGTGCTCAAAAAAAAGGGGGAAGCAAAGAAAAAGTGGCAAATTGTGGGGCCCAGAAAAAAAGCATCCAGTAAAGTGGAAAAAAAACGCATTCCTAGGTAAAAGGAAGCCAACTGATGTGGTGGAAAACAAGTTTTGGAGTGCAGCCGAGAAGTGTTCCCAATAGCATGGGGGGGGGGGGCGGCTAAATCACTGACCCGGCACCTCTCTTCCATCCCAAAATGGGGGGAAAAAAGAAAAAAGAAGAAGGTGGGGGCAGAAAGAAGAAAAAACCAAAATTAAAAAAGGGATGATGCAAAGTGTTGCATTAGGAAAGGACGACCTATACCTTGAGGGTGGGAAGGGGGGGGGCTTTTTGATTTAACTTGGGGAAAGGAAAAAAGGCTGGTCGCCTATAATCGAGACAACAAAAGGAGGAGGGGAAGTGACACTATATAGAAAATAAAGAAAAAAAACAAATCCGAAGGGGGAAAAAAAGGAAGGGCGCCAAGTCAAAGGAACAAACCTAAAAACAAAGCCACGGCTAAATGAACATATAGCCAGGCCAGAACAGGTTCAAAAGAGTAAGAACTCTTTGGGGAAACTGCAGTCCTGAAAGAAGAGCCCGCCCCGTGACTGTTTGCACCATGGTATGGAAGCATTGTGGGGGGAAAAGGGGGGGCTGAAAATATCTGGAAAAAATAACAACAACTTGACCAAGGGGGGGAAAGAAAGAACAACCTATTTTGGCCGCAAAAAGAAAATCAACTTGGGGGAGTGTTATCTGGAAGGGAATTGGTTCCACAAAAAACCCTGGCCCTGTCCCCATCGGTGTTGAAAAAATTTCTGTTGCAACACTTGGTCGGGAAAAGGGACAAATGCCAAACCCAACAGACTCTTTGGGGGTAACACCCAAACACAGGAAAAAGGGGCAGAGCTGGCCTTTCTTTTGAAAAAGGGGAAGAATGCTACAGGTGACTAGCGCCGAAGACCCTTGGACAAGGGGGGGGGGACGCCCGGGGTGGGAATCACATATGATGGAACGAAAACAAAGTTCCCTAAAAAGACAAAAACTGAGGACGGGGTGGCCCAAAGAAAACCGGGGGGCGGTGCAATGAACCCGCAACAAGGCGACAGGGGGGACTTCACCGCAATTGAGAAGGGTTAGATGCGTGACTGACTTTCCTTTCAAGGAAGGGGGGGAAAAAAGGCCGATCGCAGGGGGGGGGGGGGGGGAGACCACGGGTCCGGTGCCGGGGGGGCGCCTGGCTTCGCAAGGGGATGTTGAGGTTGCAAAAGCTCGAACAATGATTCTCTTTGAAGAAAAAGAAGGAGTGCAGGAAAAGGTTTTGGGTGGGAAAAGTGATCTGCCCATACGGAGGGGTCTAAAACCCTTGTTTGGAAAGGCTCAAGTCAAACAACAGAAGAGGGAAAATTGCACGCGCAGGGGGCCGGAAATCGGAGATCTCCCTTCTGGAAACGAACAATTTTTCAAACCGCACACGGTTTTGGACAATAAGGCGTTCCCCCAATCACCCTACCAGGAATAAGAAAGGCAGTCAAGAACTGAACATTCTCGGCGATTATGGATCAAAAAAAAAGGGGGGGAAGGGTCCGCGCCGAGGGGAGTAAAAAACATTTTTGCTAGGAAGTGGGTAAACACTGATTCCAAAAGGGTGTCGACCCCCTCTTTCAGAGACCTGGATGACCGCAGCTTTCCAGACCATGTGTCAAAAGAAAACGCAACTTCATCTGGAATGAAAGCTCAGTCCAAAGGGAGGGGGTTCCCCAGGGGGGGGAACGGAAATCAGGGAAGAAAAAACCTCTTACTTATAAAAAGAGAGAAACTCAAGTGGGACCCCCAAGGGGGGACCGAAGCCCCTTGGAAGAGTCATCCTCTCATAGGGGGGGAGGGGTTTTCAACGAAGCAAATCCCTTACAAGATGGCTTGGCTTGGGGGGGGACAGCCAATTTGAATTTGGGGAAACTTTCCAACCACCCCTAGGTGGTTGGGGGTTACGCACGAGGAGGAGAACATCCCTGGTGTAGAATAAGGACAACTCGACTGACGGTACATTTGTGCGGCGGCCAAAAAATGGATAGCCTTTAGGCGGGCAGGTCCAAAAAGGGAGGGGAGGAACCTTTCGGAAGAAAGGGAGGTATACTATAAGGGGGGAAAGGGAGAGAACTCATGGAGAAGGGGGAAGTGATGCAGGGGGCGGAAACAAGGGGCCCGTTTTTAAGAGAGAGCTTCAAGGAAGAAAAAAAAACTTTGAGACTCTTTCCGAGAACGCAATGTTATCCATGGGGGGGGGGTTCAGTCAAACCAAGCTATACAACCACCTTTCTCACGGAAAGGGAAGAGGGAGGCCATGCAGCCGGACTCAGCATAGGATAGCATCTCAATATAATATGTTGGGAGGGGGGAAAGGGGGCACGTCCAACTTGTTTGAGTTTCAAGAAGAACACGCAAAAAAAACCGGTTCCTTGGGCGGAAAAGAAAAGTCAAGGTGACATTTGGGTTGGAAGTTTGGGGTCTGTGTAAGAAAAGTGAGCAACGTCAAAATGGAGGGGCAAGATCTGCTAAATGGGCAACGCATGAGATACGAAAGCCTGACACAGGTGAAGGGAGCGTGCAAGTGGGTAAGACCCCCCATCTCTATTGGGGAAGAGGAGGGGACTCTTGCAGGGAAACCGAAAAACTTGGGGCCGCAATGTGCCCTCCACACCTCTCAGGGGAAGAATGGGTGTTGAACCGGCAGGGGAAGGAAAAAATCTTGCAACAGGATTTTTTTTGGCGAAAAAAAATTTCGGGGGGGGGGGAGGGGGCCCAGGGGCCAAGTCAGGGTCGGACCGATCTTCTCGCCCCCTGAAACAACAATGCTCCTCCAGCAAAAAAAAATTGCAAAAGAAAGGTTACGCATATTGGCAAAAAAAGAGAAGGTATCTTGGGTGAACAAGGGTGGGGGACCGTCGCAAAAAAAAAACTTTGGCATTGTGCCTTTGTCGGTGGAAGGGAACTTGGCTCAGGGGGGGGGGGGGGACAAACTTAGGGAGGAAGACCAAGAAAAACTCAACCTGAAAAAAAGAAAAAGGAAAAACGCAAAAAAAGAAGCGTGGGGGCCGCCAAAGTCGGCCCATTCCAAATGGGAAAAAGAATAACGAAACCTGAGGCCAGTCATAAAAAAGGGGAAAAACTCCAGGGAGACCATAGGGGGAAAGGTCTGTGCAATCGCGATGGCCGTGGGGCAAAACGGGTGGTCAGTTGGGGAAGAATGGTGGGGGGGAAGTGGCTAGTCGGGCAAAAAAACAGGGCTTCTGGGTCAAAAAGGAGAAGCACGGACGAAAAGGGGGGGGGGGGGGGGAACCACCCCACAAAAGAATGGGCGGATTGAGCGGCTCCTTTTAACCAACCAAACATATGCAAGGGCAAGAGGGTGGCCACATTGTGGGCCAATTGGGGGGGCACTGCCAATGGAGCACCTTCCGCCAACCGAAAAAGCAGCGCCCCTTGGTGGGATAAAAAAAACACATTCCTGAGGGGGAAAAAAGGACAGCACCAGGTTCATAAGGGGGGGGAAGGGGTAGGATCTTCGCAAAGGGTCCAGCTAGAGCAGATAGACCGAAAAGGTTAACTTCCTGGAAAAGACCTGTGGATTAAACAGCCAAACAAAATTCTGACAAAAAGACGTTTTGGCGTTGAACCGACCACAAAAAGAAAGTTCAGGGGCAGGACCCGCCAACAAGGAGCAGGGAACTTGCACCTCCCAACGATGGACTTGGGAGGTGAAAAAAAGGAAATTTTTAGGAACAAGAGGGAAAGAGGATCTCACAGAAGCGTGGGGGCACAGGGTCGCTCGAAGGGGGGGTGCGGCGAAGGGGAAGGGGGAAAATTCGGCGGAAAGAAAAGGCACAGTTGTGTTTCGGGGGTTACTGCAGAGCACTTGGTTTACAAAATGGGGAAGCCAATTGAAGAAAAAGATCGAAGAAGCAGTTGGCACGCTCGGGGGTTACCTGAAGCTCATTAAAAACGGGGGGAAAAAAAAAGGTGAACCAATCACGTCCATGGGGGTCGGACGGAAAGCAAGCAACTAGAATACATCATCTCAAGGGGGGGGGGAGGAGCACAAATGAAAAAACCATTCTCGAGGAGGAAACACAATTCTTGGAAGAGCCAAGGGCTTAAAGCCCACCGGGGGGGGGGGGTTGGATGCAGGTGGACAATTTTAGGAAGGTATCAGAAAGCGCACCACCATGGAAGAGTTTGAACGACTTTCTGGGCCCACTGACGAAGCTGTGGGCACTGCTGGGGAAAAAAAGCAAGGGAACCGGTTCTAAAAGGGACAAACCATTTAGGAGATCTCTCCAACAAAAAAACTTAAATTATTATTAAAAGAGAGATCACCGACCTTGGGGGTCGCAAAAAAATGCACGCACCTTTGAAAAGGGAGCCTTTCCATAAGAAGAGGAGTCCTGGCAAAAGCATCTGAAAAAAAAAACTAGGCACAGCGGAGCGGTGAAAGAAGAAGTTGAAAGACAGGGGACAAAGAGTATCACAACACCCCAGCGGGGTCCCGCCTCCCCTTCCCGCGAAAGAAAGGGGAGGAATTCATCCATCGCAACGTCCTGGGGAGCATGGTATGTGGATTTGCGGGGGGGGGCAAAGGGAGCCAAACCGTCAAAGGAAAAGGTAAACTTTCTGGGGGGGAAGACCAGTTAGGGGACATAAGACGACATTGCCGCGCGCCGGACAAAGTCCTCGCTATTTCTGAAGGTCTCCAATCCTGGTAAAGAGAGAAAATCTAACATGTGGGACAAGAAAAAAAAGTGAGGGGGGCCCTCAGTCCACAGCGGGAAGCCATGGTTCGTTTGTGGAGAGAAAAGAAGACAGATCCGCCAGGGAGAAAAAAAAGGAAAGAGCCCTCATCTACATCAGGATTTCCGGCTAGGCAAGCGAGAAAAAAAACACCGCAAATAAAAGGTTGGGGGGAGGGAATCCACCGGGAAAAGTCCTGGAGGGAGGAGGCCAGGTATTTTTTCGGTAATACAACACGGTTTAAAAGCAGAAGTGGGTTGGGACCCAGGTGGGGGGGATCCAGAGGGAATGCTCACCACAAAAAAAAGGGAAAAGAGAGGGGACATTGTCGCCAGATTGAAAACATGGAGAGAGAAAAAAATACAACTCCTGAAACAAGAATGGACCCCGCCGGCATGTTGGTTGGGATTCCAGACCAAGGCGATGGGTCTTGAACGGGGACTCCCATTCATACTAAAAAAGTTGGCCCGCCCATGTGTTCACCAGACAAAACGATGGAATAAATAGTGTTGGAAAAGGCATTCCAGAGGAAGACTCCAGGAACAGTTGGGGGTGGACCAAACCATTCAAGGGAGGGTGAAAGGGAACTTGTTTCAATATTTCCGGGGGGGTCATGGGGGGACCGATCAGCAGGGGGGGGACAAAAAGAAAACAAGTCTCGTAAAAAGACAAAAGTTTCCACTGAACACAGACGATGGGGGAGCTACTGGAAAACAAAAAAAAAAAAGGTAAAATGCACCCCTGGGAAAGTGGGGGGGGAGACACTGAAGGAAGGGAGGTTCGGGGGAACCCCCGGTGGTTTTTTCGGGGGGTTGGGACAGAAAGGGGACGCCTTTTTTTCCCACAGAAGGGGGGGCTGACATCAACAAAACAAAAAAGGATTGAAGAAAAAGAAAGGGAAGAACCATAACGGCCGGGTGAAAAGCAAGGGACCAAGGGAAAAGGGAAAACTCACCGACACCACGCGAAAGGAGAAAAGCGGACGTCTCCAGTGCAAAAGGGGAGACCAAGCTCAGGGGGGGGTGAAGTCCAGGAAAGGTGACCGACCTCAGGGGGGACCTTTCAAAAAATTGTGGTTTACAAGCATTTTTTGTGGAAAAGGGGGGGGCGAGAGGCCTCAAGAAAAAAAGGGGTAATCCCAAGGCCCGCCCACCGCCAAACTGGTTTGACGAAAAACCCCAAAAAGGGGGGTATTGGGAAATACGTGTTGAAAAAAAACCCAGACGACGTCAATGTGGCGGGCAAAAAAAGGGAAGGGACATTGTTGGCAACATGTCAAGGGGGGAAAAGAACCAAGGGTCCCCGCCTGGGAAAGGTCACCACCGGGGTGGCGTGCCCCATCCCTTCATGTCCAGGGCCGTCTTTAAAGTCAAGATGGTCATTGGGGCGAAGGGGCAAGTTCACTAACGCGGCCCAATATTGGAAAGGAGGTCCTGGGGGGACTCCCTTGGGGGAATGAAAAACAGGCCCAAAAAAGGCCCGGGTCAAAACCATACCGTTGATGGCAAAGTGTTTTTAAGACAAAGACCGTGCGTTGGGGGACGATGTCCTCCCAAAGAGGGTCCGGGACCGTCACCGAAATTGGAGGGATTGCAGAAAAAATCAGGCCGTGGGAGTCAGTCGGGGAAGGAGGATTTCTGAGCGGGGGCGTGACGGGTCAAGAAGGGGTTTCGAAAGGCACATGGTTTTCACTCCACCATGCCGAAAAATTAGGGCAAGGAAGAAGACCAAGTTGGTTTTGGGGGTTTGTCGGCCACGGCTCCGACGCCCTATTTAAAACAACACTTAGGGGGGCCACACAAAGGGAAGGCAAGAACACTAGCCTAGCGACATGCCTCGAACAACCAAGGGGGAAAACCTGATCATATAGGGAGAAGATTGCACCCAGTGGGTTTCACCCTCTAACGGGGTTTTTGAAGAAAACGAAACCCGCAACTCATCGCGAGACCAAGAACAGGACAACCCTTCCTGACACCCACGGGAGTCAATCAAAAAGGGGGGGAGGCACGCAAAAAGGGGGGGGGGACAGGAAAAATTTCTGTGTGGGAAGCGCGGGTGGGAGACACTTGAGGATGTCTCACCTCCGGGGGAAGCTGGTGGCAGGGTGAAGGATGACAGGCACCTAAAGCCTGGCGGGAGGCTGTGTGAAGACATGAAATTTTCTGGCCTGAAAAAAAAGCAAGGATAGAGATCAACAAAACAAAAACGGAAGAAAATAAAAAGCACTTTTCCCCTCCCAGGGGGGGGGGGGAAACGCACTTGGTCAAATGCCGCGGGAAGACATCAGCACCAGGGGGGGTAACGGGGGAAACGGTGTCCCACCTGGAAAAGAAAGCGTCAAATAGGAAAGAGATTTTTGTTTGTAGAGGTACAACACGGGGGAATACGTGGCTCCCAAACAATCGACCACAAAAACGCACCCCTTTGTCCCGAAACGATCTCGACGGGGAATCTCCATGCATGAGGACGCGAACGGGAAGGGGTGCGCAACGGGGTGAAAGGACTGGAGTGCTGGGAAGGGAGAAAAGAACCGTAGAGTAAAGAGGGAAGTGGGTCCAGTCAATAGATCAAATCCCAGGGCGGCGGCATGGTCAGCGGGAAGGGGGGGAGGCATTGGGCCGGCAAAAAGAAAGGGCAGGGTTGGAAAAAGAAAGAATATAGAGAGGCTACACTGCCGAAAAATGGAGGAAGAGGTACCTGCCCACTGGGCCATGTTTTAAAGGGGAGCACAACAGCCGCGGAGCAAACGAAAGTGCCCAACGGCACAACATCAAACCAGAGGAGAAAGAGATCCAAGGAAGAAAAGGCAGTGATTCCTGGCACAGCAGCAAGATAAGAGTGGAGGGGGGGGTACGGGGATTTGTGGCGGGTTCAGCACAAGACAAACCAAGGTATTGGTCTTAAAAAGGAAAAAAAAAGGAAGGAAGTTGTTTTCCTTTGGGAATATGTGAAAAGGGCCAACTTCAAAAAAAGGGGGGCAAAAGGTCTATGCGCTCTGAAAGAAAAGGAAATGGACATTAAAATACAGGAAAGGGCACAAAGGCGAAGAAGGAATTTTGTTTGAGACAGGACGAGAGTGGGGCAAAGGGTTCACCATCCCAATTTAAGGAGGGGGAACAGAACCCAGGGGCCCGCAAATTTTCAAGCGGGACATTATATGGGTGTTTGGGAAAAGGCCAGCCGTCAAACGGCCCAGGGAATGGGGGGGGGGGAGGCAACCCTTGGTTTCGAGAGGGGAACGGCCAGTGGCCAATGTAAGGGGGGACAACCGGGAGACACCGTCCCACCACACCACCCAGGAAGAAGGGGGGAAAAAAGACACGGGTGCAAAGGAAGCGCGAATTGGCTCGGAACCAGGAACAAGAAGCCCGGGAGGTAAAGTCTTGTATGGGGTTGGAGAAATTCGAGAAGAAAGGACGTTTTCTTTTGCAAGGGGGTGGAAGGTCGAACCCAAAAGAAAAAAAGGGGCAAATGCCAAGCGGGAGAAACAAAAAAACAACCAAAAAGGGAAAAGGGTGAAAAGAGAGAAGACAAAACTCCCCTCCGAAGGGGGACAGAGGGGGGGGAGCCATTTCAATTCGAAAACGAAACCGCAAACCCTGAGCTTCGCGAAGGGGGGGAAGCAAAAAAGGGTCAAAAACGAAGAATCCAAGGGACTTACGGTTTTTATTTCCCAGTGCAGACAGGAAGGGGACTTGGAACACTTTGGGGGGGGCTGAAGACGCATTGTGGGTGGGGAATTTGGGCGGGGAAAAAAGGGGAACCATATCTTCCCATTAACCACCGACCCCGAGGGACTTCCCGAAACTGTTTGGACAGCAACAACCAGAAGAGGGGGGGACCATGATGTCAAGAGGCCTACGGGGGGGCCAAAAAAAAAACCAGAAAGAAGGGGAACAGCTGTTGTGGCGGGCAAAAAAAGCGTCTCCAAGTTCAGGGGGACTTCAATTATCAACTTCCAACTAACAGTACACAGGGCGGTGGTGGGGGTGGTTGTGTTCCCGGTCACTGACCCTATTGGTGAACTGAGGGGGAAAGGAGATGTCATTAGGGATGTAATTTAAGATCCTTCGCGGGTTATCTGAAGGGCGCGCCGAATTTTACCTTGGGACTGGCGGTTTGGATCCCTCGTTTTATTACACAAGGCAAAAAAAAAAGGACGGAAATCAAAAATAGTTCGGGGAACGTTTTTTCCCTACAAAAAAAGACAACCGAGTGGGAGGGGGGATCGAAGAACCAAGAAAAAAAAGCGGCACGTTGAACTTTTAAAAAACAAAAAGCATTGATCTTTTGGAGGACTGGCGGAAGGAAAAAAAAAGTCCTGGTGAGGGAAGGGGACGGGAAAAGGGGATTGTCAGCTGGTGGCCGGAGGGATGACCTGGGGGAAGAACGAGATCACTTTATCTCGGCAAACCAAGGAAATGGCGGAGGGGGAAAAGGAAGCCAGTTTGTTTGGTTGGTGTCTGGCAAAGGGAGGAACTGAGAGTATATTTGGCACACAATCGGTGGGGCCCCAATTCTACAGGAAATCAAGAAAACACCTGAGGACGACTTTTGACTGAGACGTCATATGACGACGGTGCACAGCAAAAGGTCACGCGAGGCGGGGTGTGTGTGTTAAATGACCACCTGACCGATACGCGACCAAGATATAACAGGCAAAGCCGGAAAAAGGGAAAAGTCGAGGAGGAAAAAAGGATGGAGGAAAGACATCAAGGGCCCCGACGACAAGTTTTCATTAGGGGGCGTTTTTCGGCAGGAGGTGGCCACCCTTGGGGGAGGAAAGGGGGGAGTGGCGAAAGGAGCCAGACCCCTTAGCAAGATTTGGTACGCTGTGCGGGACCACCAGAAAACGACGCCATGCAACAGTTCTGAAGGTATTTCAGCAAATGAACACGGATTTGAAGGGAAAAGTATTG
>Ga0179591_1216614_pt1 | contig 14381 bp, 18 predicted proteins | sample CZOMad2_1_08_16f_FD_182891 | JGI IMG/M metagenome (GOLD analysis project Ga0179591, IMG submission 182891) | Vadose zone soil fungal communities from Angelo Coast Range Reserve, California, USA - CZOMad2_1_08_16fungal (PacBio error correction) | ecosystem: Environmental > Terrestrial > Soil >...
CCCGAGAAGAGTGAGTGAAAGGAACCTTGAAAAATAAATCTGTCAATCGATTCTTAAATCAGGAGGGGGGGGGGTCTCGAAGGGGCGCCCGCGAAGGGTACGGGGGAATTGGGAAAATAGGAGATGCAAGAAAAGGTTCCATGAGGAAAGGTTTCTCAGGAGGAGAACATTAATCAGAGATTGTAAGCCAACATGGAGCTTACCATCGGCGAACTCGAAAAAAAGAGAGAAAAGTGCAACAATGGCCAAACAGGCCAATCAGAATAAAATAACCAATGAAGTAATATCGGCGGTGGGGTCGCTCCTGCCAAAATGTCAAGTTTTCTTTTGACATTGGTTGAGGTCAAAAAAGGGGGAAAAAAAAAAAGGGGGAAACGGCAAAGTGGCGGGGGCCAAAATTTTTGTAGGAAAGAAGAGACTCTCAACACACAACATATGAAAAAGCAAAGTTCCGAAAAAACAAAGACAGACCTGACGAAGAATAAAAAACAGATTTAGGAAAAAGATGTCAAGGGAAACGAACCACTGACAAGGGAACCAAAAAGGGGCAGGGGATGTATTACAGCGTATTTTCATGATTGGCAAGGCTTGGCCATGGAAGTCTCGCGATCAAAAAAATTCTTGAAGGGGAAAATTTGGAGGTGAAAAAAACAAAAACCAACCAACCTGAAGGTACTTTGCTCAAGTTGGAAATGACGACAAAAGGGAAAGGTCGGCAAGAGGGAGGTGAAGATACGCTCAAAAGTGGAACACGGCAAAGTCAACTCTGGTCAAAGAATCGGCTGGCAAGATGAGAGACGGCCGAGCACCGAAAATAAAATCATAGAAAGTAAGATTGGGATTTGGGAATTAAAGGCAAGTTAAACGGATGAGTGACGGGGGGGGCTGAGCATCCGTGACGAACGTTAAAATGAGAATTACTACAACCTGGGAAATGGACGAGTTCCTCTATTATCAGGGAAAGCTCTTCCTTAGGCGAGACGAATACCGGGCGCGATAGCACTCAGGGAGGCATGACCAAACCGTTGCCAACTCGGGAACGCGGCAGGAGTGAATCTTAGATTATCTGACATCAAAAAGAAATCTAGAGCCCAGCGACGGGAACCGTCGGTGCGGAGGGAAGGAGAAAAGGTTGAGATTAACTGCCTAGATGGGAAAGGAGACTAAGCCCAAAACCTTCAGAGGGATGAACTATCACCGCGGGGCGATATTACACTCGCCCCGGGAGAAGAAAAGCACGGAAAAGAGAGAGGATTTCGGAGAACAGCATAGACGCATATCTCGGGAGCGTAGGGGGGGCGGCTCTAGGGGAGAAGCTGGGGACAAAAATAAGACTGTTTCATTTTAAAGAAAGGTAATATAACCTCTCGGAAAGAGAATTCCTGATAACAGCATGGAGCGCATGGGGACTAGTGGGGGGTCTTCTTAGCATCAATAAAGGTCAATCGGTGAGACACTTTACCGCACCCCCCAAACCAAACACCCCACACGCCGCCAAGGTCTTCTCTTGAACAGGAGAAAGACGAGCCCATATGGCACTGCGAATTTCAAAAGAGCGAGAGAGAAATACTACTAACTGAGAGGCACTTGGAAGAGAGTGACAGGGAAAGACATCATCGGTTGAGCGAAAGAATGATTAAACTCAGATGTGCGGTGTCAGGGTTGCGGTATCGTCATCTTCCAGGGAGATGAGAAAGAACATTGCGAGAAGGGCACCTCTGGTTCAATCGCCTACTGTAACCTACTAAATGGAAGAAAGAGGGGAAAAATGAACAGAAACTAGCGAGGGGGCCCAACCCCCAAGGGGGAAGAGAGGAGGTCCATCGGAGTTGAGAGGGATGGGAATCTCGGCCCGCACACCGTCGCACATGAAGCTCTGGTCGCGGGAGTGGATAAGAAAAGGAAGAATAAGTCGGAAGAAAAGAGTTGACTAATAACCTATGAATGAAAGGGGGAGAAAAGTTGTTACGAAGACGATTTAAAAAGAACAACAGGGTTCGGAAAATGGAGGTTAAGGGTCGTCGAGTCAGAAAAAGGGACTAATCCTCGGACGAGAAAGGAAGAGGGCAAAGAAAAAGGGGGGGGGGGGGCTCCGAAACAGATGCATCGTCTGAGGGGCCAGAGGAATTGCCGAAAATTTTCGCCTCAGAAAGAGACCGGCATGAATGGAGGATAAATACCCCTCAAAAAACACAAAAGAGGTATCGAATCGAAAAGTAAGACGTCTGAGTCACCGCCAATGCTAGCGGCGACGTCGAGCACGACAAATTGTGGACAAAAAAAAAAAAAGGGAAAGGGGTGTACACGGTGGAGAGCCAAAGAGGAGTATGCGATGTTGGATTGAACGGATGAACGACGGGGTTTTCAGACTATGGGGATTAAATTTCAATCACCATTAGCAATTAATTGCGGGGCATATAGGGAGAAAAAATCCCAGAAGATGTCAGTTCGAGGAAATGCAGGGGGGGGAGAAGGGGACTTTAACAGGTAGCGAGAGACTCAGAGGTTACACGAGCGGTAATAAGTATATAATAAATCAGGTCATGCCGTTGTAATGAAGATCGTCGAAAAAAGCAATGGCCTAACATATAGGGGGAGAATAAGCGGAAAACATCGAACCAACGCGCAGAGGAAACAGGAGCGGCGAACCATCAACTACACCACCACGACAATGATGCCTTTAAGAAGGGAAAGAAGGAGAAATGAAGGACTTGAATGACAACTTCTCGATAAAATTTAGTGGTGGGTATGTACTTCTGACATCAAAAGTTGAAAAACAGATCCTAGGGGGGGGCAGGCAATATGCTGGGGATTGTGATTGCAATCATTTTCGATTCCAAACTATTTTGGGGCAAGGAACGGAAAAAAAAGTCATCGGCGATGTCGTTGCATGAAAGGAACAAAGGTCGACCACTCTATCAAGGACCAGCAAAAAACCATAGTGAAAGGAGAAAAAGTAAAGGGAACCTGATTTCAGCACAAGGTATAAATTGCAAAACGCGCAAGCAAAAGCAAAATTCAAGTGGAAAACACCAACAAGGTGAGGAGGGGGGGCGGGGGGGGAAAGTATCTTCCGCCCGATATTGTGTCAGATAAGAAAAACACAAGAGGAAGAAGGAATTATAGAGATATTGTCAAAGACCACTCCAGAAAAGCGTGCGCTGTGTCAATAATAGTGGACTAACTGATGAGCGTTGTCTAAAATAACAGGGGGAAATTAGGCAATGCGATTTACACCTCCAAGGAAGTAGGCAAGACCCCTGAAAACCGCGAGGATGCAGAAAAACGATCGAGTGGGGAAAAATAAAAAACCTCATGCAAAGAGAAGGCGCGTGAGGAAGCTTTAAGGATTGCACAGAGCAGAAGGTGGGGGAACGAAATGGAGCAATGGCACCAAAACGAAAATACAGAAGCCTGCCACTAGGAATCGTCGGCAACGGTTGAAATCACATAATTCAGACGGGGGTAGCGAATAAGGGAGAAAATGTGGGAAATATGCGATGAAACTAACCAACGTCTTAAAAAGTTGCATCAACGGGGGGCGGGGAAAACCCCACCGACGCCGGATCTTGGAGGCACGGTTTCTTGGGAAGTGGGCTTGGAAAGGACTAGCCATATCGGGGGCCGCGCGACGCTAGACTTCAGAAGCAGGATGCATGCAGATAGTGAAGTGGAAAAACTCAAGTGTACCATCTACTGGTGAATATTGCGACGGGAGACGAGGCGGGACAACTCAGAATGACCAGGTTATCTTGGCGATTGCGCTCAAAGAATGCCCGCCCATAAGGGTGACATTTCCCTCCCCAGGAAAAACCCTCAGAAGACACCAACCCCAATCTCCAATAACGAAACTTGGAGAATACTCCCTACGGGGAAATCGCTTTTTTAAGAAGGGGTGTGGGGGGGGGGTGTCAATTGAAACGTCGAATCGCCGAACATTTTGGAAGTTGGTGCAAAGACGCTATCCACGTCTACGATGAAACGATTTTGGTCCCCGATGGGGGCTTGCGTTAAACAAAACAATCGGAAAAAATTCTTTGAGGGCGGATAGGGGTTAATGAAGGGGCCGGGCAGACGCGATTCAGATGACAGGGCAGCAAAGGGGGGGGGCACAGTTAAAGGTCGGTTTACGAGAACGCCTGGCGAGATCGAAATCCACGAGGGTGCCGGAACCTTGTCCTCTTAGCAAATCGTAAAAGACACAAGGGAACAGGCGTAACAAGGGTCATAGGGGGGGGAAGAACAGACAAAACGCGAACGAGTATCTCTTCTGATAAATCCACGAAAATAATGAGCAAATAAAAACCATTGAAAACAGAATTTACTACGGATTACATCACGATGATGGCTCGAGGGTCAAAACTTAGTTGGGTGGGCACCTCGGTCTTTCGAAAAGGACGGCAGTGGAGTCTTCAGGTTTTCGTAGGGCATAGGCGGGGGGGAGTCGCTAGATGGAAAAAGGATCGCTCTCGAAAAAAGGGGAAGGGGGAAGATCCAAAGAGAAAGAAAGAACCGAAATCCGACGCAGCATACCGGCTCCAAAAAGCTGCTTCTGTCGCAAAGCGAAAAGAGAATCTCTGAGATGAGGAGTATTGGAGGGAGAGACAACTCTGAAATGAAGGAAAGAATCTGGGGAATCGGGGCGTGTGAAAAGGCTGCTGGTGGGGGAGGGAGGGAGGGGATTCGCAGAATGGAGAAAAATCGTTCCGATAAGGGGAAGGGACGGGAGACCCAAAGAGCTCAGATGAATTGACCACAGGATTGGGGGGGGCAAGATGGACCGAAACTTAAATTGGCGGTTAAAAGGAAAAAAAGTGTTTGGGAAGGAAAAAGCTAGAAAGAAAGCCCGACACATACTATCACCCCGCAGATGTCGAGCGGAAGAAATGACGTGGCTCTACCTTTGGTATCGCCCGGGGGCCAAACGGATAGGAAAATAGGAGTGGGATGGAAGAGAAACCGTTTGGGATCAGTACGTAGAACGGAATTGATGAATCCGAAAGAAAATGTTCGCGACAGAACGAATCGGGTAGGAGAGGGAAGAATATCATTGTGTGTGTTAACCTGTAAGAAGAGAAAAGACCGACAGGCAGGTAGGGCAAAGGGGGTGGGCCTTAAAACTGAGATATCGACTACCATGAGAGGGAAGGACTCCCTTAGAAGAAATTATAAAGGAGAAAATCGAATGCAAGGAGGGTCACAGAAGGAACGGGGAGAGAATGGAAGATCGAATTCACCAGATTTTAAGAATCGTTCGAGGGAACGGAAATAGTCAGAAGAGGGATGAAGAAAAAAGCTCGCTTTAGCTCGCAAGGGGCTCTAAGAAGGAAGATAAGCGGGAAAAAGGACTTATTTGCAAGAGGGGAGAATCGGGACTGAGGATGAAAGGAGTCGTAATTCCGACAAAAGAAAGCTAGAGGAATTGAAGAAACAGATCGGACAGGCGAAGAAAAAATACTGGGAAAGAAGGCATGCATCAATGAAAACCAATGGTCAGAAATAATAGATTGTCTTTTGTGAGAGAGGCCAAAAAGGGGGCAAGTTGGTGCTGTGGGGGTGCAGGGTGAATCTGCGTTGTGACATAAAAAAATATCGGACAGGGTCGGGGGTTGAAGGTGGGGTTTTGAGGAACTCTCTCGAAAAAAAAAACCTTAGTATTACAGGGGATTCCCAAATAAAGCACTGACTAAGGAAATAGGAGGATGGGAAACTCAAAAAAAAACGACACACTTGCAGTTGTGGTTGCGGAGGACACAAAAGCACAACCGCTAGTTAGGAGGAAAGGGGGGACATTGATTGCATTGGTTGGGTGAGTACTAGCATCTTGACAGGGAGAGAATGGGGCTGTACCTATGCTTAATGCAACGGAAACGGGAGAAAAGATATTCGTAACAGGGAGGTCACGCTCATATTAAAAGGGGCAATTAAACTAAGTCAGGTAACTTAGACCGAGAGAAGAAGAGAATTGAGGACTCATATGCTAGGATGAACGTGAAACGCTGGAAAATAACTTGAAAAAAGAGGAGCTGACTGTTCCAGGAGGAATAAAGGCGGACGTTCATGAGGTTAAGCGCAAAGCGGCATGGCGAGTTTACGAGTGGGGAAGATCTTCAGGAGGGAGAAAAGTAGCTCAGGGGAGGGGAGAAGTACTCAGTGCTTTCATTAACCAAACAAGGCAACTAGATTACGGAGGGGGGATGAGTACAAACAATAGAGAGATCCCCAAAGACCAAGTTTGACGGAGGGAAAAGAGAAAAATGTCTAGGAATGAAAGGCCAGATAGATTTCAAAAAACGGGGGATTGGAGGAAAACAAAAAACATGGATCATTCAGAGACAGAGGGCGAGCAAACAAGCCCAAAAGCGAAGATATTTCCATAGATGAAAACATGGGGATAACATGTGGCGGATGGGAGGGCGAGGGAAGCAAAAAATAAGGGGTCAGGACCTCAAGGGTTTAGGATCAGAAAAAAGAGAAACAGGGGAACAGCAGTACCGCGGCCAACAGGTCGGGCTAATTGGACGCGCTAGAGGGCGTCGCCTCAATCAAGGGGGATCAGGGAACGGATGTTTGCGTCAGTCGGGGGGGGGGCGGAAAAAGCGTCGGCCTGACCAACCCCGGTAGTAGAGAAGACCCAAAAAGGGTAACCTGTGTAGACCATGGACGGGAGAACGACACGCCCGTGAGAAGGGAAAAATTTACCTTGGCGACTCTTTCATGGTTGATGACGACCGGAGGGCTCTTAAGGGAGTTGGGCGGATTCAGACGGCCTGCGGCACATGATTAATAAAGGGAAAAGATAAGATAATCACATCTCGGGAGTCAACCGCTCCTATTACCTACGAAAAAAAGCCTCAAAAAGGGAAGGGGGGGGAACGTCAGGAGAAACGAGACGAGTTGACCATTGGCCAGGAATCAAGAGCCATCATCGGGAAAGGAAGCTCATTTCGTCGACCCCGGAGGTATCAAAAAAACTGAGGGGGAGTCGCAGGGATGATAAGAAGACTTATATAGACGGACGTTCCCCGACCATGAAGAAGAGGCCGCAGGGTTTACAGATTTTAACGATCGATGAAGAAAGGGGGGGAGGTTGAGGGACGGATTAAGAGGGCCTTCCCCCAAACCCCAAAAGAACGCGAGCTCGTGAAATCACAAGCGTCAACGCTGCCAAGGGGAAGGAAAGAAGCAGTGCATCGGCGAACTGGGAACGGACCGGGCCGGGGATACACAGCAAATAAGAAATCGACGTCTTTGAATCCAAAGGCAAACCCCATCGGGGGACGTAGACCGGAGAGACGAGTAAGAGCCGTCGCAATCACCAGGGACCAAATACGGCTACTCTCGCTAAAAAAAAGCAAAATTGGGTTGAACAAGATGCAACAGAGAATGAACGGGGGGGGGGGCCTAAGAGTGTTACGGATATGCGGACGGGGGGGGGGAAGAACGGGGGTTGTTGGAGGCACATCCAAAAGGGATTGCAAAGCATTGGGGGAGGGAGAGTAGTAGCGGCATCGCAAGATCATGGCATTTAAAAAGGAATGGGTACTCGAGGAAACGGAGGGCAGGGAAAAGAATTAGAAGTAAATATTCAATTTTCATCAGGGCCGGGGCAGTGGACGAAGAGACTGTACAGGGGGAAGGGAATACCAGATTCGAGATCATGGTAAAAAAATCCAAAAAAAAAACCTTGAAAGCAGGCTCCTAAGGAAAACAAAAAAAACTCAAGATGATGAAGGGAGGAAGTGGATGAGGAAGGAGGAAGAAAGGGTGAAAGCATGCGTCGTATCAAGAGTGGAAGGGGAAATGGTACAGTCAACCTTTGAATGCAGAATGCCTCTCGTTGTGGGTGATGCTTGGTGATGGGTCTGCTGGCAAGGAAAAAATAAGAGTTGGTGGGAAGGGCAGGACTTCCGCATCAGCGTAGGGATCTTTGCATGCATTCAAAACTCAAAGTCGAAAGAGATCAGAAACCTCGCACGCAGGCTTGAAAAAAAAAGGACTAGGAAGAGCCTGTTACGGTTGCACAGGAGTGAAAAAGGAGACGCCAGCACACTCAAAAGGGGAGGGTTACCCAGCGCCACCAGTTTGGAGGTAGTGAGGGTCGGACCCTATCTTCCTCAAATAAGGGGTGGGAGGAAGAACCTAAAACAAACAGTAGGAGGAAAGAGAAGAGGTAAAACTGGCAGGGACCAGTAAAAATCCAGATGGGGCGCTGTTTAAACGGAGGGGGGGGGACGTCTTTCTCGTTTGCGGGAAAACATAATTGTGCTAAAAATCACAAGGCACATGCGTACTATACGAGAGGAATAACATGCGTCGGCGCAACGAGAAAAAAAAAATGCGAGGGGCGATTTCGAATGCAGGAAAAAAGATACGGCGAAAAGTGAAGGCTTCCCCTTAATTGCAAAGATAGAGATAAGTGGAACTAAAGTGAAGCAAGAAACAATCGCCCGCACGAAGCCGGAAAAAAGAAAAAAACGGTGTGAAAGGTCAAGACAAATCGAAGAAGGGAATACGAAAAAGAAGGAGGCATCCCGGAAGCGAGGTGCTCTCAATCCACTGCTGAAACAGGGTGCTCATCGGGGTCTGGGGGGAACGAAATGTCCGAGCGAAAACGGCAGAAAATTCACGCGGTGGGGAGGAGTGGGGAAGGAATCAGAGCAAATATCTTAGGACCGAAATCGACTTCAGGGCCATATGCAAGAATGCGGAAGAGAGTTTCCCTAGAGGGTAAGAGAGTTTAATGGCAGTACGGTCATGCGGCAACAAAAAGTTAGGGTGCAATTCACCTTTTATGACTTACGAGAAACAACGCCCAGCTTTCCAGAGGGATTGCCAATTTTCAAAAACCCCTCTCAAAACGAAAAAAAGGAGAAAATCCCGTCACTCCCCGATCCATCGAAGAAACCGGAGTGGGGCAAGTACAGCCCACCGTTTCATGCGAAAATCTGGGGGTTTTACAATTTTCGGGTTCGGGGACGGAACTGGTTCGACAATAAAGGGCGGACGGCTGCCGACGCTCTTAAGATTCGCGGGAAAAGGGGGTGCCAAAGATGCGGTGGATTGGAGGAAACAGGTCGTAGAAGCGGTAAAAATACATGTCGGTTTCGCCACCCGAATAAAGCGAGAACGATGACGCTGAGATCCACAGGGGGTCCGGTTGGAGGATCGGGTAAAGAGGGCAGTGCAAAAATTACAGAGGAAGAATCCATTGACCGGTCACCCGTGTCAGAAACGCTGGGGGGGGGGGGAAAGATCGTAAAAAATCTAAAGACTCAGACGGGGAAAAAGTCGGTAGGTTGAGAACGGGCGCATAATTCAAGTCGGTAAAGAAGCGACGGTCCTGAAAAGGTCCGAATTGCCGACGGGTGATACGAAGTATCACTAAAAAGGGGCAAGGAGGAGGAGGCAACTAAAAAGGGTGGGTGTGGATGACGGTCAGGGGGGAGCAGGAACGGTCCATCTGTCTTTGACAAGGGAGGGGACGTAGGCGCGGTGGTGGAAATCTGAAGAAGGAAATCCTACGATTTTCTAATAATCAGCAGGCAGCCGGCCGAATCCTGACCTAACGCCAGAGCGGACTGACGGCTCCCAGCAGGAAAGGAAGATGTCAGTTAAAATCATCCAAGGGAGGTCGGAAGGGCTATCGCCCAGAGAAAAAAAGATCTGCGCGAGACAGGCTTGGAATCCTTGGCAATCCAGGAGGGGTTTGCGGGCGTCGGTCACGGTCGAAGAATGCGCAAGAGGTCATAAAAAAGGGAGCGAAAAAACAAACCACTCGCGATTAAAGTAAAAATGGCTTGGGCGCAATGAAGGACGAGAAGTTATGAAGGGGGGAAAGGGGAACAATTAACCTTAGTTGGGGGGAACCTTCCCGAAAACTCAAAGCAAAGAAAGGAGGGAGCACCCCGATAGTCAAAGGGTGCTGGTCGAAAATCCATCGAGGGGTCGAAAGGGGGGTGATCGGGCCCTTGTGCTCTGTCCACTAGAGGCATCGGGGAATGGGAATCTCCCCGGACCTTTTGATCTGGGAGAGAAGGGCGATAATGGAATCCTATACGGGGAGGGGGTCCCTCCCCAACCAATCTGAGGGAGATGGTGAGAAGATCTTGTTGAGGGGAAAAAAAGTAATTCAATTCGACCAGTGTCAACAAGGGGGAAAGTGTGGCAGGCACTCCCAGCGTGCTATCTACGTCCATAACACCTTCGCAACCAGATCCCTTCCTTCACTTCATATGAAGGGGGACAAGCCCAAGCGTGTCGATTAAATATCATGACGGAAAAAAAGTGAGGCTCTGTAAAACCTTCACCGAAGACAGGGGGGGGAGAGCCGCGGGCACTAAATCTATCGTACCAGGCTGATTCTGAAAAGTCAAAAAGTCAGGTAAAGAGCCGGCGCGAAAAAAGGCAGCGATCGGAAAGAGTGACTTGCCGGGGGCAATGTTACAATGAAAAAAAGGTCGATTTTCATGATTAGACGGGAGGGAACATACTAGGAAAAGGAAACTGAAGGGAAAAAAAGAATAGTGCGAAATGTCAAAGGGATCTCGATGGCGAAGAAGGTTCAAGGGCCAATCAAAGAAAATCATGGGAAGTAAAATGACGTAAGGGGGGAAATTGGTCTTGGGCGCGCAAGGAAAGGGTGGGCATGGTGCGTTTTTTTTGTGGGGGAGGCGTTTTGTCAACAGAAGAAAGGCGGGGGAAAAATAGGCTTCGCAGTGCGTTTTAGGGGGCGTTGTTGGGGGGGGAGTAAAACTCCTCAAAAAAAAAAGAGGATGAAGAGAGGATGCCCGACAGTCAACAAAAAGCAGACACTAAGTTTTTTGGGAAAAACGCAGGGAAAAAAAGAAACCACTTGAAAGGCATCGAGCCAAACAATCCCAGTATGTGGCCGGTCCATGGGGGGGTCAGGATTGGAAATTTGTCTTGTCAAAATTGGGTATTCGAGATCGAGATTGAACTTCAGAGTACCATCTGAATTGTGCTTGAAGAACAAAGAAGTTGATCAAAGATGACACGAAATGCATTCAAATTGAACAGGGGGAAGGGTCATCGAAAATCAGAGGGACAACAAGTCCACAAAAGGCCAGAAGAGCGCGCCGGAGAATAACCGGGAAAGAGAATGCATAATAAGATGGAAAAGGGTGGATTGAGTGAACTGAGGACATAAGAAAACGTAGGGGCCCCGGTAAGTGTCAAGAGCCTCAAAAAACGGTGGATTCTGAATTTCATCGGAAACGCAGGGGGCCTGTAATCACTATTAAAAAAGTTCATGTATCATAGTCGAGATCCGGAGAGTCAGCTTCGTGCAGACCCAAAAGGGCCAAAGCATACTCGATTGACTTCGGAAAGGAAGCACGGATCACAAGACCGATCTCCCCAGAAAAAAACGAGAATGCTGATTAAGACTAACAGGTTGCGAGAGTCCTCATATGGATGAGGGGAAGCGGACCAAAACTGGAGAAATCCTAAATTTGCTGGAAATCGCACCAAGGGCGTCAAAAACTCGGACGAAAAAGACTAGAGAGGGGTCAGTCATATATGACGACTAGACAAGGGATAAGTGTTAGGAATGGAATGTGCAGGGGAAACAAAAAGCCGTTTAAGGACAGTTCAGATCACAGATAGAGAAAGCTCCCTTTCCCAAGCTGGCGAGCTGAAATGAAGGGGGGGTTAGTCAGAGGAAGGAAATCAAGGAGCGGCACAGAAATGAGCCTCACGGGAAACCGAAGCCCGAAAAAAAGGGGAAGCCTCTCTCTTCAAAATCAACGCAGAGTAGAGATTTCGGCGACTAGAAAAATGACGACTAAACCGTCAGCTAGAGGAGGGAAGTGAGCTTGAAAAACGAAGCACGTCAGATTGTTCCCGGAAAAAGGGAAAGGACCCGGATTTGTCTTTGAGTTAGCTTTCTAGCCGTTCAAGTAATATACGGCGTCCGGGGAAAGGGAAAATACGTTCAAACCGCGCCTACTGAAAAACGAAAATTCCTGAAAAAAGGACGAAACCGGAAGAGAATCGGACGATCGTTTGCCCAACAAGCAAACGGGAAAAACAAGCTCATCTTGAGTTAAGGAGGGGCAACGGAGAACCGAGCAGGATTAACCGAAAAAAGGACGCGGGGGGGGGATAAGAAGTTAGCGGGGAAGAAAGCGAATTCTCCTCACCTATGAGTGCACGAAAGAAGGCTGGGAGTGGCTTAAAAAAAAGAGACAATTTACGGAGGGGATTGAGTTTCCGAATTACCGGCAAAGGAGAGAGAAAACATACTCAGGGGGAAAAAAAAACAAGGTGGAGCCCTCCTCGTCATCGTGGCATCGCGGAACCAGCAAAATAGTGATATAAAAAAAGGAAAGCACAAGTGGAAAAATCCCCTTGCAAGGACACGCCATCGGGGGAATCGAAAACATGAAGCGTCGGCAAAACAGGGTCAAAAACCAGCCAATGCTCGGCGGACGTCTCGCGAAAAAAACGCAAAAGGGGGGGAAACAAAAAGGTCCAAATCTCATGAACAGGGAAAGTGGGAATCCGCAAGAGCGTATCGATTTGGTGGGGGAAAGAAAGGGGGGTAAAAGAAGAAAAAAATGGGGAGGAAATGGGGGAAATCCCGAGTCAAAAAGGGAGGAGGGCTTATTGATCGGAATCGACGTGAAAGAAAGAGAAGGGAATACCGTCGAGAAGGAAGGACCACAAACCACCAGAAAAAGTGATGTTTACCGAAGAAAATAACTTTCCACGGGGACAGTCATGCCGACAAGAAGAGACAGTCGGGCGGGGAAAAGATATTGCTAGGACATGTAAAAAAAGTCAAACACAACCCATCCAGGGTAGGAAAAAAAAAGGAAGGGGGAAGATGCGCTCGGCATTAGGCAAGAAAAGAAGATGCAAAGGGAATTAGAAAAAAAAAAAGAGATGGAGAAGAAAACGATCCTTATCGGGATGTAGGACTGGACATCAACCATTTGGGGAAGGGAGGACGCTGGTGGCAGGCTTCGGAGGGTATGTGGAGGGCGGATTTCGATTCCCTTGAGGGAGGAAGAGGCGCCGCCGCTCCTTCGGCTGGTTGGGAAGGCATCGAAATGGAGGGCTACAACACACAAACAAAAAACTCTGTCTAATGATCTCGCTAGAGAAGGGGGAGGGTCGGGGGGGAGACGGGTGTTCTTTGCAAATTTCGCAAAGGGTATCGTGAAAACCCGGGGCAATCAGATGCTCACCTCAAAGGTCAAGTTTGAAAAAAAAAAGAGTTGCGGTCTGGCCTATCTTCCGGCCCAAGGAAGAGATCAACAACAAAGGGGAGGGGAGATTAAGAAAAGGAAAGGGGGAAGAGGGTCCAAAGAGAAAAAACCAAAAAAACGGGCGCTGTGTAGAAGGATGAAGGGGAACGAAAGGCTCGTTTTCCCGACACAAGAAGGGTGCTAAATCACAATGCACATGCGATGGGAACGAGCCCTGAGTTGCAAAGCAACGAGGAACGGAGGGGAGTCGAGTAGAGGGGGCGATTTCGAAGCCTGATCAAGCGCGTGCGGCCTTAAAGGAAAGAAAGAACTCAAAATAATAAGATAGTACAAGAAAAAACACGCATACAAAAGCAAGCTAAGAAGCACCAACGAGAAGGACGGCAAACGGGTGTCAAGAGAACAACATGGGGGTATCAGAAGTAGATGAACGATTTCCCGATCGAGCTAGTGAGAAAAACAAATTACAGTTGCAGACAAAGCGGGGGGGGAGGGGTGGTGGGATGAATCCAAAGGGTGGGAGAGGACGGGGGTTGAGAACTGAGTTTGGATGAAAATGATGGTGCCCAGCGCGAGGATCAGAGATTTCAATGGCCTAAAAGAAAAGGAAAAAGCAATATATAAGTAAAACCGAGCAGTGTGAAGGGGGGTTAGGGAGAGACGTTCAGAGAGGAGGAACAAATTTTCGTCAAAAAAAATTACGGGGATTGCCATCAAATACGATACCACTCATTGACTGGTTGTGCATCAGGGGTTTAATTCCAAGACCAGATCAAAAACAGGCGCACCGTCAATGAGACCAAATAAAAAAGGAAACGCCGAGGGCGGAATATCCCACTGCCAACAATTCAAATTCGCTTTTTGCCTGTTTTGGGGGGTACCACAATTTGGTTTGTCGCGAAGGAGAAAAACCGTATCATTTTGCGGGATTGGGAAGGGGAAACTGATAGTATAGCGGGCGAAGATGTTGGTCCAGGCGGCTGAAGTGGGGCCAACAAAGGAGTCGATCAAGCGGTCAATAATTTACCCACTTTCAGGGGGGGGAAGCCAAAAAAAACTATGTGCAAATCGCTGTTACGGTGTTCACATGAGGTGTAAGAAAAATCGCCTGCAGGGACCCTTGTCTCGTCGGGGTAAGCGGGGCGA
>Ga0179591_1307292_pt1 | contig 14381 bp, 11 predicted proteins | sample CZOMad2_1_08_16f_FD_182891 | JGI IMG/M metagenome (GOLD analysis project Ga0179591, IMG submission 182891) | Vadose zone soil fungal communities from Angelo Coast Range Reserve, California, USA - CZOMad2_1_08_16fungal (PacBio error correction) | ecosystem: Environmental > Terrestrial > Soil >...
GTCAGACCGTCGAGTACGCAGCGACGCAGCGGGAAAGGACGAGAGGGGGAACTGGCCCTGTCAGAAAAAGTAGGGGGGGGGCCAGTCACTCACTTCGGCACCTGAAAAAGGCTGTGGTCAGTGAGTAAAGGCGGAAGGCTCCGAAGAGCGGGGAAACGATCTATAAACCCACAAGGGGGGGAAAGAGATCTTGAGAGAAGATGAGGGGGGAGAAAGCATTCTAAACAGGTAGGAAGCTGCCACAAGGAATTCTTTCCAAGGGGAGGGGGAAGTAGTGTCTCCTTCCCTCGGATAATCGGGGAAGGGTATACACGCCATCGAAGGAAGAGGAGACATAACGCCCTATAGGCAGACCGCGACAGTGACCAGGGGGAATCGCCGGAACCCTCTTATCTATCTACTCTCGACCGGCCAGAGGGAAACAGACGGCACGGTCGCAGAGCGTTGATAGTCGTCAAATCTCAGCTGAAAAAACCGAAACCATCAGCAGGGCCGGCTGCATCGAAATATCTCAGGTCTTTTTAGGGGAGAAGAGGGAGGCGCTGGAGCCTGGGGGGCGACGCAACTAAACGAGAGGGATCCTATCCTGATCAAGCGAAAGGGTGGACGAGTCTAGCAGGATAAAACACAAAATGTGGGAGACTGTGCAACTTGCAGGAATACGCAGAAAAACGAAAGCTTTCGTTCGCCGATTCTAGTTAAGGGATCGGTGGACCGAAGGTGATGACCTGCACGCGAGAGAAGGGGGGCAACCAATCTCTCACGAGGAACCAAAGCTGACGACCTCCCATAAAAACCAAGGGGAAGGAAGGACTACGATTGGAAGATCCTACTTTCGCTGCTAACACCGCAAAAGCACACATCGGGTCTGATGTTATAGTGGAGCGCAGATCCTTCTGCTCTTGCATAGAATCTGGGAGGAGAAGGGGAGTGTCGTACAAGTAAGTAAGGGTCGGCTATAGTAGGAGCTATCTTCTCATAACTTACAGACACAAGGGAGATGCATCTCCCCGGTTAATCGATGCAGAGGAAGGGCCCGTTTGTTTTATCTGGGTGGGGAAGGGGGGTTCGCGTCTAAGGCTGTTTGAGAGGCTCGAACTCAAGAGGGCCTGTCGCCTTGAATAGGGGGAGGGAATGTCATGACACCGGCGGAGGTCGCTAACCGACGTTTTCGAAAAGGAAAAGGTGATAGCCTCATCTTTAATAGGGAGACTCTACTGACTGAACCGGGGGGAGAAAGGGGGAATCCTGGAGATCCGCGGAGACTCAATCGTGCCGGAGTTTCGGAGGATAATCTTGGTCGAGGATAGACATGAAAAAGAGGAAACGTAGCTCTCGTCACCGCTGGGCAAGCGAGGATCCTTGTTGGGAAGCGTCCTGTATCAAGAGAAAAGCCACAGGGGAGGAGGCGGTCTAAGAGCTCGGTGGATAGCCGACCGGGGACTCAGGAGGTGCCGGTCTAAATCACTAGCACAGAAGACCTGGGAAAAACGAGATTTCCAAAGCAAGAAGAGGCCCCTTGCTACACAAACGTCAGTGGAGGCCAGAGATGGGGGGAGAAGATTGCGTGTTGTACAGAATCTACCATCGGCTTATAGAGGGGGGGGATCACGGCGGAAGGCCGGGGGGGGAGACCGCGCAGAAACGCCGCTTCGAATCGCGGGGAAATCACTCTAATCGCGAAAGGCTAAAAGCCGTTCGTCGGCTAAAAAAAGAACTGCCCCTCTACGGCAGGGAGGGGGGGAGTCACCTGGATAGACCGCCACTACGGCCGACTATTCTCCAATCCGGGCTTCGTAACGTAATCGGAGAAAGAAAGATCTCTCCGAGGAAGGGAATAGCTCGACGTCCGAGCGGGGTTTACGCGAGGGCGGGGAAGGACTCCTCCGGGCTCGCGTGTAGGAAGCGAGCGACGTTCTTACTCACTAAGAGTCGCGGGCTGAAAAGTGTCAGGGTAGGGGGAATGAGCAGTAGCTAGTTCGCCGACCAGACAGCGGGGCCGGGGCCGATACTCTGGAGGTCCAAACAGGGTGGGCTCATATGGAGATTTCTCTCGCGGACGATCAAAAGAGCGTGCGCTGTCGTTTATGCAAAGGGGTGGCCTATATATCTCCGCCTGGTCGCGGTTCGACCGTTCCGTGGGGGGGTAACTCCGAGGGTAAAAAATGATGGTACATTCCAAGCACCGCAGCATCCTCGGCGGATCATTTGCCAGGGGGCCGACGGGAGCGACTGCGCGATGGTACGCCGATTAAGAGCGCGTGTTCTAGGAGTTTCGTTCTGCCCGGAAAGAGGGGGAACTCGCATCTCGTTGAACGACTAGGGGCCACAAGAGAGAAGAAAACACTCAGCAGGGTTCCTCTTGTGAAGGAGCGAAGGAGCGGGCTAAAAACTCTCGGTAGACCATGCGTGAGGTTCTCTGCAAGGGAGAGGCGCAACTCTCCGGTCGTCACCCAGACGAGGTGAAAGGAGGGAGTGGGGCTAGATGGGGGGTCTGACGTACGTGGGTCCAGGGCGCGGCTTCAGAGAACATCCCTTCGTATAACTGCGCCTGAGCGAAATGGGGACCCTGGACATGTCGGAGCGGAGGGGTAGAAATCCCCTATAGCCGGAGAGAACCCAGATCCCCTCGTTGAGCGGGCCTTCGCCTCACCGGGCACCACTCGAACGACGCGGATCTGCCGTAGAGGAGAAGGAAACGCAGTCGAGGGGGGACACTGCGCATCGGTTGTGACCGCACTCATGCGGGTCCGAAAACTCTAGCACGCCCTGGGCCAGGAGGAACCCAGCCATCTAGAGATGGAGACCGGGGCTAATGAAGACGGGGGAAGAGCCGCAATTAAATCACGAGCTTCTTGCGGAAAGAAAATTATCACAGAATCACGCCGTCCCGAAAAGGGGGCAGTAAGTAATCCTCGTCCCGCCAGGGTTGACAGCATCCAGCCTCTCTCTCAATCACAAACAAAAAGGAGAGAACCCCGATAGAATGATACAGAACACAGCAGGGGCTTGAATCGCCCGTCCGTCTGTGAGCAAGGGGGAGGTCGCAAGGAGCGAGAATGAAAGGGATGGCTTCTTTCTCGTAACAAGACGTCCTTACTCTGGAGAGGGGCGCGGACTCCAAGACGGTCTAGAGTGGGGGGAGTCCTACGTGAGACTTGAACTTCCTTCACTAGCGAGTCGCGCGTCTACTGCAAACAGGCTTGTGTCGGTGGGATAGGTTAGGCAGAAGGGCAGCGAACTCGGACTTGTGAGAGTCTCGGAGCTCGTGCAACCTGTCTCCAAAGGAAGGAAATGGCTGCTGAAAGGGAGTCTGCCGGCTGGAAAGAATGAACGAAGCGAGCACAAAAAGAAAAAGAGATCACCGGCGAGGGGAGAGTCGCCCCCTCGAAACCTCTTCACGCTTTGTGGGAGGGAAACAACGGTCCAGCGTCAGAATACCGCAAGCTCTACAAGCAATAACTACGGGCCGTCCCTTCGGAGGGAAACGACTAATGGAGAGACGGCAAACGAAGAGCCTGCTTGCGTTTCTTCCGGTGGGAAGGAACAGCTCCCTGGGGAACATAGGGCAGCCGGGGGGCCCCGCACACAGACTCTCTACCCGCGCCAGGAGCGTGAAGATACGCGAGAAAGTACGGCGGGGGGACCGGGGAAGTGAGTCATATGCTGAGGGAGGGAAGGACAAATCATGGGAGGAGCGCTCATGGAAAACTTTAGGCGTCACTCACGAGCGGGAGTCGTAGGGAAGGAACAGTCTTAGGATATAAACCGAAGGGCGAGGTGCTTTGGCTCTAAAAAGCCTAGGAAAGGAAAGCCACCTGCTGTCCGTAATACGGAACAATCAGAAGGGTAGGGGGCTTCTGGACTATAGAGGGAAGAGCAGCACCGCATACCGCTACGGAGAAGGAGAAAAGACTATGAGTCACTACGGACCCGCTTATATTGTAAAAACGAATTCCGCACACATACGAAAGCCTATCTAGTAGAGACGAGATCGTGCTGCTCTCTACAGTGACGAGAACTCTGAGTTACTGGAGGACTCGGAAGCGGGTCGTGACGAAAATCCGCTAATGTAAGCCTCGCTACGGCTTCCGAGGAAGGAGTGAACGGTGTCCCTTCGATCCGCAGAGAAAGAGTATTATTTCACTCGAGCCTCTAATAGACGGCTAGCTCAGTAGTCGAAGGCCGCGATCTCGATAACAGTGGTCGAGAGTACAATCTTGTCTCGGGGGTTAGGGCGGGAACGAAAAAATCTGACACTTTTGACAATGCGGATGGGGATCCTCTGCACGCGGCGATGCGCTCTCGAACAGGGAGAGGGGAGGAGAACTATTGCATATTCAGATGCGGGATTCTTCAGCTCTACGGGGGGGACCGCGAAGGTTGCGCTTAAAGGAATTGCAAATAACGAAGGAAAAGCTTGAACGGAATATGACCAGCGAGAAGGGCAGGCAGGTACGACCGCGCGCGAGAGCGAAAGGAAGGAAGAGCATCATAAATGTACTCCATAAACGGCTCACCAGTTTTTAAGGCGTACGTAATAGCTCGCCTCAAGTAAGAGCAGGAGAGCGCGTCTGCTAAAAAGTAGGAGAAAGCGAAAGCAGAACTCCGGGGGTCACTCCGTAAAAAGGAGAAATCTTGGTCCTCGCAAGGCACCCCACCCCCGAATCCTCCTCTACACTCCTCAACCGGGGGAGGAGAAGAGCTCGGGCCTTCCCAAGAGGGTCCCTTGATCTTCTTGGTTTGGGGCAGGGCTCTAGCCGCAAGGGGAAAGGTAGGTCTTCATAGGGAGTCGGAAAAGATCGTACAAGACGAACTTTCTCATCGTAAAGAAGCCTCGCTTGTAGGCTCAAGTTCTAGCTCGGGGGAAGAGGGAGGTCAGCTCGACTAAGGTTTGAGGGGCGTATCGGAAATTCCCTGCATAAAAGGGCGCACACGCGACGAAGGTCACAGAAAAAATTATGCCTCGACTATCAACGACCTCAAGGATAGATGAGGGCACTGGCCGGGCATTTGAAGGGAAAAGAAAGCACGAGTGGTGTGATTCACTTCGCATATTTATACCGACGGCGGAAGACGCCGAGTCCAGATATTCAGGCTCGGGTCTTTGATTCAAAAGAGCGCCAAGGAATTCATCCTCAAAGAAAGGGCACGAAAGGACCGAAATGTTTGGAGCGCTTCAAGAGGAAGGGAACCGAAGTCCTGACAGGGGGGGACCGGGAGACCGTCCGGCGCTAACTACGCTCACACGCTAAGGGGTCAGGTCTCTCCGTGTAAGCCATTTCAACTCAGAATTTCAAGAGGAGCGGGGCTGGCTTCTCTCAGGGTCCGAGGGGTGACCGGCGTCACGCAAGCACTCACTTACAGAAGCGGGGGGAGGAAAAAGGACCGGTTTGTCTCTCCGTCCACGATCATAGTCAACAAAACAACAAAGGATATAATCGTGAGACGGCTTAGGATAATCGCGCACCCACCGGGGCGTCAAGGGCCACAACCTTGGGGTCCGTGAGTGGGAACGGTGCCGTTACTCGGTCGGAGGATACGTGCGAATACACCAGCGCCGCTCAGGAGAAAAGCCGGGTATCGTAGGCCGCGAAACTGGGGCTAAGAAAAAAGACAAGCGTTCGCTGAGAGACGCCTGGACGGGAGCACTTACCTCTCGTAAGAAGAGTGGTGCAAGCCCAGAATCATCGCCTCAAGAAACAGGTGGCTGTGGTGACCACTCCGTCAAATTTAGGCTTCATATAAGTAAGTGCGGGGCGGAGAAGGAACTAAAGGTAGAATGGGAACTCGTCCTCCCTTATGAGAATCTACGAAGTAGCTACAAAACACCACTTGTGCGCAGGCGCCGTCAATTCGCTTAAAGAAGCAGATAGGGGGAAGTTGCGAGGGTCGTCAAAAAGGGGCGTAGTTAAACTCGAGTTCTCTTTTGATACAGCCGAGGCATCCAACTCGAAGCGTGGAGAGGTCTATCAGTCCATACCCAAGGAAATGGGACTGGTTACGAGGCATCTTGGAGCTGCCAAACTATCCTAGAGAGGAGGTCACTGGACGAAGATTTAGCTCAGGGGACGTCCGCTCTGCATGAATCTGGGAAGTTTACGTAAGCCGGACGGGGTCCTCGATGGACTGCTGATAAGAGGACATCATACCACATAAGGAGCGCGATAAAAAAAGTTTAAACTTGAGACTAGAGAGTCAAAGGGTTTAAGGTCTTCGAGACGAATTCGTAGGGCCCTCATCTTCAGACCATTGGCCTTGGAGGTCGATTGTACGGGGGTCTCTTGGGGAAAGAGGTTAACTTTTACGACTACCTACTGGAATCCTTACTGGGAGAGCCTCGCTGGAGCCGGTCAGCTCGAACGTAGAGGTTAAGAAACCTGGTCGAGAGTAGGCGGTAGGAAAGAAGAGGGTCAGTAAGCTTCTCCGTCCCTCAAGGCGTGCGCTCGCGTCGGATCTGGATCACGGAAGTGGGTGTGGCACATCCAACCTAGGGGACGGGCAGCCAGTTTGGAAACCGATACGTGGGAGTGGTAAGACAGGTCATTATCAGAGGGAGGCAAAACGGCGTATTCGTCGGGGAAAAAGTGGAAAAAGGCAAGAGAGACAGTACTTTTTGCCTGCCGTCCGCAGGGCAAAACGAAAGCACTCAATTTCAAGAGACCAGAAGCAATCTTGCAGAGACCCGGGACCTGAAGTCCTCTCAGGAAAGAGAGGTGTGCCCCTCTACATTATTCTAGGCAGGAAGGGTACGCCGCGACCATTCTACGAGGGTCTGCGGAAGGCGACCGAGGGAAACTCATAGCATCTTCAGAGTCGCCGCTCTTGTCACTACAGTGACGCGACGGCCACGGCAACCGGGACTGTTTCTTCGAAGAGCGCCTAGGCGACGGCAAGGGTGGCGGCGTCGACTTACGCAGATGCGGGGAAAAACGACGGGCAACAGGGCTCGGAACGGGGTGAATCCATGGGAGCCTCTCGAGGACGGGGGGAGGAGCAGACTGCTCGAGGATCATGGTTGGACAAGGCTGCGTGGGGGGGAACCGAAGAGTGCAAAGCGCGCGAGCATCTCGAAGGATGGGGATAAGGAAGAGGCTCTCTAGGCTCGACTTCGACTCAGTCGCCGGGCCAAGACCGAGGGCGGCTTCTCGGGACATAAGGTTCTCATCGGGACCGGTTAGGCGGCAAGCAACCTCGCCCGGGGGACTGAAGGTATCAAAAAGACAGAGTGGGGGCAGAAATCTTCCTGTGTGCCGTACAGGTGGAAGGAGACGAACGGGGAATATGGGAAAGTCAAGCACCTTAGTGGCAGCTCTCAACAGCAAGTCCCTTTCCAAATTTGTCCTGGGAACTGCTACGAACTGTAGTTTGGAAACGAGCCTGGCGCGCAATATACTTTTGCGTGAGGCAACTTCGGGCAATCTAAGAGAAGGGTAGGGAAGGAGTTTCCCACCGCCATAAGGAAGAGTAGGTTTAGGGTCGATAGAAGTCAGCTTAAACGTTCAGGTTCTCCGACGAAGGTGAGGACCTTGGAGTTATCTTTGGAGGGGGGAAGGGGGTCTTTCGTCTAGTGCGAAGCGCCCCCGACGGGAAAAAACCCAGCACTAGTGAAGAGGGTAGGTTTCGATGGTGGGGTCTCCGGTATCTTTTGAAGGCAGGTGCGTTCTCCTTCTCGATAAAGCCGAAGACCGGGGAGGACGCGCTTCGAGTTACAGCCGGCCAAATATACCGGCTTGTATGGGCAAACGAAAGGACGGGAAGTAGCACCGATCCAGATGGGCCAGGTCCGAGGAATCTCGCACGAGCACCACGCGCAAGCCTAGCGTCGTTTGCCGGTAGGTTCGAAGGAAGAAGCTCGGGAGTTGGCCAGGGCTCGAACTCGTTTCAGCGAGTGTTCGAAAGAGGAATAGTCTGGGGACTCCTCAAGGGTGAAAGATTAACGCCCCCAGACCGCAGCGACTAAAGATTAGAAGACGAAGAGGGGGGCGGAGATGACGGCGGAGGAGGCGGCTGAACAGATCACCCGCCGCGAGGCAACGCAGCCGACAGCATAACCTCGGGCTGTTTGCGTTGGGGCTTCTTACATCTGGGCTACGGGGTCTGGCGAAAGAAGGACGGAATTCTTGCCATCGTCTTTCCAGAATCACCCCCATGACGCTTTCATCTAGTCGAGCCTCTCCTTGCAGCCGGCTTGATCATTGTAGAGCACAAGAAGCTAGCCATTGCACTAGGAAGAAGCAAGTTGCAGCCTTGGGTCTTTATACCGGGCTCAGACTCCTGGTCTGAAATTCGCCGGTGGCACAGTAGCGTCTATGTGTGTAGAAAAGAGATGCAAAAACGTGATTCCTGGCCTGGACGAATCAATCGATTCGTCGGCGGCAAAGATCTCGGTCGGGTGTGGGTGAGTGCAGAAGGAAAGGCGACGCGATAGGGGGGTATCTTCTAGAGCGTGTGCGGGAGAACCAAAGCCGGGACCATGCAGGCGCCGGGGGTTCAGGGGACGGCAGAGCTCCTCAGTTCTAATGTGAGGGGTCGAAGCTTCTCAGAAAGAATCACGGCGCGTTGTCGCTGCCCCCGGGTCACGATCGACGACCGATAACTCGTCGCGGCTTTTTAGGAAAACGTGCCAGGAGTTATCGTGATATACCGCCCGCGCTACTCCCCGAACAGGCTTGGGATAGCTTATGGCATCTTCCAGTTCTGGAAAACCAACAACGAAATAAAATGTCCTGATTCGTTGCGGGCGAACGGGATCGGCAGATACCGCTGACGAGGAAAGTTCAGCGGGCCAGACCCCAAAAAGACCTCGAGCGCGAACCCTCGCAGATAAGGGGAAAAGAGAAGACGTCCAAATTCAACGTGGCAGGAACAGCGACGGCGTCTTAACGATGCGGGCCCCCTCGTGTCAACGGTCTCTCCTCATGCCAAAGAAGGCGGCGGGACATTAATATCAAAAAACTGAGCGAAAGTGCACTCGTGTCGGGCTAGAGGTCCGAAGGAGTTTCTGGCCGCGGAGAAGAACCTTCTCGAGGATCCTTCTTGGAGTAGACGGCTACAGCCGCTCTTTCGGGGGCATCTCCTTGGTCGGGAGCCCATCGAAACGCAAGATCCTGACGCGGCCGTAAGATGCTAGAAAAACCAAAAAATAGAAGGAGGAGAGTCGGGTCGACAGCCGGACCACGGGATCTACGAGACTACGAGAAATTTCGCTTGGAGAGGATAGGGGCTTGGTCACTTCTCTTTTCGAAACCCGGCTTTAAAGCCGCCGGGACTGTCCTACGGCGGTAGAGCGAGAATGGACGTGCCTCTGACTTGGCGATCGCGCCCGACCTTCACTGTTTAAAAGAAAGGCCGTACAGGTAGTCGCTGAGGGAAGCGAGGGCTAAATCGCACGGCCGAGTCGCTCTGATCGGGGAATGACAGCCGAGAGAGCGACTAAAGTCGATGATACACCGGCGCCAGATGCCTCGCAACGGAAAAGCGCCTGACGGAGGGAGACGGCAGGGAGTCTCGCGAAAGAGGAGAAAAAATGTGTATGGCTCTACGCGAACCATTGAATGGCGTTGAGGCGCGACAACGAAACAAGTCGTAGCGTCTTAGAACTATCAAGGCTCTACGGATACACGTCCTTCGCGCGGATCAAGAATACAAACAAAAGTATTAAAGAGAAAGCTGAAGGAACGAAGCTCCAAAGGGGGGTGAGCAGGCAAACTCCCGCAAAGCGCCGATTCTTATAACTAGATGGACACCGAGCAGTAAACCATGGCAGCGTGAAGTCGAGAGGCACCGGGCTCCAGAGAGATCAACCGAAGGATCCCAATTTGTCTTAGACACGCGAGATGGGATCGACCTCTCAAAGAGTACAAAAGGGGCCTCCAGGAGATAAAACTTCGTGAAATGGGAGAGTCCTAAATCATTACTAGGACCTAGAACCCCGATCACAAAACCGCTTGTCCCGATTTCAAATGGTCCGCCGGTCTAGTGGCTCCTCTTTGGTGAGGGGCCTCTCGGGCTATAAGGACGCCCTGGACTATCTAAAAAAAGAAATCTCCAAAAAGGCTTAGCAGCGAAGTACGGCTCGCTTTGGGGTGGGGGCGGAAGACATTCGCGTGGTCTTGAGCGAGTAAACGACGATCTGGGTCATGAGTGCGAGAGCAGCTTGGTCTAGGCCGTGGAACGCTGTCTTTGGAGAGAGAGATGTCGACCCTGTTACTACACCACCAGTTCGGAATAGTAAGAAGAAAGCTAACAAGGCGGGCTTCGCTGAGCGTCCGTGCAGTGCATCATCCTTATGTGGGGTCTGGAGGAACTACTTCGAGATTTACAGATAAAATGCTCCACAGGGAGATCAGCGAGGGCACGGTGGCGGCCCTTCGAGAAGAAGCTACCATATAAGAGCCATACGGAGAACGGAGACGTTTTAAGGAGCGCTACGGCGGCACGCGACAACTAAGGTTGGCTCTACGTTCGCCGCAGGGAGCGAAATCTAAAAATACTCGTGGCAGGCGCTCGGGTCTGATTGGGCCGGACGACGGGGAAGCGGGCGGGTCGCAGCGAGCGGCGGCTGGATGGGAGCGCTCCCTATCTAGCGGGGAAAAAAGTCGGAAAGAACAGGGAACGCCAACAATACTTTTGAGGGTGGCAGGAATTTGGCGCTGCGTTCTTCCGCGTAACAGAGATCGATCAACAAAAACCTTCTTGGGGGAAGATAAGAGGGCTAAGCTCGGGGGTCAGACATCGCCACCGTAGGAAATGCCAGCACGAGACAGATTGTGAGTAGTTGGCACTGGCTTGGAGATGCCCCATCTATAAGCGTGAGGAGGAGAAAACAGAGAAACTCAAAAGGGCCGCTTCGGTACCCGGCTGGGAGTTCCGCTCAGAAAATAGTCCAGGGACTATTAAGACGACGGGAGTCGGCAGCCCGACGGCGCACGTCGCAAGCATGAGGAGATTTGTGAATGAAAGGGGCGTCAGAAAAAATGGTCGGTCATAGGGCAACCCACGGAGGGCGTAGAGGAGCGGATGGCTCGCGAGGGGTTGCAAGCAAAATGTCCCACTCAAGGACAAAGGGCCTCGGCGACCGTAGAGGTGAAGAGGGATTCATACACCAACTTTGGCGCACGGAGGGTGAATAGGTCAAGGCCATCATCGAGAGGACGGGTCGCGGTGGCTATTCGAGGATCTAAGGATGGCACGGGGTCGTTTAAGGTGTTAAAAGCTGTCACGTCGCCACTAAAGGAGGGAGTCATCAGCATACATCCAAGAGTTATAATTTCCGCCGTCATCTTGCGATGACCAATCCTAAAATGCTAATGCTTGTTTTTGCGGGGAAGATTGATCGAAAGAAAACCGTCGATGGCAGGAAGATCTGGGAGAGGCGGGGGGAGCAAGGAAGTACCGGACCGGGAGAAGGAGTAAGCGCTTGGCCAAGAAAACACAGAAAGAGCCGACAAGCGGAACTATAAATTATCGGCCTAAAGCCGGTGCGGTTGGGGGATGGGGTGCTTAGAAACGAAAGGATTTCAGGCCGCTACTTAACAGGGGGGGAGGGGCCGTCCTTCGCTTGTATAAGGCGCTGGGGGGGTCAAGCCTATATCTCTGCGACTACAATCAAAACAGGCGAAAGTAGCTTCCTGTGGAGAGCAGGTCGTTGGTTCTAACACTAAGCCTTTGGGGGATCAACCTTGGCTGGGTATGTAGTGCTAGCGCATAGTAGACTGCTGTTAAGCAAAAGCTGGGGACTGGCTAGGGAGTGTCTATGATGAATGGGGCGGCAGCACCATCTCGAAGAACTATAGTGTGGCAAGAGGGTCAGGCCAGCCCGGAGGTCGGGGAAGATCTACTCTGAAAAAACACGAAGGTCGCAGATACTAAGGCCGACAGGACAGCTCGACTTTTTGGCCGGTAGGGACCCTAACGGTCGAGAGAGAAATCAAGAAGACGACGATGGTGCTAGGTCTACTCAAAATCATTTCTCTGTGAGTGCCAGGGAGAATTGCGAACGATCGTGGGGGTTTCAGAGAAAGGCTCGATCGCTCGCGGGTATAATGCCGAGCGAACCGGCTAAGACTGAGAGGATCCCACGTCGTTGAAGGAACGAAGAAGGAAAGATACTGATCTAGGAGTGAGGCCAAGGCGGGGAGGTCGCCGCCTCGGGAAAGTCGGGCGGGAGCTGTCGATCTAAGACTGGCCATAATGTCCGACCCGCCGTAAATACAAGGGAGCGAAAAAGGAATACTCCTCTGCAGCGTTCCTTGGAATAGAGCTCTCAATAGGGGGACCGTCAGCGTGTTGACAATACCCTCCTGAGACGCGGCGATGTAGAGAGAGTTGTGGAATCCTAGTGTTGGAATTGCGAAGGAGCGCCTATCACTTGTCTTGGATTCCGCACGAAAGAGTTCTATCTGGCGACGACCATAATTTCGAAAGCTAAAATCGCGCCCTAGCGCGGGGAGCCTCTGTCGTCTGATCACTAGCCGTTTGTCCTTCGTCGCTTATTCCTTTCCTCATGGGCTGTGCGAGAGTCTGCCTAACATTTTGTCCAGTTACCTTCCTCAATATCCGCCTCAGGGCACGTTCCTGTCCCCTTTTAAACCGGCTATGTCGGCGGTCGGAGATGTGGGGTTCGACCACTAGCTCGAAACCGGAGAGAGATGGTCGGGGTCGGTGCGGTCAACGGCATAGGCCTCGCAGATATTTGCCGAAAACGTGCACGGAACGCCACAGCAGACAGGACTGTATGATGGCCGGCGCAAGTTCGGTAAACTCGGGGGGTAGTGGAGTTCAGGGAGGTATCGAGGGAGGTAATACTCGCAAAGCGCAGTTCTCCACAACACACGGAAGTTGGAGTGCTTTGGCCGTAGAGAGGGGGCGCCTCTGTCTGTCCGTGCTCCGCAATTCGGCGATCCCTGGGGGGATACGCGAGGAGTGCTCCTGCGAAAGGGGGGGCCCGACCAGGTGCGGCTGAACACGCTAAGAACCGTGTTAAGATGGGCGGGGGGTTTCGCTGTGCTTTGTCTAGGCCGAAAAACGACTAGACGTGAAGAAAGGGGCAACAGAATTCCACGTACGATGCCTTGCCGAAAGCCCTAGAAAACCAAAAACCTCAGGGTGTGCCTTCGTCAACCGAAGCGCTATTGAGATTGCGACCAGTTGCCAGTCTCATCGGGGGCGACTCGAGGGGGTGAGCAGAAGGAGGATACCGTGGCAAGCTTCAGAAAACCTCGACGTAGAGGAAAGGGATGAGGAAGGGAAAAAAGCGAGAAAAGGTACTGATAGGACGAGCTGAGACACTGTCAAACGCCGCACGTCACGAAGTCAGAGTGCAAATACAGTGGGGGATCAGAGCTCTCAACAGACAACAATTTTAAAAGAAGATGAGAAGATGACGCCAGAACACCGGGCTGAAGCATAGCGATAGGCACTAGACAGAGAGGTGAAGGTCGTCGGCAGAACCGAACCGCCGTTACATCGGCTGCTCAGGTGCTAGGGATTGTAATGTCGGAGGGAACTACAAGGGCTGGGCGGCCGGACGGGAAAAGGAAGAAGTGAAGATTGTTACCTGAAGAAAACAATATGAGGGGGACGGGTCAAAGGCGTCCAGGCTGTCGGCGTCAGAGGAGCGTGGGTACTAGAGGTGGAGACGGAAGTATGAAGGGATTCAGTTTGGCCTTCACGTCTTGAACTCGGCAGAACGGTAAGGGCCCTTCTTCTTCGACGGTGGGGCAGTTCTCTCGAGGGCATCTAGTTCTAAGGAGTTAGAAGATCCGAACTGCACTTAATAATCTCTTCTAGAAAAATGTCCGCACCGTAACTCAAACCAAAATGAGGACGCGTTTCTTTGAGGCAGAATTCTAGGTTCCAGGCTCGGAAAAGAGTTGAAAGGAGAACTAAGGCGTCGCTACTGTCCGATTGGAGGCGCCCTTCTCCGGATAAGGCAGGGAGGTGACTTCGATTAGTCAGGCAGCGAATTCTGCGAGGGCTGATAAAAACGGGACCCGCCACCAACCGCGATGAGGCCGCTAAGGAGGAGAATCAGATGCTAAAGCCTCCTCGGGCGGCCGTTAAAGTGAGGAACCGGGGGGAGAAACTGAGGAAGAAGGAAAGTCAAGACTTTTGGGGGTCTCATTTCTTAGAGAGGTCACTGCTTCTGCAAAAAGAGGCTGGTTTCGACTTCCACGTCGTGTCTCGAAGAACTAAGGCGGGGTGGCTTTAAGAGAGCAGTCTTAGTTGGAGATTTTGGGGACTTCTGGAAGTCTATCATCCTGGGTCGGGCGGGCAAAACCTAAGACGTGCGAATTGACGAATACCCGAAAATCACTAGAAACTCTAACGTAGCCTTCAAGGATGACTCCGCCCCTCAGGAGATGCGCGCACTCCAC
>Ga0179591_1160546_pt1 | contig 14380 bp, 16 predicted proteins | sample CZOMad2_1_08_16f_FD_182891 | JGI IMG/M metagenome (GOLD analysis project Ga0179591, IMG submission 182891) | Vadose zone soil fungal communities from Angelo Coast Range Reserve, California, USA - CZOMad2_1_08_16fungal (PacBio error correction) | ecosystem: Environmental > Terrestrial > Soil >...
CCATGAGAATAAGGGTACGATGAGTAGACGTGGACAAAGGGACTCGGCGACGAATAAAGGGGAATAGGAAGGGAAAGAAGAAGCTAATTGGGACTGGGGAAAAATAAAGGAACAAGAGAAATCGAGTGGTGTAGTGAAGAATGCCTGCTAGGGCTGAAACAGACAAACAATGTAGGTTGAACACAGTGAATCGGGAAGAAATGGACTATTGGAAGATACTGTGAATGTGTATTCTATGAGGGAAGGGGGGGACGGGAAGAAAGGAGAGGACCCAGCGAAGCTCAGCAGAAAATAGAGCTAATGGAAGTTCACATCAGAAGGGTAGGGGAAATGCAGCAACGGAAAAAACTTCGCTTTCGCTTACCAAACAGCACAAATAAGGGGGTGGAAATGAAGGAAATGACTTAGCCCTTGCTACGGCCAAAGGACAATCAGAAGATTGAAAGAAGGCAGGGGATGGGTCGTCCATGAGAAGGGGAAAATGGGTGGGGGGATGGGGGAACAACCTAAAACTTGTCAGGATGGGTAAACAGAGAAGGCGCTGAGGGGGAAAGCCATACTACCTCAAAAGGACACGGCAAATAAAATGACAGGAGGAGGGAAGACGGAATGGGTCCTCGAGAAATAACGGAACGTGAGGATTTTCAGCTTGTCATCTATTGCAAAGGGACGTCTACGCAAATCTCGCTGGCTACACCGGGACAGGATTAAGAGGGACAAAGACGGTCGGGTAGCGTAAATGTGGGGTTACAGCGAAAGGGGCAGCAGATGACTCCAGCCGGGGGAGCTGCTTCCTCGTATGCGAAGTGTGGATGTACGGGGGAGAAAATATCGGGACAAGGGGGACCGAACACAAAAACAGAGTGTAAATACGCTAGTACGAAAGACGGGGAAATGGTCGGGGGAGGGAGCGGAAGGGTGGATAGGGTTAGCTGTAGAACCAAAAACCAAATTTGTTGTTGGAATGGTGCTGAAAAAAACTACGTGTGGGCAGGGGGTTCGACTTCCCTACCGAAGGACAGTTTACGGACCGGGGTCGCTCGGGGGGGTACCTGACACTTGCTACTCTTATGGAGATAGACGGGTGGGGTCGTGCGATTCCTCATTATGTGTGACACACGGACCCCAAAAGAGGCAAAAGAAAAAACGGGCCAGCATGAATAACAGTGCAAGTCTCTTCGGAGAGATCTTAGAGAGGAAAATAACCATCCTAGTGGGGGGAAGGGGGAGCGTTTTGTCCGAATCGATCAGCGCTTCACACGGCGTTTAAGGAGGGGGTGGGCCTTTGGGGGAAAAAAGCTAGCAAAAAAGGACGCGTTAATAAAATAGGCCTAAGAATGAGGGTTGGGGGTGAGGAAGACAAGAACAAACGGGGAGAAAGGACGTAGGAAACCTGAAAAAACAAGAGAATAGGATCCGAAGGGGGAAGTTTTCTTGCGACGTCACCGTGCGGCTAAGGATGGAGTGACTAAGAGCGATGGGCGAAACTCTGGCACAAACAAACCCTTTAGGATGCTTGAAAAAAGGGAGAAAGGAAATTAGACAGAATCGTACTGGGCAGGAAAACGTGTAACTTCAGAAAAACTCTGGGTGGATGGAAAGGGGGGGGAGCAGCTGGGAAGGGGGCGGTTGCAGAAAACTTTTCCTTCTTGCCAGGAAATGGACCTAAGGGGACGGAGGTAAAATAACACTATTAGGGGGGATCACGTCGCAATAACCAAGAGACAAGGGATTATCTTTAACTTCTACATTGCTGCAGAGGGGAAGAGTGGATAAGAAAAATGTGGTCGGGCGAACTTCGTCGCGCGAAGAAAAAAATGAAGAGATTGAGGGAGAATGACCCAACGGGTATCTTGGCTCGCACTAGCAATCAGGGAAAACAAAAAGAGGAAAATCGTGAACCTAGCAGGGGGGCGAAAACCCTCAGAGGCGGCTGTCGAAATCCTTGGATGGGCGCGACTGAGAAGGATCTTCGGGTTTTAGATGCATCGAGAAGGGGTGAAAGTGGTAAAGAAGTGTGGCTTCACGCGGCTAGCAAAGGGAGAAGAAAAGGAGATCGGGTTCAACTCAATGGGGGAGAGAGATGGTCTGCCGTGCTGACTTCCTTGTATAAAAGGTGAGGCAAAAAATGGGGGTTGCATAGGAACAGTGAACGGAAGGTAGTTAAGGGCACCGCAAAGGGGGGCCACCGTGGCAGGGGTTCAGCCCCCAAGGGAGAAATGTGTTTTGAAGGGGCGGGAAAGTGCTTGGGAAAGATTCGATGCAAGAAGCTGAACGCCAAACGCCATAAGGAGCTCGCCAGCTCGCGAAAGCGATCAGGGGAAAAGGCCTGAGTCAATGAGTGAGGTGACGCACAGCGTATCCGAAAGACAATCTCCGGGCAGGGGTGGCATGAACATCTGGTCGCCAATAATCTTAGAACACACCAGGGATTGTCATTCAGCGAAGAAGAAGGACGGAGAGACAGGGGATTATACCGCTTGGCAACAGGGACTGAAGATCGCTCGGTATTCTGGCTACTGGGAAAGGGCATGGAGAAGGAGTAATAGGACACCTTCTTCGAGGAGGACATAGAAAGGAGAGGATGGAGCAAGGCTAAACAGTAAGGGAGGGGCCGCACGCTATAGGAGGAGGCAGGTTTCAATGAGGGAAGTGGATGGGGGGAACCCGATCACTAAGGGAACGATGGGGAAAGTCACTGCGTGAGGGAGAGGAAGGGACAGAATAAAAGATAAAAATAAAACCCAAGAATCTCATACCCTTCGACCTCAGAAACTCATAGTAAAGTGGTGGGAACTGACGATGTACGTAATGAAGGGAAATTCAGGTTTAACCGATCGAGAAAAACTGTTTTTCCGGAAATGACACACAAGTAGAGGGTGAAGGGGAAGGAAAAACGTAACGCGAAGGTTGAATCCGCTCACTCTGGCAAGGAGCAAGCTAAAAGAGTGAAAGGGGGGTCGACGTAAATTGAAAATTGGAGAAGTGGTGTGCAAGACCTGGGATTAGCTACGGATGGAAAGGGGGGAAAAAGGTGTTGGAAAGGAGTGGGGACCCACTCCAAGGGGAAGTTAACTAAGCTCATAACAACAAAAAAGGGCGGGGAAAGCATGAGCCGGGGAAAAAGAGTCTTGTCTCAGAATGGGTTGGGGAAAGAACTGGGAACCATAAAAACCAGCTGAAGTTCATGTTGGTTACGATGGACAAATGCTTTCAAGACGAAAAATCTTCGGGGGGCCTTGCTAGGGTTCGTCACTATGGCGAACGGAACGGCAAATGGATGTAAGCGCCCACTCAAGGGGGGGATCACAAATGCGAAAAAGAAAAAAAAGATAGACGACCAAAAACAACAAGGGAGAAGGAAGGGGAAGAGAAAGGAAATGTGGAGCCATACAAAAGGATTGGGCCAGCGGCAATCCATGTGAAGTGAAAGGTGAAAAGGATGGGAAGCCAACCACATGACAATGGTACAAAGAAATTCTAGTGGATTAGGAATTCAACAGGGGGGGGGGAAACGCAAACAGCAACTTTGAGGGGGGTGTCTTCACAGGGATAGAACAAAAAAAAATGTATTTCGTCAAGCAATGGGCCGGGGAAACCGGCCGGAGGGTGGGACTCCGATTTTTTTGAGGTAAGCAGCGAGAAACGGGGCAAGGAGAGGGGCTCTCCGAAAGAAAAAGCCATCTTTTCTCAAAGAAGCTCTGGAAAAAAACGCCCTAAAGAAGGACGTAAAAAAAAAAACTGATCATTTTTTCGTGGAAGGAGGGGGAGAAACCAGCGGAAAGCGGATTGTGGTCCGGGCAGGATAGAGCTAGGAAATCTCGGCCGACGGGGGGGGGGGGTGGACAGGCGACCGGAACCTACGACGTGTGTACGGACGGCACCGTCCACATTCCCTTGCTCAGGAGCGAGACACCGGCATAAAGGAAAGTAAAAGTCGCTGTAAAATTGGGAAAAAACAGAAACTTTCGAGTATTTACGGGGGCACTAGTTTCCCGGGACTATCGGAGGTTAAGTTGAAAGTTGAGGTATTCGTCAAGACCTCAGCCGGGGGCAAAGAGCGATCAAAAAAAAAACAGAATTTTCATCGTCGCACCTCCCTACCATCCTGCATGGAAACATAACAAAAAATGTCAATCAAGGACGGAGAGAGGGCGGACATGACGAAACAGACTCCTTCACGACTGGGGGGAAAGGTGAACGCTGACGACCATGAAAAAATAAAAGTCCTCTAAGCAGCAGGAGGAAGAGGCCCTTCATGACGAAGCGAAGCGGGGAACATCTCCTCAGACGGGTACGGAGAAAAGGGCCCCCAGGCTCCTCCGGTACGCCGGAACAGAAGGCAAAATATACCGGATAACGGTGGGTTGCAGTCTGCGTAACTGCGGAACAGAGTTGAAGCAGGCATTCCCGCCTGGATGGCGTGGCGGTAATGCGGGGACTGTGTAGGGGGCAGCAAAAGATGAAGGGAAGATTCGTATAATAGATGTGAAAGACTTAGAGGGGAGGAAGAGAAGAGGGCGTGGCAAGGTTAGATCTTGACCAAGGGTCGAACGGACAATGACCAAAACTCCTCGTGAGAAGAAAAAAAAACCATCCAACGTGCGAAAATGACGGCTGGAACAGATGGGGAGGTGAGGGGGCCGAAATGATGAAGGTGCAAAGGGTGGCAGTCCATAAAAATCAACCATTGAAAGAGATTTTAGGGGGCCGCAAGTAAAGATCTAAAGCCAATTTGACGGCTGAGTCAACCATTGAGGAACCTATGATACGCGGCATCTCATGAGGAGTCCAGGGTAATGCGGAAAACAGCAAACGAAATCAACCTTTAGAAATTGCCGACTTAATCTCACAAGAACAATAGGGGGGGATACGTGGCGACCTCTCAAGGATGAAAAAGCAGCAGACTTTGAATTAAAACCAAAAAAAGCCGAGGATCGTGAAAACCCATTGTGTGAATATGATTTATCCTTGGAGCAAGGAGGAAGTTGGGGGCAGAGAAAAATCCTTATCTAAGGGGGGGGACGTGGCGCTCCAGAAGAAAGGGTCTCACATCTTCCAGAATTAAACTGAAACGCAGAGCTGGGGTATGACAGAAGGTGGAAGAGGTTGAATGAGAGGGTATGCTACGATACCAAGATATATTGTTGTCTCACAACGGACGGGGAAAAAACAAGCGGACGTCGTTGGAAGCCCAGGGTTTGATCTCCGACAAAGCGAGGAAGAAGCTGACGCAACACAGTGTGAATCCATACCCAAAGAAGGGCAGAGGGAGTATAAAAAAAGTTAATGACAGGAAAAAATAGTCAATGGGGTGACGAGGTCCAGAGTTCAGTCAACTAAGCCGAAGGGGGTGGGGACGAGCTTGTCGACCACTCCAGCTGGGGAGTCCCTCTCCCTATATGAAGGACGAAAAAAAGCACGCCCGGAGGGGTTACGAGAAAAGGAGATGTTGTCATGGTCGAAGGCAGAGGGACAGGAAGTGGATTAAAAAAACAAAAAGGGACTCAGAACCACGCACTATCTTTCAACGCAAACGGGAAATCCTTACGAAGGATGTCAGCGACCGCTCTGAATAGGGAGGAGAACATAAGAAAAGTAAGTCGAGATCTATTCCGCACGGAGGCGACGATTAGCAATAGAAGCAATCTGACGAACGCAGGGAAAAAATCATCATAGCGAAAAAGGGGGCAGGGGACAAAAAAAAGAACGGTCAATAACTTTAAAGGTAGGGGGGGAAGGGAAAAAAGAACACCATCGCCGTGGGGATAACTAGGTTAATGCAAGAACTCCCACCATATAACGATCCCAACAGAAATCTGGACAAAAGGATGCAGGTCGTGTACGATAGGAAGACGTGGGGGTGGGCCGATCTCAACAAAGGACGAAAAGCAATCGGAAAGATCGCTTCGGAGTCCAGCAGGAGTGGGGATCGGCAAGCAAGTGCGAAAACGACCGTTTTTAAATCGGGATCTGGGGCCAACGGTGTCGCAAAAAGAAGAGAAGTGGGGAGAAGCCAGGGAAAGGTTTCCAGGAGGGGGAGCTACTCATCTCCGTCAGGAGGGTGGATAGGAGACACGGGGGACAACGCCGTCTGCCATAGGCCCGGGGTATCGTGGGCGCTCTTTAGAGTGGTAGGAAAATCGGGAACGGCGAGGAAATCAACGACAAAGATTGGGTGCCTAAAACAAGAACCCGGGACATAACGAGAGAATGCCTGGGTTGCAAAAAGCGTCAATGGCAGAAAAAGGGAACAGGGGGGACATGGTAACCCCTTTTTGTAGGTCCACACGGGAGACATGCGCAGGAGATCCCCGCGCACTTCCTCCCGGTCACTCGCCGCGGAGAAATAGAAGCAGGGTAGCTGCCTCTAACCAGGGAAGAAATCCTTCCGCATACAATAAACTAGTTCTTCAAAACAGGCCAGCTGAATCAAAAAAGTAACGTAGAACAAGAAGACAATGTGGGGAGTCATAGAGACCCTCAGCCAAGGAGTCACACGAAAAAAAAATAAAAGTATGAGTACAATAGCCTCTGCTCGAGAATGGCAGACAACTGAATTAAAGGCCACACTCTAACAAACAAGATCGTGTCAATGTTGTAGTCCGTGGAGATAGATCAGAGAAACACAAAAGGAGGAGAAGAAGATATCGACCAAGAGACAACTTGACACGTTTATAGGGGGGACTGGAAGCGCGCGACCATGCAGCAGCGACATCATCAGTCTCTGGACTCAAGGAGAAGGATGCGGGTGTGGTAGGGGAGACCATGGCCTTCAGGTTGTCACAAAACGGTATAAGCGACGAAAGGGATCGGGGGGGAGTCAAGGCCTAGGGGAACTGTGTCCTTATTCATATGGAGGAGGGAAAGGGAGGCCAAAAAAAGAAAACGAGCGATAGACTCAGAGGGCAGAAACGATAGGTAGACATCGATGCTTCGAAGGGGGAGCAAAATGGAGGCTGTCAATTAAAAGAAAGCACATGTTGGCACTTCAAACTGAGAGGGGGGTAAAAGGGGGAGAGGGGGGGGCTAGTGGAAAATCAAGAGACGTGTGAAAAACGAAAGCGGAGGGAAGACGGAAATGAGTTTCATGGGGTTTTAACCAAGAGGGTCGACTTGAGTACAAAGGGCTCTGATTAATAAGAGAGGAACATAAAACGTCAAAAGGAAACGGAAATAGTAAGTACTGGCGGGAAGGGTAGCAAAACTGACGGAGACTGCGAGGGGGGGCTATCAGTCAGCATAAAAATGAGCTCTCAATCCTCGCGGGAGACACCGGGAAGAGGAAAGGATGAAAAAAGTCTGGGTACGGAACGTGGTTGGTGCCGCCACCGCAAGGAATCCGCCGGGGGCGGGGAGGGGACGCTTCTCGATGGGGTACTTTCCTGGTGGGATCGCAAAAAAGGGAATAGGACTGAGGTCGACTGCATAAGGGTAAGTAAGGTCGTGGAAGAGACGAATTTTGATCGTTGCCATCCCAGGGTTAGTGTTTAGAAACCAAAAAAGGGGGGTGAAGTCTACATTCCCTACGGAAGGGAGGTGAAGGGAACGTTGCGCTGGGTTGGTAAGGTAAAGTCGGAGAGAGTAGAGCAGGGATTTGTCTTAACCTGCGTTATTCAAGGGAATGACTTAGTTGGGGGGGGGGGAACCATAAAATAAAGTAGAGGAACTTCTATAGATAGGAATAACCATCATAGGTTTGAGCATTAGGGCCGAATAAAAAAACGATTCGATCGGAGACCGTACTATTAAGGAGTGGGTACCGTTGCCTGGTTGTAATCTATCTGCGATGAGGGAAAAAGACCTAAGTATGTGAGGAAATCCACCGCTGAGACACTTGGGGGAAAGGGGCACCAAGGGCTACCGATGATAAAAAAAAATACGCTTGTGCGCGGAAACGGAAAGTAAAAGAGGGGAGATGGGAGTACAGCACGCGGAGACAATAGGCACAACCCCGGAGTGAGGAAGAACAGTGGGACGACGGAAGTAGCCACAAGTCGTCCGGGGAGTGAAAAAGGGATCAAGGAAAGTCCGCCCCTTGGGATGGAAACTTGGGAAGGCGCAAGTAACGATATTCGGTTCCGGATATAAAGCAAGGGGCCGGCTTGTAAAAAAGTAGCGCCTCAGGTGGGGACGGAGCCAAACCGCCCCCCCGGAGTGGATCCAGTAAAATCCCAACACAAGAAAAAGAGTCGGGCAACAAGGGAGGGCGAGCTGGGCGGGAAGAAAGAAAAGTGAAAGGCTTGGGGGCGACTAAGCTTCTCGCTGCCATCGGTAGGGAGTGAGGAAAGAAAAGATCTAGCTCGAAAAACGTACTAAAAGATGGGCCACCTAGGCACATCTGCCTACGGTTCTGGTGACCCCGTCAAGAGGAAGAGCTTTATTTCTAGGGCGGAATTCTAGGGGCTGCGTGGGAGGGGACGGGACAATAGCCTCTTGAGAAAGGTTGTAAAGGGTCATTCCTCGGCATCTTCTGAAAGGGGCGATTACGCAGGAGGCTTGTTTACTAAAATGGGATATTACCAATTAATGGGGGGGGGGGGGGGAGAGGGGAACGGACGGAAGAAAGAAGTAAAGCATGCGCAAAGCTGCATTTTGCATCGCTTCACCTTGAAACTTAAGGTGGAGGTCAGGGCGGCAGCACGCCAAACAGAAGTTCCTTTTCGACCCCCCAAGGGGGAAAAAGGAATGTGTAAGGGGGGGGGGGGTAAAGGTAGAGAGTTGGGGAGTGCAAAACTTAACTCAGGCTAACCCAAAGAAATAAGGATCGCGAAAGCGAAAAGCGATATTGCAGTCTGAAAGAGGGGATTAAACTGAATCGGATAAGGGCCATCTCCGCCAGGGGGGGGGCAGGAACATCGGGTCTCAAATCCAAAAAACGGAACAAAGGGGAAGAAAGGTATGTGCAGGAGCCGGGGAGGGAATTCCGGCTGATGGGCTCCTTCGCCTCTGCACGGACTAGATGTGGAAGCGAAGCTTCTTGGATCATACGGGCACCACGGCCTATTCGACGAGGGAATGAGACGCTTCTAGGCTCGAAGAGAGACTTAGCCGACCCGGGGTCAGGAAAAGTTTGAAGACTTGACGCTTTGGGCGTCCGGGGCCAAGCGCGATATAGGCGGAATGGGGGGGAGTGGGAGGGTCAACAAAAAGAAGGGGGGGGGTGAACCCCGAGCACTCGGAAAATATAATTCTCTGGGGGAAAGACCACTGCGTGAGAGGGGGACAGCACTCAACAGAAAAAAAGCGAGAATTCAGAAAAGGCGCAAATCATCAAAATTCAGCGGACTGTTTGAACTGATGAAAACGACCGGTATCAAGGGTATCAAGACCGGAAAAACGGAAAGGGACAGCATGGAAGCTAAGAAAAAACAGTAACGCGAGAGGGGGGAAATCCGCAGGATGATCAAGGGAATCCCAAATCCAGGGACTTCAGTAAAATCCTTCCGGGAAAATGAGGCCCGTGTGTCAATGAACGGAGGCGTCTATGCGTGTGGGAAGAAAAAACAAGATGTTGATGATTACAAGGAGCCAGTTAGAGGATGGGGGGGGGGCTCAGAAAACTCCAAGAAGTCAGGAAAACTCTGAGAGTGTGACTATTCTCCTTTCGTTGCGACGAAAAATGGGGGGGGACAAGAGAACCCACAGAAGGGGAAAATGATGTTTGAGGGAGGAAAGAAAATATCAGTGGATCAGAAATAGGAGTGGTCCTTGCATGGGTGTGCTTCAATAGTAAACGGATGAAAGAAAAAGAGGGGGGGAAGGAAAGAAAAAAAATATCAGGCAAAAACAACCTTATTAGGAGAAAAAAAGAAGAAAGAGATGGTTGGTACGTGTTCGCAGAAATAAACGACCCTTATTTGGAAAAAGGGGAGAAAAAATAAAAAGGCCGTTTAAAAGCACGAATATCAACACAAATTGCCCACGACGCTTGTTTGATTGAGCAAGGCAAGGTGGGGGTCATCGTCAAAACCACACTTTTCAAAGGGGGGGTGACTGCATTGTATCAAACAGAATTCCCCACATTGGTCTTACACCGAAAGGCCAGAGGGCAACCGGAATGAACCGACAGGTTTCCTCCTTCTTGGAGGGGGGTGGGGAAGGTCAGGATGGTCATCGAGGGGTCTTACAATCAATAAATCCATCTTGGGTTTCGCGCTCGCGCTAAGCAGGATGGAAACAGGGAGTAATTTTCGTTTAAATGGTTATGAAAAACATCGGAAAAAGGAGGGGGTGGGGGGATTTGTGCCGATCAAGGGTAGTAGAGGCACCGTCTACGGTGGCAGGGGAGCCTAACCATCTAAGGGGGGGGCAAGCTGCCCGGAAAAAAGTTGAAGGGACCCCCAAACAGGAGAGAGAACCTGCATCATAACTAACGGCGCGGATCCCAGCGACGTTGAGGAGGGAGTATTGAGGGCGAAGGGAACGTCAATTACTCTCGGCTTGGTTCATTTGATATAAGTGTCCTGGAAGAGAACTCACGGCCGTGAACCGATCGAAGCGGGGTTGCAGGAGTTCTCCGTGACCACAAATCCGGAGGGACACCAGCCAATCACAGGTCAAAGCAGCTTAGATCAGCCCTAAAAAAGGAAAGAGTCTGAATATGAACGGCGATGGCCGGGTCTAGCGAACGAAGTCCTCATCCCGAAAGCACTTATCAGATCCTCCGAATGTGACGGGAAAGAGGGGCCAAGTCTTCAATAACGGAACGAAGATGACTTCTGCGGCAACACAATACCTGTGACAATCAGAAGACCTCCCGGCGAAGCAGGCATAGAAGAGGAACTTTATACCTTTCGAAAAAAACGGGTGGGGTTCCGATAGATGCGCAGTAAGTATGAAAACCAAACGCCGGAGGGGAAATTGCATGGGTCGTAAGGCTGTAACGCAGGGGGGCAGTGCACAGTCAAAGATTCGAAAACTTTCTTGGCGAGTCTCCAGCTGTCTAAGAGACCGGGGAGGAGTCTCTTCAACTTGACGAACACGAAAGGGGGCCCCATCAACTACTGCCTCAATGGGAAAAAAAAACATTATCAAATGTGGCTACAGACACGTTTACCTTCTTTTCTCTGGAAGTGATGCCGGAAAGAAATAAAACAGCATTGACAAAGGCTTCAGGATGCAACTGTCAACTTTGAGAAACTAGTTGGAGATAGGGCCTCTACGTCACGAAGAGAAAACATTAACTAAATCGTGCTTCGCCCACCTTGGGTCTTCCACACGAAATACGTGGAATCGGCCAAGGTATAAATTAAAGGTAACAAGACAAGGGACATCAAAACGGAGGCTATTTCCGACCTACTTCCCTTCCCAGAGCCCACACGATCACCATATGTTGTGGCATAAAAAGGGAAGAAAGAACTCAAAACAGGTAATTGTGCAACAAAATTGGACAAAGGTGCCCAGGGGGGGGGAAAAAGATCGGGCTCCCGCTCTCGGGGGGGGAAGCGGGAAGGGCAAGAAACGGCCCGAAAAAGAATTCAGCAAAGACGGGGGTTACCATATTAGAAACGCAGGCTAGGCGCAAAAACTGTCTAAGCCGGCATGGGGAGAAAGGGAATCGCTGTTTAAACGGCGGTGACTAAAGGGTGAGTTCAAACACAAACATAAGGAAAGACTCGGGTTGGAAGAACAGGCAAATTTGAATGTCACTCAGGAAAGACCTAAAGCACGGGAGCGGCTGAACCCAAATTTTCCTAAAACCAAGAGGGGGAACACAAAGGAGGAGAAAAAGAACCGTGATACGCGGTTAATGCCCAGTGTACGAGAGAAGGGGTACGAAGGTCGAGAAATGTTCGGAGCATAAGACAGTTTGGTGGGTATGCCAGGGGGTGGAAACAGCCACTCAGCTGGTGGAGCTGCAATACTTAGGAAGGAAACGGAAAGTCGACCGCAAAAGCCCTGAAGGTCGAGATCATAGGAAGGGGGTTGTAATGGTGGGGGGGGAGAAGGCTAAAAAAGGACGGGGGGGAGGGAGACACCAGCCCAGGTTTCAGTCCATCAACTCGCAAGATAGATTGAAACACAGAAACGGAAATCAAGGAGAAGAAGGGGGAACAAATCGCGAGGAAGAGATTCACGGGCAAAGAAGGCCATTCGATGACGAGAATAATGTCCGCAAGAGAAAAATGGTGGAAAGCTGTCAAAAAAGGCACGGAAGAAAAAGCAGTTAATACAAAAGTAGAATATCCCGAGGAGCCAGACGGTGATACCACAAAGCTGAACGGAGTAGATGTATGCGCGCGTCAGGGATGGAATTGTCTAGAGGGGGGGATTGGGGCCAGAGGGAAGCGACGGTGGGCGAAGCGGTGAGAAAAGGGGACGGGGGGAGGTTGGTCTACGGGGAGCGAAAGCGTGTCTATACTAGACCGGAAGGGAGAGCGGTAGTACTTTCCCGTATGCAGTAGGGGGAGGGCGAGGAAGTGAGTTCAGCGATCAAGGTGTGTTTGGCGCTAGTAGGGTCCGCAAAACACACCCATGTAGAAAAAAGTACATACAAAAACGTATAAATATCGCCTCGATTCCATCTTCGTGGGTGAGAACGAAAAGGACTGAACAAAAACTTTTGGTAATCGTCCACGTTGGAGAAATCTATATCCGGGTCCCGCTACATGTTAAAGAGAAAGGATAGATAAACTCCTACAGAATCGCAGTCATGGAGTTGTATCGTAGACTCATGGTATACATCAGATGAAATCAAACATCAAATTGGGAGATGATTTGACGTGAGGGCAGGGGAATTCGAATGAAGTGATTACACAAGCCATCTGCAAGGGACGATTATTGTACTAAAAAAACTCTGGGTGACCATAAACCAGAAAACCTCGACCCTAAAGGGGAAAAACTCGTATAGTGATAGGGAACCGCTGTCCCAGCCAAGGGGGAGAAGACTCAGCGGGGTCATTCCCTTGGGGCTTTTGGGTATAAACAGCATGAACCATGCGCAGTCCCGAACACGGGGAGGTGGAACTACTCTCACGTAATTTCTCGGAAAATGACATATCAAGAGGGGAGGCAGCTCCAAAGGAAACCTAAAACACATCATATGACATAAAAGACCGAGTCCATCACTAGCCATCGAAGACCGATACGTAAATCAAGAAAATTGGGGGGGTGATCCTACAAGGGAATCAAAAGGGCAGGAAATGATAAAGAAACAACACAGAAGTCGCAGCGGGCGACGGGATACAGCCTATCTCATTCACAGCCAACTTGGGGTCCCGCCGGACGAACAAAAAAATCAGAAAACATCTTCCGTAAGGTGCAGGGGAGTAGGCTGGAAAAAACGGGAGGAGGGAAATAGCGACAAGGGTTACAACTAAACGTGTCTAGGGGTTGGGAAAGGGGAAGGAGGAACTACTTGCATGGCATCCCTGAAGATTGTACGAACGGAGAAGAAAAAAGCTACTTAGGTGTGGGTAGTGGAACCCAGGCCAATGATTCCCGTGCTCAAAAAAAAATGGAGGATGGAGCACTACTGTAGAGGGAGGGGAAAACCATATCAGAAGCTCCTGAGGGTAGGAGTCAGAAGGGAACTGGAATGGCAGGCAAAGGATAGGAAGAAAGCCGAGGACACGAGGAAGACTGTATAAGAAAAATTTCAAAATAGAGAGGGAGGACGGAGAAGGTCTAAACTGATGACCTACCCACGACCATCCGGGGTTGGAAAGGAAAGAAAAGAAGTAGCTGCAACTGGTCCGGGACGCCATGGGCAACTATCAAGATACGCGGGGGGAAAAACGCTCTTCGGGTTCAGAACAGGAGGAGGGGTTTAGGTGAATCTTGTACCGACTCCTTTCATGAGCCCAGGGGGAGATGATGCTAAGATCGACATACACCGGCAAAAGGAACCGGGCACATATGGGCAGACTCTTAGATTGACCTAACCGAACTGACTGAAGCGGAGGAGGAAGTTATATCACGAACATCTATAAACAAGGACTTCTACGAAAGGATGAGATGGGCAGGAACCGGGACGATTACTCCAGGGTAGGGGTACGGAAAGTTGGTTGGAGTCTACCCCGCAGCTGGACTAACGGAAGTGAGAGATTCGAGGAAACGCGATAGGTGGAAAAGTTCCTTTGTTATATCTCCCACCACGGAGCGACTAGAGAAAAAAAGCGGGAAAGAGGTGGGTGGGCGTAGCGCATGTTTATGAAGTGATCTGGTAGACAACCTTAATTTTCGCCCCACGGAGGGGGGGGTCCTTGGGGAAAGTCAACTAAGGTGCTGGATACAGGGAGGTCAGGGGGCTAGGGGGGGGGGAAAACATGACCATCGCAGAAGAGGTGCAAAAAGGGCAGTACGATTGGTATTAACGCGTAGTGGGCTGCCTTCTTTTGAACCCAGAGAAGCAAGGAGGCGGGGGCGGAGTAAATTT
>Ga0179591_1254659_pt1 | contig 14379 bp, 15 predicted proteins | sample CZOMad2_1_08_16f_FD_182891 | JGI IMG/M metagenome (GOLD analysis project Ga0179591, IMG submission 182891) | Vadose zone soil fungal communities from Angelo Coast Range Reserve, California, USA - CZOMad2_1_08_16fungal (PacBio error correction) | ecosystem: Environmental > Terrestrial > Soil >...
CACTGGCCGTCCCTTTTTGGGGGGGGTGCTGTGTGATAGCTCCAGTGCGCATGGTGGTACAACCGTCCCGTAAGGGAACACATGACTACTGCACACGAAACAGCACAAAACGGATAACCGAGGCACCTGACCGTATCCCGAGTCGGGGAAGAAAAAAAAAAATCTGTCCGAGCCCTTTCTTAAAAGGGCAAGAAGCTAACTCCTTGAGGGGGAGACTGGATCGGGGATGGAAAAGGGGGAGTTAACATCCGGGCCTGCTGGAATTCTTTTGAATTCCTGAACTTCTAAAGGGACGCTAAAGGGAAAAAAAGAGAGGAAGGGTGGTGATAGTGGCCGGAGCCTTCGTTTCGGAATGGACACGGGGGATTTTAACTTTCGGCAACTTTCATCTGGTTCGGGAAAAAAAAAGATGGGAGCGGTGAAACGAGGCTCACCAAACAGTGCGGGTGCTGTCCCGCAAGAGAAACGGGACCGGCAGGGGCAGGTTATCAAGGGTGAGTTTTGGGAAGTTCTAATAAAGGGAGAAGTTGGTCCGTGTGGCTGACTGGTCGTTATACGCAGAAAGGACCGTCCAACCGACGCAAGGGTTGGCGCTGAACTGGAAAAAAAAAAAAAGGGGCACGTTCTTGCTTGTCCAGAAAAATGTTCGAAAAAAGGGAGGAACTCAGTTCATGAATTGTTTAGTATGTCCTGAGGGGAAAGTAGAGCCTTTCTTAGTTTTTCCAGAGGGAATGGTAGAATCCCTCGTAGGGAGACACCTACCGTGATGTCTCACTAACTGGCTTCGGCGGGCGCTCAAGGTGGTGCTCTGGAAGTTGTAGTAGTGCTGTAACAACGCATGCCACTGGGCTGTGTGGGGGGCTTCTTGAAAGGGCTGCGAGGTGGAACTGCTTTGTCCCTACCCAGGAGGGAAGACTAACGGGAACGGAAATGCTCAAGGGTAAGAGGAGAAAATGCTCTGAGTGGTCGCCGTAGGGGCCCTTAGGGAGGGGAAAGTTGGGTCGTGTTTTTTCCGGGATTAATGAGAATAGGCTATCGAAATATGAGGAATGGCATCATTGGGAGTGCAAGAGTATCCCCCTATCCTAAGTCGAGGGTAGTAAAGAGTCGCAGGTAACTTAGGAAGAGTAGAAATTACACTGACCGAGATAGAAGGGGCTTCACCGTTTGACATTTGCTTCGAAAAACATAAAAGGAAAAAGAGTCCTCCCTTAACCGCACTTCTAAACCTCTGTGAAAGGAGTCGGAGGGGTACGGTTTCGGCGATAAAGAAGGATAAAGCGCAACGGGCAACACCCTCTCCATCAGTCATAGACGACTCAGACGGGAGGGAGGGGGGATCCACTCTTCGTACTTATCGAATAGGCTCGTCAAAAGAAGAAGGAAAGAACGGGAGCAGAGAGATTCACTAGACTTCATCAGGGATATCATTCGTGTGGACTCTCGGAGCCCTAAAGAAATAGAAAAAAAAAACCTGGTAAGGAAGAGAGAGATGTTTGGGTCGGCGGCGGGAATCGTAGACTGGACACATCATCGTTTATCTTGACTTGTATTCCGGCTTGGACAGGGGGGGAAAAAAGAAAATTGCGGGCGGCGCTACGGGAGCCAGATCGGAGGAGGACAATTCCATAGGGATGTCCCGTCAAAACTCAGACAGGAGAAAAGGGGCGGGGTACCTGCGGTCCAGTTCGGCGCTTGGTCCAGGAGAATACCAAACTAAAACTTCCACCCAATCCCCCGCTAAAAAACGGGGGTCAGCCTGCGGATGGAGGTGAGGCTCCTATGGTTTTCTCATGAAAATGGACAAGAGCCAGGAGTCCTTGTCCTGCGCCGAAGGAAGGAGATCAATAGGCGTCATTCATCAACTAGGGAAGAGGGAACGAGGAAAGATTCATTAGTGAACATCTCATTCCGGAAGTAGGAAAGTACCCTGAGACGAAGAAGAAGGAGTTCAAGACCGCAAGGCATTTCCCACCTGAATCTATTGACAGGGGCACTCCTGACCATAGATACAACTAAACATTATAGAGATAGTACTCATTCCGACTTGTTTTAGGGGTAAGAGCGTTTGTTATAGTGTTTCCAACTCACGAAAAACAAGAGAAAAGTCCTTCCCATCATCAGAAAAACGAGCCAGTTGAACTGTTGTCCCGAAAAAAGATCTACCACGGAGAAAAAGGGAAGAAGGAACTTCCGCTCATCTGTTAGGGAGAAGGATGGGAAGAAGGTGCTTTCAGCCTCTACATTTACACATAGACGAAATGCCGGTCACCTAACAGAGGAAGCCAGAAATCTGAAGGGGAGGGGGGGGACGGGAGAAAAGTCTAGTACGTTGCGGCTAACTCAAGATCAAAGTATTAAGTCAAACAGAACACAGAGCTGAGTGAGAGGTGAGGCTTTGAAACGACATCAACTAAAGCTCAACTTCCACCATCTTCCTGGATAGAAAGGACATGCAAGTGACCATTTAACGCCTTGGTCGGGGAGAAAGGTAGGTTCCACAGAGGAGACTGGGAAACAAGAAAAAAAGGTGTGCGCCTTTTTCCAAGGCAGCGAAACAAAATCTCCGGAACCAGACGGGACTCCAGGAAAAGGCGAATTCTTCCAGAACATAAAATCAGATGGAGAAGCATCTGAGAAAAATACCACCAAATCAAGGGAGTTGCAGTATAGGGCCGGTATCCGGGGGCAAGGGCAAAATGCCAGGACGGAAACCATCCGGCACTTTGAACCTGCAGGTGAGTGAACAAGGTAAGAGAGTTAAAGTGAAACCCCGAGCGAAAAGAGGTTAACAATCCATTACGGTACACTGATCAGCGGGAAAAAAAATGCTGGTTTCCAGGTCCACAGTAAGTGGATGCTGAATGTACCCAGGAAGGTAAAGACAGAGTGTTTTTAAATGTTCCATACGACTTTACGAGAAGGACTTTTAACGGTGCGCCGCGGAAATCCCAAATGGGCGGGGTCATTACAAACGATTTGCAAACTTATCTTGGGGGAGGGGCAGGGGTCCTACATTTCTTGAGTCTAAAGTATTAATTTAACCGCCGGAGGAGAGGGTTTCTGGGCGAGTACGGGGCAGCGTACTGAGTGCGCGCGTCACCGGGAAAAAGAAAAAAAAAATGGCCCGTGAGGAACCGGGGACTTGAAAACACGGACAAGAAAAGAATATGTCTTCAAATCCGTGTGTCAGTGACAGGTGGGGGAGGGTAAAAGATCAAGATTTATGGACTAGGAAATACGTTGTTTGAAAACATGGTCTTTAAAGTAAGGGGGGGGTTCTGTACCCTGGAAGGAGGAACTAGGCGGCCAACCAGGGGAGAATATGTTGGAGGACATGAAGGTGCTTTCCATCTTTTCTCGCGCTCCAGAATTACTCTTCGGGCAAGAAAAATCTCAATCAGTTCGTTGCTAAACTTTACTAAACCTGTACAACCTATCCAGTTTCGTCAATTGACCCCGGACAAGGGGAGAGTAGGGAAAGCCAGTCCGGGGGCGCAAGGAGGTGACAGGAGTTCTTTCGAGTATGAAACCCAGACCTCTGGTCGAGGTCCGGTGGCTATGTGTCGACTTGGGAAGAAAGAAGCCGCAGGTGTTTTTATGGGGAATGGAACGGGGACTTTACAGAAAAAGTGTAAATATCCAGGAAACCGTTCAATATTAGAAGGAAGAAATAACGAAGAAGAAAAACAAAGTCGTGCACCCTCCCGTCATAAAAAAAAGTGATACATTTCCCCCTCACTTTAAGGGCCCCCGGAGATAGTATTTAAAAAAAGCTATGTAATTGCCATCACAGAGTCCGGACACTTTAGCGTTAATCGACAGACTGGTGCGCATCAGAATTGAATCCTTTTCTTAGCAAGTGTCATTCCCGCGTTGGTTGCGGTAGGCGTCGACCTAGGGAGCCTCCAAGGCCTCAGGGCGCCCGCGACTTGCCGCAATCCAACTCAAGAAAAGAGAAACACCCCCAGACGCACACGGTATGACGACAAAGAAAAGACTTAACAAGGTGTCCATGGGGGAAAAATTCAGTCACTGAGAATATTGTAATAACGGGTGCCACAGAGGAAGACGAACTTTCACACGGATGACCGAGGGGGGGATCCACCATTTCACTCGGCCATCTCTCTCAAAACGACCCCTTCGTAGTCTTCTCGGAGAAAAGATAGGATCACATTCTTTTTTACCTGTTGATATTTTCGGGAGGGGGTGTGAAGGGGAGTTGGCAGGCAACGTTGAGCTGAGAGGGGAAAAGAGCAGAACCATTGCACGTCATGGTGTGAGGGGGAATTTGTCCTTTTTCTTCTGGGGATGGGAAGGTATTTTGCTGGAAAGTGTTTGGAGGGGTGACTGGTCAGGATGACTACCTCTCCAAGTTCAGAAAAGGACTGTCAAACGTGGGCTGGGGGCAGAGGCCGGGGAGGCACCTTTTCGGATGGGTGTCGTATTCGGAAATTACATCCCTGACTAGTGAGACGAACGGGGGGGTTGTGCTGTCACTATACAGTAGTGGGAGGGGATGGGGTCCTTCCCTTCTGGGGGGGGGTTGGGGTTCCTGAGTGTCCTAGTGGGAGCTTCAGATACTGGGGTGCAATGTGGCCCTTCTCGTTGACCGGGTGGACCGGAGTGGTGTTAGGGCTGGGGTCTTAGCTGGGGGTGGGGGGGCGAGGTTGGGATACTTTCCCCCAAGGGGAGAGCCGCCGGTTTTAATGGGGGGCGGTTACCAGCCCGTCAACGGTCATCCAGTACAAAAGGCGGACTTCGCTTCGGCCAGTTAAACAGAGATCGAACGAATCGGGAGAGGGGGATCACAGCGACCTGGAAGGGGGGACTCACTAAACCTCCTGGTCTCAATGGAAGAAGGCACGGCGTCGGTCCATTTAAAATGGGAGAGGTTGTAACACCAGTTGCATCATGGTAGTAAACGAATGAGCTGTAAAGAATCGGACAGGGTAGCCTTTGCCTAGAAAGGGTCAGCTACGGCACCCGGGACTCATAAGACCTTTGGAAGAACCTTGACTGGGGCAATCCTATAAAACCTCTTCGAAAGGTTCAGACCACAAAAGGGAAGGTAACGGAAAAAAGGGCAAGACCACATTTCGGCCGACGAGAAATAGAGGGTCTCGCAGGGTGGCAATTTTGAAACGGCCACACAATGCAAGTTTGTAAACGTATTGGGGGTCACAGTGTCCCAATGAAGGTACTTCAAAAAACAACTGATTTATTTAGACGGACGTTACTCTAGGAAGCATCAAGAGACGCGGCACCTCGCCAAATACCAGCGCATCACAGCGTGGGGAACAGAACATATCACATGTCGACAAAAAGACCCGCCCTTAAGGAACTTTCCCCATCTTTGGACCGCCGCGAAGAAATTGTTGGGAGGAAGAGAGGAGGAAATTCACAGGGAACTCGGTTACATGTGATAGGAGGGGACCCTAACGAGCACAAGCTAGTCGTAAAAATGAAAGTTACCCGTTCCCTGGATCAATCTGGCTCGGGAACACTCAGCGTTCCGCTCGCTTTAGTCAAGAAGGTGAAAAGTGCTATAAACTGGAGAAAACACTGACGAGTCTTGCACTGGGAGTAGTCAGACGTTCCCTTAAGGGGCGAATGAAAACTCGCCATTAAGATAAAGTCACGACGTCTCGATGAGGGGTGTGGAGGGGGGTCCTGCTTCTGATGGTTATTGAGGAGAGGGGGAAAAATGGAAGATGTTCATTCAAAGGTCACTATGTGTCGCAGCGGGGTTGCCGGAAGCGAAACCGAAGAACCACTTGCGGTTAGGACCGTCTCACGGGTCCTCCCCTTACTTGGGAAGTGAAGTGAGAGGAAGATGGCCTTGGGAGACAGGAAAGCTGGTGTCTTGCGCAATTTCTACGGGGCACGAAGGGAGAAAGTCACCCCCTCCTCGTTGAGAGAGGGCATGCCCATTTGACTTCGTAGGTCCTCAGGGGGTCTATTGTGGCCCCGCTTCTGCGTCTTCAGGAGCGGTCGGCAGGTACTAATGGAAAAGGGGTGGGGGAGAGTCCAGTGGAGACCTCCCATCTCGTGCCCTCCCTTAGGCCAGAAAAAGGAAGGGGGGGGGGGGGGGGGGGGGGGGGGGGGGTCACTGTGAGTAAAAAAGGGGCGTGCCTGTTTCGATCTTGCGTGCACAACTCAAGGTAAAGTTGCGAGGAGAAGGTGACTGTTTCAATTTCTTACTCAGTTGTTCGTCCGTTGGTGAAGAAAGGCCAAGCGCTCTGGAAGGGAAAAAAATTCAACTATGGACGAACGAGCCTCCAACGGGGTGGATCAGATGTTCACTTCGAGCGGCTAAGAGGAAAGGGGCGAACGATACTGGAAAAGAGGAACGATATCTGAGGGAGCAGGTTCAGAGCAGTTCAGTGTCAGGGTCGAACAAGGGATCATGATAAGGCCGGTACCGGAACTAGTCGAGTCGGGACTTCCGCTAAGGAAAAAAAAAAAAAGGGTCCGTTCTGCATGAACTGCTACTAAGTGGTTATGCTCCAATCCTGCCTTAATATACGCCTCCGACCGGCAGAAGCTTCACCTTTGAGCACGGGCTTGTGTGAAGGTGGGGGAAACGGGGCTCGAAGTACTCTCCTACTGGGGAAACGCAACGCCAGAAAGAACGAAAACCGTAAGGGTATGTGGGTGACGTTCTCACCTCTTGGAATACAGAAAAGTCAGGGCATCGTCACAGCCTCAGAAGGAAGCCAGCGTAGCAGTCAACAGAAAACTGCAGCGGGTCGCAGCAACGATGCTGTTTCAGCTCGGGATACCCTAAGAAAAATAGAATACAACAACAGACATGAGTATTATACAAGGGAGGGAGATGGGGAGCAAAACGGGGCCCGATAGGAAAAGAATTGGAAATATCCCTGCTTCCTCCGGAGTGAAAGAATACGGCAGGGGTCTGGATGCGGCGCATGGGGCGCGTCACTTGAGAGACAACGTCCTCTGTGAGAACAGCGGGGAAAAAGACGGTAGGAGCAGTCTTTCTTGGCTACAAGAATTAATGATTCTGAGATCGGACTTCGAGTCACGAAACGGCCACCGCAGAAAGGTCAACAGAGGGAGGGCTTTTCTGAAAGTGGGGAGACACTGTATAAGGGTTTCTCAGTGGAAATGAAAAAGTGTGACCTGTGGCAACCGAGCCTGCCTCGAAAGCATGTCATCGAGGGGAGAATGAAACGCGCGAGCTTGCGGAAAAAACAGCAGAGAGGAACAACATTATTTGCAAAAAAGAAAAGTGGGAGGAAGCCTTCCACGGTTCTAGTCCGGGGGAAAAGTGGGTCTGCTCTCTCCCTGTCCGATTGGTGAAAGAGATAGTAAAGACCTAAATCCCTGCGAGCAGAGAGTCCAAGAGCAGACGAACATAGGATAAGGGATTTCGAGAAGGGGAAGATTCAGATGGTGTATTGTACATAGATTGTATTCCAACGTCAGGGAGAAAGCAAATTCCCATTCATAAGTACAATAAGCCCATGACGGGACCTCGCTATAGACAAACGTGAGGGCGCAGAGGAGCTCAAAGGTTCCTACTCGTCGTGCTTGAAACCCAGGTGTAGGGGCCCTCTAGGGGAAACAAGCGATGTAACAAAGTAGAAAAGCGAAATACATAAACGAGATCGGCAGCCGAAATCAACGGTTCTTTTTCCAAAAAAGAATGAAAAGAACGGATAAGCCATAATGTAGGTTTAGAAGGAAGAAAGAGGAGGAGGGGGTACAATACTGCCGGACTTGCATCACACCCTCGCAAGGAGAATGAAGGGTGAAAGGGCGAAAGTGCCCGTGAAACCCTTGATCAAAGGGAAACACCAAGGGGCGGCCCCGGCTAGCGGGGGCAACAAAGCACTGGTGAAGACGGGTGAGGCAGCTCCACAATATAGCGCAAAGGAAAAGGAAGACAGTACCCAAAAGTGTACAAGGGAAAACCTCCATAGAAGGACCGCACATATAAAAACCGAAGATACTCGGTGAGATTATAGGCCGGTAAGAGGCAAAGGAAAGTCCCACTGCATTCACTTGGAAAAGGGGAAGGTGGGACAATCGGGAAGCATCGGTAAATCAGTCTAGCCAAGGAGGCCAGGGTAAGAAGCTCCAGGGACGAGCGCAGCGGGAAAACGATGAGGTCCCTGACCGCGGTCAAAGGGGGTATGAAGAGGACGGACTGGCTCTCCTGGGTGTTTTATGGGAGGGGGAGTGGGGGAAAAGAAATTTACGGACCAGTTTCTCCTGACCAGGAGGAAGGGAAAGTTCAAGGAAAATTCTATGTTTTGTCCCTCGTCCGGACAGGACGGGTGAGCGCGGTGTAGAGCGGTGATGTTCTCTGGATTTTATTGGGTGAGAAGATCGAACGGAGGTAACTAATGGTCGAGGAGGGAAATCGAGGTTTAGGCGTTTCGGGGAACCACCGGGTGTACACCAGAACCTCAAGGGTCAAAAAAGGGGCGAATATTCCCGGGGAGGACTAATGCCCCCCCAGATGGTCTTCCCAAGTGAAGACTTGCTGAGGTCTCCCGCCTTTCCATTCAAGGTCAGGTCGTTATGTCGCGTCCGCGTGATGGCAGGCTTTTGGTGTTGGACCTTGGGAAAGGGGATCAAGGGTTGTGGTCACCTGGAAAAGGGCTCTTCTTCCGCCTCCTTTCCCGCGGGGTGGGGACGGTGTCCGCGAGTACGATTACAAGGGCCATTAGACTTCCGGATGAGCCAGAGGGAGCAATCGGCCACGTCAATGGAGGTCGCGGTAAGGCCCACATTGGTTACAAAATGGGATGAAGAGGGGTGAGGGCGTTCAGAATCTCCTTCCGGAAAGCAACCTGTCTATCAGGGGGCTGTAGAATGACTTTAGGCGTAGTGAACGATTCGGGCTGTCTATGCTATTTCAATGTCCCTGTGTCCGTCGGAAACGGTCGTGTGGGTGTTTCTTTTGTCCATTGCCGAGTGTAGCCAAAGTGGATATCCTCCCCTGTCGCGGGGGGGGAGGAAAATTGCGGTGGGGCCGGAAAAGTGCAGCTTCCCTTCTCCGCAAAGAGGGAGCCTGGGAGATCCCATTGGGGGCCCATAAGGTTTTCAGGGCCGTGCCCCACCTGGAAGCGAGTTAAGTTCCGACCATAGTGGCTAGGCAATCCCTCTTTCCTTCCATGGGGAGAGTTAAATCAGGAAATCAAGTCCATCAATGAAGGAGGGTCTTCCAACAGGTAGACCGGTTTTAGGAGGATGCTTTTCTAACACATTGGTAAAACACAGCAACCGCAATACATAAAACAAAAAAACCGTCTACCACCCTCAGGTGAGAGGACCAGGATCCGTCACGAAAGCAAAGTAACGGGTAAATGGTTCGTGCACGGAGGTATACGTGGAAGGGCACGGAAATGTCAACAACTCAGACGACAACGAGGCCCTTCTCAACAGTGGGATGCTGTGATCTAGGCTCGGAAAAAACAACTTAAATTGAGGAGTAAGAATAGAAGAGGCTAAGAGGTGGTGACCTGTGGATCCTTTGTCTGCTTTTTTTTAAAGATGGGGGGGCGGAAACTTCGCTATAAAGGCGGTCCTGCATGGAATACCATCCCTGTAGCATGGTGGGTTTGGATCTCCGGATCCGGGGCGGAAGGAGGGGTGGTCGCCGATTGCAGGGGGCTGGAAGGGCGGGTTGTGATGGTCAGGTGGTTAGGAATACGAACAGTACCGCCAAGTAGAGCAGATCTACTGGTAACTACACTTTGAAAGGGGTATGCGTTTGGGCTAGTAACAACGGCGAAAGGGACTCTTAACTTTGGGCTTGGGGGGGGGTCCGGCGAAGTTTTCAGTGAGATACCTGATTGTGTGGTGCATTCTTCCCTATTGGAGGGGAACCGAGCTCTTCAATGATCTTACCTGAGGTCAAAACGTACTTGTTCTTTTCGGAGAGGGCAAAGGGCGAAAAGACTTAATAAAGCATCACGGGTGATCCGCAAGACCGGCGTCGTTCAACAAGCCTAAAAAAGCTAGTCTAAACGGCTGACGATTTACAAATAGCAATAGCGAAAGAGACAGAGATTCTCACCGACTACCTGCAGTGAAAAAAAACTCATGGCAACTGGGAGAGGGCAAGGACGGCATTCATTTACGAAAAGTTGATCAGGGGGGGAAAAGTCTCCCTGGAGCACCTACATGTTGGGGGAGAGGGCTCTATGGCGCATAATGGAAGTTAGCACCTGTAAAATGAGAGCGTATCGTAATGCAAATCCAGGACGCGGCCCAGGCGGCTTCCGGCCTGGCCAAAGGAGCTTCACGGTGTCATACCAACCCCAGACTGGCAAACGCACAGGTCAATCAAAGAGAACGAGAACCATCACGATGATCTTAAAGGGACACGTTTGGAAAGTGTCAACCCTGACATTGTGCATAGAACGGAGTTTTTGTCACGTGGAAATGAACTGCGCACATAGTGAACTTCCCTTCGGAGGTTATAAAGGTGACGCTTCGAACCTGAAAAAGCGCTCGGCACTCGCTCTACCATTCAGAAAAAAGATAGGTGGGTTTCACCAGCTACCAGATACATGCGAAGTACAGCAAGGCAGGCTACCGGATCTTCCCCAATCTGGTGTCAAGCGCTCCTGACGTGGGCTGAAAACTAGAGAACTTTCCAACGTCAAATAGTATACGTTCTGACCAATCCAAAGGAGGAGAAGGGAACCTGCAAGGTCCATTCCTAGCAACGGAGGGGGGGAGAAGGGGGGTAACCCGCAGCTGGCCGCCAAAGGGGCTTCCAAGGGCACCGCTTGGCCTCTAAGCAAGGGCTCGGGATTCAAGAAAGCTGAAAAAGAGGGAACGTCACGCCTTTTCACGGGCGGCGGGTGAGGGAATTTCCTGGCACAGTCTACAGTTCCAGCTAACAGCACCTGACAAAAGGAAAGGGGGGGATAGTTGTTGTGGCCTGAGCCTAGAAATGTTATTTCGAAAGGGAAGAAAAGAAGGGTAAGGGGGAAAAGTGCTCCACCGGCAGCTGTGGTAGAGGATGGGTTCGTTGCTTAAAAAAAGTCTCGACAAAAAAGGAGGGTTCTTGGCACAATAACTCATGGGAAAAAGAAAGAGGGCAGGGATAAAGGTTTACCAAGTGGCACTTGGCAGGGGAAGACAGTATGAGAGGGGTTGTGGGAAGTGCTAGGGGAGTGAAGAAATGAGAAAAAAAGGATGTTCCCCCTACTCGAGTCATCGGGTGAGGTACCGACAATTGATGAGGGAGAGAGGAGTAACATATTTACCCGCCTTCTGCCGTTATTAGGGCCGACGGGGGTGGAGGAGCAGGAGGTTCGTAATGTGCAATTGAGGGGGGGAAGACACTGACATCAGGGAAAAAATTAGCTAAGCAGCTGTCGGAGGGACTTTTTCAGAGCACGGGGGGACGGTGCAAGAGTGGTCGAATCGTGTCGGGGACAAAGCATTAAAATTGGCGGAGGGGGAATCTGAAAGTTCTGGTAAGAAAAGGCCAAGGTTCTGTGCCAAAACCACCTTCTGACACTCCAGAAAAAGGAATATAAGTTACGCGTCGAAGAATGCTATACAGTTGTCGATAGTTGGTCCCTTGTGTAGGGGGCAGAAAGTTTTCGTTATGCAACGGGACTGACCCTGAAACTGAAGATGATATCGTGGATGAAAAATTTCCTTGGAAGGATTAGACAGCTGGAAAGAAGGGTGCCGTAACTAGTCTTCCTTCTATTCATACGGGAGTGAACTTTCCCCGAAGGTACGGTAGCAGTTCCGAGAACCTTTTTAGTTGATGAGGGAAAATAAGAAGCGAGAGGAGGAAGAACAAGTACCGCCCGTCACTACACCCTATGAAGGGAAGGGGGATGTTTGCCTGTTTAGGGAGATAGGACGGAAAGGTAAATCCACTCCTTTCCAGACTACCTTCTAGAAGAAGCCTTGAGTGTTGCGGTGTCACACAGTGCTGGGCTGGTCAGCAGAGGAGAGAAGAGCCGGACGCATCCATCTAGGGCATGTCACTTCTTAGGGAATCAGGGCCGGAAGAGGGAGGGGAAAGAGGGGGACGGAAGGTTATACCCTCCGCCAAAGGTCTCTAAAAAAACCACGTAAGGAGGAAGAAGTGAAGGGGGTCAAAGCGCCTTTTATAACCTAGAGGACACAGACAGTCGGGAGCGAAATTCTGCATTCAAGCGTGACAAGAGAGAAGATTGACTGGCCGTCTCCTATCTCTGAGACCGGAAAAGATCGGGAAGGCACCGACAACCAAGAATACAAGTGTCGAGAAGACGGGGAAAAGGGGCTGGTGGCCTTCTTACCGCGGGAAGACTCTTGGCTATATGCGAGAACCCGGCGAAAAGAAAGAGAAACTGAGAAACCTTCACTCTGTTGGGTAAGCTGGGAGGAAGAGGGAGATCTTGTGCGTTAGGGGGAGCGTAAAAAATCGTGGGAAACCATTTCTGCTGTCGGAGAAAAGGTCGGGACAGGTAAGAATCGTCTGCAGTCCCGGACTCAAATGAAGGAGAAACGGTCAACTTCATTATCGGGAACGAGAGGCCACGGAGAAGATGGCCATAAACTTGCATGAGGGCGATAGCCAGAGGTGAAGTACCCCCACCGGGAGCCGCTCTGGCCCTACCGGAAGTAATATGAAGGTATACCTGAACCTCTGCGCAAACTAAACGAGCAAAGTACGGAAGCTGAAATAAGTGCGCCTTTCACTCAAAGGGGGAGAGATCGTGTTTTTAGTGGTCAACGAAAAGGCAACAGAGATGCATTGACAGAGCACTATCCGCAGCCATTTGGAGGGCGGAGTTTAAACGACGAGGGCTACCACGTCACAAAAAGACCCAACGAGGCGAAAAATGACGCCGCAGCTGGGCTTTAACTCATTTAGTGAACGCGGAAAGTTAGGCTAAGCGCGAAGGAAAACTGACTAAATTCGCTCTTAAGAAGAGACCCGACGGGGCCTCCTCAGCATAGTTCGGGGGCAAACCACAAAGGAGCACTGGCGGAACTAAAGAGAGTCAAGGTACATACGCAGGGAACCAAAACGAAGGGTAGGGGAAACTCTTCGCTTCTGTTAAGAGCAAGGACAAGAGAAACCCTCCAACCTTGGGATGACTCTGGATTACCCGTGACCGGGAAGGGAGAACAGTGAGCCAGAGGCAAGAAGTCGAACCGGCGAGAGTGCCAGAAAACAAAAGTTGTGGCAGGTTTACAGACAGGGGGGAAACCGCTCAAAACCCGATAATTCCGGTGCAGAAGGAACACGGACATGGGGCGAGCAGCGACCAGCCCATCATATTGATCATGAACAGGAAAGGAAAAACCCCTCCTCGAGTCGAGGGAAAGTAGATTGAGGGAGAGTTAGAAGGGTGAGGACTTCCCTCAAACGAAGGAAGCACAAATGATTTTGACAACCGAAGGGGTCAGGGAAAGTAGTCTTCCGCAACGGGAGAGAAAGAGTTGAAAATCTCCTTTAACGAACTCGCGCGGGGCAACGCTGCTGGGGTGTAAAGCCAGCAGAGTGGTCGGAATTACATGACCTTGTTCGAGGGCCGTTTTTGTGGCTGGTAAGTAACAGAATTGACAAAGAAAATTTTACTGGGCGCTGGAGAAGATGTCCGTCCAAAGGAGAGGGCAGGTAAACGAAGTTTTTCCCGGACGGTCTCAGGGCATGGTCAATAGGTGGTACGAACATTGGATTGAATGACGGCATTAGTATTGAAAAAAGAGGAGAGGAGTGGTTGAAACCTTTCGATTCCGGTCACGACGTCGCGTTGATCTGTTTCTCCGCAGAAAAAAGGAGAAAAAGGGGGAAGGGGCCAGTGGCCGGAAAGGGAATGAAAAGAAACCCCCCGAGGGGTCAGCCAAGGACTTGGTTGGCAATTGGCTCACCGTTCCGGTAGGGTGTCGGGATGGTTCTCTTAAATGGCAGCTTGGGGGGTTTGTGCCGGTTCTTTGATACTGTGGGGGCTGCCTGGAACGGGAGTGGTCAGTCTGAGGGAAGCCTTTCTCGAAGTTTAAGGAAAGAGATAATGGTCCATTTCAAATTGACAGTTAAGTGACGTTCTCATCGTAAGGAAGCGAAAGTGTGGGGCTAACGTGGGGGTAGCAAACATTTTGTTGCAAACAGTAGTCCAAAGTATGGACTCCTTCCATTCATAGTCTCAAAAAAAGTCGAAGAAGTTGGCCTTCTTTCCCTGCGGGAACTCTGTGAAGGACCGAGGATTTCGTTCACGTATTTCTATGTTCCTGGGGAGGCCTTAAAGAATCGGTGGTTGGGCGTTGGTGGCACGGGAGGTGAGTATACAAAGGGGGAGGAGAATCCTGTTGTCGAAAGCAGAACCGGTCTAATCTCATCAAAACATGGGAAATTCCCCGCCTTAAGATAAAGTGTAA
>Ga0179591_1286982_pt1 | contig 14379 bp, 10 predicted proteins | sample CZOMad2_1_08_16f_FD_182891 | JGI IMG/M metagenome (GOLD analysis project Ga0179591, IMG submission 182891) | Vadose zone soil fungal communities from Angelo Coast Range Reserve, California, USA - CZOMad2_1_08_16fungal (PacBio error correction) | ecosystem: Environmental > Terrestrial > Soil >...
AAACGAAACACACCTTATAAAAAGAAGAGAGAGATCAAAGTGAGGAAAATGTGCAAAAAACATCAAAAACTTTTCAAAATCAGAGCGGCGCTCTTAAAAATCAAAAGGAATTGGGGCTCTGCAGTCACTGTGCAGGAGGAATAGGGACACGGATGAGGGAGAAGTGAGCTTGACTAAGACACGGGTGGAGAATGGCAAGCCGAGGCCAAGTAATCTCCAGCGAAAAAGACCTTAAAAAGACGGGTCCTGGCCACGAAAACCTAAGAGCTGGTCAATTTCGTAAGGTTAGGGTAGGTGAATGGGGTTCAGGCATGCTCGAAGGGAAGAAAAGAACGGTAATCTCACGGGCAGCTTAGGGAGTAGCCAAAGAAAAGGAGGGAGTGGCCCGTGACGGGCGAGGGGAAAGAAGAAGCGCCTTCAGAAAGAAACACCCTGGACAGTAAGAGAGAGCTTCCGTTTTCGGGCAAAAGGGGGAGGGGGTTACTAAAACAGGGGGCCAGACCTCCATGGTTGGGGTTGCACTGTAGGGCCCGCCTGTAACTCCGTTGGACCCTAGTCTTTACGCGGGGCTAATGACATCTCAGAACCTTCGCAGGAGAACCCCGCAACTGGGGGAGACCAAGGACCTTGGGGGGGAAGGACGCAATCCGATTAATAACTTAGTTTCTAATAGTGGCCGGCAAGAGGAAAAATCATCTTACGAATAGGGTAGTCAAACCATCGGATCAAGGGAAAAGCTAGGAAGGGATTCAGCTTTTCTGGAAATCAGACAGGAATCTGGGCATCAAGCCGCATAACATGGTTAAGGAGTGTGGGTTTAATATGGGGGAATAGCGTGCGGGTACGGTCAGCGCTATAAAGAACGCAGGCAAAGACCGTGTGGCTCCCAGGTTAGGCAAAAGGAAGAATCAGCCTCCGTATGCCAGTACCTTGAAGGCAAATCTGCGAGGGGGGTGTACGAGGCCTTATGAATTACGAACGTATATTCGATCAGTCCTGTGGGATTGGGAATGCTCTACGTTCAAGCATCCCCCCTAAGTTCCTCATCCGGAAGTGAACCCCCCCCTTTAGGCTCTAAGTGAGAGCGAGGTAAATTTGAAAAAATGATTCGGGCTTGTTTCTCCAGGCAGGGCGATTGGTGGCGCAGATACGTAAAAGGACGCTTTTAACGAGGCAGGAGCTGAAGCAAAAGGCCTTCCAATAACGGGAAAAAATCAAAAGAAAAAAAGGCACCGACTGATCCAAGCAGAGCGAGGTCAGAAAGAACATGCTCCTGAAGGAAAACAAAGAGATCTCCAACAACCAAAGTGGGAAGAGGAAAAACCTAGAAAATTTGTGTGTGTCACTTCCACTGCAGGGGGGAAGGGGGGCCTCGGGAGGAGGTTGCGGGGTCGTCAGGCAGTGCGGTAACGCCGGCGCTAAGACGAGAAAAGAGTAGGATTACGAGAGGCCCCGGCGAAAAACTAACCTTCCAGAAACAAAAGCACTAGGAGTAAAATTGAAAGAAGCCAGGCGATCAGGAAGAAGAAGGGGGTCAGTCTAGAGAAGGCCTACTTGTGACTGACCCGTCGAGAGATCTTTCAATCATCCCACCGGAAGGCGAGGCCGATTAGTCCGGTGGCGAAGTCTAGAAAAAAAAAGAATCGAAGTGTCGGTGGAAATCGATCGCGGACAAGGAGGTCTCAAGGTGGCCATGTACGGGGGGACCCACAAACACGATAGGCCTGCGTGAGGGGCAATCCGGAGGACCTACGAACGCAGCAAAAATCACATCCGCCTTCGTCCAGAAAAAAAAAGGTTGTGCGTACTTATGTGAGCGAATATATCAGCTGTTCGTGTAACCGGAAAGAGGAAGCGGAGATTCCGTCGGGGGGGATGATGGGGGGTAGCTGTCTAAGAGCGTGGGAAAAGGAAGTCTAGAAAAAGATGCCTTCACGTGACTCGTGGGAAATAAGAAAAAAAAAACTCCCATCAAGGGTCGGGGAGAGAAAGTTTGCGTTGGGATGCGACGGGTCACGATATTGATCACAAGCTCGAAAGGAAAAGGGAATCGTGTACTGCCCAGGGGGACCGGAAATTGAGAGAAGTAAGCCCCATTTTGCAGGCATGGGACGAACCAGTCCCGGACCCAATTGGCAGCCGAAGGACGTACTCTCCGACAGGACAATGAAATGTGGAAGGATGTCATGAACGTTAAACTCAAAAAAAAGCAATAATCTCTTTTCGAGAGACAAGCGGCGAACTGAAAAAGCCATATTTGGGTGGGTCTATGGCCTTAAAAAAGAGTCGCTGGACACCACCAACCCCTATCAAATGGCCCCAGCTTCGGTGTTTAGGGTGGGCAGATTAAGCGTAGGTTGGAGATTCGCATGAAAAGACAGGAGATTCCGTTGTTGCAAAAAAAAAGACGTGGTAGGAAAGATCAGAGAAAGAAACGAAGAAGATTTGCCACTCGGCGAACAAGGACAAAACAGCACGTGAGTTGAGGAAGGGTGGAGGAGATTGATTATGCAAAGTACAACGAGGGAGAGAAATGCCGGACACTATCACCAGGTGGATGGGGGAGAGACCACAAAACGGAGGGATGATGAAAGAAAAAAAAAGAGAGAATCCAAGGATCGTGTTCGTGAAATGGAAGGAAGGTCCCATTCAAGGGGTAAAAAAAGGGGGGCCAAGTGACCACCTCTACCAAAGACGTAAGAAGAGAGAGGACAGGCACGGGTTGAATCGCGAGCTAAAGAGATCGGATAATGAGGAAATAGACAGGGTGGGAGAAAATCCACTTCCTACTCCGAGGAAAGGCGCTCTACTTCACAGTAAGAGGCAAATTTGAAGGGAAACCGAAAAGGGGGCAATTGGGACTAGGGGGGGGTTCGGGAAGAAGTGGGTCATTCAATACGAGCGGGGGGGGGAAAGGGAAGACCCAAGAAAGAGCTTCGGCAGAGGTCACGGGAATAGTCATCCAAGCCAATTGAGGGAACACGTTGAGGGGATTTCTTAGGTTCCAAAAACCGGTCACCTGTCCCCTTGGGAGGCTAAACTATACCGTGGAGATAGGGGCCATGGGGGGGCATTTGGGGGGAGTGGACAATGAAAGAAAAGGTGAAAGAATAAGTGCATTCCTCAACACTGGGACAATTAACGATTCTTCCTCGATCACTGCACAGGATGAAAGTAGCGTCAACAAAACAAACAGTGGGAAACGAGAACCATACTTTTTTGAAGAAATGGGAAGAGGAATTTCTCCTCACGATGGGAATAAGGCAGGCAAATGTGTAAGACTGAGGAACACGCAAACGAGAAAAGAAGAAACATAGATAACAATCGCATCGGGGATCCGCAGAAAAGCGGGCGCTTCCTTGTCACCACGAAAAAGGTCAGGCATCGCGACATAAGAAGCACCGTTAATTAGAAGGCGGGTGGGGGTGGATGCAGCGTCTGAGATCGAAGTGTGGAGCGCAGGGCCGGAGTGAGGTGTTGTCCACTATAAAAGAAACCTAGCCAACTCAGGGGGGGGCTTCACGAACAACGAAATCTTTCAGCGAGCCGTTTTGGAGCACTAATACTTAGCCAGAAAACCTTCTAGTCTAGACATCCTTTTGAAAGGATTGGCGGATAGAGAGTTGCTAACCCGGTCGGACGCGTCGTCCGGACTGTCAACAACCCAGTGCTAAAAAGTCCTTTATCTGGGGACACGGGAGGGCTGCGGACCGACGGTAGTTGGGTAGGCCAATGATAGGGGGGGAAAAGCGGGAATATCTACAGAACAAAAGGAATAGAACTCTCTTCCTCGAGAAGTAGTGGAAAAAGCGAGGAGAACAAGGATCAGGATACCTACTCCCAAAGAAGAGGAGCTGTAATCCCGGACGACCTGGAGGTAAAAAAAAACTCTATAGACAAAAGAGGGAAGAGAGAAATGGGGTTACAATCCCGCCAGGATTCAGGACGTGTCTGAGGGAGCGAGGGGAGAATCATAAGGGAGGAAGGAGCGACTTCCGGACGAGAAAGGAACGGTATGAGTATGTAAGAGAGACATCGTGCTCAAAACCAGAATCCGCCGTGAACCAATAACGAGCCTTCGGTTACCGTCAATGTCTAATGGAAAAGGCAGAGATCACGTTTGCAAGTCCATGAAGAAATAGAGACTCCTTTGTATCCCCGTCTATAAGAATTGTGCAAAATCAATCAGTTAGAATGATCGACTCTGAGTGGTCGGCAAGGTAAGGTCATAAAAGAGAAAATTCCTCTTCGGTAGGTGCGGGCATCATTACCGCATGAGTTGCGGGGGCCGTAAATCTGGGTTCCACAAAGAAACCTGCAAAGAATGGAGCTCTCCTTATATTAGACAAAGAGGCCAGCCCTAGGTCACCTCAAAGATTCAACAAACCTACCGACTACAACAGAATTGGGCGATTGATGTAGAGATGCGGGGGCAAGAAACTAAGCTGCGCTTAGAGATGGGGGAAAGTCTACGCTGGAGGCGTCCTCAGGCGGGGTTCACAGCTCTCAAGATTTAGGCCAGGCACGTATAAATCTTAAGGAAAGAAGACGCCTTACATTAACTGGGGCGCGGGCACCGGGTGGGGGGTCGATATTCAACAGGGGAACGGATCTCATGAATGGCAAACCGGCGAGAGACTCAGGGCATTAACAGGAGTTAAGCGGGACGACATTGGATCGGGGCCAAGTCAAGACAAAAGTCTTTACATGGGCCAGGAAAAAAACATTCCCAATGCCCCGTGCCCAGCTCTCCACTGGGACAGGAAGAAGAAGGAAAATTGGTTAAGTAGGGACTGGGAAAACCTCCTCAAACTTTTACAGAAGAAGGGAGTTGTCTAGCCCTGCGAGCAAGGTCCGAACTGGGGACGGGGGGGGGCCGTAAAATGCGAGCGGAACCAACTGAGAACCCAAGAGAAAAAGTTCCCCAAATCGTCTTTCAGTGAGGGACACCGTTAATGCTGAGTGGACAAGGGCTATCAGACTGGGAAGAGAGATGGTTATTGAGACCAGAAAAGGAGTATATCCTCTAGCACAGAATACGCTCATAGAGCGATGTCGAAAAAGGGGAACAACGTGAACGCATGTCGGAGGCTTGGTCGGGGCAAAGATAAGACTTGCTCGATAAGTGACATAAGGTAAAGGAAAGAAAAGATAAAATTAATTGCATTGTGATATATAGCAAAAACAAACGGAGTAGTAGGGGGGGGAAGGGAGAGACAAGAAACTGAAGGATAGGTGGTATGGGTAATGGAGAAGGAAAGCGTGGTCAGGGGTGAGCAATCTACGAGGAAAAAAAAAAAAGACCAGCATAACGAAACTTTTCTCGGGAGGAAACGGGTTACGACATCTCATAGGAGATGTACCGGGCGAATCGAGAGGAATAAAATCTAAATTTTGGCGCACATAAAGGACTCCTCCTGTTAGCTACATCTAAAGAACTGTAAAAAAACTTCACTCGGTGGGTCCGTAAACGAACCGAAAATAGCTGTGAAGGGGCGGGGTTTCTATACGGGGATGGGGGGTTTCAGTACGCTAAGTTAGACCCAACATCCAATTCTTGCGGCAAGTAAGAAGATGAAGGGCAAAATCAAGGCTTACGGTACACGTTTTAGGGAGGAAGTCTACCAAAAAGGCCCAAAGTCACAACTTAGGACAGGAGATGGATTAAGAGAAATCGGATATCTGGGCAGGTGGCAGGGGTTGTACCGGTCCATGACGACAAAACTGTGGACTAGGATACAATGTCGTAAGTGTACCTCTGGGACGGACCCAAAGGGCTACGAGTCTAATGAAAAGTCGAGACCGGCGACAACGTCGAATCAAAACACGGGGGTGGTGGGAAAAAAAAAGCAACCCCACCTTGAAATGGAAAGTATTCTAATATAGGGCAGAATGGGGGAATACGTAATTATCGGGGGAGATGATGAAAGAAGAGCGGAGGCCTCAACTTCCATAATCTCAAAGCGATCTGATCACCGAGCTCTCCGAGTCTTTCGGGGAAAACTAAAAAGGAGAATAGGTAAGACAAAACTGTTTTGTTATTAGAAGGAGTGGGATAAGGTATTTAAATTCGGGCTGCGCGGCTGCGACTACCGGAGAAAAGAAAGTGCCAGGCGGGGTTTGAAACTAAATCTACATCCCCCTATCAAAATCAGGGAGGATAAGTGTACTCAACCGACCTCTGGCGGCATTTGTTCTAGAAATTCCTTAACGGCCGACCATCCACCGTGAGGGAGCCAGTTGGTATTGATTGCAAGTGCTATATACCCCTGAGGAGCGAGTTCGAAAAGTGACCACGTGCTCGGACGGAATCCAAGGGGGGTAAGGGAAAATTATCTGCGTTAGGCATGTAGCAGTCGGGCAGAAGGACCTCGAGGAGGGCAATCTCCTTCCTAACTGCAAACCTTCACTTCTGAATCAAGAACCGCTCTCACCTCCTGGACTATCCGATAAACTGCCTACAATCTCTCAATACACACACAACTTCTTACTTAACTGCAATAGATGAGAGTGTTTATCTGACAATGTATGGGAATGGTACGCGTAGCGATGTAGGATTATATGCGGCTGATCGATACGGGGAATCGGCGAAAGAGAGAGTTTCTTTCCGATCTTCAAAGCGCTTCCACAAAGATCACGTACGAGAACCAACCATGAGAATTAGGTCAGAGGCCGGTAGAGAGGGGGACAATAGCACTTTTTGCACTCCGGAAAAAAGAACTCCGCGCAACCACAGGTTAAATGCCTTCGTGGCTATGAAAGAGGGCAAGAGAAACACCTATGAAAGCTAGAGGCTGGTCTAAGGTAAAAGGCGGAGTAAAAAAAACGCATTCCGCTAGGAGTAGGGGGCAGTCTCCTCCCAAAGGAAAGGTTGATAGGGCCATTGATCGGATTTAACCTCCCGGAATGACTTTCGATACGGAGTGATATCCGACAGCAAAGGAAAGACGCTTCCCTCCTTAGTCATACAACAAAAGTTTCTTGCGCTTGAATGGATCGATGAGAGGATGTGATGGGCCACGTCATCTAAAGAAAATAGCTGGATAAGGAGGGGGGATAAGTGTATAGAAACTGGGGCTCCCTTGAAAAGATAGGGTCCAGAGGAAAGACGGATTACCAAGACAAAAAACGAGGTAGGAATCCTAACAAATTCAACAGGGTCAGTGGGACTCAAAAAAGTGCGGTGGGATACGAGACTGTCGTAAATCGCTTCTCAGATAGCTATACATCGGGGAATGCCCAGATTTAACGGCGACGGAAATTGCACGGAAAGAAAGTGCGTTCATGGAAGGAGTCACCTGCCACAGGGCACCTCTCCACTAGTCGGAGCACTAAGCAAGGATCCCAATGGGGAGGGCTTGAGTTAAACTCCGGAAGGAAGGGCAAGGCCGTCTTTGCGAATATACGGAGAAAAAAAAAAGACCCTAATAAGTAAACGTGGTGAGTGGGGGGTCAAATCGAGAGTAATGAACTGAAACAACAAGAGAGAACAGCAAAGCGAAATCCTCTCTTCTCGTTGGGCAAAGGGAAAAAATAGTGAGCGGGGGTACGTATGGACTAACGGTGATCGGCGGCTGCAGGTGGGATTTGCTCCAAAGGGACAGGTAGGGAAAAAGAGAGGGACCGATCAAGCCGATAGTATCAGACGACGAAAAAGGGAATTCAAGATCGCATTTCTGAAAGGCTGGGTGCAGTGGTACACATCGCCCTGGGCTCGATGCACCAAAAGAAATTTACAGTCCCGATCAAAGATAACGGGAAGGGGAAATGGGGAATATAGAGAAAACAAAAAAAAAACGGAGGAGGGAAAATAGAGAGATCAAAAAACCATCCTTGATCGTTATCTGGTGGAAAAGAAGGTAAACAAGAAGGTCCGGGGGCTCAAGACGAGGAAAACAAAATACAAGACGACTAAAGGTTCTCTTGGAAGGCCAAGCGGCATCATAGGACAGAAGCAAGCGTTCTTGATGCTACGCTGTTCATAATAGGAGTTGGACACTCACGCCGACGGCCGAGAAGCTCGACAGAACGTACACTTACATTCAATCGTGGTAAGGAAATGACGACTGGGGCAATTTTGCGGGTGTTCTAATGAATGGTTGTAAGGCATAAGACGAATACCAAACTCCAGGTAGTCGGCCAGAGTCGCGGGATAGTACGAAAGATTCGTTACACATTTTGCAAACGTCTTAGTGACGAAGAAAGAAAGTACCTCAACCCTGGAGCGTGCGTAGCTACAGAAAGAATAAGTGGAATAGGGGAAAGGGTGCATGGGAAAAAAAGTTTTCCGACAGGGACGGCCACAGGGAAAGACTTGAGTAAGTGGTCTATACAATTGCTAACGGGAAAGAAACGGGCCATTAAGAGGAAGGCTAAAAAAGAGTTTTAGTAATAAGGCAAACCGTCAATAATCCCCCCGCAAAGGGGGGCGCCGCGTCCCTGGGAGTGGAACCTGATACCACTCAGAAATTGGAAGGGGGAAGGCCTCATCAGTGGCAGAGCTGACCCGGAGACACAGCTAGAATAAAAAAATCGTTTCAAAAGAGACGACGCATGATGGGCCGGTTAAAAAGAACTATAGCATGACCGAAGAAAGAACAAGACAATAAAGACCTTCTGGTTGATGAGATTGTAAGGTGAGGGAGTCTTGAAGGTGCTGAGGTCTGGTAGAGCTCTACGGAGAGCAAACCATCCTGCTTCGGGGGGGTAACATACACGATACAGCCCCAAAAGATTCACCCTTGGACTTATTCAAGCAACGAACAGATGCGGCAGAAGTGGTTTAAGATAACTTAAACCGGACTACAATAACTAAAAAACTACAGGAGGGGTTTTCAAAGATTCTCGACGGGCCTCAAAACCGTCTACTATTATAAGAAGTGCACCAGATCCAGAGGTCCTTGAACTCGTCTGGAGGGAAAGGGAACGCGATTAGTACTAGTTTCAAACTTCCGACGATAGTGGCTCAGATAGCAGGAACTACAACCCAATAGACGCTCCTCGGCTTCGGAAAGATCCTCCTTACGACACCGTCAGCAAGGGACCTACCGGAGAGCTATCTAGGGTCCGAAATCCCTGAAACCTAATAAGTAACACAAAAGATCTCAAAAACAACACGTAGGTTTGGCAAAAGAAGGGAAATGGTGTTCTTACGGAGGCCGTATGTTCGAGGGAGGGAAAACTCTTGCAAAGAATGGGAAAAAATGAAGGGTCTTATAGATAAGGGCTTAGTTCAGAACGGAGGGAGCGACCTCTCTTCTTATGTCCGAGAGGAACCGAGAGGGGGGCACCACACTCTCCCGGTCCGAAAAAGGAAAGGGAAAACTAGGTTCTCCGTTCCAGAGCCAGGCGATCAGGCCGCGGCACGGGGGGCAATCCATAGAACTCGCGCACGCTTCTTCTGAGCAATCTGTGGCAATCAATAACCACGAAAGGATAAAAAAATAATGTAGGGAGCCGTAAGAATTCAGGAGAAAAACGCCTGCCAGAATCGGTTGCTTGAGAGAAAAGTATCGTTTGGAAAAGGGAGAGGGGGGAAAAACGAAGAAGGCCTTCGTGATCTCCGACGGAGCTCCGGGGACCTGACGCGACGCAGGAGTCAAAGCACCTGACACGCAGGAGGTCAGCCAAACACATGTTCTTCGTGCGTGGATGTCGCTACATGAAAGGATCGGCAAAACTTGGTCTGTGCCAACTGACCAAGAGCAGGCGTCGAGACTGGATCAGATACTCTTGTGGGATGACGAATGGGTCGGTCCTAGTGTTTAACACAGCTAGGCACCTATGTCCTCAATGCAATAGGAGGAGGAACGCAGGCCATAACAATTGATGGCTCGACCAGTGGACGGTGGGATGCTCGGGTCAGAAAGGGGAGCTCACGTAAGCCGCGAGAAAGAGGGTGACTTTGGCCGGGCGGCCGAACCTTGATCAAAGACTTACTCCAACCAGTTGCGGTCATGGGACCGTAACCTACATGACCCACGTCGCGTCTCCACGGATCATGGGCTCCAAGGGGGTACAGTCCAATTGGTTAAGGGAGTGACGCGGGAAACTCCAAAGTGGGGGAACGGGGGGAACCGAAAAAAGAAAGGCGAATGATCAACCTCGTAAATCGGAAGAAGAATAAATGATTTAGGACCGCGGCGGGCACGAAAAAATTCTTCTAAAAACAGGAAAGGGACCCAAAACGTCTTTGGCGGGGGAAAGACACCTGGGAAGCGAGTTGAAGTCTGGGGACACCATAGTGGGAGGGGGACGGTGACACCCGTAGGTAGGCTCGCATCGATATAAAAGAATCCTATTCACTCTCGAGAGGGGGAGCTCACCACTTTCAGGGAAAGGAACACGTTGCGGGGTACTGCGTTGTCCAGGGGTAATCTGGAATTGCATCGAGTCAAGGAACACAGAAAAGAGTAAGTGAAAAATATGACACTATCACCGATGCTTTTTAGCGATCTCCAAAAACCAGGAGGATGGAAAGAAAGAGAGTTCAGAAATCAAACAAAAGGTGATCGGGTACTTCAATTGAAAGAAATGTCCCCTCGGGGTCCCTGGTCAGAAAGGAAAGGTAAACCTGCCAAGCAGTAAAGAAAAGGGGACATCTTGCCTGTTTTAGCGCAATCGCGCGAAACAGCTTTTAAGTTCATATCGGATAACATCTCAAAAGGGGGGACAAAAAAGGGGAAGAATGGGGAGTCAAGGCCACGTAAAAAAAACTCCCGCTTCCTCTGGTCCTTTGAAAAAGACGAGCTGGTCGGTCAGGGGGGGGAGCAGACGGGGTCAGCTAAGCTATAGGGATCCCAACCTTTACGGAGGAGGACAGATCTCCGGGAGGTGAACGCCCCGGCTTCGAAACAGGTTGGGCGGGAGGGGTACCAAAAAGCCCACGTCACACGGACAAAATTTCGTCAGACGAAAACGATAAGTGAGATGGCATGGGTGGGGAAGTTTTACCTGGACAGAACTAAGCAAAAGTGGGTCGAAAGGGGGGGAGGGCAAGTCGTACGTGGAACTCAGGGTGAAAGGCTTAATAGGAGGCGGATCATAGAAGATCCGGCTGGCAACCCTCATAAGCTACCACTCAAGGTGGGTGCCTGGGGATTTAATGCGGCTTCTTAACCACGATGTCTTGGGGGCATCACGTGGGAACAAATTCGAAAGGGACGCGGAAACTCAAACCAAAAGAAAAAAAAGAAAGAGCGATCATCAGCTAGGAAAGGGGAAGTCGTACGTGAGACCACAGAAAATAATGATCTAAAATCAGTAAGCAGACATGACAGGGTGGGAAGGTTGGTTGAAGGGGAAGGGGGGCCAATTCGCCTTCGTCGGCGGTCCGATAGCAACTTATATCTAACGCAGGCTAGTGGTTGGGAACTAAAACCTATAATGAAAAGACGGGGGAGGATCTTCGATTCCCTACCGGGGACCATCTGGGGTCTAGCAGTGGGAAGGGGGTGATACGAAAGTAAACAGGGGGCAGACATCCCTGTCGGGGTGCATCGGTGGTTGATCAAAGGGGCTCGACGGGTCCACCCTTCGTGAGGAAAGGGGGTTGCGGAGTCCTTACTGCCACACACCATCCATCGTGGAACTTGATCGCCAGGAAAATGATGAAAAGATACGGCATGGGTGTGGTACGGGACGAGCTGGGTGGATAGATTAGGGGGATATGACAAGTACTCGAAGCAGGGCTCTCGCCGCCGGTGCAGAGATACCTACCTCAAGCCGGGTGATCTGGAAAAAAAGGACCTCCTTAAAGCCTACCGTCCGGGAAAATCACATGTGGAAGGGAAAACAACGATCTCAAAAAAAAGAGGGAGGAGAGGATAGAAGAAGATGGTGGGACGTAAATGCGGAGAAGTGAGTCTGTCTAGGGAAAGAGGTGAAAGGATCAATGCTTCGTGAGTGAATACTCAGGAGAGGCCGGGGCTATGGGCTTACTCACGAGATGCTCAAACATATCGAAGCGAAACGAATATCATTCGTCTCACAGGTCCAGCAGAAGTCTGCCCGGGACCGCGAACAAGGGGGTAGGAGAGACTCGAGAAGGGGCACAAACGTGTGGAAATCGGGGCTTCATCTTTGCATCAATCCCAACAGACTACTATACTGAGAAAAGGGTAGGACAGGTTTAGGGGAAGCAAAATGGCGGGCGCCTCGTATGGTAGGTGAGGGAATCTGAAAGGGGGGGCCAGGAGTGCTTGGGGGTAGTTTCCCAACAACCGAGTGCCTTCGGCTCCAACGAGGGGGAGAGAACACAACCGGCCATCCAGTAAGTACAGACAACGGAACAATCCATTGGATCACCACGGACGTGTCCTGATGTCAGCAGAGAGTAAGTTCAGGGGCCCACGGCCGCAGACGCATCTGGGGATCCGAGGGCAGTTGGGTCTACTCTTAAGGAAGAGCGGTGGAATCACTCTAAAAGGCTGATCCCTGGGAACACGTATTCCATCGGTGAGACGAACAATTAAAACAGGGGGGACTTGGTCGGGGAAAAAACTTTTGCTGGTAAGGGTACAGCAGTATCTCGGGGAGGGGACCTCTAGAAGACTACGGGGGACTACTGTTGCACAGCGTACTCCTTTCTCCTTCCTCCCGGGGGACGGTCATGTCCCGGGAAAGAAGGCCCGGACCCCGCATAGCGGGAGAGGGAATACTCGACAGTTGAAACCTGTTTAAGGGGACTTGCGAAAAATAAAATGTCACCATGGGAGATTACAGTAGGAGACTGCACCGAATCGGAAATGGAGGGGGGGGAGCCTAAGTTTCATGAAAAAATGAGTCGAACACCTCCAGTTGCAACGCTCCGGAGGGTCTTTTCGATTGAAAGGAGGGAAGGGTGTCTTCATGATCTCCAGCTGCCCAAGCGGGACGGAAGTTGATCCACCCAGGATGGAGTTGATCGAATTCCCTCATCCTCAGGGCGAGACTCTAACAAAGGGGCATGCCAATCAAAATGTACGTGCTGTGTATACTTAAAGGGAAGTTTCTCGTTCAAGGACCCTCAGGGAAAGGTACCGAATAAAAAAAGATCCCCTAAGGGTTTCTGTCTAGTCTCAACAAAGTGTGTGAAGAAGAAGAATAACCACACATTCTTTTATCTGTGGTAAAAAGCAGGGAGGGGAAAGTCCAAGAGGGGGTCAAGGGTCCGAGACCACGGAAAAAATAACTGTACGAAACTTTTCATCAGGCAGGAGAGGACGCAAGAGCGACGCAAGCTCGGGGGAGGGGAGGTCCTCCGAAGAAAGGGGGGGTGCGCCAAATCGCCGCCGGCGTACGCTCAAAACGAAAATCCGCTTCAGCGGGGTCCTGCAAACCACCCTACGTGGGGGGTTGTTAGAGGGGGGGCTGATGGAGATGGCAGGCAATACATTAACCAGCAAAGGGTCTATGGGTGGCGGTAAAAGCTTGACGCCGTAGGGTCCCATCATAGCGGTCCGTTTTAGGGGGAGGAGTTTCCTGAGAAAGTAACCAGGAACAATGGCCGGCAGGGCGCTTATAGTCGTAAATAGAAGGGGACATTGTCAGGGTTACTGTCCCTTACCTCAAAAGGGGGGGAGGCAATAGCAAAGTCAGGAAGCACATACTTGGCCAGGAACCTATTCATTCCTCGAGCGGCAAGAAAGATATACCTGGACTGAACGGAGGCACTAAAACGCAAAGGTGGAGCCCAAAAAAAATGGGGGGGAAACTGTCTATCTTCTTCATACTGTAACTGTTATCAGCGTGGGACTTGAGGAAAAACAGAGGAAGAAAGTCGGGCGAGTCAACCATCTGCTCAGTAGAAGCACCCTCTCTCCGGCTGAGGGTTCCTAAAAGAACAATCAATCCTTCGCGCGCAAGGAAAAAGCGAACCTTGCTGTTGATAACGAATTAAGTGTTTAGTGGGGACATAAAGGCGCGGGCTGGGTCTCAAAAAATAGGTAGTAAAACATTCCGGCTTCTGTTGTTAATAAAAGATAAATGGAAACCTATTAACTCAGGGAATCTAGAGTAATGCCAGCACCAACATAGGACTGCTAGCGGGGGGTCAATAATGATTAATTCCGACCGAACCTTCTGATCATATCTCGTTTGGAGTGGGAAAGGGGCCAGAAGGGAAGACTGTCATAACCCGGTCGGGGTGAAGAGGTTCATACGGACAGGAAGTTACCACCAAGTGGCATTGATAGCAAGGGGGCGGGGTTAGATTGAAACACAGATCGGGCTTTTTTTCCGGGAATTATCGGGGGCAAAAATGGGGTTAAGTCAATTCGTAACGCCCCTAACTCTAGGCATGCGAAGGCCGGAAGGACTCCTAACGCATGATCTGCCGACAAAGTAGCTCCAAGCCTCCTCGAAAAAAAATAAATAAACCGGACGCCGTAAAGGAGGACC
>Ga0179591_1366315_pt1 | contig 14379 bp, 12 predicted proteins | sample CZOMad2_1_08_16f_FD_182891 | JGI IMG/M metagenome (GOLD analysis project Ga0179591, IMG submission 182891) | Vadose zone soil fungal communities from Angelo Coast Range Reserve, California, USA - CZOMad2_1_08_16fungal (PacBio error correction) | ecosystem: Environmental > Terrestrial > Soil >...
TAGGGAAAAGACTGGAGGAGCTTCATTCTTCAGCAAGGGGGTAAGTTCTTAGGAGAATAGCCAGACCAAGAAAAAGGATCGACCAGAAGGAGCGATTCAGCGTCGCGCTGCACCGAATTTCAAAATGGAGCAGTTTTCGGGGGTGCTGGGCGAACAAAGGACGTCGTGTTGCCGGCAGGGGGCGCGCGGACGAGAATCCGCGAAGATGAAAGGAGAAGCCCGGCGATCCAATGACTCAGAAGGGGGAAAACTACGTCTCGCAATTCGGCGGCGCGAGATGTATCACTTCTTTTGCCTATCAAAAAGAGGCTTGGATGTCCATGGACGGCTACCCTATGAGAAGACTTCTGCCCGCGGGCTCACGAGTCGTTCCGTATTTCGGTCAGAGAAAGTAGGTGGTATCTTCCTCTCTGCGGTGCTGGGAAGAGAAGGGGGTCTTGAAAGCTTGTATGCATTGCTTGGTGGAAAGAGAAAGTCTCTCTTGTCAACTGAAAGGATTGAATCTTTCGCCTGCTCTCAGGTGTGCGGCACCGTGCCAGCTTGAAGGCGCATAAGGGGAGTAATGAGGGAAGGCGGAAGAAAAAAAAAAGGGCCGTAACGTTGGAAGGTTGGCATTGCCGACTTAATGGGAGACGGGGAACCGCAATCCAAGGCGATATTTGGAACCAATTCAAAGGAAATGCGAGGAAATTGAGAGGCCTCTTTGCTATGGGGAAGGCACCATTCGGCCCTAAAAGGGGGTTCGGAAGGGAAAAGGCCCGCACACCCGAAGCAAAAACATGCGCCTACTCGCTATCGCAAGATCGCCAAGGGAAAGTTTACTGAGGGAATCGGGAGGGGACGGAAATCCAATCTTCGGAAAAGAATAGAAGCAGAGACTCCCGACCTTTTTGAGATGGGCATTCTGTCAAAGGTGATGGCTCGAGAGGGGAGAAGGCTCAATGGGGGGAAAAAAGGGACGGCCACAGTGGAACAGAACCCCTCATCTTAGCAAAGGGCGCGGCTCTTTAAGAAGGGCTAAACTCGTCTAGAACTTGCAGAGGTGGCGGTGTTGATTAACGCAAGTATCATACACGGCTTCGAGGTTAAAAGAGCGGATGTATACAGCCCGCAAAAAAAGCAATGTTGACGGGGAGAGTGTTGGTTCGGAGAGGGGCGATCTGCAGGCTAGACTGACAATGGGTGAAGATCGGGCTCGGCGGGGGAGAGGGCCCAAGGAAGGAAAAGAACTGAATTAAAAAGGGGGGCGGAAAATGCTGTTGTGCGACGATCTGATGGGTGGTGCAATCGACTATGAGGGGTGCTGAAATCCTGCGAAACAACTCGGGCAGTGTTTTTCGGGATGTGCTAGGGAAAGGCTGCCCGTAAAGGGGGCAGAGATTCTGGGGAAAAATAAGGTAGTGGCGAGTTGGCCGAGGAGTTGAACGAGCAGTTAATCGTCACCGCCTCTTACCAGAACCCGTCCGAGAACCGTACGACGAAAGAATATCGAATGACAGGGCGGTTAGGCCGCCCTGGGCCTGAGAAAGTGGTGTTGGGTCAAAAAATGCCGGTATGCAGTATGCCATTAACAAGATGATCCAGGGGAGGGGGATACCTCCCTCATTTCATAGTGAGGTAAGCGGCGGGGAATCAGCAGCTCAACGGAACTGGAGGAGGGAATTGCTAGGGAAGAGATGTACTCGATTGCAACTAGAAGCTCACTAGCGGGGCTGAGCTACGACGCAACTTCTTGTTTGCCCAAAGAGAAAGTCGGCAAATCGACAGAAACGCTGCCTTAAAAAATGAGTCTACAATCGGGGAGAGCGCGCGATCCGCCCGATGTCTCTCTGCTACTGGAGGAAAACCTCTCTAAAAAAAGAACTGACGAGCGCAAAACGAGAGGGCCAAACATAAGAAAAGTATTTGACTTCCCCAGGCCGAACGAATGGGAAGGATGGGGAGGGGGGGGCGCGTCTCAGGAAGGGGAAGTGGCGAGTGGAGGCTTCTTTAGCCGAGAGCGATTAATTCTTAAAGGAGGACCAAACTACCCAAAACGCTGGCACACTGGCTAAAAGTGAAATAGGAGAAAAGGGGGACCGGGCACGACCGCGGGAATTGTCGCAGAGTCCTTCTTCAGACACCTCAAAGATGAATAAAAGGACGCAAGGGACAACTAATCGAAACAGCAGCGGCGACCGCCCCCTGGTGAAATGACACGGGGGCCCTGTGTGATACTTTCCTTGGCTGGGGAAAAGGGGAGGGGGGTGTGCTTAGAATCGCTCGGCGTGCAACGCGCAAGAAAAAAAAAAGTGTCGCGTGAGAGGGGCGGACCTCACTGCTATTTGGGGGAGGGGGAGGAAAAGTATCACCTTTCAGTTAAGAAAAACGACGTTCTAACCCGTGCGAGGGCTAGAAAAAAAACGTATTCAAAAGACAAGGGAAGTACTGGATATCATCTTCAGTCTCCCGAGAGGGAAGAAATCGCTCGGGAAACTAAACACTACCGCTGGCAGGAGGGGGGGGAAAAACTTCATGCGGCATCAGGGAACGATTGAAATTCAGGGGGGAAAGAGCTCTTCTAGAAGAGCGGGGGACCACCTTCTTTAAAAAGGGTGACTCCTGATAGGGCAACGCAAGAAAAGCTTGCACCTAAGAACCACCACAACTCGGAGTATTAAAGAGATATAGTGTGGCAATAGATTTACGGCAGGACTCAGGGACTGTTAAGTTCTCTCAAAAAGGGGGGGTGACGCCCTGTAAGGATCAGTGGGGTGTGGGGGCAGGAGACTCAAAAATGCCGGGAATCGTTCCGCCCTTCAATGAAGGTTGGGAGAGCAGCTTGTAAACTTGGAGGGGGGCGTGCAGAACTCTTTCCGGAGCGGAAGGGAATTCAAAGGGGAGGGAGCAAGAAGCCATGGGGGGTGGAGACTACTATGCGAAGGAGAAATGAAAGAAGGCGTGATAAATTGTACTTATGATAAAAAACTCAGGTAGAGAGACCGCGTGGGGGAAGAAAATACTCCAGAGACCTATCGCGACTTCCAACTCGGTGCTCTGGGCGGTCAACGGCGAGGAAGGCTAAAAACGCAAACCTCCTCACGCTAGGACTACATCCCTAGGTCTTCACTAGGGAGGGAACCAAAGAAGGGAGGTCGAAATGGTTGAAAGGATTCAGGAAGAAAGGGCAAAGGATCAAATCCTGCTGGGCTTTATACAGGCGCCAAGGGGACGTCAGAAAAAAAGTTGCGTTACTGCGGAAGAAGAAGCGACAAGGGCTCACCTTTTCATCGGGGGGGACGGGTTGTCGGAAAAGACGTTGCCGCGAGCAACGAATCAAGAAAAAAAAATTTGGGGTAATCGCGCCAGGCTACGAAGAAAGCGGAAAGGATCCGAAAGTGCACTAAAGGAAAGGGGCGATGTGTTCGTAGGGTGGAACGAGAAGGACGAGTTCGGTTTTCAAGTTATGCATCCACGCCTGACCGGGAGAAAAGAGTTAGGAGAGAGCTGTCGATCGCGTCGAAGTCGTCAACGCACTTCTTCTTAGAAAACGAGAAAAAAAGCAGCCGTGCAAACCAAAAATGTAGGGGCCGTCGCCAAAGCCAAAATAATCTCCAAAAAAAAAATCTCTAGCATGCCAGGGCTACCATCAAAGTTGGAAAAGTGAATCTCCTCTTCGGCACCGACTCACAGGAGGAACGAAACTGCGGGACTTATTTCACAGCGAAAACTCACGTTTTGGGGTGTAAAAGCAGAGCAGCAAAAACGGAACACGGCCAAAATGGGCAGTCTCGGAAAAAAACCTCTCGCCTGCTTCGATGGCTTTCAGTGGCTTAGGGGGGGTTTACTTGTTCATGAGCGTTAATAGACAACTAAGGGCCCCCAAGAGAACTCGTGCACAGAAAGAAGGCTCTCCAAGGCGCAAAAACTGGCACGCACCAAAAAACCAACAATGAGCGAGGAAGAAACCTCTTCCAGCGCTCTGCAGAAAAAACAAGAAATCTCCTACGAAAGAGGTACCTCTCAGTCCTTCGAGTCATGGGGACCCGAGCAATAATAACGATCATCTAAAAACCGGCGATCATAGGAGTTCTCTAAGGAAAAAACTCACACTACACAGAAAAGGGTATGTGACTTGGTGTGAATAAGAACATAGAAGGAACAGCGCCGAAAGGTAGGAACTTGTAGGCATTTAAATCCCTTACTCCCCGAGAAGAGGGTCATGGGTACATTTAAAGCACACAGGTGAATGATCAAGAAAAGAGAGGGAGACCGAATAATTCAGGTTTAGGTTGGGCACTTTCCCTTTGGGTGCACAGTTATATAATCCAAAGGAGCAGCAAGAAATGAGTCTAGAGGACAAGATACAAGGTATCGACCAAGATTGTGTAGACGAGCTAATCTGCAGTAAACCTTAGGCGCCCTGGCAAACAACGCGTCGTCCGGAGTGGGAACTCGGAATAACGGGAAAGGGCAAGATCAGTCGGACTTTTCCGGGAAAGGCGTTACACACGGTGCCTAAATGGTGAAGATCACGGTCACAGAAAAGGAAGAGTCAGATCGGAACGATGTTCCTCAGTGCACGAACCGGTGGCGGGAAGAAGGGAACTCGTGGAAAAGCTGCCCAGGAAGGTTCATGCCAAAAACATGAACATTCTCGATTTAAGAAGTCTTCTATGAAGGAAACGTATATGTGGGGGGGGGGGGGGGGGGGGGGTTGTGGGGGGGGGTCTACCTGCTGATCCTTCGAATGCAAATCCGACATCTCATTCCGAAGATCGGTACGGACCGCGAGCGAAACGCGCTACAGTTGTGACACTTCCAAAAGGGAACACCAATATGACAGAGGGTCGGCCCTAATTTAAGCAATCTCGACCAGCAGGGCGGGGGGAGATAAAAAAGACTGCCCCGCGCCCGCGAGAACTGACATATTTACTTCACAGCGGCACGCCGCTTAATCAAAGGTTGAGAAGGGTATAAGCATACAGAAGGGAATGAGGGGTGGAATTCAGCAGGGGAGGTTCCTGATCTAAGCAGAAATTTAGAATTCCGCGAGCATCAGGGACCGTTACTAATCAAACGGTTTCCAAAAACAGCATCGAGAATACGGAAGCTCTCCCATTAACGGCGCTCAGTTGCCCGATCATCATCGACACATAATTGCGGAGGTCAATCTAGCTGAAGAGAAAAAGGGAAAGGTCATTTGGGGGGGTGGTCGTAAGGGGAACATTCCCCTAAAAAAACACAAAGGAACAACGAGAAAATCCAAAGGAGAGAGAATCATCCGCAGAGCCCAGTTTGGTGGGTATCACCCAAGAAGGAAAAAGAAGAGGGACTTTCAGAAACGACCCCTCTCGCCGACCACGACGAACGCGACGACACCTCCGATCACCCATCCCCTCCCTGAAAGTAATGGCAAGAGGGGCCATATTGACTCGGCGATCGTCGCAAAAAAAACTTAGAGGAAAAAGAAAAAGTACCAGACCAGGAGAAATGGCACATCCGTTTGAAATTCCACACCACTTGTACCGGAAGCGCTTGAGCGAGGTTGACTTCGGTTGATGGGAGAATCGCGGGGTCTGGGGTTGTCGGACTTCGATGGGGGGGAAAGCAACAACAACTCAAGGTCTCCCGCTGCTCGGCCAAGCATTTTTGCTTACTCGTTGAAGGGAGCTTGCAGCTGCCGGTCCAGGGGGGGAGATCCATGCACAAACAAACTGAGAAAAGAGGGTCATATTCCGGAAAAAAAGGGGGGGAGGAGGGGGGGGGGGAAGCCAAGGGCAATTTAAACACCATGTGGAGCGGGTTTTTGCTTCTCTGCAACCCTGAGACCGTTTTGCTTAGGCGGGGACGGCAAGGAAAAAGACGGCTCGGGGAGCTGGACGCTGACCGACCTTTATCGCAAGGTAAAGTGCGATCCTAAAGAGGGGGTGCATACGGCTCAATCAAAGGGGGAGGAGGAAAAAGCCTCGGAAGAGGAGTTTGTCCAACCGCCATGCGTGAATTTACTTCTACAAGATCCCTGCGTCTGCAAAGGGGGGGATGCCGAGGATTTGTCAAAGGGAAAGAAGGGGAGGGGTCTTCCATCGTGTGATGATCGGTACGCTCGCCTTTTATGGGAGAATCGGGGATCCGACGGATTGTAGAGGGTCTTGGGGGACCTGCAAATGTCGCGCGTGAGTCCATTTCTTTTGGCGGAACTTCGGCTGATACTGGGTGGGACGGACGAAAGTGGGCAAGTAGCGCAGAGAGGGACGTGGCGGAGACGCGTCTCCTCTAAGGTTCATGGGCCTGTATTCCGACTGGTCAGGTCCAGGGAACCGCAACAGGAAAGTCCAATGAGCAAAGGGAGACTCCCAACGCAGGTGGGAAGAAGAAATGGAAATCAGTAAATCTGGGAAAAAAGGGGGGGGGGGAGGGAGAAAAAACAATGCACGTTCGGCGAAGCGTCACCTCCAAGATACGAACCTCACTCTAATATACATAGGCCCAAGATAAACGAGGTGGACTCAAGGGGAAAGAGACCCGCTTCGGTCACTCAAGCCGCGGTCGCTTACCCGCTCTTCGGAAGGAAGGCGGGGATGGCGCATGGGGAAAGATCTGATAGTGGTCCAGCCCGGGCCCAATTATCCCCGACAATCTTCGTGGTCGCAGGAAAAAAGTGGTCGGGAGGGGGGAGGGCACTGACTGTCACATGAACGTGCCGGATGACTTCTTTTTGGTACAGGCGTAAATGCCGCGACAAGAAGATGGAAAAAAGGGGGAGGAGAGTGCTTCATCTGCGTGGCGTATACAGCACCAACCTTTTCTACAAAATGGCAGGTTGGGTCGGGTGCGGGGCTAATTCGGGGAGACTTCTCCGATCGTGTCTTGAAACGGGAACTAATAGAACTTCGGAGAGTTGTAGCGCGGATGGGGGTTTTGGGGGCCTCGGTCTTCCGAGAATGTCATAATTTGGCTGCCTAAGTAAGACTCAGGGTGGTTCTTTGCGCAAGAGGTAGGTCTACGCCTTGCGAGAGGCACGGTCAAGGCCGCCAGGTGGGAAGGGAAGGGGTTGTCCGATTGGCCGAGCAGGGTTGGCCTACTCTTCTCGTAAAATGCAACAGAGGAGATCATGGGGAGGACAAATCGAATAGGCAGCGGCTGCGGGGACGTGAACCTCGAAGGGGGTTGGTGGTGGGGCGCTGGGATTGCTGGAAGGGGGGGCTCATTCTACATTGAGTCTACCAGAGTCATAACAGCGAAAAGGGCGCGGGCAGGAGGAACTCCCCCATTTGGATGTCGCAGGGCCGGGGAAAGACACACTTCAGGAAGGGGTCTCCATTAGAAAGCGACTTAGCGCGGGGAGCCTGGCTCGCGGTTAGCGAGCTCCTAAAGCTGGTTGCCCCGAGCTGCTGCAGTTCTCATCATCGCACCGCGATAGGCGCTGATCGAAAAGGCGCATGAAGGTCGGAAACGCGCTCTCCGCCGCGTTGCCGAAATAAGGTCCGTTGAGAATTAAAGCAAAATCTAAACGAATCGAGGGGGGTGTCTGATTCACACAACTACTAAATTGCTTACGACGACTCTAACCTTATTTAGGGTTACCAAAGGAGAGGATGGGGGGATGAATGTAGAGGGAGAGGGGAGGGGAAAAGAAAACCTAGGGCGACAAAAGTTCCTTCTTAAGTGACCGAGCAAGGTACTGTAGGGGCAAGCATCGACACAACCCCAAAAGGAAGGGGACCGAGACCCGTTCGCTTCTCAGAAGAAGGTTTAACGCACAACGTCAGGGAGGGGGGGGGGAGGTCCCGACTAGGCGCACTTCACACGAAAAGGGGGGGTAAACCTACCTCCTGTTGGCCTCACTAACGCGGGGCAAAGAGCGGCGCAGCGAAAGCCGGTTGGACTAAAGGCGTTTATCTCCGTCGGAAAAGAAGTTAGGTGGGGGGGGGGGAGCATCGCGGCGCCAGGGGGGGGGGGGACGCGGAGTGACCGAGCCGATCTCTTGGGCGGGGCGTTCAATCAAGCGATGGGATAGTGGAGGACAAATGTAGAGCGCGACCTGACGAGCCCTCCGGGGAACCTTCCTATGTGAAAAAAAAAGACCGCGGACGGAAGAAGCAAATCCCAAAAGGGAAGAGGAAACTAGTACATCTCAGGAATTCCATCCGATCCCGACATTAAGATAACTCCAGGGGAATCAACCGCAAGGAATTAGGAAAAAAAACCTTCAGCAAACTAAAAAATCGACCTATTCACCGGCCGGGTAAGCCTGTTCTCGACGGCGCCGGGCGCCAAAAACAGCGCGCAGGGGGGGAACTCGACAATGAAGAGAGAAAACGCCGAGGCGAAGAGCTTGCAATCGAAATCTCACCAAAAACAACGGAGAAATGTGCAAGAACGAGAACGGGGGGCCGTTGAGGGCCGAGGGGTCGGATGGGAAAGGGGGAAAGAACATAAGGTGTGCTCCCGTTCTCGTCGAACAGAACAAGGGAATGTTCGTGGACTGCGCCGATGTGGTTTGTCAGGCCGGGTACGTGTAAGATTGAAGGGGGTCTCTAGGCGGCGCGCTGAGGTCCAAGTATGCTCAAGGCAGCAAAGGCGTAGGGGGGGGGGGGGAATTACTATCTCGCCGGCGGACGAAAAATACCCTCTTGGAGAACGTCTAGGGGCGGGCAAAAAGGTTCTCGAGGGAAAGCCCGAAAGGGGGAGAAAGGATCAATCCATCGGCCCAAACGCCAGCTCATCTTCCAACTCGATCTCGAAACACGGTATATTCGCGATCGGGCACCCAAACGCCGTCAACTACTGGAAAAGAAAAAAAAGTGTTGAACTAATGGGGAGGTCACCATGACCGGATGGCTGACGATTTGTACAACGGCTGGTTGGAATGGGAAGGGTGAAGGGTCGATCAAGAAGTCTCTATCTACCTCAGAAGAACTATAAAAACTGGAAAAGGTAAGCTCTATTTTGCCGGGAGAGGCTGCACGAAGGAGACGTATCCCGGTGCCAGCGTTGGGTCGTAGTTTTGGGTCTATCAGACCCACGTCTCCAGCAGAACGATCGACCCGGGGCGCAATCGGGCGCTCGGGGAGGAAAGAGGTATCACTGAACATTCCCAGGTACCTTCGGCCTGGGAAAAAAAAAAAGAAAAAAGTTGGGGAGGGTGTATAAAATGCGGGGTGGGTCTAGCAGCGAGTTTAGTTTCTCGTCTCGGTAGGAAAAAAAGCAAGCTGAGCCGAGAGAGGGCGGTTCCAGGAGGAACCTCGATCTCAATCAAAAACTTCATCGTCGCGGAGAGGGGAAGCAGGGGCCTCCAGTCTATGTAGGGCCAACGCAGGTGTAGAGGACTTGAGGGAAAGGGGGGCCCCTAGCTCAAGAGCGGCCCCTAAAAAAAACGAGGGGGGCATAGCCTCGTTGCGTGAAGGGAAAAGAACGTCATGTCCCTCTCTGCACATTCCCAGGGGAAGGAGGGAACGCTGTTTGCAACAAAGAAACATCATCGCGAACCTAAACATCAGAAAAAAGAAAAAGCAGGACACACAAAAGGGGAATACTCGTCTTCAGGGTCAGCCGCGGACCGACGCTTCGCTGGAAAGTTCAGCGCATGGCGGGACGACGGGTGTAAGACATAAAATGGGATTCGGCAAGAGAGGACACGACTCGAAAAAAGACACCTAAGCGGCAGGAGACCCAGCCTCTCCACCGGCAGAACCCATCTGGCACAAGTCAAGGGAAAGGGACACACAAAATGAACACGGGGAGCTGAGCCAGGGAGAAAAAAACAGAGCGCCGCGCGACAAAGCGCGCGTAAGTGGGGCCTTCGAGGCTGGGGCCCTAGAAAAAGCCCCCGATAGAGGGACCGGAAGTAGAGCATGAATAGAAAAAAGGCACCCGAACCAATCCAAAAGAAAAAATGAACTCTAACAGGCTTTCGTTTGTAAATGGTAGAGCCCCACGCAGATTACTAAAGCCTTGGGCTGTAGGTAAAAAGCCGTACCAATCCTACGCGAAGGAATGAACGAAAAAGGTCCGTCAGCTCGCGACAACGCCTATGTCTCGGTTAGCAACTTGGTGCCCGGTTAGGAATGAAAGGGTATTCTCAAGGGGGGAACACCAGCCTTAGCGAATAGCGTCTACAGAATTCAAAAAGAGGAAAAGGTGGATTAGTATCCTAGAGAGGGAGAAGGAAGCTTAATTCTCTCCTCCACTGGGAGGAGACAGGTCAGGGAAAGGTCGGGAACTTTTGGGATCTTGAGACTCGTCATTAAAAGGAGATCTGTGCCCGGGGGAAATGGCAGAAGGAAAGCCTCCCATGTGGACATCGGCACAAAAAAGGAAAAAAGGGTGGGGTGGGAAGGGAAGGAAGAGGCCTCGGTGGGGGATTGAACTTGTCAATCTGAATTGTAGTCGCCAATCGTGCAAGTTGCGGGATTGGAAAAAAAATTCGGAAATGCCAGCCATGCACATCGCAAAGGGTCGCCTCCTTCCGCAGAGGTGCAAGAACACAAGCGGGCGCCGTCAGAACCTATATAAAGGGGAGGGGGGGGAGTAAAAAACCGGACGAGATCGTAATCGGCCACAAATGAATGGGGAGCCCGAGGAGGAAGTTGGCCCCTCCAGAAACAGCCTTAAAGAGGAAGAAGCGGTGCGCCAACGTGATACGATCAATAAACGGGTACGGGGTCATCAACGACAAAGATCAAGCGAAGGCACATCATCTGCCAAAACAGCGAGGCGCCTGCCGCCCCCCCCTTCATCGGTATAAGTCATAAAGAAAAAATGGGGGCTTAGGGGACAGGGGAAAAGAGAGAAAAGTCGCCCCGTAAGCCGTATCACCACCAAAAGAAATGAAACGAAAATCGTCAACGGGACAGGAGAGGACATTTAAGGCACATACGAGATCGAGAGCTCTCCCAGCCACCAAAAGGAGGTTGGAAAAAAACACGCCAGAACACGCGACCATGTGGCTTCAAGGGATGGGGAAAAAAGGAAGCTGTACAAAAAAGAGGTCGAAAGGGTTTTGAGCTGGGAGAAGACTCTATCAGACCCAATGGAAGAGAAAGGCTCGTATTTAAAGAACATCCACAACGTGAGGAATAAGCCGAGCTCAGAGGGGAAAAATGTTGAATTGGGCTCACCCATCGCCGAGAGCAAAAATGAAGCTAACGTCACCGGCACAGAAAGACTGAACCACGAAGAAAAGACGAAAAAAAGAATGCACCAACCCGCCACTGCAGGGGAGTGGGCAACGTGAGGGAAGAGAAAAAAGGGGGGGGGGGGGGGGGGGGGGGGGGGGGGGGGTTGTTTGGGGGGGGGGGGGGGGGGGGGGGGGGGGGGGGGTTTGGGGGTGTGTGTGGGGGGGGGGGGGTCCTTTCTCAATCTCTCAAAACCCAAACAAAGGCTTGCGGGGAAAATTCGAATCTCCCTCCCCGAATATTAAAAACTGTTGCCAAGGGGGGACAAAACCGAGAACGGAGTGGCGTGGCTTTACGCGGAGTCAGGCGTGAGGGAGGGAAGGCGAGATTTTTCTGGGAAGGTCGCGGCGGTGCATCAAAGCTCGTCGATGTTGGGACCGAAACAAGAGTTGAGCAGCTGAGACGGACTAAGACAACGTGTGTGGCCGAAATTCCTCTACTGTAATCAGGGGGAAAGTGCCTCTTGGCCTTGGGGGGGGTCTGATACGGATACGACCATGAGACCCTTATCTGAACTCTGGTAAGTAATCGACGCGCTGAAGGGAAAGCAATGGGGCAGGGCGTGTTCGATGCTGTTCAAAAGAGGCTGGGGGGGGGAGGGCATGGCGGACGACAACTAGAAAGAGCTGCTTCAGACCACGTTTCGCGGGGGGGCGGCGATCCAGGATGAAGAGCTTATTTTTCACCGTGAAGGGGGGGAAAGGGGGCGTCTCTATCCGAGGAAGGTGGCCGACCAAACCCAATTGAGAGTTCGTCGAAATTTATACTTGGGAAGGCGGACTAAGAACGAAGGGAGTCGGCTCTTCCGCGTCAGGGTCGGCGCGGGATTATCTTCTAAGGGTCGCCGGGGTAGAGTCGAAGGAAACAATTAGCCAGAAAAGGAGGGGGAAGGAGAAAGTAAGGGGGCCGGGCTTTCCAGGTTATGAAGGGGGGTCTAAGAGAATTTAAGTTTGCTAGACGAGACTTCGTCTTCTTGAGTTGGGGGTCAACGAGTTATCAAGACGTGCTGAACTAACTCGGACGGGAAGGGACCATCTCGCGGAGAAATCGGGCGGAAGGGTTCAGTTGCTCCTGGTTCGGTGCCTTGGGGCAGCGGGGGGAATGCACGCCAACCTAAATTGAACGCGGTTAGATGGGATCATCACGAGGGGAAGAGAAAGGGGGAACAGTCCTTCTTTCCGTATGGGAGAGGGAAGGGAGGGAAATGGGCCGGTTCGCGAAGGACCCGGCAATGAAAGAACGTAAAGCTTACAAATTTCAGAACAAGATCGACGCTCCTCCAATGGTTTAGGAAAATGTTCGGGCGCATTTCTGGGCAGATCGGGAGAGAATAACCCGGGTAGAGTTTAAACAGAAAAGGGGGAGGAAAAGGGGGGGGTCGGGAATCTTTATGGCTCTCATTCTGGGCTCTCAAGAAAAACCTCAAGGGGGAACAGTTGGAAAAACCTACAACCGGTATTCATGGGGTGTCGCGAAAGAGAAGGGGGAAAACATTCTTTCTCTTCAATCATGAACGGGAATAAATTAGCTTAGGTTTTTTCAGGAGGGAAATGGAAGAGGCTCCGTCAAAGCGGTTTCGATCTGTGGGGGGGGGAAGTAGAAGCAAAAAAAGAAAACGAATTTCTGGGGGGGGAGTTTTGGTGTTGCTTTTTCGATAGGGAGATCTATTCCCGGTGGAGGAAAAGCGTCTCGGCTACCGTGCGCACATGGAGAAGGAAAAGAAAAAGTTCCGGGAGCAGATAGTAATTGTTTTCGCGGGACGAGAGGGACAAATCACTGCACGGTCAGGGTTAATGAATCCTGAGAAGACAGAAAACATTTTTGGGGGGAACAGGAGGCGAATGGGGTGGAAAATGGGGCCGCGGTAGAGCTGGGGAAACTATGAGGGGAAGTTGTTCCGGGGCTGGGGTAGCAGGGGACAGAGAGGAGAAAAAAGGTTTCCCCTTACACCCCCGTCAAGAAAAAAAGAAACACTGGCTGCAGCCATCGAAAAGGCAGCGGCTGCAGGGCACCCGGCCGCGAAGGCAATTGGTTGGGGGGGGAGAAAAAAAAGGAGGTCTTGGGGAGTGACTTCCGGAGTCGGAGGATGGTTCTCGTTGGGGCACCTAAGGGGAGAGCCTTCAAGGGGGGAATCTATTGGTTCAGTCCTCCTTCTGAGAAGAGAAAAAAAGAAAAATGAGTTCGATGAAGGACGATGAGAGAGAACTTCGCCTCGTCTCCGAGAGGGTAGCGACGGAAAAAATGAGTGTGAAAGCCCAGCTTGCAGTCGAAGCGCCACCGCTCTCTTAATCGTAGGGAAATTGCTCACACTGTAGGCAGAAAAAGGCCCGCGGTTTCGCCCGAAGAAAGTGGACCAGAGAGGGGAAAAAAGCTAAAAGAGAACTGGACTGGTTACCAAAGAAGGGGCGCTGGGCTACTCAGCACACTTAGTCCGTTCCCAAAATGTCACGGCTAGGGGGACTTGGGAGAGAGACTTCAGTAGCTATCGGGAATGGTCCAAAAAAGGGGCAGCTAGGAGACTTCTAGAATTTCGGGTGACCTGTCAAAAAGAAACAAAATCACCGAACAAAAACGGGGAAAAAAGTAGGAAAAAAAGAAGTCCTCAGGAAGCTACGGACAGAAAAGGCAGAATGGAAGGGGAAACTCATTCTTCCGCGTGTATACAAAACAATCTATCCGGATGAGGCCGCCAAAGGGGGGGGAATCAAATACCAAATGCAAAAGGACGAAAATTGGGAAGGGGTAACTAAATTGAAAGCACGGGGTAATCTGGGAGGTTGTACTTCCGTGGGGTTAAAGGGAACGCTAATGGGGCAGTGCTGGAGGGAAAAAAGGCCTGAAAACGGGAGGTGGCCGAGTTCTTGGATGAAACTTGGTATGTTGCAGGCTTCAAATGGTTCGAGAGCGAAAAATGCAGGGAAGACACCAAGGACCCCGAGTTAGACTTGGGACACGAGGGGGTAAAGTTTTAAGACCTTGAGGGGAATGGGACCAAAAAGAAGTACTTTCCGGGATCAGGCCGAATTCCTCAGCGGACAGTAAAACTAGGATCAAAGAACGAAAGGGGCACTCCCAAGAGGGGCAAAATTAGAAACAAAAAAGTCACGCAGGAGGCTAACGATTCAAACGGCATGTGTTGTGAGACGCTGCAGAGAAAAAATTCTTGCTCCAAAAGGGAGTTAGCACTCTCGACCGGAAGGGCGCAACGGCCGTAGGTAAT
>Ga0179591_1366396_pt1 | contig 14378 bp, 22 predicted proteins | sample CZOMad2_1_08_16f_FD_182891 | JGI IMG/M metagenome (GOLD analysis project Ga0179591, IMG submission 182891) | Vadose zone soil fungal communities from Angelo Coast Range Reserve, California, USA - CZOMad2_1_08_16fungal (PacBio error correction) | ecosystem: Environmental > Terrestrial > Soil >...
GTGGAAGTAGGGAAAGAGGTAGGGAAGTGACGTTTCCGAGGAAGGTTTGCGAAAGAGTTCAGTGGGAAGGGGGGGGGTCTCTCCTCAGTTGATTGTGGGAGTGAGACGTACGATTTGAAAAAGGAAAAGAGGGGCTTAGAGAGAGGTCGCCGGTGGGAAAGAGGAAAAGCACTTTATGTGGCGTCAGGAAAACGAGGTCTAAATTCAAAAAAACGGAGGTACACGAGGACTGTTTAAAAATACGGCTTAAGGTGAAGGAAGAACCATGAGAAGTAAGGGCAGAAAAAGTTCAAGTTCAAAGAAATATCACGTCGGGGGTCACAGGGGGGGGGGGGGGGTCATCTCCTTTGGGCTTTAGTGATTGGTTTCCATAAGGGAGGGAAAGACCGGGGAGAATACGTTTCGCTTTGAAAATCATTGAGCTTGGACGGGGGAGGGGGGAACGCCGATCGGACTTAGATTGATCGTCATGAAGTTTGACGCCGCCGCTTCATCGTCTCTTCGAGTAAAAGAGAGGTCAAAGGGGGAAAACCTATTCGAAAATGGTGTTATATCACAGAGGGAGAGAAGAAAATTTGAATTTCCTAGGCTTGAGTCGAAGGCAAGTTTAAAAAGTGGGGATGGTTTGCCGGTACCCTGCTCTATTTATGAGTGAAGCATAGTAGGGGGGGATGCACTAAAAAACGAATTGAAAAAAAAACAAGGAAAAGTACGATAGTTACAAGGAAAATTGGAATCGGGTGAGAAATCTTATTCCACCAATGTAACTTTAGAAAGGGGGAAGGGCTTTTTTGACTGCAGGCTTCGGCCGGGGGTACTCAAAAAATGGAGGAATGAGGAGGGGTTGTGCAATTTGACGAGAGAATGCTGTAGGATATCTAGTTAGCTACGCGTGTCATTGGTCACGCACAAAGTGGCAAACCGGAGGGAGGAGGAGGGGTAAAGAAAACAGGCGAGGTGATCGGCCAAGAGACGGGAGCGAATGTTTCGCGCTATTCACCGGAGCTCAGTGGGGGGGGGGGGAACAGGTAGCCGAAACGGGGGTAGAGGACTTCCAAAGTGCCTTGAGGGGCTATCGTATGAACCAGGAGATGTAGAGGAGAGGAAAGAGGGCTAAAGAGCGGGTGAGCCATAGCAGGACCAATTAAAAAGGGATCGAATCGACTTCTACGGAAGACTCTTGGGGGCAAATTCCGGGTCTAGGTGCGCAAACGGTTAGGTGCTTGTGTTAGAGGGTTTGGAGTGCTGGGGGGTACAAAGAGGGGCATGTCGTAGCAACTTACGGGGTCATGAGGGGTGAGGGAAAGCCTCTTCAATTGAACTATCCTTAAGTCAACACAAAGATGGAGGGGGAGATGCTCTAATTGACATTAAGTGAAAAAGATCTTCAGCTTCTCGGATGAAACGGGTTGGGTCCGGGGGTATTTACGGGGGAGGAAAGTATGCGGGCTACTTATAAGATCTGCAAAGGGCAGTGGGGATAGGAGGGTTTTTTTGGGTGGAAAGTCTAAGATCGAACAAAGGCGTTAGCGACAAAAGCGGCTGAAACAGATTGCGAAAGTACAGGGCATGAAAAAAAGCGGGATTTTGGAAGTGACCGAGGAACGCAATCGCGTTGCAGACTCGGGCTCTAATATAAATAGGACTCAAAACATAGGAAAGGGGGGAGGGAGAGTAGGGGAGAGCCGGGGTGAGAAAGAGAGGGGCTGACATTCAGCCTCTAATACAGTACATTGACAGATAATTATCACAAGTAGAAATGTGAGGATTTCGCCGGATGAACTAAAGGTGAGGATAGTTCAGCTTCTCCTTTGTCTTTACGAGAAAGATCGCCAGGAGTAATAATTAGACGGTGGACCGAGAGAGGGTATGAAACTAGTGATTTTAGGAGGGTGCTAGTGAATATGGTGAAGTCGGCGTTTCGTGCGAATAAGCAAAGAAAGAAATTGACATTGGGAGGGGATTATGGGAGGGAAATTTCACGGGATCTGGGAAGAAGGGAGAAAAAGTTTGGGGGGGAGGTACATCGGGGAAGGTGAAGAAAAAGAAAGAAATCCTTATTGCACGTTCGAGGAGGGGTATGCGGTCGTTGAATGACAGATGGAATGGCGCTAGGATGCGGGAAAGAAGAACTATGGGCCTCTATCTTTTAGTTGCTACTGCTTTTAAATAAGAAAAATACTCTAAGGATTGAATGAAGACTTGGGGGAACATAGAGGTCCCAAAATATTCAAGAAGTTATTAGTTTACTCACTTCTGCACGCGGGAATCTGCGGAGGAGGGGGAGATATTATGGGAGGTCTGGTTTCGGAAGAAAGCTCATTCCAGAAACCGTTCTAGGGGGCAATGGAAGAGGAGATCGTACGCGCTGAGATTAAAGAGAAAATATAATTGAGAGTAGGCTCGGTAGATTCTGGCCTGGGGTTAATAAGGGGGAAGGCATTTTTTAAACAATGGATAGTGCTAGGGAGCGCATAGGGACTAATTTGAAAAGACGAAAACTCAGAATTCTTAAAACGTGAGACTATTTCGCCGAATCATAGCTCCTGGGAGCCGGAGTCAATTATTCAACTTTATAATATTTAAAGTATGAAAGAAAAGGGGAAGGATTCGGACGCGTGGAATATTCAGAATTCGAAATAGTAGGTATTGGGAAGCACTTCGGGGCGTGGGGGGGGGGATCTCTAAAAAACATTAAAGCTGCAAACGGACCGGGATAGGAGCTGGGAAGTGAGAAAGGGAATGGATGCGTCAAGTCATTGTGGAAGAACCTTGGCATTGCAAAGTACTACAGAGTCGTGGGGACTGAGAGTGGTTCATTAAAGACTATCAAGATGTATACGGAGAGATTGAAAGTAGGCGGCGATGAAAAATGAAATAACGCAGATAACTATTTAAGCTCGGGGGAGATTAGGAGGTTAACGAAAAAAGAAAGATGTAACTTGGGGGGAAAACCTCAGTACGATGTCGGCAAAAAAGAGAAAAGTGTAAAAAGGCATTAAAAGAGGCAAAGAAAGGCTGGGGGTCTCAGAAATAAGACTTTAAAAAAAGTCTCCTTTTAAAAAGAGAGCTAATAATTTCACGGGGGGTGAGAATAGAGAAATCTTCTATATCTAAATGCATGGATAGAGTTCGTGGTAGGGAGGTGCAGAAGAGGGGAATCGAGTAACTGAGACTCACTAAAGGAAAAAAAATCTCCTGTTGTCGGTAGGGGGGGGGTGAAAGTGAGGCTATAGGGAAGGGGCGGGGCTTTAATGGATGTAACGATTGATTGGGGGCTGGATGGTGTTGCAAATTACGAAGCAACGAACGACAAGAAGGATCGACTAAGGTCAGCGCTTTAGAATATGGTGCGGATGGATGGATTGGAAGTTTACTTTTCCATCAAAATTCTCTATCGTATGAAAAAGCTGGGAGATGGAAAATCTAGCATCGTCAGAAAGAATCTCATGAGTTTGCGCTCAAACCTGTAAAAAGGGAAAAAAATGTTTAAAATTTGGCCTGCTGAGGAAAAACGAGGAAGGGTACGGAAGCAATAAAGACTGGGGAGCGCGACAGTGGGGGGGGTATGCAGGATAGAAAGATCTTCAGACATCTACACCAAAGAATTGAAGGAAAAAGAGCTATTACAGAGAAATATCTATTAAGACACGGGGGCAAACATAGGCTTCTCAAGGAGTAAAAAGAAACGGGCGCGATACACAAATAAGAGAGCTTGAACAAAACAAGAAGAGGCGACCTTTCAGGGGCTCATTCAGGGAGTGGATATTAGAATTTTTGGGAAAAGGAGAAAAGCTGGAAGCATTCGGATAAGAACGTCACACATCAAAAGGACAAATCAAGACAATAGGGGTTGAATATAGATGCTCGGGGGAGGTAGGGAGGGAACAATGGTACGAAAAAAAAAGGTCAGAGGGGGGGAAAAAACTAGCGATCGAAACATGAGCAGAAGGAAAGCGGGGCGTCGTGCAATGTAATGGGCGCCAATGACTCAAAAAACTACGTCGAGGATCAGGCCGCTACAGAGGAAAGAGGAAAGTGGCAAAGGACTGCGGGGTACCATGGGGGGGATATTTAGGGGAAAGCGTTCGGAGGGGGAACGTTACCCTTTCGCGCTCATCTTCAAGCGAGGGAGGGACATAAATGAAACCGTTGGAAAGGGGATTCTTCCGCGGAAAGCCTTTGCATTGGAGTTCGTGTGGGGAAGGGAATGCTCCTGGGGGGGGGGGGGGGGGGTGGGGGGGGGGGGGGTGTTGGATTTGACGCAAAAAATGGCCGAGAGGAGGTTGATTTGGGCGGGCAGGGGAAAGGATGAGCTCAAAGAACTAAGCGTACGTCTATACTCGGTAGCTGGTATTCAGCTTGGTCAGGACGAAAGGAAAATCTCTACGTAGAAATGGAGAGTAGGGGGATGCGAGGGACTGTCAGGCAAAATACTGAATAACAAACTAGTCTGCTCTGAAAGGCAAAAAAAACCAGGCGGGGGGGTGGAAGGGCCGCCAACCACAACGGAGATGAAAGAGACGCTTCGTCGCAACGAGGGGTCTAGATTGTTCGGTCGAGTAAAAAACTAGGAATAAGGACTAAGAAAGACGGGGGGGAAGCGTACTAATGGGGGGGGAGGAAACAAGGTCTTCGAGAAGGTGTGCATTCTAAAACTTGGGGGTTCAAGGTGTAGAGGAGGGAAGAGGGAGGGGTCTTTCGGGGAAAGGTTTTCACAAAGACGGGAATTGAGGAAAAGCGTCGGGGGACACCGTGCCAAACAGAGGATGAAGAAGAGGGCTTTTAGAAACAAACAACTTTGGGTAATCGAAGATTCCATCTTCTGCGCCGGGCAAGAGGGGGAAGGGAGAGTCTCAATCAAGAGAAGGGGGGGTCTATCTCAAGGCTGAAAAAAAGTGTTTCTGAGACGGATTGAGAGCTGACAGCAGGCAGGGGTCGAAAAGGCCAGTAACGGGGGAAAGGGGTGTTAGGAGAGGGACCGTATTGAGATAATTTCCGAAATGAGGGGGAGGGAAGAAGTAGAGGAAAAGGGGTTCATTCCCGAAGAAATTCTGGTCGTTAAGAAGATTCTGTCATGTACGTCAATCTAGCAGGAGATACGTTCGGTTAAAAGGGGTTAAGTAAGAAATAGAATCGCTGAAAGCAACGTCATCATTAAGTCAGACGGAAATAAAGAGAGATTTTGACTAGTTGTTGTTACCGTCACCAGGGGGGGAGCGCCGCAAACTGGGCTATAGCTAGTAGGGCCCGAGGACTAAGAGGGACTCGGATTCGGGACGGAGTTTGGAGAAAGATGAACCGCAGGGGAAATCTAATCATCGTCACAAACTCAATTCTCGAATTGATATGAAAGACGGGAAATGATCGAAAGAACCAACCAGGGTACGGGGGTGGATGCCTGGAAGCATGACGGCGGAGTAGGGGGGGGGAGGGTCTCTTGCTCATGCTGAAGTAGACAGGGGCTTATGAAGAGCTAAGATATTGCACGAGGAAGGGGGGAGGGCGGCCTAGAAAAGGACGAAAAAAAAGCAGAGGGGTCGCCACCGTCAGATAACTACACGTGGGGTTCAGGTGACCCAGGCGGAGAGAAAGATCCAAATAGCTTCTTTTTGCTGCGAGAGGGAGTTGTTGAACAAATATGGTGGTAAAGACTCTGTGGGATGATTTCGGAAAGGGCGGGGCTTTAAAGGGGGCGGGGGTGCGGGGAGGGGTTGCTAAGGATGCTCAACTTTCTTGATCCATAGATTGAGTCCAATCCCTTTACAAAGGGAGGAGAGAGATCACTGAGCAAGAGCCACGCTAGAAGTGCCATGTTAAAAAGGAAATTCGGACGCAAACTTGTGGACTGAATCGATGTAAGGGGAATTGGAACATATGCATAAAGCCAAAGGGGTGAAAAGGCCATGGGTGGGACTTCGTGAAAGGAAAATGGAAGGATCTGAAGAACACCGAGGGGGGGCCTGTTCGGAAAAGTCATAGGGGGGGTGGGTGTTCCAAATTGGATAAGATAAGGGGGGGGAAATCATTCACTTAACGATGCGCGTTGGAGGGTTGGGTCCGGGGGGAGGGCAGCGAGCGCTTCAGGAGGGAGGGCAGGCGTATCCTTTAATTTGCGACTAGGGAAAAACGGGGTAGGGGAGACCGTCTTATCAAGCGGTTATTCCCAAGGATATCATGTCGGTAGGAAATGCAGTACTTGTATTGAGGGAGAAATAAAGGGTTGAGATACCTTTAACAACACCTTGCGTGAGGGGTGGTAGATAAAGGTCAGAGGAGGGCTATACACCGTCGAGAGAGCTGAGGAAGTCAAGGACCAGGCTTTTCATGTTCGGCAGATGTCAAGCTAACAGGAAAAAAGGAGGGAAAAAGCAAAGTGTCCTAAAAAAGATCGAAGCGGTGAACATTACGTTGGAAAATTGTGGTGGTAAAAAAACGAACTTAACCGGCAGCGATCGGAAAAGACGACTCTCAGTTCGTAAAGGGATTCGACGAAGGCCAATGGTAGTAAAAGAGACTTATAAAAATGGCTAGGGATCGGCTCGTTCTTGTCAGAGATTATATGTCTGCAAGAAATCTTTCGGCGGCAGAAAGGCGAAAACGCCGTCAGCTCTGTGCATCTTTGGGGGCAGAAGCCCTGGGTTCAAGCCCAGCAAAGTTCTTAGAGAGGGGAGTATCAGAAAACATCAAAAAAAAGAAGAGGGTGGGGGATGCCAGGTGCCATCAGTGGTGAGAAAAGGGGTTCGAAGTTGAATTTCTGGGCGGGGGAGAAACAAGGGAGAGGCTTCATAGAAACGAAGAAGGGTGGAAAAACACACGGCGAGCTGCAAATGCATGACAGGAGAAAGGTCATCAAAGTCGGGCCTTCTATCACAGCATCGGAGGGGGGAGTCCATTTCACTCAGGAAAAATTGGGAGTGGGGGGGGGGAGGGAAGAGAGGAGGGGAAACGAGGGTCAGCCGAGTGTTAGAGTGACCTCTGCCGCTTTAGGGTGAAAAACTGAAGAAGGTGGGTTATCTGAGGGGGGAAGGCGGGTCATGCAGTCAAACAGTTTAATCGGGAGCAGGAGGGAAGGAAAGCATAGGGGGAGGAAATAGCTATCATCGAAAAACACATAACTTAGAGGAGGGACACGATAATTTGCAGTATTCACAGGACAAAAAGAGGCCATGAAACGTGTCCCAGCTACTGGGAGTTATAGGAAAAAACAAGAGAGAAGCAACAAACAAAGCTAGGAGGAGGGAGGATATGAGGGTAGGTTAGAGGTATAACTCAATACATCGGTAAAAGAGATTTTACTTCTTTCAGAGGCTAAAGTGGACGAGGGGAAAGTGTGGCAGGGGGGGGAAGATATGATGGTGGGTGGCGGGGTTAGGGGGGAAAGTGGCGTCCAAAGGGAGGGAAAATCGGGACTGGGAAGCGCTGGGGGGACAAAGGGGTTAAGAGGGTGTACTATCGTACGGAGAAGACAGTCCGCATCAAGTTACTGAATGGCGTAAAAAATTGTGAGAGAAAGCGGACAGTAACTAAGAGTTGGGGTGGCGTGCACGCTCCGTGGGGTGAGCTATAAAAAAAACTTAAATTAGCCGGGGAAGAGGAAAATATTTCTAAGAAAAAAAAAGAGTTACTGAAGTTTCGAATTCGGCTCTTTAGAGGGAGGACAAACTGGTCACTTGGAATGGCGGGGATGGGAACCCGGATCGGACTCTAGAGCAAGAAGACAGGGTGGTCTTCCTCCCCTCGTATGGGGAAGAGGAAAGCGTCTTGACATCCGTAAAGAAGGTGATGAGGTGGCAGGAAAGAGACAGATCACAAAAAAAAAAAAGAAGTGGCTCGGCTGTGATGTGTAGCCAAAAGGGCGCCTCAATTGCAGTGGGTTGGGATCTGGATTCCTCTAATGGATGAGTGATAGAGGATTTACTATATTATCTATGTTACTAGAGGGGTGTCAAAAAGAAGAAGTATTAGTTGGAGGGACCTCCACTTAAAGATACACGACTGTATGCTATGCTGTCAGGGGGGGGGAAGAGAGATGTGAAAGGGGATGGGTTCAGGTTACCAATTGCAAAGGGGTATTTCACAGTTGATCGTTGATTCTGCAGACTGCTTAGGTCTTAAAGGGGAGTTTGAAGGAGACTTTTAAAAGGGTGCAGAGGGACGGTCATGAGGGCGGGATTCGGGCATCAAAAGAGGGAGCTAGTTTGAAATCGTCGCTCTCTCAAAGGGAAAAAGGGGCCAGACTAACCCGCTCTGGGTTGGGGTAAAGGGAGGCCGGAACAGTGTTCGCCGTACTATGAGAACAGACTATGGTAAGTTAGCTGTCGTATTCCACTCTTTAGATGCTGGAAGACTGGGAGGGGAAAGACTGAATTAGGGGGAAAGTACGGGATCGACCTGGAACGAATCGCTCTTTTGAACCAAATGAGGACGGGCAAACTTTCTTCGATTTGGGTATATAGGGAGGATGTCATGGTTCAATCCACGGCACGGGGGCGTCGGCAAAATCGGCGGGGGGGTAAGAACGGGGTATGGCGGAAAAGAGACTATTCTGGGGCCCAAGGAGAAAAAAGGGAAGGGAAAAACACAAGATGGGAAACTTAGAGATTATCAAAGGAATGGGGAAAAGTCAGTCGATGCGGATTAAATGTGAGGGAAGGGGGAGGGGTTGGGAAGGCGAGATCGAGGGGCCCGAAATTCGTGCAAAAAGATGGGGAGACTGCTTGGTGGTTATTGGAGAAGGGGTAATTCAGGAGGAAAAGGCCGTGCTACAAGAAAACGCGCTGCCTGTGGGAACGAACTCATCCTAAATCGGGTTCTTGGGGAAATCTACTGGGAAGGGTACCCAAGAGGGGTAATCGGTAATCAGGGTCTGTTGCTCTAGGCCTGGGACGCGGGGATCGGAGACTCGAGGTTTTGTCGGGAACCGGACGAGGAGGGCTTGAATTATTTCAGAACTAAAACATTGAAATTTTTCGAGAAAAAGATTAAGAGGGGGATCTCTCTCAAGCATTTCTTCGGGATATGTTCAGGCCATGGCGCAGGAGAAGAGATTAATGTGAAGGCGAAGAATTCTGCCAGACACTGTGCATAGGAAGTTCCTAGGACCTTATAATGACTAGTTCTGAATTGATTGAATGCGGTTCAATGGCAGATTGCCCGCGGGGAGGGGGGGGAAACTAAATCCATCCAGAATTCTCGGGGGGGCGGAAAGGCGGCCGTGGAGGGGGCTGTAAGAAGACGAGGTCCGGTAGGTTGGGGGGGTTGTCGCTGGTTTCGTTGGTGACGAAGACACATTTCAACCTATATAGGAGTAATATACTGGTGAAGGGAGAAGGGCGCTATCTGATTGCTGTGAGGAGGATGGGGGCAACTCTTTTAAGGCAGTTGGAGGGAGATACGATTAGGAATATGGAAAAGAGGGATCGAAAGAGGTAATTACTTCTAACTTGTTCGTACGGGAAGAACGCATGTGGCATCGAGGGGAGAACTTGTGCTCGAAGAATGTCTACTTCGTCATCTAGCGGGTAAAATCACTAAAGAAAAGTGGGGCAAGGGGGGGGAAGAGGGGACCAAGGGATTTCAGGAGCAGATGTAAGTTCTATGCGGGCGCGCGATTGGGGCAGTTTGGGCGTCAAATTGGGGGGGAGGCTTTCCTGGGGGGGAGGAAAACTCTACGTCATGGATTACGTCTATTGAATCGGGGGAGGGGAAAAGATCTGGGAAAAAAGACGATTGAAGCAGCATACAGAAAAGGGAGAAGGAAAGGTGAAGCTGCTATCGGGGTGGATCATTTGGGGAAGAGAAAGGACAGGCCTTTCTCTTATTCAATGAGACAGGTAGTAATACTTAAGGAGGGACTGCTCAGCGATTCGGTGAGGACGGACTTCAAACATTATTACGAGGGTACGGTCCTGGGGGGGAAAGGGGGGTTATTTTTCCGGGAGTGATGGGAGGCAGGGCTAAGGAAGGGGAGCAGGGTTGACCCGTAAGAGGGTCGTTTCGTAGTTGTCAGGCAGCTGAGACAGCATGAGGAAGAAGGGGAAGTATTTTGAAATGTCCGCAGGGAAGCTGATGAAACACACAGAAGTCCAAGTCAGAATCGTCGTAGGGTCTTTAGGTGGACTCGTTCTAGCTAATTCAATTAGGTCATTAACGGGAAAACCAGCAGGAGTGAGGAAAAAAAGGGAACCTATAACAGGAAATTCGGGAAAAAAGGAAGAGGAAGGTTGTTTCGCCGCGGAAAGGGGAACACAACATTGATAGGGGGAAAAAGACAGATGAGCTCTCACGTAGGGAGGAGGAGTTTAACATTTTAGTATGAGTACCCGGACTGAAAGGGGACGGGGGAGGTTGGTCGGGGGGGTGCAGAGAGAGAAGGGACGGAAGTACGAGACTGGACACGAGTTGAGGAAAGTTTCTGGAGGGCTCGTAATGGCATCTCGTATAGGAATAGTGTCGATAAATGGGAGAGAATTCGGTTCGTAGGTCTTTGTCACGAGAATCCGGCGCCGATAAGAATAGGATCCTTCGGACATTGCTGGGGTGCTGTATTTGGGAAAGGGGAAACTGTGACTCTGAAGGCTAATCCGACGGGCACGGGATTATGTGAAGAGTCAAAAGATCTAAAAGTATCTCATGATGCTTATGCAAACGCCTTTTGTTAGACTTGGGGGCGTTAGCAGTGAGGGAGGGAGGGTGGCGTCCGTCTTTATAACTCGGGCCCTAAAGACCGAGGGTCTAACAGTGGTTGTGTTATTTCTGGAGTTACATTTTAATACTGGCCCTCAGAGCGAGCATGCTCATAACAAAATCCTCGAGTAAGGAGGAGAGAGGTGCTAGTAAGAGAAGGGAGGGCATAAACAAGTTGATTCATTCGTAGGGGCCTATGTCGGGACCGGGGAGGAATCATAATCCATGAATCGAACTTGCTCTCACAGAAAAAATGAGGTGCTGAAGATTTTATGGGAAATGATGGATGGGAGAAAGAAGAAAGCTAGGGGGGGCCGCGATAGGCGGTAAGAGGAAGCTAGCCAAACATCGACTTAGGAAGATATAAAAAAAAATCCAGGTAAGAGTGAAATGATCAAGGAGGAGAGTAGCATGGGTAGCTCATTCTCCCTATGTAAAGAAATTCTAAGTCGTGTGCCTATAGAAAGCTCAATGAGTTAGTAGAGGATCTTAATGGCATGGTAAAAGCATCCATACCTCATCATTCATGGTGATAACGTGTAGATGAGGAAAAGCGTCTATACCGGATTTATTTGTCTCATAATATCAACTACAGAAAGTGGAAGAAGGGAAGACGTGATAGATTGAGGATCTGGGTCAGTGTCATCATAAGAAGGTAGAGAAAAACGAGCGCCAGGAATCTGATTTCAACGAGACACTTGGAAAAAGGATGTTAGTCAGGGGGTCCTTGTATTATGATCCATGGGGGGAGAGGGGAGGTGGGTCAGAGGTTATCAGGGCTGGGAGTGGGTACAAGTGTGATAAGGACGTATAGGGGAAATTAAGGATCGTGAAGAGTCAGATTCGGGAGGGGAGATGGAGTTGCAAAGTTTCATAAGCGGAAAAGTAAAAATAACTGCTAAGGGAGAAGGATTTGGGCAAGCCGGAGGCTAGGCAAAAGGACGGACCACGGGCTTCCTTGCGGAAAGGGTCGCGCTGTCTGTGAATTCCTCCTCATAAGTAGGAAAATGAAAGCTTCTCATTCTAGGCTCATTCTTCAGACGGTAATGAATGGGTGAAGATGATAGATAAAAAAACATCAATAGGAGGGAGGATTTGGTCTGTAAGGATGATGGAAATAGAAAGGTCATCAGGAAATTCCGCCCGTGAAATGGGTACGCTCAAAACGGTGTGGACTGGCTAGCATCAGGGACAGCTTGGTATCGGGACAGATTTCGTGCTGTCGGGGGCTGCAAAAATCGGTGAATTATCGCATTACAGGGAGACAAAAGATAGAACACTTTAACCAGGAAAAGAATAGACGTCGGTCGCAATAAGGGAGGACAAATTTTTGCGGCTGACCGTGTCATATGAGCGCTAGGCTCCTCGGTGCTGAGTGAAAGGAGAAGGTTAGATCATCCTTAGGAAGGCTTTGTGCATGGAACTTACCAGGCGGAGAAGGAAATTACGGACTTAACTAAAGGTTGTCAGAGCGATTTCTAGGGTAGTAGGGTGTCCCGGGAAGAAAAAAAAAGGAATATTTGTGGGAGCGCTAGAGGACTGCAAAAAAGTGGGGGTAACGTTAAAAGGATAAGATAGGGGGGGACGGTAGTACCGATCACATTTTTAAAAAGGGGATCGGACTCATAGCCTTGAATGGGGCAATAAAAGAAGGAGAGCCATGAGGGGAAGGTAAATGTATTCAGCTTCCATAGACAATCTCTGCTGGGATTGTTTGTGCAATAGGGATGGAAGAGTAAAAGAACAAACTAGATAGCTAGACGAAAAAGTAGGGGCCACAGACGAAAAGGTTAAGCGTTGCGTTTGGAGTAAGGGAAAAGGCCATAATAATAGAAAAAAGCACTAAGCCCCTCAGGATTCTCGATCAAGGCATATGGAGAAATTAAACGAAAAAGATGGCTTCGGGAGGTGAGCTGAAATATGGTCGAGGTTTTTTGACAAGGAGGGAGGCTGGGAATCTACTGAAAACATGCACTAGACATGGCGGAAACTTGTATATGTGGGACTCAATGTCATGTGTGGGGTCGGGATTACGGTAGGTCCTCGGGGGAGAAAAGCGGAGGGAAATAATCCGGGGGAGACTCACTTGGTAGAGTTATCGCCTCAAAATCGTTTATGAGACGAGCATTTCTTGTTTACACTTGAAAGAAGTAGGGTTTGTTCAAACGCGGGTGATTGGGCGGAAAAGAGGAGTAGGGGCCGGAGGGTGGTATGAGGCTGGTGATAAAAGGAAACTTTCAACGGAATACATAAGTTTTCCGCTAGGTAAATGCTGTTTTTAATGGCAAGGAGGAATCAAAAAGAGAATAGGAAAAAATGAAGCCCGCTTAAAGTAAATTGGGCTAGAATAGCTCAAGGGAACTTCTTGGGGAAAGCGTCCCTTGTGCACTAGAAAATCAGCATGGGAAAGACTTGTGAGAGGGAAAGGATGATGGGGGATTCCTATGCGCATACCCAAAGACTCGTCAATGCAGCTCCGCCAAAGAGGTTTTTGGGAAAAATTAGAGAGAGGGAAAGAGTCTACCCAGGAAGGGGATGGCATATTTCTCAGGCTCTATGGACCGCTTCTAGCTCAGGCTTATCCGAGCGTATTTCGGAAAGGGAAAGAGTTGGGGTCTAGTCGGCTATTAGACACAGATAAATAGGGAGGGATCTATCCATGAGGCATTTCGTCGCTTTACGGAGTTCGAATATAGGTGTCGCGCCGGTGCTAAAAGAAATGGTGCTGGGGGTAAGGGAGGTGTAGAGGACACTAGAGAAAGGGCTGATGGAACTAACCTCAGGATGGGTCAAACATCAATGAGCCACTTGTCCCGTTGGATAAAGCATGGTTACGGTACCGTGAGATATGATCACAGCAATCATGCAGCTAAGAAAAAGCTTAAAACCAGACGCGGGGGGGTTGACCTGGCCCTAAAAAAATCCTAGAGGAAAATCGCGAAGAAAAATCTTCACGTATCTGGGGGGACAGGGAAAGAATGTACTGCACTGATGGCATTGTTAAAATATCGGATAGAGGGAAAAGGCGCTCGGAGTTGGCGATCGTTATAGTCTAGAGAGTATTTGGGGGACGGCGGAGAAACAGGCACTTGCAAATTAGAAAACTCAAAGAGTAGGGGGAAATTCAAGGGGGGGGAAGTCGACTCGTAAAAACGTATACTTAAAATGTGGCAGGGACAGCTAGGGGAGGGGACCGGGGGAAGTTTCTAAGGGGGGTAAGGGGAGTAACGCCCTCATCTGGCTTCAGTAGAAAGATAAGGAGAGGGGAAAAACGCTCACAAATTATCGACAGAAAGTGACCTATAAAGAAGGTATCTTCTCAAGGAGCTAGTCGAAAAATAGAGGGGAGTGCGAGAAGTGCTGATTCAGACAGGCAGCCGACAGGGAATTTTAAGGGAAAATGGTCTTGCTGCTCTCAGAGGAAAAAGGGATCTTGGGTTAGCCGTGCCAGCAGTACAAGAAGAGTGAGGAAAAGATGGGGTGGAAAAACTGTCTTTATGGCCGAGGTGCAGTCAATCACGGGGGGTAACGGAGATCACGCTTTCTGACGGAACAATAATTGGGGAGGTGTGTCCATGACGGCAAGACACTACAACGCATGTCACTTTAGGGGAAAGTGCAAGAAAAGGATGGGGGGAGGAAAAAAAATGCGCCGGAAAAGTCAGACCGACGACGCCAGATGATTATGA
>Ga0179591_1258168_pt1 | contig 14377 bp, 6 predicted proteins | sample CZOMad2_1_08_16f_FD_182891 | JGI IMG/M metagenome (GOLD analysis project Ga0179591, IMG submission 182891) | Vadose zone soil fungal communities from Angelo Coast Range Reserve, California, USA - CZOMad2_1_08_16fungal (PacBio error correction) | ecosystem: Environmental > Terrestrial > Soil >...
CTACTCTTGTATCCTGTCATAGGTCGGAGGAGGAAAACAGATTCAATCCTCAAACTGGCCTCTGGATGGCCAATTCAGAAAGGAGAAAAAGAAAAAAACTGACCAGGGACGATTGTTGAGTAATGGTAGCTGAAAATATAAGGCAGGTTCCGTTTGGCCGTAAAAACACAAAAGGGGGCCACCCCGGACGCAAGTCGCTCCACCGGGGGGAAAAAAAAGGGGGTGAGAAATGTTTGTGAAGGCTCTTGTCCAAAGCGTCCTATAAAGGGGTTGGGACCATGGAATACGACACCCTTTTTCCACTTCCGGATTTAAGTGTGGGAAAGATCGCCTAAATGAAGGATCACCCACGGAGTCATTGAGGGAATAAAAGTCAGATCGATTGAGTAACGGTTGACCATCTCGGAAGAGGTGCATCACAAAAGTTCTACAAAGATCAAGTAAATGCGGGCCAGGATGTTCTCAAACAAGGCACGTTGGGGAAGTCCTGCTACGGGATCTTCACCAAGTTACTGAAGAAAGCGAAAGCAGAAGACCGGCCTGTCGCGCACACAATCACACCGTAATAAAGTGACACACTCGCTGCGCCTCTTCCGGCCAAAAAGTCCGAATTTAGAAAGGAAAATTAAGACACGAGAAACCCCGGGTCTACAGACACGCGCCTCGACGACCAAATTAAAATGGGCAATGTGGCTGTACGTTGGTGAAGGGGGGGACGCGAGAGGAGATCTCATGACTCGCGCGGGTGGCCGGTGATCGGCTGACCGGTCGTGTGAACCCAACCACCATTATGGGCGGGTCTAGATCAAAAAATAGGGTCGTGGCCGCTTGCGAGAAGGAGACGCGGAAGATCGGCATTCTCGCAAAGAGGGACGCATTCGGCAGTAGGGAATACCGGGCGCTAAGAAAGGAATCCAGGGCCTACGAGACGGCTGTTGTCGGGCTAAACAAACTGGAGGACGACACGCTCGGTAGTGAAAGCGATGCCGGCCGCTGGAAGCTACGATGTTTGGGGCGTGAATTTCTCATGAAGGGGGTGGGGACTGACACCAGGCCGAAGGGAAGGTTTTCTAGAGAAAAAACGGAAACAGGTACACGAGAACGAGTGAAAGACTTGACTCTCGACTGATGAAAGCCGGATAGACTAAACCGGAAAAAAATTGATACTTGGACCCATCCTACGGCCAACCGCTCGCCCCGTGAACGTGGAAAAAAGGCACGGAACCTACACATACCCCGAGTCCATCTACATGCAGAAGGGGCAGTAGCATCGGGCCGGGAGGGTCTTGGTCCAGTCAGAAAGAAAAAAAACTTTTCAAACAAACCGAGACAGCGGAGACGCAGTGTCTGACCCCCTCCCCGAGATCATCTCAAACAAAAAGAAAAGGATGGCGAAGACCCTAGAAGCGTCGGCTGAAAAAAAAAAAAAAAAAAAAAAAAAAAAAAAAAAAAAAAAAAAGGGAAGCGCGTGCCCGTCAGCAGGATAGTAATCCATAAAAAGTTCATTTTTCGGTTGCAGACCCGCTGATGGTAAAAAGGGCTGATTGACGTCCTCTCCCCTGAAGGCGGGAGAATTCCTGTCCTGGGAAAAAAAAACCTTGTGGGAAAAAAAAATGCTTCAACTCTGCGCGTCGGGAAAGGAAAACCGGGTATTACCTGCGCTATTAAGGTCACGCCATCCCTGCCCTTTCTCCATGGGATAAATGTGATGTCCCGGCCATCTCGCCAAACCGCAAGAAAATGCAAGAATGACATGCAGGGCTTGGGGCCATCCTGAGCCGCATTCGGACGGATGTCGGCTCTAAATCGTCCTACCGGATGAGATGCTCCCGTGAACCGATAAGGGGTAATCCAGAAAACAGGACCGAACCCGTACAAATCCAGGGCAAGAGACTGGGAACAGAAACAGTCACAAAAAAGCGTTGACCGTCAGGTTCTGCTAGCTGGGTTGTCGAGCAGGGCGTGAGAGAGTGGTTCTCCGCGCGGGAAACCACGATTGGCGTGGGAAGGTTCCCTTAGAAAAGGGGCCTGAAAAAGGGTGTTGGTTCATGTTCGCGAAATAAAATTAGTCCTCGGGGCGACCTGCAGAAGAAGGGACAGGTTGGGGGGGGATATCTCCATACTAAGAAACAAATACAGTCTCGGGGTTGTTCGTAGTCTTCCTGAAACGTCTGGGACCAGTGGGTTTTCAAGGAGAACGAGTCAGCCAACGAAAGGGTAAAGAAACCAACGTCCCGCGGTCTAAAATCGGAGTGGGAAAGCACGCCGCCCAGCATGCCCAAAAAAACCACCCAAAACAGGGCAAAGAAACCTATCAGAAAATACAAAGACTCATCAGCATCCGGTTTCTCAAGAAGAGATGAGTCGTCCGCCGAGTGAAAACGACATCCTCGCGAATAGCCTACATCCACGAAAAGCATCCGGACTTGGCAAAATGAGCGGGGGGGGCAAAGATCAAATCTTTCGTACCAGTTGGGGGAAGTGGCCACTCTGCAGAGCGTCAGAACGGGGGGAGGACTGAGACTCCCGAGCGCAAAGGCCGCCAAAAACAGACGACGGGGGAACAGACCTAGCTCAGGATCCCCGCTAGACTAAACTCCTTGCGTACCTTGCAAGACTGGCAGCGGTTTATAAACAAATTGCTTCGAGGAAGAAACCGGAAATGAGGTCGGTTCAAGAGGTCGGGGCAGTCACCCCGGTAGTGATGTAAAAGTTCAAAACATCTTGTTGTCCGAAACTGGTTCTTATGTCCCAGAGCGCAAGCCCAGAGGATTCCTCGTCGGGATGGATTCCACCGGTGCAGTGGCCGGAGTTGGCGGGGCCACTTCGAAACGGCCGGCAAATTCAAGTTGGACGTAAACGACGTGGACGACGTCCGAGTAGACATTATGAAACACATAACCGGCTACTTTTCTTACAGCCGAGAACGGAAAGATCGACTAAAACGTGCAGGAAGGAAGGGCAAAAAAAGGCGCGCCTAATCTTAAGCTCCGGCTTCCTCAACGACGGAGGAAGAAATGCTGCAGAAGGGGTACGTCTGGTAAAATAGTGGAGGTAAAAGAACAAACAACGTAGTCCACGCCGCCAGTCTCAACGAAGCTCGGTCGTCCGTATCGGTGGCCGAGTGTGATGCCCAAAGGGGAATCAAACTGGACTGCGGATGGGGTGCACCAAAACAACGCGTAAGCCGAAGCCGAGTTGGGTCGCCCTCACGGGGTTGATATCAGTATGTAAAAATGACCAGGCTAGAACTAGGCCGGGACTCGGGTAGCAGGAAACGTGTGCGAGGGCGGAGTGCCGGTGTGGCCGGGGGCACTCTCCACCGTTAGAGTAGCCCTCCAGAAGAAGGGGAAGTCTTTGGGCTTCCATCTAAACCGTGGCGGAAGCCCGCAAACGGGCGCGTCGGAGTATGACTGATAGGGCAAGCTGACTAGGGAGGAGGGAGGCTCGGACAAAGGGGGTATTCACAAAATTAAACGCCGGTGTCCGCCCGCCGGGCTTCAACCATAAGACGACAACAGCGGCCAACAGCGCAACCAAACGCGAGGGAAGACATGCCCCTCACCAGTTGTAAACGACAGCAAGTACAAACGGGCGTCGCGCGAATGGGGAGGGAATGAAATAGCTCGGAGATCATATTGGAGCCCCAATAAGAAAAATTGGGGAAAAAGGACAACTTACCAAAAGGTGCTAAAAATTCCATAAGGACGCCCTTGGAACCCACGAGGGGAAATTCTTAGTGCGGGGGCACATAAACTAAAGGATATCAATCGAAAGTATTGACACAGTGGGCAACTGCACCAATTACTTCAGGAAAACTTAAAGATAAGGACTTGCATGGCAGGGGGGAGGGGAGATAGTTGACGACCGCGAACAGGAAAGTAGCAAAATCTTAAAGCCGGAAGAAACGCGAGAATTGACAGAAAAAAATTCCAAGGAGGGAGAATCTTACTGGGGGTCGCGATGACGTGACCAAATTCACCTTTAATTCTAGCGGCTGACCAAAGAATCGCACACATTCGAAGCCTCTGGGGGAAAATTAATTCGTTGCTTGGTACAATGGGGGAAAAAAAATAAGTTAAAAGGCCGTAATGACAAGGGGAAACACTCAGGCCTGACTGAAGGACTTAGTCCCGGAGGGGATTTGGTATAGAAGTAGACCCCCCAGGTGTTTAGGAGATCAGCCAGGGTGCTCTCTACCTGTTCAAGAAAGGTGGGGACGGTACATTAAATCGGTGAAGAAAAAAATACAATGACGAACGGGCCTGGGCGGCCCGGTTTGGCTAATAACATCATCCTGCAGGGAACATGAAGGGGAAAGTTGATGCCAGGGGACAGAGTTATGATCGGGAGGAACCTGTCTTCAGTCGATAGATGAGGAGAGGGACGGTCGCTGGAGAAATAAGATCGTGTCCGGTAAGTAAATGAATTCCACGACACCATATACATAGTAGAAGTGGCGAGGTAAGGGAAAAACCTTAGCAGGAGAGATAAAGGATGCAGTCTATCAATGTAGTCAGCTCAGAGCACTGATGGGGGCAGGGAGAGGGGGAATTAGCCAAGGGGGCCGCTACAAAGTGCAAGGTCTATTGTGCGGAATAGATAGTCACACGACTAGCCTGTATGAAAACATAAGACTGACGGATATAAGGTTGCACGGGTAGTACAAATCAGCTCATAGGTGAGAGAATTTGAAACCTCATAGCAGCAATCTTGAGGGATGTATATTCCTCTAGCGGGAAGTGAGTCAACGTTAGGACGAAGAGTCAAAAAAAGTAATCCTACTTGAACAGATGAGAGAGGGGTGAGATTATTAGAGTGGGGCTAGGTCGTCTTCATAAGGAAAAAAAATCAAAAATAGACACGTGTCAAAAAAATAAAGAAGGGCAGTAACAAATCGGGGGGTATAGAGAAGCAACAGAAAGAGAGGAGAACCAGTATACAGGGAGAAGAGAATCCTCACTGGGGGGAAAGTGGGGCTGGTTAAAGAAGGTGTCTTCAAAGAGATTAGAAAACTAACGGCGGTAGGTAGTTAGCAAAACAAACTGAGGAGCATGGTCAAGGTGGTTGCTTTCAAGAATAGCACCAACGGACAGAGGGGCAAGAGTAAGGGTGTAGAGGATGGATGAAATCTGGCGCCCTACCCTTACCAGGGGAACAGACTCAAAGTATCTAATAAAACAGAAAACTAGATTACGTAGGGGGAAAGGGAGAGGGGGGGGGGTTCACGCCTTATGCTCGAAAGTATCTGTCTACCAAGAATGAAAATTACAATAGTCTCTGGTATACCTGATGGAGATTGCAAGGGAGAGGAATGGACAGAGGACTCTGGCAAGAAAGTACGACCTAATCAACTATTACCTTTCTGGTTGTGGAAAAAGAAGGGATAATTAAAGAGCACGGCTGCGTGGGCGAATGAAGGGGGGGAACAACTCTTAGCCACGCGTCAGCAAAAAAGCACATCGAAAAGCATCCACACCAAAATAAAGAGAGATGTGGGAGGGGGAGGGGGAAGAAATTGCTTATCCTTGGCCCTATTAGGGAATTCACGAAAAGACTGTGGTGCTCTCAGTTTCTGGGGTAAGGAGGTGTGGGGCCTAAAAAGAGTAAGATTACGAGTAGGCGTAAAGGAGGGTCATCAACTAAAAAAGCAGAGAACTCCTGACCTCTTAGGCATGACAAAGCTCCCAGAGCTATTGTAAGTTCAGGCGCTGAGTTCAAAAAAGAGATGGGGACCTAAAAACTAAGACAACCCTATAAGTCAAGAAGGTGGGAACTATATGTGTTATTGACGAGGGGAGGACTTCAGTAGGAAGACTAAAGTTGGAAATGTAAACAGAGGTCATGAAGTAAATCCGATCGATAGACTGCGAAGAAGGGGGGGAAGAGTGAGGTAAAAATCCACAAGGGCACTCAACATTTTTGGCAGGGGTGAAAAGACCGTAACTCAGTCCGAGTGTGATTACTGGAAGAAAAGGTGTTACATAGTCGAGTACTGTGCAAGGTGATCGTCTAAAGGTCTAACGGGGGGAAAGAAAGAGAAGGATTGTTCGGACCCGCTGCATTTTGGAGGTAATGCCGTTGGGTGGGGGAGACAACGGGGGCTCTGGGGTGGTTTGGATGGGCCGGGAGAAGAAGAAAAAGTACTAAAACGACGAAGAAATATCAATTTAAAGATTAGGGAAAGGAGCGTAACTATTCTCCTTGATCTTCGTCATTCTCAAGGACTTATAGGCCAGACTAGTTCTAGGATACAATGGCGGGGAGGATTGGGCCTGGTACTAGAGAATGATTTGTCCGAGACATAAAAACCGCAAACAACACGGTTGGGGGGTGTAAAGAATAGGGGGGTGTCTTGGTGACAGGATGGGGAGGGGGGTAAAATCTGTTCGACCCTGACAAAGAGACAGGACCGTCTGGGCGGGCAAATGGACAACTGTACCAGGCAGAAGTTGAGAGAGAATTGCAACTACGTCAGAAGGAGCAGGGTAAAGGGGGACAAAAGGACTCGAAGTTGATCGTAGGAGAGGTTGTTAAAGTATATAGCCGTAAAAAAATCTAACGGTCGGGAGAATGGTGTTCGGGGGGGAAGGATATATCGAACGTATCGACAAAGAAGAGGGGTGGGCAGATATCAAGCGGGCAAGGCAGGGAGCGATCGAGAAATGAAGCACTCGATCTAAAGAAGACTGGGGGGTTCAGCAACATAAAGGCGAAAAGAAGGGAATTCAGGAGAAGCTGTTCTTACGAAAAGAAAAAGGAACATTCCACGACTATTGTGGAGGGGGGGCAGATTAGTGATGCGTCACGGAGAAGAACATTCTGAGAAGAGAAGCCCTGGGGGCGGAAGAAATCGACATACAGGGCTAAGGTAGAATCAATCATTTAAGCTTCTTAGTAGAGGGGGGGGAGGAAAGCCTGGGGGAAAACAACGGTGTATGGTTTTAATCTAGGGGGGGTGAGGGGGGAGAAAATATTGCAATCATGGAACGAATTGTCGAGGAAACGCCGCTATTCCTTAGATCGTTGGAAACCGCTAGACGTCTGTCAAAAATCAAATGGTCAAGTCATAGAAGCAAAAACGTAAAAGCTGGGGCGGGGGGTTGTAGTCTGCCTTCTCCGCGGGGAAGAACAGCCTGGGCTCCAGGAAAGTGCGGGGATTATCGGTGGGACAGATCTACCCGCACCATCCCAAGCCAAGGTGGAGGCAAAAAATGTGGAAGAAAGGAAGTTGGGCCGGGGAAACGCTCACGGGAGGAATGAGGGAGCAGATTAGATGAAAATCGGGGTATAAACCCGCCTAAAAAGACGGGGATTGAACACCGCAGGGGGTGGTGTGACCAGGTGCGTTCTCGTAGTGGAAACTACTTGTGGGAAGGGGGGAGTCCTTTGTGCCCCCATTGGGACCGAGGTAAGCACTCCGAGTCTGAGCCTGTAGAAGCCTTCGACGACTAAACGGATAAAGTGAAAGAGGGTAGGAGGGAAAGGGTGAAAAGAAATGATTCTCGTGCAGGCTGACTGGCAAAAGGTCGTCGTTGCTGACATGGGCAGAAAATCCCGGGCTCGACCACGGCGGGCAGCCTCTGGTGAAGAAACCCGACTAGTATCTTACAGATAAGAAGGTCCTGCTCCACCAGGATGCTTGCATAGCGGAAAGAGATCTATAGTAGTAAGGAAGAGATACAGTGTAAAGAGAATACTTCACACCTTCTTAAAGAAACATAAAAAGTTTACTCTAAAAACAAGCTTGAACGGGAAGGTAGAGGGAAATTTAAAGTTATACTATGTATCACGGGAGCACAAGATACATCCCAGCCTAGGCTGGGGGGGAAATACTCTGAAAAAGTGAACAACGAAAAGCACATCACGATAAGTTAGAAAAAAGAGTTCTACACCGATCATCTGAAAAAGAAGGATCTTGAGTATGGGGTGCGTGGTATAACCTGAGGTGTCAAACACAGTACGGCCACCTACCACGTATCTCAGAACTTCAGCTGGTCGGGTCTTATTAAAGCGATAAAGAGGGGATTACTGCATTCACGGTCTCTACGTCTGACGCGCGGCGTCCCGAACAGAGCAGTTTGCATGGTGGGGAAGCCGACTGACTAGAAGAGTACAGTACGAACGTAAAGAAGTCGCCGACATGGAAGGAATCCGAATAAACGGGGGAAGTCAGGTAAGAGTAGTTGTCTCGTTCAGCTCTGTTACTGCAAAAAAAATGTCGCAAACAATAGTAAGGAAAACGAACTCACCGGGCCGGGCGAAGTCAACTACGAGACCGAAAAGCGAGATATGCCCCTCTCGGCCGGAGCATCAAAGAGGAGGACGCTGAAAGTGAAAGGGTAAAAGTCTTTACGTCGCGATGGGGGGGATCCTGTAAAATAGGTATTTTAGGATCGGCGTAGGCAGAGTGCACAACTCCGACGGCTAGGACGAACATGACCGGAGAAACGGGTACCTCCGCGAAATAACCTTCCACTGGTGTCGGAGGAAACCAAATTATGCAAGAGGCCCTCTAAGGTTGGAGTCTGAAAAGGTGGCGTGACGAGGTAGGAGAGTCGGAAAGTAGGTCTATTGCCTGGACCAAATGGGATGTAGGGGATAAAAAGGAGAGGATTCCTTGATTTGTCCGGAGATTCGCGTGGAGGGGAGGAATGGGGACTTGGGCGGAGGAGGAAAAAATCAAGATCATAAGAGGGAAAGTTTTGAAAATCCATGGAGGTTGATGTACACGGGGGTAGTCTTCTGGAAAACGTGGGAAGAAGTCGAAGGACGCTGAAGAAAAAAAAATAAAGTAAGAGGAGTGGTACTAGAAAGAATGGACCTCCTGGGGCCCCTTAGGAAGACCTTTCTATAGCGACACCGGTCTCCCCAACCGGGAAAATTCATACCAAGGTAGACGGAGTACAACCGACGGTGTACGCGCTTCAGACTCATGCAACAACAATCTCCACGTAAACGGTAAGAGACAACGGCAGAATCAAAACCTTAGGTCAAACGGCCCTGGCCACCGTAGGGGAAAAAGCTCAAATGACTGCCTGATTTTCCCGGGGTCGTGTCATGCGGTTGAACTTGCCCATGCACTGGGCAAAATGAAGGTCTGAATCTTACTAGTATCGGTACGGTGAGGGGAAGAAATAAATAACCTGATCATAAGTCTTTCAATATTTGACCCAGAATGTCGGGAGTGTGGACGGGTGTCAAGCGACCCACGTCTTGGAGGGGGAGAGGGTCTTGAAAATAAAATATTGCTGTAAAACGTCCAGGGCAGGTCTGGTCTTTGACATCCTTAGGGTCAGAAAGAGACAATTGTGAAATTCCCCTGAAAAATAATGAAGACAGCAGACCTAGCCGTATGAATTAGAAAGAATTAAAATACGAACGACTTCATGAGGAGAAGAAGGGGAACACAGCATAAAACGTGTCCACCGGTTCCACCAATCATCAGGGAGCAAAAGTGGAGAAAGTTCCCGTGGGTCGGTAACGATAAAGGTGGGGGGCTTCACCCAAATGATTTAAACGCCGAGATCTGCTGATTGTCTTCAAGAAAAAGGTCGAACTCATTAGAAGGACGGGTGTAACTGGATACTCTCGAAAAATCCGGGGGGAAAAGGCTGAGCTGCTCAAGAATCCGAACTCTGTGACCCTTCACCGTCTTCACCCGGAGTGGAAGTATCACTTGAAGCCTTTAAGTGTACAATAGGTTGACCATGGATATTTCTAACTTCTTGTGGCCGTAAGGCTTTCAATATCACCGCTTCTCCGAGGGACTACGTTCCGTCTCCTCAGGCCGTAGTCAAGAGCCCCAACCCGACTGAATTAGGAGTTTTCCTGCGCCGGGCAGGGGTGCGCCCACTAATGGCCGCGGACACGTGCGGTTTGATGGGGGGGGGAGAAGTCCCGCAGCACATCGACGCAGGGGGAAATAAAAAAAAAATGGGCGCAAGGCACAGCAAGAAATGACAAATGTGTAGTACTCGGAGGAAAATCTCGGTTAGCGCGAATCAGCCGGAGAGGGGCACCTGATCGCCGTGGGAGGTCTAACAAAGGCTCTTACTTCCAGGGAACAGACTGATCAAGCGAGAAAGAAGATCTCAAACTGAGGAAGGTCTACGCGGGGCAACGACACGTATCCCGCAAAAGGGTGCGAGCGTGGGGGTATACAAGAGAAGTGTAAAGGCAAAGGATCCACTGGGAAACCCTAACAGCGATTCTCACGAAATACGCTCCAAAGACACGAACAAAGCACATTGCCTAGAGTAGCAGGGTGGTCGGAAGGCGGGAGGGAAGGGGGGGAGCTCGGTCTAACGGGGGAGAGGGTTTTCTTGGGAAAGTGAGTATTCGGGAGGCAACTGCCGAGGCAGGGAAAGAAGGCGTTTGGCCTTTTCATCGACAGGCAGAGGGCGGGCAGATCGCCGTGCGGCCAGTAACAAACGGGGGGTTGGGATAGGAAATAGAATGTCTCGGCGTCTCACCCCGGCATTTCCCTGCAGAGCAACAGCCATCTGAAAAAAACCTCCCTCGTGATTCAGTTGAGGGGAAACGTTGTGTCAATAGACTAAGGAGGGAAAACACTCTCCGATGGCGGAATGAATCCAGCCTGTTTGGATCCAGTTCCCCGTAGAATCGCACTTACCATCAGGCCACTTGGGGGGCGGCCAAGGGGGCGGGTGATTTCCATGGTAAAAAACGGTTCATCCATTTTTGAGAACGCGAACGGATCTACTTCCTCACCCGTACCTGACGTTAATGGGGGATATATCATATCTTTCGCCGGGGGGGACAAAAAACGCGGTGTAAGACCCTAAAGAAGAGTGAATCTGCAAGAAGCCAATCATCAACGCGTACATGGCAGGGCCGGATGAAATAACCGGGAGAAGAAGTGGGTGAGGCCCAAAAGAGGTCGCAGGGATCAAAAAAGCGGGTCGGCGGAGAACTATGAAGGAGCAAGCAAGAAAAGAGCGCAACAGCAACATTGATGAAAAGAAGAAGAGAGGGACTGAAAAAATCTCGAACCCAACTTAGTCTAACTCAGCTGATGGCCTAAAGGAGGAACTGTCAAACCCTAAAAAGACCATGTAGCGGTGAGGAGGGGGAGGGGGTCATAAACCAGTTCCTTGCCGACCCCCTTGTCACCCCCCTAACAGAATCTGGATGAGACAATGGTACAACTGGGACGGCGTTAAGGTTGGTTGGGAAGAAGGGGGAGAATTAGAAAAAAAACGCGGCCTCTAAAGTTGGTGGACAATGGGGAATAAGGAAACCCAAACTGGTTTGCGGTGGATGGTACATGGAAAGATATCAAAAATAAAGGGTAGCGTCATGTAGAGGAGGGGAAGGACAGCAGGGCGAACTCTTGCGTCGTGCACCGCGATGACAGGGGGGAATTCACCAGATAAAACGCCTAAGAAGATCTGGCTTTCGGCCTAGGGTTCTCGGCCGGGACGACGGTTCGACGACGACTAGAGAAAAATAGCATAGGGTTTACTTCCGAAGTAAATCCTAATTAAAACGTCTCAAGACCCATCACCTAGAAAATGATTGAAAAGAGCGCTGCGTCGGATGGAAGAGAAACTAATTAACCAAGGGGGGGTTGGCGCACAGGTACGAGCAGAACCCAGTCCGAGACCATTCCTTCGACGACCTGGTCCCGGAAACAAGTGATGTAAGTGGGGAGGGAAGATGGATAGCCAGAGGTAAGGACGCATGGGGTGGCAAGGGGAAACTCGGGGTCATATATTTCTCCCAAACAGCCAGTACAACAGCTTTGCAGGGGACTCTAGACGCCTGGCGCTTTGGCGAAGGGGGAGAGGATAGCTGGGACGAATAGCGGGGGGCTTTATGACGGGAGTAATAAAGTTCACGCCCCACGGAGTGACTACCAAAATAGATCCGGGAGGGGGAGTCGTACCAAATGGCTATAGACGACACAAGCAGTTTGCCGAGAAAAACGGCCGCTTGAGACACGAGTGGGGCGTCAACGCGAGACTTATTGTAAGCGAAAAACAAACGGGTAAGAGGGGAACAACGATTCCATACCGCCCGCGCAGGTACCGAACGGACACGCCGGGGTCACCTGGACGACGAAGAGTATTAAACGAAGAGGCCGAGATACAGGTTTATGAAAGTACCCTTCCCACGTCCATACCTCAGTAAGCAACCCAAGGGGACCGTCTAACGGGCAGAACGGCCAACTCGGAGGCGACAGACTCCGGCATGCAGAATAGGGACGAGTAAGGGGCTTTTGTGTCGAGGCCGAATTACCGTTCGCCCCGAAAGAAATCGGAGCTCAAGACACCACGACAAGGATAGAAGACGACCCTTTCTTTCGGGGATATCTCCTCAGAGCTCGTACGCGGAATCGCGTGAGCATCCTTCTCTTAATCCATTTCCAGCATTTGTTCGGTGCATACCCGTGAACCGTGACAAGTTGTGCACTGGTTAAAAACTGAAGGCGGGGGGGAAGGGATTACTCATCAGACAAGGGGGTTCAATGAGGAATGGCAGGGGCGCGCCGGGGACGAAGGGGCAACCGTGGTACTGAGCTCTGAGGCTGGAACATCCAACGAAATGGCGAAGGTGAAACTCGGGGGGTCCCACGGGACAGCATAAGAAATCAAGCCACTCCGGCATGCAGGGGCGTGGGGCCAGCCGTGGTGACCAGAAGTAAGTAGCAAAAGTTGAGGGAGGGAGATCGAAAACCGTCAGAAAGACGGGAGGAAGACAGACCTTGCAGAGGGGGGGAATTGGAAACAGCAGCCACTAAAGAAAAATAGAGGCAGGGTGAAGTACGTGGTAGTCCGTGCCAGGCCAGTGAAAATTCATAAAAATCGACGCTTTGTTGTCGCGGAATAGGGAAAGTGGAGGCTTTTGGTGAAAGTCTCGAATAGCTTAAGTGAAAGGGCGGGGGAAAATGGTACTAGGGTCCTTGGGAAGGTGTGGGTTAACCGTTGTTCGCAAGAACCGCCGGTCGCCGACGGTGGAGAAATGACCGCTTGCGACTTGTGATAGATAAAAATAAAGAAAAAAAGTACGTCGCTTTGGGGTCGGGAACTCGGTCACGCGGGCGTCGGACCCTTTACATGCTGCCGTGTACTCAAAACAGTCAAACGGCAAAGATTCTATCGGAGTGGCAGCCGACCCACATATAAACGCCGATAGCGGCAGAACCATACAAGACGAAGAAATGTTTATCTACGGAGGGCAAGGCCTCGGTTTAAGTGTTTTGGTCAAAAAAAAAGCGGAACTCGCACGAACGCTTCCGATTGATTATAGAATTGTCAAAAAAAAAATCATCGGGCTTGGGGGGGGGGGGGGTGACCATGGAAGGAAAAGAAGAAGGTCCTTAAGAACGGTGTCAGGGACTAGAAAGGAATTAAATGCCCGGATCCGACGAGCTCGAACAGCCACTCAGGATAACACTCTCTAACTAAGCCTTGCCCGCAGTGGCAGAGAGAGACTGTCTGTCAAGCGACCCTGCGCATAGCGAGTGTCATCGTCCGGGAGTTGTAAGGTACGAACTAAAAATCGTCGGCCTTCGGGGGCCTGAACTCGTTGGAAAATTGGGAGAGCACGGCGACGCATATCCTTACCTTCTATGGACCAACCGTGAAGGTCGGCAGGTAGATTGGCGGGACTCAAGACAAGAGAAGGAAGGGTTACTGTGGGATACTGGTACTACGTAGAGTCAAAGGTCCATGCACTGGCGACGTGGTTAAGCCAGAGCAAGGGGTAAAAGTATACTAAAAGGCCTTATACGCTTGACGGTCAAGTAAGGAGAAGAAAGCACGAGTCGCGAAGGCTCGGACTCGAAGAGAGTTAGGGAGAGAAAGGGAGGGAAGGACACATCTTGTCTTAACCGGAGTCCGAGCGGAATTCACCTGGAAGAAGGGAGAAGCTCTTTTCTTAGGGGGATAGTGGGGTCGAAAGGCAACTGGTTGATAAGAGGAGGACTTTTTTCAACACGACGCCTAAGCAGAGGAGGGATTTGAAGGCTACAAGTGATCCATAGTACGCAATGACCTGAGAAGCTAACGCGGGTAGCGGAACGGGGGTGCGTAGGCCGGGTTGACTTCTCTCTCAAGACACCGTAAGATATTCACTAACATTAAGGTGGCCGGCGAATTCGTAAATGGGGAAAGTGCGGCCCTGCCGCAGGGACTGCAGCGAGGTCCTACTTGATCTGAAATCAAGATTCTCATGAAGAACAACGAAGGAGACTCAAGTTGTTCATCGAACTCCCCGGGATTCGCGACAGGCCCAAAGGGACAAGAGGGAATCAAGGCATCGAAAAAAGAAACAAGACAGAAAAAGAGATGGTGTCACCTCCCAAGTTGAAAAATTCTCGGAAACTGAAAAGGGCGAGGGGGCGCTAATG
>Ga0179591_1236434_pt1 | contig 14376 bp, 17 predicted proteins | sample CZOMad2_1_08_16f_FD_182891 | JGI IMG/M metagenome (GOLD analysis project Ga0179591, IMG submission 182891) | Vadose zone soil fungal communities from Angelo Coast Range Reserve, California, USA - CZOMad2_1_08_16fungal (PacBio error correction) | ecosystem: Environmental > Terrestrial > Soil >...
TTTCGTCGACACTTCAGAGTGTAAGGGAAGGAGAGCTCTGGCGAGGGATGAAGCGACAACGAGCCTACAGATTCAGTAAAAGGTCGAACCAGGGGTATGAAAGACAGCAGCAGTGGTAGCGAAACGTCAGCCGCCAAAACTGCCAAAGAAAAGGTGGTACAGGGCGGGACGTCAACAGGCAGACCTGGCAAGCACGGCACGTCAAAACCAGGTAGTGTCCAAGCAAGAAAAAAAAAAAAACAAACAAACAACTTAAACGGGGGCGCAAACGGAAGAAAGATCTTCGACAGACTGAAAAAGGCGAATCCACTAAGAGGTTGGTGACTTGCTACTCTAAGAAACATCCGATAAGCGTGAGTGACTCCTTGACCGACCTAAAGGAAAAAACGAAGCAAAAAAAACCGTTAGAAAGGTAAATGGGGGACTTCCCAGGCAAAGGAACCAACTGTGGAACTGAAATTCGAACGAAATAAGACAGATTACTTTACCTATCAAGGACCACTACTGCGTCCTTAATCATTCACGTCATACTTAAAAAGGACAGGAGTCCGTTCCACCTTATAAGAGAGAAAAGACACGTCGACAAAAAAAGAAACCGAGGGTATTCAAATCAACGTGTACACAAGAGTGGGTCTGCGTCACAACGGGTAAGGAGCGAAAAAAACGGCGTCAAATTGGAAACCTTCGAACTACCTCAAAACCCGAATAGAAATCAACGCTAAAGCCCTGCACCTCGAAGAGGCATCGGAGTCACAAGAACGAGAGCCGGGAAGTGAAAAACAGTCAAAAAGTCCAAGAGCGTCGGAACAACGGTCAGAGACGGGGTAAAACAAAAGGGGAGATCTACTATCGGGGGAGGGAGCAACACGGGGGCAGGCCAAGGGCCGCGCGGCGGAAAACTAAAAGAAGTCCCGCGACTGTAAAGTGGGCAGAGGGGCAAGCTAACGGAGCTGGGCAAGCACCGTGAAACACACAAAACCTTGAACCATCCCACTGACCTTAAAAAAGGGCGCTTAGGGACCCTTGAAAACTGTCCTGAACCAACATAGGAAAACAGCACGAAGAGGCAAGGTGGAGCCGACAACTGCAGGATCGGGAAACCAATCCGTGTGCCCTTCAAGGACACGACCTCAAAACTACTTAGATACATTGAATCATGCGATTAACTAAGACTATCAATACTACGGGAAAAAAAAGCAAAGGCATTGAAAACTCTTTGAACGTCTGGAGTCAAGGGATGAAGAAAGAGAGACCGGGCACTCGGGGGAAACGCGTTCGTTGATCCACCACTGTCACGCCGAAGAGGCACGCTCACAACTCAGGAAAAAAAAAACCAAGAAGGAAAAGAGGAAACCCTCGTCGATATCAAAAAAAAAACGGGAGAAGAAAATGAAAGGTAGTCGGCCAATTGGCAGTACTACTACCCACACCACCGCAGAAAGGCAAAAAAAGAAAAAAAAAAATACACCCTGCCCCCCCAGAAGAAGAAAGGGAAAAGAATCTATCCGCGGGTGCAGGGAGGCGCAACCGCAGCTCGACGAAAGGGCACCTCTAGGACCAAGGAGAAAGCAAAAAAAATCAGAAAGAAAAACGACAAAACGAAACTGGGAGGCCTCATCAAAACGCGTTGTAAGAAAGAAAGGGGGACACGTGAGAGACTTCTATCCCACAGCAGACGTCTCCTGGACGTTGAACAGACCGGGAACGTCAAAATTGGCGTTTGGAACAAGAAGAAAATGTCAAAGACTGGGGGGACCTAAGGACTACGACGGGGGAGGCAGAGGGTGTCCAGAATGGAAACGGGACGCAAGGAAAAAAGGAATCAAATCTACTCTCTACAGAAAACCTGGCTCCTAAGCACGCAAGGCGAAAAAGAAAAACAAAGGGGACTGACGGCCACCAGTAAAAAAAGGTCTATTGCCACAGAGAAAAAACTCACCCTGGGGAATTGCAAAATGGTAGAACCATTCAAGGGAAAAAGACCCTTTGCAATCGTCAGAGGGAAAGGTGGTGGGGAGGGCGCGTATCCACTAGGCTTGGAGAAGTGAATCGTGTAACTAAGGCGCCAAGTAAGGACTAACTGAATGCCGCAGTAGACTAAACCTGAGACAAAGCCTGTTTTCATAAGCAAGAGGGCAGCATCAACCATTCTCCCGAATCTGAGGAGTAAAGGAAATAAAGGACCCGAGTACTCAAAATTCAGTTTGGTAGATTGAGAAAGGAAAAGAAAAAGGAAAGCTAACGGAGACGCTTCGACGGCTAAACCAAACAAAGTGAGTTAAAAGATAAGAAAGCAAAGAATAAACGGACTTCTCCTTGTTTCGGTAAACGTGAGCAAGAAAGAAGTCCGGTCGGTAGGTATGCTGATTGGGGGATACAAAAACTGGAGCAAAGCTCGCCTCCAAGGAAGGAGGGCAGGGCCGTGAACATTTTTTGTACCTTTTAAGAAGGGGAGACGGGGAGCTCGGGGCTAGTAACAGACGCACCAAGGGACGAAAGATTATGGAACCTTCAGGACGTTCACAAATTAGATAGGAAGAAAAAAAGGGCAGGTCGTCCTCGGGACAAACTGGGTAAAAAGGTCGCGGGGACAGAACTCGAAAAACGTACATTCTTTTGGGGCACCAGAAAGATGGGGGTCACCTGGGGATAGGGACGTTCAAGTGGCTGGGGGGCTCGGAAAAATCGTACGCTTGTGATAGTTTGTGGGCAAGGAGAAGGGAAAGAAAAGCGTGCCAACCTTAGGTCTGGGGCCCGGTCGTGGAAACATGGGCGCTTGTAAAAAGGTCAAAAAACAGCAAAGAAGAGCGTATGGAGACTATTAGCTGAAAAACAAAAAAGCCAGACGACGACAGGGGGGGGAAGACACAAAAAAGAGGGGAATAAGGAGGTTCACCAAGGGTGTGGGTCTTAGGTGCCGTTGGTTAAGACTTTAAAAAAAGGGATACGGCTGGTGCGGGTTCTACTTTCACATATCAACTTCTGGCCAGGAGAGGGGGAGGGTCGGGGAAAGAGAGTCAGATCGTTGATTCCAACGCAGACAAAAAAAAAAATGGTCCCGACAAACTGGAGAATGGTAGATCTACGATGGTTTTTCTCCTAAGTGTGACTCGACCTCGACGAACTAGGGAAAGAGGAAACCGGTGAAGGAAAAATACGAACTAATCCTGGGCCGTTAGGACGCGGGACGGTTGCCCGAAAGTTGGTCCGGTTTCAAAAATAGGAGGAAGTGGGGGCAAATCAGGAGAGGTACCCGTAGGGACTGCAACAACGGGACAGGATCGTGATCGACCGCGTGGACCAAATGCGAGCAAAGGGGGTCGATGAGACCGGGGGTCAAAAAGACGGAGCTCGGTGGGCCAGGGAGGTGGGGAGAGTTGGCAATCGTAAGAGAAGGAAAGACTTCCATAATATGGACAGTCTGCCAAGGGAGTTAGTGAAGGAGCACCAGGGGACGGTGGCAGCCCAAGAAAATTGAGCGATGCTGTAAGAGACTGCTGCTCACAAGGGGGGACGGGGGGTAAAGAGGTAGAAGAATGGAGAGAAGTTGGGGGTGCCAGGGAAACGAGTCTGTCCGGCAGTCCCAGGCCGAACGTGACGTTTGTTTTCCTAACCGAGAAGGACGGAACCGGACAAAGAATAGAAAAAGAGAAGAAGAACTCTCAGTAAAACTTAATACGGCGTGGGGAGACGGTGATCGAGTCTGGGAAGGTGGGAGAAAACAGCGCAAATTACGAATTTCGCCACGGGAACCCCGAGCAAAGAATAAGAGGGACGTCCAGTGAGTGAGGAGTAATAAATCCGAGGGAGATGGTTAGACGGGTCAAAAGGGGCTTCGCACGAAGGAAGACAACTGAAAACGGGAGGGGACAATACTATTGACACCGGACGTCTCGCCAAGCAGGCATAGAAACGTGGAAAGGGGAAGGAATGTTATACAAAGAACCAGAAGGGAGAAGGGCAAAGGCCGCGGGAAGGGACCAAACGTGTTGTCCGTTGGTGGAACTTTCAAAATCTACGGAAGAGAAACGTAATGAAGGGGAAAAGGGACGAGTCGCAACAGGAAAAAAGTGGAGCTACGTTACAATCTGGAGAAAAAGCTCTGAAAAAGGAGAAACAAAAACTCCCACCATTAGCTTCGGGAGGACTGGGGGATGGGGGAAGGGGGAACGGGAGTAGATACAACCCCAAATGAAGAAGGTGAGGTATAAGAAGGCCTTCTTGAAAAAGTGCGTGGGCACGTCTGTCGAAGCCAGAACCCAGTAATGCGATGTTAACGAAATTCCTATACTTTTCACAGCAGAAGCAAAAGAGAGAGAACAGGGCTGAATCACACGTATTTGATGGTTAACGCAGTTCCGTCGGAGAAAAAAACAAAGACGGCGCAAAAAATCAAAAAAGAGTGGCATCTGGAGGTGGGTGACAACGAGCCGGGTCAACCACGACCGAGAGGAAAAAAAATGAAATCGTGGAAAGTGGGAAGGGGAAAAGTGAAGGAGACACGTTCCCGTTGTCTGGCGCACGGTTCGTGGGTGAATCAAAAAAGAGAAAAGCAATGCAAAACCGGAAATCGAACAAGCAATAAACAACGGTGTAACTGCGGGGCCACACCGCGAAAGCGGTTTCGCGAGCGGAAAGGCGTAGCGCCCACTCGTTGAAAATCAGGGGAGCCCGTCCCCGACAGTGAAGCGAGGTGACAGTCAGGAAGGGGGGTGTGTGGTAAAGGGGGGATGAGGGCAAAAAAGCCTAAACCGCCGACTCAAAAAGGAGCGAGAAGGGCCCTCGTGGGTCGCATGCCGTCCATTGAGAGTCAACAGTACAAACCGAGCAAAAGCGAGTAGTCAAAGGTCAGGACCGGACCAAAGGAATGCATGCCAAAGGTCATCTTAAGATTTGCCCAGCAAGAGGTTCGAGACCGAACGGGACGGTGAGGGTTGTGGAAGACTTCATCCCGAGTTAACGAGAATACTTGGCAAAACCCGGAGGGAGAATCAGGAGGAGGAAGTGGGAGGCATGTCGGTAAGGACCTGGAGATCTAACTTAAACAACAAACAAACTAGGTCAAAGGAAAAGAAAAAAAAGAGACAAAGACAAGACAATGGAAAAAGCAACGTCCGAGGGACGGAAGAGTTCAGCAAAAAACAACTTGACTGAGGAAAGGGGCCTTGCCCCGAACTGACGAGAACTCCTAAACCTAAAAAAAACAGGACAACATCAACGGCCCTCCGGAAACCCAGACGCCACGGTCGAGACAGGTGCAGCCGCTACGGCTGGCTCCAGCCCAATAAAAAACTAGAATAAAACGGCAAATACCTCATCAAGAGCCAAAGGGGAAACTGAGGGGGAAAACGATCCAGGACGACCAACGGCGAACATACGCGTCAGTCATCACAGAGGGGGCGCCAAGATGGACCTCTTGATCCATAAGAAATAGAAAATGAGACAAAAAAAAAAACGAGAAAGAATCGCCCCTCAAAAAAAAAACAGAAGCAGGGGTCAACGAGAGCAAACGTCAACGGAAAAATAAATGACAGACCAGAAAAGGACGCAAAAAACGGACGCGACCCTCTACCAAAAATCTTCCGTAAATGTCTGGTGGGCTGTAACTAACAGTGCAATCGCGAAAGCTCTGGATTTCCTGTTTCAAAAGAAGGCTTTAAGCCGGATAGAGGGAAAAGGAGGATCCAACTACAAATATGCAGAAAAAAGGACTGCGGTCCGTAGGACGGCATCCGAAAGGAAAAAATACGGGACTTCTGGAATGGGGGGGAAGTGCAAATAGCGAAACGGCAAGGAGGGGCTAATGCAAAAAGAACCAGAACACTGCCCGACCCCGAAGAGCGGGCAGGGCTCAAAAAAAAAAAAGTGGGGATCAAAACGACGGAAGCTCTACAAGGACGGGCTGCGCGTAGCCCGAGGCTCAGACGGGAAGCGGTTCAAAACCGCGGAAACACCAAACAAAAACACAATAGACCAGGGACTCTTTGTGCAAGCAGCCTTCGAGGTCCGCGGGCCAAAAACGCGAGAGACGTCAGACCCGTTGGGCACATTGGGGAGAGGAGAAAGCGTGGAACCTCATCGGCACAAAAAAAAAAGGGGTAGGTCCCGTTGGGGCGTAGAAAAACAGGCGCGTTCAAAGGAAACAACCGAACAAGGTGAACTGGGGGGGCAGGGAGAACGAAGAAAAGAACAAGGCCATTCCGGCGATCAGCCAAACCGGCACGTTCAGAGACGAAAGGGGCAGACACTCAGGGACGAGGCATCACACGAAAAAAAAAAACATAGGCCAGGAAAAAAAAAGGGAAAAAAAGCCAGCGCCCATTAAAAAACTAAATGCTCTCCAAAAAGTAAGAGGTGATTGAATACGAGGACAAAGAGGGCAACATTCCAGGTTGTTGTGGGGACCAGCGCGCAGACAAGCATCCGGGCACAAAAAAAGTAGACTGAAACGCGGAGGGCGGCACAGTGCAAAAGCCTTAAAGCGTACAAAAAACAATCCCTAGACGTGCACAAATCAATTAAACCGAAACGAGCACATCAAACCCACCGCTGATCGACAGGGCAGAACGACGGTCAATTAGCGAATAAAAAACAGAAAAGGGGGACAACGGTGCCAGAACGTACCTCTCACAAACGATCGATAAGATCAACGCGACTAAGCAGACTATAAAAGAGGCAGTGACGGGAGGGATCAACAGGGGAAGAACAGACAAAGTTACGCCAGACAAATTTCGGTGGGAGAAAAAGTTCTCAAAACAAAAAACTGAAGTGTCATCGTCGGTTGGGGAACGGAAAAAAAAAAAGAAGGGAGCCGGAAAAAAAAAAACTTCAAAAATAGAATTGGGGAGAAAAGAAGTAAGGCGTGCGATTACTCAAGGTCGATCTCAGATCAAAAAGAAGCCCCAAGGTGCTGAGGGAAAAAAAAATACCTCAATGACACACAAAAAGGGGACTAAAAGAAACAAGGGGGGCGTAAAAAGAAGAGTAAACGTACGTTCGTTATCGGGGAAAACAAGACTAATCAGGCCGTCAAAACCAAACACGGAAAAAGAGCGATGAAAAAAACGGGGTAACGGGACACACCTCCGGGCACAACACAAAACAGCACGCGTTTTTCAGGTCAAAAAAAAGAGAAGTCAGAAAAAAACAACGGCGCAATGAGGGGAAGACGAAGAGACAAGCAAAACGACTAAAGGAGTGGCTTGAAAGTGCATACGCAGAGACGTGTACGGGGGGCTCAAAAGTCGACAGCGGCCGATAAGACTAAACAAGCTATGCGCGTCGTTTGGACGCTTGCAAAGGGAGGGACACAGGCACGGCACTCCGAGCAGATACCACGTCCGAGCACACCAAAGAACCATAGTCGGTCGATACGAAGCAGCTTATCGTTCGGGCCAGAAAAGACCAGCGCAGCGACGATCACAAAAATAGAAAAGAAACAGCTCTAACTAGACAACTCAGTTCGCAAAACAAAAGAAGAGACACCTCACGACTCATGAAAGCGCGAAAAAAAAAAAGTTCTACGGTCGATAAAAAAACCTGCAAAAAAAAAGAGATAGAAGAACGCAGTTGCAATAAAAATCAAAAAAGAAAAATGGGAGAAGTCAAGCACTAACTGGAAGGAGGCATCGATTGGTCCACTTGACCACCGGTGCGCAACGAAAGAGGGATCATGTCCAATTCTCCCGAAGGGATGTCACTGATGCAGCCGCCTTAAAGGACTTGGGTTTAAAAAGAGACATGCTATAAAGAGGGACCGAGAGGGGTGTCAAGTAAACATACTTTAAGAAAGGGGGGGGGGCGATGGGAAAACCGCTACACAAGTAAAGAGCACAGAAAAAAAAAGATACAAATCTGGGGATGCAGGGCCGTCAAGACACCAAACCGGGGAAACCAATAGCGGCATCGACAAAAAAGGAAAAAAAATGACGGCACTCAACCAGGGACAAAAGAGGTATTCAAAAAGCGAGAACACGACGAAAGGGACGGAATCGTTTGCCTGTCAACGAATGAATGCAGGAGGCAAAGAGTCATCTACAGTATTTCCGCAAAAACAAGTCTACCATGGGAAAAATAAGATCTTGGAAACTTAACTCTTTACGTCGCCAGCCCCCTCGAGTAGGATTCCACCACTTACGACAACGATAAAAACGCAAGGGGGGAGGAGAGAGACGACCCGCTCAAGGAAGTCAATGTCGTCGTAACAGACGTCTCCCCCCACCTCAACCCCTCGACGTGCTAAAAGAAGCCAAGGTTCAAACTATGATAAACAAGCCAGAAAAAGCCAAATAAAAGCAATCAGGTGGTAAGAGGAAAAACAGGAGCTTAGCTAGGCGGACTTTTCACAGAATAGGTTCAAAACAAAACCTAAAAAAACTGGGGTGGAGGGGAAAAAATGAGTAAAAAAAGAAAGGGAAAAAAAAATCCTCGTTAAATCATCACTCGTAAGGGCGCAGGGGACAGGTGGGAGAAAAGTGGGGGATTATAACCGGAGTGGTCGTGGGGGGGGGGGGGGAGGGGGGGGGGCAAAACGAAAGATGAGGAAGCAGAACTCCAGGAAACTTTAACGGATAAAAAAAAAGTGTGTACAAACAGGCATCAGAGGTGCGCAGGAAAAAAAAAGGAAAACGTGACGGCATCGGGTAGGAGCAGGAAAGACGTAAAAAAGATAATAGGCGGCTAATCAACTCATGAAAAAAGTGAAGCTGAAGAGGGATTCAGCGGAAGTCGAAAGAATAGTGGGTCCGCGCTTGGAGGGAACGGGAAGACCCTCGACCACAGGAAAGGTGCGTGCCGTCGTCAGCGGGGTTCATGGTCGGGGGCCGTATTTCAAAAAAAAGTGGCTTTGCTAAAGTCAGAGAGGGTAGTCAGGCAGGGGGGGGCGCCTGGTTCAAAAACAGAAAGACCCTTCGTTCTGAGAAAGTTGCGGTCATTAAGTAATTGATTCGATTGCAGGGACGAACAGCAAACCAAGAGGGCGCTTGCTACTTCTGGTGGGACAAGGCAGTACACTCGGGACGAGGGGGACGAGTCTCACCTGGGGCTCCTATGGAATCACGCACGTCCAGGACGGGGGGGGTGGGTCGTACGTGGGCTTTGGGTTGAGCGGGTGAAACACTTCGTGAAAGGTGATGGTGGATGGGGGGACTGGAAACTGAAGCCGCGATCATATGCTGTGCTCGAGCGGGGCGAAGGTGGAACTTCGTTCGTAGGCTGTTGAGGATCCATTCTCAACAGATGTCCGACTGCAAGGACGAAGAAGATGGGGAGGATAGAAAGAGGGTGGTAGGAGCAATCCAGGGAGCAGGCTAATAAAGCAGAAAGGCGGGGTAAGTCTCACCGAAAAAAGGGCAAAAAATGAGGGGAAACCAGGATAGACCGGAAACGGAAGGAAGTTACGGGGGGTTCAATATCATACATTCTGCAAGTAGAGAAATGGAAAAGCGAAAAAGGAAACGTGAAGGCTAAACTGCTGTGAACGGAAACTGCTGCCGGTTGTGAAAGGATGAAAAATGGGCATTCTATCAGGGTTGGCCCTACTTTCGGGTGGAGATCAAAGAGGAGACGGGAGGAGTGAAAAACGGGAAAAGAGGGACCTGGGTCCATTACATGAAAAAAGAGTAGGGGTGAAGAAGAACCTGCAGGTTCTTTTACCGAGATCTAGGAGCCGACGGCAAAGAAAAGGCCCCCGTCGGGGTACGGGCAAGGGGGGGAAAAACGACGGGTCGTGTCAAAAAAAAAGCCCGTTCACGGAAAGGAAGGGCAAGGCACGGGGTGTGTTTGCACACTGGTTCAAAAAAAGGTTCGGCGGCCGCACAGAGCAAAAAGAACAAGCAGCTGAGAGGGAGGTGGGAATCAATGATCGTGGTGGAAAAACATCAGCAGAAAGTAAAATCTTGGGAGCAAGCCTTTGGGAACTCGTCCTGAGAGCCAAAAGGAGAAGCGGCGTTGAAAGTGCAATAGAAGGAAATACGCCAGAGGGAGGGTTAGAAGGGCTTGTTAGACGGCATCCGCAGACTTCCGACGACCGGAAAGGAAGACTCTCGCAGCGACGAAGAAAAAAACTCGGACCTTGGAAAGGTGACGAACGGTCTTCTCAGAGGACATGCGTTCGTCTCACACCCGGTAAGTTCGGTAGGTAAAAGGGGGCGCCGGGGGGGGGGGTAACCGTGAGTGGCTTTGAAAGATACGAAAAAGATGATAGAGGAAGGTCGAAAGTGCTAATCCTCTACGAAAGTTCGCGGGTTCGAAAAGAAAGGGAAACTCATTTCGCGCACGCCAAAAAAAATACTGTTAGCGTTCAAGAGGGAGGAACGACTCGTGAGGAAGGAGGGTCGCTACAGCACCTAGCGTCTGAAACTTTGAGGTGGTTCGAAAGCCGAAAAAGGGGCAGAGTTGACGTCGGTAGCACCAAAAACCCCTAGTAAGGAATAAAAGTAACGAAAATGAAAGGGAGGGAAAAAAAAAGAGGCCTAGTGATCGTCACGAGTAAAGTAATACGCGCGGGACGTCAAAAAAAACAAGAACGGCGGCGGCATTCGAAACGCTTCTTGGGAAAACGAATTGTAGAAAGCAGAGCAGACAGGAGGGAGGACAAGGGAAGAGGTTTTCCGCGAAAATCTCGGCGCAGTTCTCGAACAAGTCGAAGGGCGTGGGGGGGGGGAAAAAAAAAGTGTCGGACATCAAGCGGACTCAAGCAAACCGCACACTTAAAGATAAAAGTGTTCAGAAAGGAGGGGAAGCGTTGAAAGTACAACGATTAATTAACGAGAGCACACGAGCCGTGAAATAGAGGTGAGCCGTGTCGTAGCTTACGTCCTCGGTACGGTGACAAAAGGGTGACGATCGGGGACGAAGGGAATGGAAAGTTTCTTTTATGAACAGAGCATAGGACGGAAGCGACCTGCCGGAAAGATATAAAAGCAAAAAATGGCTACGGTGACAGGACTGGAAAAATTTAAGACGGGAGGGGCAGAGGCGGACCTCGCGTAATGGAGTGTCAGCCGGAGCCACGCAGGAAGAACCGTGAAAAGCGAAAGGTCATCGTAAGAGTTGCGCCGAGGCAGGGAGCGTGGGAAAAAAAGACGGGCGGGTGGTTTCAGCTGTAAGCTTCAGCCCGCCGTACTATACGGAAGGAATGGAAAACTCGACTGGGAAAAAAGGAGGGGGGACGCTTGTATGGATGTCGAAGGTAAAAACAAATAATAAATAATAGAAAAGAGAAAGACAAAGACCAAGACATGATCCACTAGAAATCCCGTATCTACACTGCTTCACAACCGCGGCACCGAAGCGAAAAGAACAAAACACGTCCCCGAAACTGACTAATACTCTCTGCGGCGAAAAAAACCAGCTTACAGTCAAATAATTACAACAAAGTGGAAGCCAGGAAGGCTACGCTCTCTGTCCTAAACTCAGAAATCCGCTATAAAGAAGACGCAATAACAAACAAAATTCTAAAACCGGTGCAAGGCGACAGCAGCTGTAACACCCGCAAGCTGACTGAAGGAAGTGCGCCCTTCTAAATGCCTACGAGACACTCGGCCGAACCTAAGGAAGAAAAAAACAAGAGTCTGCGAAACAACCTACCAGGAAAAACACGGAAACGGTGCTACTCGTTAATCTCAACGTAGGGTCGGAAGAAGGAATCTGACAGATAGGCTACGGAGGGGAGAGACAAGCCTCGAACTGCGAAAGAACGTAGCGTGCTCGACCGAAAAAAAAAAGCAAAAACGAACTACCAGGTTATAGATCGATTCAGTGATCAAGAAACTGGGCACTTGATGCTCTCAGGAAAAGAGCAACGCCTCGACACGGGGGGGGACTTCCTCGTAAAAAGGAACAAGCCTGCAAAGAAAACATTTGGACAGAAACGGCCAAACGGAAATGAAGTGATGGATACCAAAAATGCGACACGCGAATACCCGCCCGAGAAAGCAGCACCAGGGCCTCGGCTTCAAAAGGAACGCTTAGACCTAAATATTCAAACAGAGAAAAAGCTCGTCAAGCTATCGAACTACTAAACGAAAAAGCCATACAATCTACCAGGACGGCCCGGGAAAAAAGGGGTCAGTACAGAAGGGAGAAAGGCCACAGCTCATGCTAACGAGTACAGACACGCACATTTCCGATCGAAGTCTGAGGGACTGAAAAAACTGGCTTCATTAACTGGTATCGTTGCCTTCGGTCCCCCGGCAAGCCGTGAAAAAAATCCGCTTAGTCTACAACAAAAACCAAAGGAGGACTGGGGGGAGGCCAAAAATCTTACGTCATCTCGAAAAAAAAAGCAATCATTGACGGGAAACTACACTAAATGGCCCAAATGAAGATATACACGCTCGAGCAAAAAAAAAACGGCAAGTTCAAAAAACAAGGGTAACAGAAGGAGCCATACTATCAGGGACCCAGGGAAAAAAAAAAGCATCTGGAAAATGAGAACGTGCTCAGAAAAAACTCGGGTATTCTTCACGAAAAAAAAATGATTTCAAAGGGGCTGCCGGGCCTATGTCAGGCACAGTGAACCGGAATCATCTCAGTAAAACGGTTGAACCCACAATTGGCTCTTCTGACAGTTGGAGGGAGCCTATGAAAAACCAAAAAGAGAACCCTATCTAGCCCGAAAAATAGTCCACTAAAAAAAAGGGCAGGGACACGCCTACTCAGGAAGGGGGAGACGACAGACCTGCGAAAACGTAAGGGCGTAAACGTGGCAAGCTAACAAAACTGCAACAAAGTACTCGAAGAAGCCAGCAAGAAGGGATACAAGCAGCCGTTTCGGGGAGAGGGCGACTGGCTGTTACTCGCGCACTCGGCGCGAAGGGTCGCCACAAAAAAGCATACAGTGTCGGAAAATCCAGCGGAAACGCGCAGAAGGGATCAGAAACGGTAGCCTCTCCTTGACTAAGTATAGTGTCTAAAAAACTACGCCGTAACTGGCGCCGTGACAGCAACATGAAAAAATCGGTAAAGCTTAATATACTTAGTGCGAAAAAACGGGGAAGCATGGTCCTGGATCGGGCACCAGAACAGAGAGGAGTGGACATCGCTGTAACCAACCACGGGCTCAAAAAAGAAAAAAAAAAAGTCAAGACTCTCCTCGAAAGAATCAAAGAAAACCGAAAAAACAAACTTCAATCACAAAAAAACATGGCAGGGATACGTTAAGAATCAAAAAAAACAAAGCGAAAAACACATGTTTTTGACCAACCCGAACACCACAACGGGAGAGGAAGTCCAAAAAGGGACGCAGTGGGCTCCTAACTCGCGCCAGGGGGCATACCATCTCTATGTCTGAAAACACCAAGAAAAAGAGAAGCTGGATCAATGGCGGGGGGGGAAAAAAGCGGTGAAAAACACTAGGGGGCATCTTCAAAAGGCTGCCACACCAAGGCTTTAGAGGGTCAAAGGCGTCGGGATCAGGGAAAAAACCTAGTAAGAAGACAAAAAAGTACCACCTCGGGGGAGTCTAACGCAAAGGTCGGAAAGTCAGGAACGCAGGGCAAGTAAGAACTATCCCAAAAAACTCTACTAACAACGACAACCGATGATCGAGACAACCTGCTTGATGAAAAATTCGAAAGACCTAGATAGAGTCGGGACGTTCACTTTCAGAGCCTGAATTAACTCTCCTATGCGACTTGCAAGACAATGTAAAGAATTAAAACCAACTTGTCATCGGTACTCGAACAAAACAGCTAACGAACTGCAGGAGCGAGGTCCACACCTCTCGGCTGTAGAGAGGGGAAAGATTGAAAGTCAGTCGTCCGATACCGAAACGCCCGAGGGGTCTCAATGGACTTGGACGTCTGGTTCGGGTGCTTCATCTCAGATAATAAGCTCCAGTAACTCTTAAAAAAGACGATTGGAGGGTCTGCACATTAGTCAAACCATGGAATAAGAAAGACAACGGAGTCTCCATTGTAAAAAAAGCTGTAAGCACTCGTACTCATAGGAAGCAGACCAAGCATGGAAAAAAGGGGGGGGCAAGAAAAAACTTCACATGTCTAGGTGGGCGAGGTGGGGGCAAGCGAAAAAAACGATGGGAGAAAGGTCCCGTAGAAAGCTTATAATCCGGCACTACTGTAAAACGCAACTGTAGAAACTACTGTTCAAGGGCCTGGCGGGAAAAAACGGGGGGGCCGAGAAAAAAAAGCAAAATTTCCAGTCCTAAAACCGAAAAAGCTAAACTCCCCCGCAGCTATTTTCACCATAGGAATAAAAAAGAGGTTACACAGTGTCTAAAGGTAAAAAAAAAAAAAAAAAACTGCAACCCATGAGACCGGCGAGGAGGGGTGAAACGGACTGTTCACAAGAGCCCAACATAGACGCGAAACAAAAAAAAAAACAACACTGTCAAGCAAGAACAGGAAAAAAAAA
>Ga0179591_1332746_pt1 | contig 14375 bp, 14 predicted proteins | sample CZOMad2_1_08_16f_FD_182891 | JGI IMG/M metagenome (GOLD analysis project Ga0179591, IMG submission 182891) | Vadose zone soil fungal communities from Angelo Coast Range Reserve, California, USA - CZOMad2_1_08_16fungal (PacBio error correction) | ecosystem: Environmental > Terrestrial > Soil >...
CCAGCCGAGGTGCGACTGCGCAGGAAAAGAGAAGAGAGTGTCGGACGGGATCTGGAAAAAGGGAAGCCGGTACCTAAACCTTAACAGTTCCCTCGGAACCGCAAGTTCCCTCTCAAAAGCCCGTTTCTCGTCCATAAAGCATGATTTGTATACGACCACAAGACCTCATGTGAAAAGGGAGGAGGAAAAAGGTTCTCACAGCGTTCCAGAGAGGGACCGGATCCATGACGCTAAATGACAGGTACGACAGCTGCGGCCGTGTATCATGCCAGGTGCTTAGGCTTGGAGGAACTGCGAAAAAGGAGACTCCCACTCTGAGGGTCCGAGAAAAAGAGAAAAAAGGAAAGAGTACCTCTAGGGAAAATCCGTTGGACGAAAACGGCCGTTCCCAACCCGCCGGGGACTGCTCCCAGCGAACGCTAAAGCTCGGAAGAACCGTACAAAGGGCCTAAACTCAAAAGGCCGGTGTGATGAAGACTTTGGGGGCCTCTCGGGAAGGGAGGACTGCTATACGTCGGGCGCTGGTATAACTCGGGCCGCGTCCGCGAGGGGGCACGGAGACGGTGGAAACGGCCGGACATAAAGAGAGGAAAATCGAGGAAAGGGATCTCAAAGAAGGCGTCCGACCCACATTCCCTTGCGGAATCTCTCCTATCAAAAGCCCGTATGGGGTCATCGAAAATCAGCCAGGTATCGGGGGAAACCTGATAGGGAAGGGAGAGTACCGCCAAAGCTTTCTGGCATCAGAGAAAGAGACTGAAAACGAAGTCCCTCGGGGAACGGAGATCGGTAGGCGAGCACGACTCTAGAGATACGGCGTCCCGGCCGGGACGATGATCGGACGGTGCGAGTAAAAACGACCCATGGAGAAAAGGAAAAGGCCCAAGTGGTTGTTGTTCAAAAAAGACGAACGTGGATGGAACACGTGTGTGTAACCGCGCGATCGGCCGACGCTGATTCAAGCTGGTTCACGGTCGGTGGCAGGCAGCCTTGAGACGGCCTCCGGTCTGAGAAAAAAAAAAAACAAAAGCAAGGGAATTATCAGATCAATCTAGCCCTGCCTCGTGCTCACTTCCAAGAAGCCGCCTATCTCGGGGAAAATACCGAGGGGGGATGTTCATCAAGGGGGAGGAGGATGTGGCGAGGAGCCCAGAATCAACGGGAAACAGCGACCACAGACTTGTTTAATGGCTCGCCCGCAAAAGGAGAAAACTACCCGTCCCAGTAGGGGGCACTACCGGGGGAAAAACTCTTTTTTTACAAGATAGGGGCCAGGCCTTGGTCCAAGGCACGGCTGAGCAGGCTCTATCATCCGCTAAGCTAACGTTTGTTCGGGAAAAAGCTATGCAGGGGAGAAAGGAGGGAAACACGAAGAGAACGAGATTGTCCCGACTTAAGAACATCACGCGATTACTCGGGAGGTAATATTAATTTGACTCCGGGTGGGGGATCACGGGAAAAGGGCCAGTGACCACCAGTTCCCGCAGCCGACTGCGAAGGTGGTTGCAAAGGCTGTGGGGAGGGGGACGTTACTTCAAAAATGATGTAAGTTCTTGGGCCCGAGAAAAAGGCATGAAATCATAGTGGTTTTTGCAATTAGGTGCGCTCCCTGAAGCCCTGCGCCACCTGGAGATCGAGGATCTGGGGGAAGGGTTAAAAGGCAGAACCTGTCAAAAAGCGAGGGCGGCGGGGAGACGGTGCCTCAGCGGAAGCGTTCACGGATTAACGCCCGGTCACAAATAATCGAAAGGATAAAGACCTGGGGGAAGGGAAGGGTAGCGGTGGAGCCTATCTGAAGAGGAAAGAACTCCGAAATAGGGTCTCCTTCCTTCAAAATCCATGCCCCAATGAAGGGCAGGGAGAAACTAAAGAAGAAAAACATTGTCACGAACCGTGCTAAACCTTAGAAGGGTATCTCAGAGGGAAAGCCAATGAAAAAGGTCATGGGAATAGATGTATCTTTGCGTAACCCTCTCTTGAACCACATTCCTGGATGGGGTTAGGTCGTAGGTGTATAGTAGGGGGGGTCTCCGGTACCCTGTGGAGGAAGCAAAGTAAAGGCCAGCTCGAAACTCTCTACCAGAGGATCGGCTCCGTCAAAAACTTCCCGGCCGGTGGAAGGAAGAAGAGAGACTAAAGACGGGGGCCACCCCTTCCTGCGTACCGGCACGATCGAGGACAGGGGACGTCATGGCAACCGAACGGGAAGGAAAGGGGCCACCCGAGGAAACAAAATTAAGGGAAGCGAAGGGCTTAAGCCCCTTTCCTCTACTCTTGCGAGACGTTAGCACCGGAAACCGTAAAAAGCCTCCTTGAACGGTGGCAACCCTCTTACGACGGGGGGAACGAGCGCTCGCAGAAGCTTGCAAAGACGGAGAAAACTTACGGGTACGACGGGTACGCCGCCTCAAAAGGAGGGAAGCAGGAAAAGCCAGCGGACCGAAGTCGAAAATTTTCATCAGAAGAAAAAGAATCGAAAAAAAAACCCGGTCCATTGAAAGGACCGCTCCAGCACAGCCTCGTTGTAGGGGGGGAACGAAGTAGTAAGAACACACCCGGGTAGGGGTCGAGGCCCCCCCACCAAAAGAAAAAAGGGAAACCCCACAACAAAGAAAGGTCGAAAAGCAAAAAAGCTAAGTCGGAGTAGGTGCAGTAGCGTCGAAAAATGGCAAGAAGACGGGGAGACGAGAAAAAAAAACAACGGGAGGAGGAAATCGATAGAATAGGGATGTTAAAAACCGTATCCCGGCAAAATCCCTCCTGAAGCTTGGCAGCTGAGAGGTCCGTGAATGCAGAGAGAGTCCTCGGGGAAGGGGGAAACGGGGAAGGAAACTAAGAAGCGAGGAAAGCTGGTGGAGGCGAAAGAGCCTGCCCTGAACCGGGGCGGACAAAATAGACGGATGGAGTCCTGAAGAAGGGAACCTGGGCAGAACGAGTTGTGGTAAACTGAGGGGCTGGGAAAAGGTAGTTGCTGGCCATCCCTTCAGGGGCTGTAAGACCGCGGTAAAAAGGTGCCCGAAAAGGAAAATACAGGGGGGTTGGGTCCGAAGGGAAAAAGGGAGACAAGGAAAAAGAAGTAAAGCGTGGAAAGGACAAGGAGGTTAGACCGTCTATCTGGCGATAAGCTGCCGCCCGGTCCTACCAGGTGGGCAACAAAAAATTCGACAGAAAGCGCATGGAAGCTAATAAGTGACCCGATGAGCGGCCGGGGGGGGGGGGAAGACAGTGGGAGGCCCAAGGAAAAACCCCCACCAGCCTGGCCGGGCGACGAGCGTGAGGAGGGGTAAGAGTCGGCTGGAAGGAGGCCCCGTTCTTCGGTCGGCAATAACCGGGTACCCGAGAGCCAAAAGAAGAAACACGACCATCACAAAAAATTTAAAAAGCCTGTACGAAGGAGAAATAGGTGATTCAACGAGTCGAAGACCGCCGGTCTGCTGATCCAGCGGATCATGGCCGACGGCGTGAAACGCGGGCAGGGGGATGGTTGGAAATTTCGTTCAAAACAACGCCTTGAATGAAAAACGGGCGGGCGCAGCTGAGGCCCGCTTTCCAAAAAAATGCACCAAAGGAGACCCCGAGTCTGGTGGAAAAGGGAACAAGGACGCTTTCCCGGGAGCGGCCCCTGCCATCACAGTCTCAAGAAGGGGCTTGACCTGGTGACACGCTGTGGGAATCGAAGAAAAGGGTTCATAAGCGTCACTTTATCGATAATTGTAAAACCAACCACGACTCTATGAGTTTTTAATCCTGAGAAATACGGGGAAGAGGGTGACAGAGGACTTCCTCCCTTTTCAAAGAGAAAAAAGCCTAAAAAATGGCGCATCTCGAGCGGACCTCGGGCTGGTGAAAACGGGTCCCTAGAAGAAGGGGAGGATCAAAAAGGCCGACCAACTTCATCAGGTAAAAAGGGGAAATGCTCTGAGGAGACGTGATGAAGAAGCAAGTAATTATCTGTTGTTACTCATATCTTCTTCAAATATGTGCCCTCAAAAACCTGAGCTGATCGATCTGCTAAAGGTGGAAGGAAAGGAAAAAAGAAGGGGGGAAAGAAGAAAGCTGGTCCCTTAGGAAAAGGTGAAAAACGATTCTGCGGTGACTTAGCACTTCCCCCATTCTTGGTGGGAGACTCGCTAGGGAGAAAAAGGTGGGGAGGGGGAGATAAGGGAGACAAAAAACGCACCGTGTCTTTGGAGCCATTGGCTCGGCCAGGTTGGTAATTGAGCACAGTCGGGGGGGAGAAAGATTCGACCGGTAACTTAGAGTGCTACGCTGAAAAGGATTTCCTAAGGTGGCTCTTACAATAACGTGCAAAGGGGTGGACAGTCTGAAACCATGGACTAAAGGGAGATCTAAAGCTCTCTTCCGGGGGAAAAAAGGGACAGGCCACACTTCGGAGAAATGAGGTCGATCGAGAAACCAGGAAGGAGAAAGGGGAAAGGACCGGGAGGCCCGATCGGGATGAGGGGAGAGGCGGGCTAGAGATGAACGTTCAACCAAATGCGACACTCAAATTGCTTCATTTCGAAGAGAGATGGAGGAATGGGAACTGCTAAGATAAGGGAGATCAGTACGTACAACTTGACTGAGGGCACAAGAATCGGCGAGATGCCTAAAAATTTTTTCTTCCCTGATGGTATCAAGGAGGGTCAAGGATGCTGCCGCGCGTTGGAAGGGGAGCTGATGTAGTAAATGAACACTTAGTACAGGAAAGAGGGGGATACGGAAAGGTTCATACTCGGGGAAGAGAGCAACCGAGGAGGCAAAATATTTTCGGAGAGGCAACCCAAGAGCAGTGGTAGTCCGGAAGGACGTCCGTGTAACCGGGAAGAGTGGAGAGGGAGGAGGGGAGAATCAAGGAAGACGAAAACGTGCGGGAGGGGGAGAAACAAGTCAGAGGACGGTCCTTCTGATCGGAACTAGCTATTGGGATGAACGCCTGGTGGTCTCCGTCAGAGAAACGACACCAATTCAACTGCCTAATGGGAAAGCCCGTGGCCTGACTTTGAGGGACGCTTTGAGAGGAACCTGTCGTCGCACTGAAAACTTCCGGAGGAACGTTCTTCTACACCTCAAGTGGACGAGAAATCGGAAGGGGCCGCTCGACCGGAGGAGGGGCGGCCTAGAAAAGGGGAAGTTGGGTAACCTTATTCTCTACAAGGTGACCACTTTCTTAATGGATAAGCGGGGAAACCTCCTCAAGGAGAGGGAGAAAATAACCCCGGGCCTTTCTCAAAAGAAAGTCAATAGAGAGGACATCGGAGTGATTTGAGGACGATCCCTGTCTATTTTGGAAAGGACGCGTCTTACATCCCTGGACGGCAGAAGGTTACCACCCGTCCTCGGCAAAGGAAGATAAACGTTCATTGAGGTCAAAAAGAAAGGGAGTCTAAAGTCCAAGCCAAGGAGGGTAAAAACTTCAGGGTAACTACCGAGGAGAGGGACGGGCTTCCCAGCGAGGGCCTTATATGTAAGACGGCGAACTCTAGTCTACCCAGCTCGTCGTGGGAGCAGAATGTAAAGGAGAAGGAGTGAGAAGGGACGACCAACCAGCGCTACCTAAACGAAAGATCAGAAGAATACCGAAAAAGTTTGAACGCTTAGAAAAAGGCCGGTTCCCACCCTGCAGATAGGTAGAAGACCCTGCGAAAAAAAGCGAACGCCGACGCCTCTCGTACGCAGCAGAAAAGGAAAGGAGACGGGGGCTCCTTCAGAAACGGTGGAAAAGGAGGAGGGAAAAGAGTCCAAGAAATTGATATCCGGTTGGGTTCGTGTATGAAGGGCCGCGTCCGCCTCTTGCACTGAAGGTGGGGTACAGTGCCGGGACCGAAATCTCAGGAAAAAAAGACTCCAGGGACCTTGAAGGACGAAGCCGCGGCCAAAGGAAAATGTTTCCCTCTTGCATCTCGGACGAGCAGCGGGTGCCCGGTCGGGGTCCAAAAAAGGGAGGATAAACCACTTTGAGAAGGAGGAAAGGGAACCTCATTCTCTCTCCTATGACAGGGATCTAAGGGGTCCGCGGGGGGAGAGGAAACCTGGTGAACAGGCATCTCTTCAAAGGAGAGCACCGACTCCTCGATAGAGATCTCGTCCAGGGTTGGAATGATCAGGGGGCCGTCAGGGCGTACTAGCCTAACTCACATGCTGGGAGAAATGTTGGTGGAATGACGCGGACTATCGGGTAGGAGATCATCTCTCGGTGTCGGAGAACAGAGGCGATCGGGTGCCGGATAGAGGTTGGGAAAGGGGGGGTAATCAAAGGGGGAGGCTCCGAAGGGAGAAGAGGACGAAACCAGACCACGCAGCAGATGACGAGTCTGTTGATAAAAAATATAGGCCCCCGGAGAGCCGGGAAAGAACCGAGTAAGGCAGACCTCGGTTGCCGGGAAGAACCGAAAGGACTGCTGCGCTCGAGCCAGCATCATCGGAAGGCCCGCCAAAGCGAGTCGAAAAACCCCTTTTGGGTAGAGGCCCAGGATTACAGCCATTTACGGCAAGAGATTGTTTTTTCTCGATGGCCCGCTCTGCCGGGATACAACCAAGGAAAGGGATGAGGCCAGGGCCTGTCACAGAGAAGAGGGCCAACCGAAGGCCGACCGAGGAGGACACTCGAGCTCTTGGACGGTGCTTGCCGAGGTCACTAGAACAGACATCCTACGAGTAAAAAGAGAGAGGTGATATGAGTGGACTCGTTCCTTTGGGAGGAGGGCGTGGAAAGTCCACCAGGACGAAAAGCCAGACGAGAGGGCAGAAGGGGTGGTGGGGCACTAGGCGGGGACCGACGAACGCCAAATGAGGACGGAGAAAAAAAGGACCAGAACACGGACATTCTCACTAATAGGGTTAAAGGTCGCTCCAGGGGCCGCCCGGGGAGCACAAAGGGGCCGGCGGGAAGAGGGGGAAAGGTTGAAAGGGGGTGAAAGGTCACGAAAGCGCCTGCTCTGTGGGGGGACTAGCGTTGAGCGTCCGGGATGGACCAACAGCAGAACCAGAAAAGCCTGAATTGTGAGGAAGGCTACTCTCTTCTCAACGACACCTCTGGGGGGGCCGTCACGAAGAGGGAAGTCCGATCTGAAGAACGGAAAATAACACAATGAGGAGTCATGCTTCACGAAGAAATACCAGAGTCGAAAAAGAAAACAAAAGCCGTTGGTCAATGTGTCAAGGGCATACAAATTTGGCGGCCAACTTTTGTCCCACAGTGATGGATTGTTAGGACCGTCGGGGGATCAAGTATGTTGGGGGGCCTCTAAGGGAGACGGGCGACAAGGCCAAAGCGGAAAATCTCTTCCGCCGGAGACCTCGGCAGCGGCGCAAGGAACAGGACGAAAGGGGGGAGCTTAGAAAGCCGGGCACTAAAAAATCGTCCACGCAACTCCGCGGGAGCCTGGCACTATAGTCGTCAGGTGCTCCGGTCTATTCTAAAAGAAAGTTCTGAAAGGTTTTCGGCAGAACCGGGAGGGAAGATTCGAAACTTCGACGGGGGGGACAAAAGACCTTTGAACAGAAGCTTGACCGCACGGTCATCACGGAACGGCGTAAACAATCTCTGACCAGGGTCCTGGAACCTCTAAGAACCTCGGAGACTCAGAGCTGAGAAGGAGTCAATGTACTAAAGAGGAAGGAAAGCTAGAACAGCGGGACTAACCTACTGGAAAACGGGGCAGCTTCATTCGGTCGGCTATCCTTTCCTGCCCCTGCTTCAACATGGAACGAGGGCTTCATGCAGAAAAAGGAAGCATGTGTGAAAGAAGAAACCACATCTCGCTTTGAAAGGTTCCGAGGAGAGCGAGGAACATGAAGAAATTTAGAAGGCTCATCAGATCTTTATAAAAATATGGCCGGGCGGGGGGAAGGAAGAGGATCCGGATCTCACAAACAACACCACCTTTAAGATGAAAATAATATATCTTATCGGCACCATTGGAAAGTAATTCCTACTAGTATTCCGATTCGCACTGGCGTACTTCTGGTGCTTGCCTGATTCTTAACCCTGGAAAGAAAGCTGGGGGTCGAAGACTCTTTACCGGGGGGGGAGTTCTGTGGACAGGATCCCTCGAATGAGAAAGGAGCAGGGGGGGGTCGGATGACCGGAAACCTTTTCTACTGGTGTCCCAAAAGTGGGGAAAAAGGGAATCCTGGGGGGGAGGGAGAGTAAAGAAGAAGGCTTCGGATTTCGGAAGCCTCTGACGATTTGTTAGCCCGGAACCTTGCAACTAGAAATAGTTGGACAGAAATGGGGTACCTTCCTTTATTACAGTCGCGGACACGGATCACGGTCAAGGGCTCCCCCGTCCTCTGGACGGAAGCTCCCCCGTATAGTGTTTGGCCGCCCTTTAATCCCTTTTCGTGGAACTCCCTCAAGACGTCCCTGGACCGCAACCTATAACTAGGCACTTTTCTCCTTTTTCTTTACTAGGATGGCTACTAGAAAAAAACAACCAGCAGGGACCACAAGGTAGGAGCGCGCTAGGTGTCTCTTCGAGTTACTAGCGGGCCGCCCGTTCTCCGGTCATCACCTTGAAAAGAGAAGACCTAAGAGAACGAAGAAAACCAGGCCATGTGGGACAAGCAGGACCTCCATCGACAACTTTATCAAAGTGACCTTAGAGAACGGCGGGGACATGGATCCAGCAGGGTATCAGGCTCAGGATTTACTGATGAAAAAGGGGAGGGGGTCAGGCCGGCCCGTAAAAAGGACTTCTTTCGAGGGCCGCGGTTAGCTCCGCGGTCGCACCGATTCCTCAAAAATGCAGCACAGGACTTGATCCAACTTCCCTGGGGGGTTCCCAAGACCGCTTTCAAGGAAAGCGCGGCCCCGGCCATAACCGCGAAAATTCTGCAGTGCGGGACCTGAGTGAAGGAAAAGCTTCAAAAAGAGCGTTTGCTCGGGCAGGCCCTGTATCTCGAATGACAACCACATCGCGGGAGGGGGTTACTGATAAATAAGGGGAGGCATCGCCGAAAGAAACGTGGGAAAGGGTAGAAAAATCGTGCACCACGAAGACTGGCTTGCTTAGACGTCCTGTTGGAAGGCCCCGAGGCCTAAAAAAAAAGCGGATCCACCGGCCACGCGTAAAGGTCATCTTCCCGAAGAAGGGGGGGAGAAAAGAAGGGGTAAGGCTGAAAGATTACATACACGAGAAGGAGAGGGAGGTTGAAAAAAGAGAGGCGGCATCGACCAACCCTTAGCGTATGGAAGATGCGGAAGCCGGTGCAAGCCAGCCCATGCCTTGGTAGAAAGCCGAGCGGGTCAACCCCTGCTAGGGGGAGGGACGAGTGAGAGCTTTTCTCGGGAGAAATTCCCACCCGGGTGGTCGAAAGGCTGCGGGCCGGCAATTGTAGGGAGGATAAAAAGCATCAAGTGAAAAGGGCTGGAAGAAGAGTCTTTTGGATCAACGTATAAAGGAGGCCGGCAAGGTAGTCACGATCGAGAGATTCTCACCGCTAACGAAGGTCATCTGCTGGAGGGGCGCCGAGAGAGGATATGGCCGCAACTTATTGCTCAGACGAAAAACAACAAGGCGTCGGAAGAGCGGGGAGCCGAAAACACTTCGAAGAAGCCCTATCGTCGCGACGTGGACTTACGAAAGCGAAATAAGCTGCGAAAGGAGGGGAGGAGAGGGACGAAACCGGACTATCATCGTCCAGAAAGAAGAGAAATTCAGGGGGATTCGAAAAAAGATCCGTTAACCCAGACTTAGACCCGCAGCTTTGATCAGGGAGCGGATGCCGAACTGCTCGAAAAGAATAAGGCGGGATCAAAGGAGCGAACTGCATTTAGATAGGAGGGAAAAAAGAAACCCTAGTGCACCCGCTCAGGATAGATGCCCGGTCCAGGAAGAGGAGGAGGTGGATATGGTACCGCGAACGGCGAGTGTCCTGCCATGTCAAAAAGGAGACTTTTCATAGTGAAGCGCCCGAGTAAAAAGAAAAAAAGAGTCTCGCACAGGAAGAGAAGCAAACGAGGACTAAACAGATTTAACCTAAGGGGGCCGTCAGCGAGGAAAGGGTCAGGGTAAAGGAGGAAGAAGCGTGAGCGTTCGGGACATCTTTTTTTTTTTTTTTGAGACGAGACCGGGGAAGGTGGGACAGGGACTTTCTGGGGGGAAAGAGGAAAATTTGGTGATTTACGAGGTGAGGGAGAAACGAGGAGGGGGGAGACTTGTCTCTTTCATCAAGAGAAGAGCACCTGTCATTCTGACACGCCTCCTAGACGACCTGTCCGCGTTAACGTACTGGACATAGAAGGGCCCGCAAGCGCTGGACGAACCGCGTGCGGCAGCTAAAAAGACGCCGGTTCAGGAAACCTGGCTGGACGAGGGGAGGGAGTGATTAAGGCGGAGAAGGGGGACCTGAGGTGAGGCGGGGGGGGGGGGGGGGGGGGGGGGGTGGGGTTGTGGGCCGGGTGGGAACGGGTTGTAACAGAGAGAAAGGGATGTCCGAAGGCCTGGAAGCCTCCGCACACCCTTCCGAAAAGCGCTTCCTGGCCGACCTCACCTACGGGAGAGAGAAAAGAAAAAAAGGGGAGAGAGAGAGCTCCCCGCATGTGGGGAGGAAAAGCTTGGGAAAAAAGATAACTGCAAAACCGGTCGAAGAGCAGAACCATAAAAATTAATCGCCATCCTAAATAACCTAAAGTTCGCGCGGCGCGCCGTTTCGGGAGAAAGGAGTTTGTACAGGCCTACCAGCATTTTTTATTTCGGGAGAGCCAAAGAGTGAAATTAACATGAAGCGAAAGTAAAGTCTAGCGGCCGGGGTCCCTCATTGAATTCTCGGCGGGTTGATGACAAGACCACCAAAGAGAGAAAAAAAGAAAAAGAGAGGGCGCTCCATACATCAGGGGAGAGTTGGACGCAAAAAAGGCCCTTCCAACACTGAGGTCCTCGTAGAAAGGCGCCAGTCTAACGCTCAAAATCGTACGACAGAAAGGAAAAGTTCTGAGACCACTTCTCAGGCAAACCTGAAAAGGGGGAAAAACACCCCCAGCGGGCACTGCCGCGTGCGAGACGGTCTGCTTGTGCTAGAACTGGGGCCCGCGGGAAGGGAACTCGTGAAAGTCTACGTTGGGGGGGGCCGGAAAAATATCTCGGCCACAAGTCTCGAGACCGCAAAGAACCTCCTGATCAAGAAGACCCGGCCGACCACAAAGGCAGAAACAGGGGTGGCATCTCTCCGAAACCGCGGGTGCAGGGGAAGGATATCATAAAAGGGGTGAGGAGGAGAGGCGCCGTGAAAGGTCATCATCGAGCGAAGCTTCCGCAGGGTCGAAGTCCCTCCTGGGGGAACCGAATCTGTCGGAGAAGAAGACCTGAAAAAGAACTATAAGGAAAGTCTGCAGTGCCTGGACTATATGGGCCGGTGCGCGGTGATCGAGCCGAAACCTCCAGGGACGAAGAAGGATGGCCTCGTGAATGGGGGAAAATTCGAGTGGGTACTCAGTTGTGTCGGAGAACATCGCGGGAAGCTGAAGAAGAGGGGGGAAAGGTTCGGGGACGAGCGTCCGAAAATCACTGTCTATCCTCAGCCATACCCCTCAATGACGACTTTATGGGGAGAAATCTCAGACCGCTGCAATGCATCAAGAGAAAACTGGCGTGATACGGCGGAAAGACCTCGAAGGGCAGCACGGTGAGAAAAACAGGCCTGCGGAGAGCGATCAACGCAGAAAGAGGCCGCAGAGAGTCGAACGACGTTGGGGGGGGGAGCTCCTCCAAGTATTACCGGTCCAGGTACGGAACGAAGGGGTTCAAAAAAAACGGGGGTACGTCGGGATACCCCAAGTAAAAAAGCCTGCACGGGAAGGAGAGTCACTGCATCTCGAAGAGCTCCTGTTTGGGGGCCACCTCACGATGCCGTCCGAGAGGGCGTTGAAAAAAACCAGCGACCTTATTTGACGAGGAAGAGGAGGTCGAAACAAAACGCAGCCTCGATACTCGATCGGGAAGATGAAGTCGCGTGGCAAGCCGGGGGTTTACAGGGAAAGGGGAAGAGACTGGAATTTGCGAGGGGAACGCCAGCGGAGACATTTGGACGATGCTTTGGAAGGTGCGGAAAAAAATGCCGTACTCTGGGGAACGCGCCGAAGGACTCAGTCATAAGGGGAAGCTTTGTGGAGGGATGCGAACAAAAAAAAAAGGAGCCACTTCTCGGAGTACTGTATCTGGGGAAGTTTAACCAGTGCAAAAGGTCCGACTCGCCGTGGAGGGGGGAGGGGGGCCAGCTGTCGAATAGGAGTGTACGCCTCATTTCCCAAGACGCAGGATCAAGCCGGGGTGCCAGTGGTGAGGGGGAGCGGGCAAGAGAAAAAAAGAGCAGGACAAAAAGGTCTTCCAGTCAGAGGGGAAGAGAGGGTCCGAGGGGAAACCCCAAAAAGGCACGGAATAGTTCACCGCGCGCTGAGCCGCTTGGGGGAAGCGCCCATCCCGCGGGGGTCGAAGTCAGTTTGGAAGATTTATCTTGGAGTACCTGCTAGGCCCAACACTTTATTTTTTAGGGAAGTGGGTCACGGGTACCTGTTATTCGACGAACGGGAGGAAAAGCTCAGGAACCGCTCGACGCAGCGAGCGCCTCGAAACGAAAGTCCGGGTGTCGCGAGCTTGACGAACAATAGAAAGATCGAGCGGTCAGATCAGTTCCATGGGAATGGTCTGGCTACCTGAACTGGCTTCCAGTTGCGGCACACCCGGGAGAACAAGGGAGGAAGCCGAAAAGCTCACGTTAGAAAAGAAGAGGTGGAAGGGTCATCCCGGGGGACCATCGCCAAATCTGGGGGATCTTGTAAGGGCTGGAGAAAAACACTCGTACGAGCGGATACATCAGCGAGCGCCATTCTTTCATGAGGCACCTCCTCCCCAAGGAGGCAAAGCAAGCTCCGCCGACTGGAGACCGCGGTGGCAAAAATGCAAAAGGACGCAAGAAGGAGCCCCGCTGATGCTATTGCGCCTTCGCAGCCAGACAAGCCGATAGTGCAAGAAGTACGTGAAGACAAAAGGGAGGCCAGCTCGGGCCAAACCGGACCGGTCGAGAGAAGCAGGAATTCGGTAGAGGCACGGGCGAGGCGTCGAACATGCCGCGATCCTAGATAAACTCTACAAAGGGGGAGAGAGGCAAAATCATAAGTTCTCCGCGCACCTTCACACGTGCTCAACCGACTTAAATTCTGCGCATTTCGACTCGGAATTGCTGGGAAGGCTCGGCCCTACCGAACCGAGCGTTGGGGAGGGTCGGGAAATACCCTCGGGGGCTGGACATGCACGCCCTACCTGCCCTTGAATCCAAGCGGACCGGAAGAAAGGGTTAGGGCATGCCGATGAAGAGAAAAGGGAAAGAACGTTTAAAGAATGGGAGCGGACTTGGTGGAGGAGGAGAAATCTTCTCGAGGAGGTAAAGAAAAACGAGACGCTGGGGAGGTTATCCCTTCCCGCAACCGATCAGGCGGTGGCCAGAGGGGGTACCTCGTGATTGAGTCGCGGGAAAAGGAGGTCTGGGTACAAGGAGGGGGGAGAACCTTAAGAAAAAAGCTGGGGCCGCCCCTGAAAAGTGGAAGTATCCACCCGGACGAGAGACGCCGGCTGACCGCGGCAAAAGGGGTTGACTACGTTTCGGCCAGGCGGGGAAGAAGGAGCCCCACCTTCATTTCCTTTACTACGGAGAGAAGAAAGGGAATCGTTCAGGAGGGCCGGGAGGTAAAGGACCGGGGAGTAGGAAGGGTAACCGTATATCCCCCAAAGATCCCCGACGACATCACCGCCAGGCTGTGGTGACAAGAAGGTACGCATCTAAAGGAAAAGGACACTTACCGGCTGAACTCCTTTCGGGGTGAAAAAGGGAGACGTTAAATACGCTGCCAAAGGGGGCTTTCCTTTCCTTCCAGAACCGCCTCTTCACGATGGCCGCGGGGCGGGCGCCGCTTAGTCCCCCTCATCAAAGGGAAAACGTGGAGCGGACTCTTCTTTGGAAAAAAGGAGAGGAATATTCTCGACCGAGCGGGAACGAAATCACACCTCGCCCGGCGCGGGGGAAACCTGTCTTCACCTGGAGAAGAAACGAGCCATGCACGAAAGTCAGACGGCCTGGAAATAATAGAACAACCAGACTCGCGGGATGAGTGGACGGAGACTCCGGGCGGGGGTACCATCGCAAGTCATCATCGGGGCCTGAAGAGGTGCAGAACAAAAGGGGAAAAATGGAAAAAGGAAGGCTTTCGACTCGTGCCTTGGGACAAAAGGGCACAGGAAAACCCTGCGGGAGAAAAAAGGGAAAGATTGGCGAGCCCGCTCATACTCTCTGGGGGGTCGATCTGAACCTGACGCACCGCGAAAATATAAGGATCATAGGGAGGGGGGGTCAAGGGAGCGGAGGCGAGTGGAAAGAAC
>Ga0179591_1227593_pt1 | contig 14374 bp, 14 predicted proteins | sample CZOMad2_1_08_16f_FD_182891 | JGI IMG/M metagenome (GOLD analysis project Ga0179591, IMG submission 182891) | Vadose zone soil fungal communities from Angelo Coast Range Reserve, California, USA - CZOMad2_1_08_16fungal (PacBio error correction) | ecosystem: Environmental > Terrestrial > Soil >...
TACTTGAGATCTCGTCCGACGAGGCTACGCAAAGCGGTAATTTGCCGTACAAAAGAAAGTACTTTCAGGGTTAGATCTGGTAGGCAGTTGACTGTAAAAAATGTACAAGAATCTCGAAAACTGTCAGGAAAAAGAGAGTGGGATAGGAAGGGAGCGCTGGCGGCCATCAAAAGAGAGATTGAAACTGTAATTTGAAACAGTCGATGGACTCTCTGAAGGGGAGGAGGGGGAAACGACTGAGGGGGATGAAGAGTCTCCTAATCTCCCGGGCTGATTCTCGGTGGAATGGCAGCAACGACCGTGGACGGGGGTTCCGAAAGGGTCTAGAGAGCGATGACTTACAGGGGACAGTCGCTATCATATGGAGGAAGAGGGAACATCGATGTGTGGTCAAGTAGGAAAAAAACTTCAAAGCAGCAAGAGGGAGAGAGGACGGGTCCTCGCATTGTCTGGACTTATGGCGAACTTGCAGAGTAACATCGGCATGATTGTAAGACGCATAGAAAAAAAGGTTACTCTGAGAAAAACGGGGAAAAGGAGGTCGGTTCCAAGAATAATCTGCAATCGCGGGGGGGGGGGGAGTACTTGATTGGGAGCTTCCGAACTGCTGGATGGCGCGCCGGACTCTAAACGGGTCCTTACGGTGGGCTGGTGCAGTGAATTACTTAAAAGGGTAATAAAAAATGGAGATAAAAACTGAAATTTCTCCAGCAGCCTGTAAAAAAAAGTACATGGGGAAAACCACCGCAATGTTTGTAACACAGTCTTAAGCCTCTGAAAAAAGGGACGGGGGGTCAACGGGAGAAGTAAACCTCTCGGCGGCTAGGTCAATCTACCCGTAAGACTTAAAAAGAACAAAATTGTTTGACAGGCGTCCTATAGTCAACCATGCGACCAAGGCAAGGATCGCCGAATCCTGACGCCTCAAAAATGCGAAGCCGATGAAGGGGAGAGTTTCGGAAAAACCAAAGATGGGCGCGATACAAAAAAAAAAAGGAAAGGCGCTGGGGTTGGAAAGAGGATGGCGGTGGAGGCGCGGAACCTCTCGAAAAAGCGCGTTCACAAAAAGGGAAGGAAAAGAGACCTCTGCAAAATCGAAGGTGGAGAGCAAAGCAGCTGCCTGCAGCCTTAGTTGGCGGTCAAGTTTTTACATGGAAAGGAAAAAGGAGGAAAGGGGGGGAAAGAGGTCCAGAGGATCTGTGAAAACCTAGGAATAGAGGAGAGAATATAGAAAAAGCGGAGAGTGCTCCCACGCCAAAGAAGGAACAAAACCCAGCTCCGGGCGTTCAGCAAGGTGGGCCAAAGAGGACTGCGAGTAAAAAGAGGGAAGGTAAAGCGGTCTTCATGGCGATGAAGCGGGGGAGAGTGACCGAGGGGTAACGGCATCGCATTGCGAGCTCGGAAGGCGCGGCGAGAGCGCATTGACTCCAATTCGGCTAAACGAAGGCTAAAATCACGTCCGCTGGGAAACCCGGACAAACCCGATGGGCGCGTCGTTAAGAAGGGAAAGGGGGGGTCTACCTCTTCTCTGTTAAATGGCGGTGACGCGGGGAGTGAGTCGGGGGGAAATTTTGACGTGGTCATCGGGTGAGGATCGAGTTCGCGGAAAATCCGCAGCAAAGCAAGGAGATGGGCAGTGCAAGCTTAAATAAACAGGAGGGAGGTAGCAAACTACTTAAAAAACTCTGTCTCGGAGATTGGGTGGAAAGCCGTGACTAGGGTTGACCGTAATACCTATCCTACTCAAAGTCATGGTTGTGACGGGAAAAGGAGATCTGAGGAAGAGGGGCCTCACTCGGGCATGTTAAATCTGAGGAAAAAAAAGAAGGAGGGAAGAAGGTATCTCAAAAATCTCTGCAAGTGCAAGAAGTGACCGTTCTGAAAAAAATAGGAGAATCAAAAAAATACGCTATCGCGAACTGCAGCAATGGAGGCTCCGATGACCCATAACTGAGAAAGGAGGAGGAGAGTAACTAAAGGTTGGTCACCGAACTCTGAGATTCAGGCCGCGAAAACATCGACTGAAGAGCGGAAAAAAGTCATCAGGGGGGAGAGTCCTCGCCGAGAGACTCTGAAGAGGGGAAAAGAACTAGGTAGTTCGGTGGGGGGACCCGTGGCTCTCTCTCCAACAAAAAAGGGATATTGAAAAGTATATCACACGGAAGTCAAAGAAATCAGAGGGGGGAATCCCTCGATCAGAAGAGGGGTCAGCTTAAGAAGGGAGTGAGATCGAGCGAGACGAACGGGTCTAGTCTCTCATAGGCGCTAACAGGTAAAACCTCCGTCCAGCCATCGATAAAGAGCAGTCCGGAACATGCATCTATCATAAGGGAGGAGGTTGCAAAAAATATGGGGATTCGTTTTGAAAGAGAAGGAACATCGACGGCTTCTTTGGTATACAGCCTGAGTAAAAAGAAGAGAGGGGGAAGGAGTGTAAGAGGTGACTCCCCTGACGCGAGTTCGAACATCACTCAACACAGAAGGGGGAAAAGGAAAAACACTCCTCTGAAAGGGTCGTACGGGGAAGTCTACTGTCGAAACACAAATCGAAGAGAAAGATCAAAAGTCGAGCGGAAGAACTAATGATTGATTTTTGAAAATATGACGCGGCAAAGAAGTCTGCTTTTCTGAACATCCGGAAATCTATCGAGGGAACAGTCAAAGGGAGACTCAAAAAACCAGCAAAGGGGGACCAAAATTAATCAGAGGGGGACTAAAAAGTTGAAAAAATCTGCGAACGAAAAGCCCATCGCGTTGAACCAGCTGACGGCCTTGGTTTGTCTAAGGAAGGGAGTAACTTTGGGAAAGTCATGAGAGAGCGAAGACGAATCTGACTAGCCTCCGCATGCATCAGAAAGGGCACGAAACCAATCGGAATCGCATATCAGAAAAGGAGGACGGAGATTTCGATAGAAAAAACGTGACAAAGAGGGTGGAAAGAGGAATAAAGGGGAGGAAAAAATCTACTCATAGCTCTCGACTATGACTGGACATAGGGGCACAAGAGAGGAAGAGTGCACCAGGAAACGTTTCCAGGGGAGGCTACAGTGGAATCCCTCCTGGGGCTTGACAGGCAGGCTCTTGACGGGTGCAAATAGATACGCGAATGCGATGTCGTGCAGTTTTGGGGTCTCTCTAGGAGGGATGCGGGAATGGACGGATCACACCGGCATTTCAACACTCTACGGAAATTTACAAAAAGTATCGCGCAATCCAGAGGGAGGGTAAAAGAAAAAAAGGAGCATAACTCGAAGAGGGGGGGGGGATATTGGGGGGATTAAGGAATGAGTCTAATTCCTTTGGCATCGTTAAGATAGAAAAGAAAACGAACACTGTTAGTTGGGGGAACATATCACGGGGAGAAAGAAAATCAAAATCCTGATATTCGACGGCGGAAAAAGGGGCGGGATGAGGGAAGAAGTCAGATGGTTTGGAAGGGGCGGGGAGGACAATTTTGACCAAAGTGTCGCTGGCAGGGAGGTCGGACTAAATGGACATTGACGGAGGGCACGGGACAAAAAAGGAGGCCATATACCCGCTAGCGACGCGCGCCATCCACCGGGGAGTCAACGCCTTAATCTGCAACCACGGCCGATTAGCACAGTGAATGAAAAGTCACAATAGACGAGAGAAGGTTACTCGAAATGAAGGTAGATAGGGGGGAAGGAAGTCAACGATGGGGAAAAGAAGATGCCTTTTCGCATAACAGGGGAAAAGGCGCGCATCTATCAGTCAAACTTGAGAGTTTTACAAGTGGAGGAGAAATTGCGAATCACCAAGAAAGGGGCCTCGAGGCAAAATCTGAGAGAGATGGCAAATCGATCGGCGAGAACCTTGGAAGCAGTCCGGTCGGGGTTTGACAGACGGCCCCAGACAGAACAACGGGGCATATGAAATATGGGAAAAAAAAGCTTATCACCTGAGAAGGGTACAAGTCAAGCACCGGAGGGATAGAAAATCGGAAATGTGCCAGTAGGTCACTAGACTACGACGGGACGCCAGCCGTCACATACCGAGCCGGGTACAAAAAAAAAGGAGGATCGGGAAAACTTGTCCATGGTCACCTGAGAAACCCTAGAGAGGGGGGAGGGGGGGGAAGGAAAAGTGGAAGGAGCAAAAGGTAGCGCCGCGATCGGAAAAGGCGCGAAGAGAATATAGAGCAAACCAACAAGGGAGGAAAAGAGAGAGGATCAGGAGGGGGGGAGAGAGGGGGGGGGACGTATCAATGCTAAAAAGCCGCTGCGGAAAATTGTAAGTTAAAACGACAAGTAGATCAGTGAGGAAGCACTTAGACAAGTGACTTACCATTGACAACTCATCAGAAGGTTCTGAAAAGCTCGAGGGCAAGAGCGAGGGACGTCAAGAGGAAGAAGAGGGGTTGTAAAGATGGGTCACAGTCGATGGAAATTCAAGGGAAGTGAGGAGTTGGTGGAAAAAAAGGAAGACTTGGTGATTACAATCTCCGAATCGCACCGTGCAGGGCCTGCGGCGTGCGATGAATCCAAAAAAAACGTCTATTTTGTCGGGGGAAAAAGGGCTCTAGGGGTAAGAGGGAGGGTTCGCTGCAAGAAGAAAGTGATCTGAGGAAAAGGGGGAGGGGAGGGGGGGGGGGGAGTCAACTAATCTAATAAAAAAAACTTCCCTCTCAGCGATTGTCACGATCAGGAGTTGTCGGTGAGGGAACACGCAAGGTTAACAGAGGAGAATGGATAAAATTCTAAAAGAAAGAAGGATCCGAGGTAAAAAGGGGGGGGGCAGGGTAGTATGTAAACAAACTGTTCATAAGATAATAGGACTCGTCTATGGTTCGATTACGGAGTTTAGGATATCCGTAGGGGTCTACGGAAGGGAGCGATGTTAAGGAACGGGGTCCGCGTTGTGGGGTCGGGGTCCTGACGTGCAAGGTCCTAGGGTTACTGGGGAAAGAAAGAAAAAGGCGCCCATCGAACGGGAAAAAAAACAGGGGACTCCCAGAAATGTGTAAATCTTAAAACGCTTAACGCCGCAGGACTGGAGCGTCTCAATCCGTCGGAACTGATTAAAAGAAAACTTATACGGGGGAAAAAACAAGAAAGGGGCCGTTTCAGGTCCTGAAAGAGGAACATAACTCAGGCAGCATCCGCACTAGAATGACAAACCATCAACAAATTCTCAGAGAGGGCTCTTGAGAGGGGATTATCCAAATATGTTCAGGCTAGACGAAAAGGCCACGGCGAGTTGGGAAAAGAAAAGTGTAAAAAAACGAGTCTACCCCGCGCATCTAGGATGCACACATGTTACTAAAATAGGGCCCGCTCAGAAGGGGGGTGAGACAGGAAAAGAAGAGGCCTGAGAACAATGAGGATTTTCTTGCACAAGTTTCGTCCTGCATTGAAAAGGGCCTACGTGTTGGGGAAATAGTCAATCGAAGATGTTCATTCCTGCGCGGTACGAGACATCGATGCGGAGCTTAGCAGGTGGAGCCGCTTTCAAAAGGTGGATACGCGAGATCGTCAGTAAAAGCAGATGAAGGCAAGAGTGTAGAGGGAAAGGTAGTTATTCATCGCGGGGGGGGTACGATAGGCAGTACGGCTAGATGCGCAGGAAAAAAATTCGGAAACTCAACTGGGAAAAAAGCAAGGCACGTCTTTTTCACAAAACCGAGGAGGGAGGTCGTTGGATCAAGGAACGTTATAAAATAGCTGTTCGGCGGTGAGAAGGACTGGGGGAAATGGTTGCGTGGTCACCGGAGAAGAGTGGTCGATTTAGAAAAAAAGCATCAAGATCGGGGAAGGGGGGGTATAGTGAAATAAAAATTCTAGAGGGAGCTGACGAATTTCTTGCTCATGGGATCGAGATGTGGGAACGGAAAAAAGAAGGGGGAGGGGAAACCTGAAAGAACAATCATTTAGAATCTCGGGGGCTTTTTTTGAAACTTTCCAATTCTAGAGGAAAGGGAGTCTGGAACGCTCGGTAAATGTGACGGGAAAAGAAAAAATAGATATTATTCTCCGGAAGCTTGCCGCAAGGGAAAAGTAAGGAAGGGTCGAGGATTAAGAGCAAAAAGAGACTGCAGCAGGGTGAAGAAAGGGTGAATAAAGAGGGGTACGGAGAGGAAATCCTCCTAATGTGTTCAACAACTGGAGAAACCATCGTCTACTACTCTAACAAGAGGGGGGGCCTTAGAGTCGGGGCAAGAATAGAACGGGACTATCTGAAAAGACAATCAACTATATGGAGGGGGACCTGGCAAAGGGAGCCAAATCAACAAACAAAATTATTTGGGGGAAAGAGAGACATCCACTTGCCGTGCAATACCGAGAGGGTAATGTCAAAGAGTAGATAAACGCTGAAAGGATTCTCCTACGAGGGAGGGAGGTCTTCGGAAGGGAGGGCAGCTCCCATTTTGGGAATCTTATGAAGATAGGAGGGAGTCGAACTTAAAAAATTTCGATAGGGGAGCAAGATTGCTGGAATTAGTAAGAAGAAGGGGAGGAGTTTTGAATCTAAGAAAAACAACTAGCTTGAACTCAAGGAGGGTATAAGAAGCGAGTCCTTAGGGGGGGAATGAGACCCGTCCAGGTAACTCTATTTGGGTATCATCCTCTCATCCGGGGAAAGGTAACAACAAAGTCGATTATAAATATGGTCTGTCTGAATAGACTGGGATAAAGAACGAGAAGCAATAAACGCATACTCGCGAATAACGGGTATTTCAAAGAGCCGGGGGCAAGATCTTGCTGGGGAGGATCCAGCCTAAAAAGATATAACGGAAAAAAAAAAAAGTGAAGCAAGAACGCCGCAGCAAAACCATACGATACATAGGGGGTCATCAGGTTGAGCGCGAAGACCTCAAGACTGCGGCCACTAGAAGGAAGGTAGGGTGGTCAGAGGGAGTAGAAGACTGGGGGGAAGAAAGGATCGCATCGACTCCGCTAAAGAGGGCTTACCCCGCGGCAAACTGAAGGGACTTAAAGGGCGGAAAGAGAAAATCTCTAAATTCTGAAAACGTATCGATCGAAGGAAAGGTTACCACAAGCTTGGAAAAAAGAAGGAAAAAAGCCGAAAAAAAAAGTCTCAGAAGCGACTCAGATTGGAAAATCGAAGGGGTAAGTGCCACCGAACTTCAGTAAGATCTAAACTTGTTGACCGAAAGAAACGAAAGGGGGGGCGACGGAGGAGAGGTGCAAACATTCTGTCTCGAGGGAGTTCGTCAAGTTGGGGGGCTGACGCGAGGGAGAGTTGACGAGAAACAGCGTCTTGAAAAAAAAAAAACTTGAGTAGCGCGCGCCTCTGCGTGAAGCACCTCTATTGAGAAGAGGGGATGACGACTTTGGCTTATGGAGGAAGAATTAAGAGGCAATTGGCCAGTTTCTCATCTGTACTAACTACAGGGTTCGGGGGGACGATTCCGGGGGAGCCTAAGGGTCAAAAACTATTGGAGAAGGCAACTTGGACTTCTTAACTTCAGGTCTTCATATTGTAAAAGGGGCAGGGGGGGCGTCCTTTTTGGTACACTTTGTTCGGGGAAAGGGCCATTTCTGTAACGGGACAGTTGCAGGAATGCACACATGGGGCAAAAAAGCAGCACAAAGTAAAGCCGCGTAAGGACGGGGAGAGCAGACCAGAACAAAAATCCCGCCGTAAGAGAAAAAATCGGTTCAAAAGGGTATCGGTTCGTATCCCTTGGCCCGAAGAGAGGGTTGAGGTGTGCAAGAGAAATGAAGGGAAAGCGCCTTCATGGCGCCGAGGGAAAGGGGACCTGAGAATCCAAAGGGAGTATAAAACAATCTTCATTGAAGGGGGGGGGAAATGTGGGTCGTCGAGTCGGGGAACTAACCCATCGCTTGTAAGTATTCAATAGCGCGAGCAGTGCAGGGGGGGAGATCATCTGATCGAGAAAATGTTAGGGAAAAACCGAAAGGGGGGGAAGGGGTTTGTATCGCCACTACTCCGCCTGGGATGAGAGTCGCCCTCAACTTAATAACCTTCGCAAGTGGATGAAACTGAATAGACATGCGAGAAGTTACAAGAGGGGAATTCTTTGAAAATCGCAACTGAAGGAAGGGAAGAAACTCTAACATCTCCTATCTGTGTCATAAAAGTTAGCAGGCTGGACCATGTAATTCACCTTCCTGAAGATGAAAAGACTATCGTGTCGGGGAACTTCAAAGGTTAGCAGCGGCGCGCTTGGAGCGAACGGTCACGGAACGGCGGAGGAAGCGACTAGACTCTAACCAACAGGGAAAGGGAGAGGAAATAAGATTATCTTCGAAGGAATCGTTGAAATAGCGGCTCTAAAGCGCGAAACGTCTGCGGGGAAAAGTTTTGGGGAAGGGAAAAGGACCGATTTCAAGCAAAGGTAGAGGGAGAAAATTTTCCTTACTCATGGAAAAGACACGAGAAGGTTCCCCAAAAGAGACGATTCTTATAAAACAGGTCGGGGGCCCGCGTACATGAAAAGGTCGAGGTGGGACCGAAGTGTCACGAGTGAACTGGAGCGGAAATGGTTCATGGAGGAGGGAACCACGAAAAATTTCTTACTCCTCTGCAACGCGCATGGAAGGGGGGGGGTGGGCCCAATGGGGATATTCGGTGCGCTTCCCAAGACCGGCTCGGTTTGGACCGAAAAGGGTGATGCGAGAAGTGACTTGTCGCGCAAAAGAGAAAACTTAGGGTCTACTACCTTACAGAGAAAGGGGGGGGGGGATGAGAAGAAGGAGGAGAAAAAAGGCCACTCAAACTGCGTTTCTCTCAGTTATTTCGGTGATGCTCAGGGGGGAAAAACGGACATAGGCGCAGACGATCCTAATTAATTGAGCGAAACGGAAAAGACCAGGGATGCGGTTCACCCAGGTGAATACATATCGGTCAAAGGGACTATTTTTGATTACTGCAATTTAGTATCTAGTCATGGATGGCTACCGGTCAATCGTGTCCGAAGTGGCAATCTTGAAAGAATGAAGTCAAACTGGAAAAAAAACAGGCGGCTACTACAGAATTTCAGACTCAGTCTCACGGCACAACGGCCGCAAACCGGGAAATCATCTGAAGACCGAGGAGAGAAGAAAAGGGCGCTTAACCGCAGGGCTTTGTTTTCGTCTCAATGAAAGAGGAACATACAACACAGGGGGAGTTCCGTCCGAAGTCGGCAAGAGAAAACCAGTTCCAAGTCAAGGACGAAAGTCCATCAAGAAACAATTGAGGACTCGGGGGGGAGTATGGGAGGTGAACCGCTCGGAGTAGGACAAGAGAAAAAAAAAGGGCCATTCCGAAGGGGTGGATCGAGATTTTTGCGAGGGGGCGTCCCTAAAGCGAGCGTGAACAAAGGGACAGGCCGAAGAACGGCGAGGGGGCTAATGTGCGGAGGAAAAGGAAGAAGCAAGGCATCCAGTGAAAGGGGTACTTTAAACGTGTAGAACGTACGGGGCCGGAAAAGAGAACTGGGGGGGGGGAGGAGAGAAAAAAGATCTTTGGGACCCTATGAGCGCGTGGCATAGAACTGGTCGAGAGAGGCAGGAAGCGTGAATTTCTCAACGTTCAAAAAGTTTCCTCGCAGCGAATGAGAGGGTAAGATACTCCATGCGGGAGGAGAAAGGTATCTGAACGCGCTGGGCTCGTGCAAAGGGAGGGGTTCATTAAGGAGGGGCGTTTTAATCTCTCGGCAAAATGAGGAGGAAAGGCATTGAAAAAGTCTGGAGCTCAAGGCGACAAATCAGTCCTTCGAGAGGGGGTAAAAACAACCGCCGATGGGAGAGGCTGTTCAGTCAGACTGCAACTGAAAACGATGAGATGTTCTGGGGGGATGGGGGGGGAGGAAGGGCGGGCTTATGTGGTTCGTGTCACAAGGATATCTTGTTGACCAGGCTTATCCTCATCAAAAATCTGGGGTGTCCGTCAGGAGGACATGAAAGTCTTAATAGGGGCTGCATCTAAGGCTCTCGTTCATATGGCGATTTTTGAGCAGTCGTAGGTGAACAGACGACCGAAGTGGGAAAAAAAAAAAGATCTGAGGGGGTGGGAAAGTGAAAAGAAAAGGGGGGGGGGCTCGAACCGATTCCAGGGTGTGTGAAGGGTCGAAGAAAAAAGCTATATGGATAAATCCAAGGAAGGAGTGTCGCAGGAAACCGGGAGGTAAAAGGCTAAAATGCAAAAACTCATGACCGGAGAAGAGGCACAGACCAGGAGGGAGAAAGATTCGGGACATAAGTAACGTCTGTATTAGTCTATCTGAGAAGGGAGGTGGTAACAGTTAGCAGAAATGACTACGACGCGATCGTACGAAGTCTTGATCACAATCGAAGATGCCGAAATCTGTCAGAACAGCACGTCATGTGGCACGTCCCAGGGAGAGTACGAAAACAAAAAGGATTCTGAGGAAGAGATCCACTTCCGGAAACCAATACTCATCCTGATGCCGCACAAGGGATCTCTTAGAGGGACGATCGTGCTCCACTGACATCTTAGCGTCGTAATAGAAAGGAGACATTTTACCAAAGCTAGGACAGGACGAGAATAAGAGGAAAAGTCCGATGGCTAATCTAACGGGAAGGGGGAAAGCATTTCTGAAAGGGAGCAGTGGTTTATAGAGAACAAAAAATTCTTGAATTAGCAAAGGATCCTCTCTGCAGGGAGTGGGAGTAAACGCAAACAGGGGCACAAAGGACCCTCAGGTCGAATAAACCAGCCAAGCGCCGGGGTCCAGGTAACACCAAAGATGGAAGAAAATTCGACGGGAATAAACTTCTCAAATCGAAGAAACGCACCGTAGAAGCTACTAGAAGAGGGGGATTTGCAGATGCCAATTAAAAGAGAGGGGTCGTGAAAAAAAGAAAGAAGGAACGTGGGTTACCAAGAAAAAAATGTAAGATACTAAGGCACCGCCCATAAATCATAGGGGTTCAGAAGGGCAGCTCGAAGCGCCCCTATGCGGGGGACCAAGACTACTGCCCTTGATGTGGGGGGGTCTCCTGAGACCGACTTGAAAAATGAATCTTCAGACGACGGAGGGGGGACGCTGGTCCCCAGATGCCGCAGTTCACGATAAAAAATCTTCAGCGAAATATCGAAGCCTTCTTTGAGGAAGGGCGTCATCGAACCTGAGGGGGGGGCCCCTCTTTGAAAAGTGAGAAGACCTCTACAGAGAAGCTCCAAACAAAAAAGGAAATATGTTAATCATATCGATTACTATGGAAAAAGGAGACAGGTTTCACAGGAAGGAGAAAATGTGACAGGGGACAAGAGATGCAGGACATTCTAGGGGAAAATCTCAAAAATAGAGAGTCTCAGGATGGGGAATTGTGGGGGGAAGAGAACGATGAGCGCTTCCTCAGAGAACACAGCGATTCCCACAAAATGCCGGTAGGTTCTGTATCGGGAGAAGCATAGGGGTAAAGGCGAACATAAGTAAGCGGGGGGGTGCAGGATGGCGGAAGGAAGGCAGAGGCTGAACATGGTTCAGCAAAAGAGGGGGGGTTTGAAGTTGGGAAAAAAGGAGGCGGAACGAAACACTGCTTTTTTAATATTCAACTGTAGCCCAGAAGAAACCTCCAGAAGGGGGGGGGAAAGACAGACGGGAATGCTTCAAAGAATCGATGAAGATTTTCAAAAAGCTGGTCTCAAGGGTTACCTGGCAGAGGGAAGAAATTTCAAGTTCAAAAAAAAAGCGTGGGAAGTTAAAAGTACATTCCCATGGCAAAAAAAGCCAAGGAGGTACAAAAGGAGGTAAAAGCCGTCCATAACAGAAACCAAAAGGAGAGGCAAACCTATGCAAAACGATTATCTTCAACACCGTAAGCGAAAAGGCGAGGTTATAAGCGAGAAAAGGCCTTTAGAGAGGGGGCAATGACAAGAACGAGGTCCGTATGCCCTTCCCATACCGAAAGAGAAAGCGGAGGCCCGGGGGAGGGGGGGGGAAAGGGTTTTGTAATTGAAAGTCTGGGCAGGAACCGATTTCCGAGGAGGAAAAGAGCTCACGATATTTAAGACTAACTTCTCAGTCGGGAAAATTTTCGACCAAATCACGGTCAGTGGGTGAGGCATACGCAAAAGACGGGGGGAATCAATGGAGAAAAAGTTCGCCATTTGGGGAAGATAAAATTGGCATAAAAAGTCAGCCTGAAGTAGAATTGGGCCAAGAGGAGTGGGGGGGGAAAAAGTTACTGAACGCGCAGGACGCGGCCGCCACGCGATCCGCATCAAATGAGCGTTGGTAAGAAGGGAGAAGAGGTCTTGCCAGTTAAGGGGGGAAAACGGCGAAAGGCGCATCTCGTCAAAAGTGTACTGTGCCAAAGGGGAAAAAAACAAGGCAGAGATTGGAGAGAACCTAGAGGAAAAAGGAATTGAGGGGGCTAAGCTATCGAGAGACCAAGGGAGGCGTGAGAAAAAAGATTACGCTCTCCCGGTAAGGGGGGAGAGGGAGGTCGCTCAACAAGACGAGAGAGAATTTTGAAAGACCTAATGAATGACGGTAAGAGTCAGCAGTTTGAAATGCAAAAGGGCACGAAGAGAGGGGGCCGGGGAGAAAGAAGCGAAAAGGGAAGCGCTGGATGAAAGCCCCGTAGTGCGAGGGAAAAGAATTTTGAAACGAGAAGATGAACTGGGTCGCGAAGGGGGAATTGGTGCCACGACGGAAGGTTATGGACTCTGTCTGGAAAAAGCCTCCCTACGAAAGGGAGGAGGAGAGTGTAAGGAAACCTACCAAGACAGGCTTTGTCGAAAGTTCGAGGAGAAAATCGGGGTACAGGGGGTGGAGAGGATCGAGCTATTGTCGCCATCGATGGGTTGATTCGGACAGGATCGAAGAAAACGGCCAACTATACAAGGACGAGAGAAGGGTCGCAGAAGGACGGGTAGGGGTTCTGGACGAAGGTCACACGTGACACACGTCGAATTGGAACCTCTCACAAAGGAAAGGTGGAAAAGAAGGAATACCGCGAAGTTGTCTTTCCAAAAAGAACAGACGGGAAGATGAAGAAGTGGAAAAATTACGGGGCTCTAGTCGGAGGGGGGGGACGCGAACTCTAAGGCAGTGGCCGAAGGGCCTGCGGGGGGACAGTGGGAAGGACGGAAATTAAAAAGACTGCAACGACAGGTAAATGGTCAGAGAAAAAGAGAAAAAAGGGGCAAACAAAGTAAGACAAAAAGAATGTTTAAACATCTTAATAAAAGGAGGACAGAGTAAAGGTTAGACAGGCTGAAAGAAACTCTTAAAAAGGGGGGAAAAGTTCTCAGAGATAACATCAACAAATGTTAGGAATGAAGAGACAAGAGGAGACCCTGACACGCAAAAGAATTACGCAAAAAATCCGACAAATTAAAGACGGAAGTATAGTGGGGAAGGGGGGGGGGAAGGAACCCTCTAGAAGAAGGCGAAAAGTACGATTTGTTGAAGGAGCAAGTGGGGGTAGGATTGACCAAAAAATATATATAACAACAGGAAAAAATCGGGGGAAAGCTAGAGGTAATTTGGTCGCTTAAAAGAAGAAGGCCTGAAGAATTCTTAGGTTGACGGGAAAAGGGGAGGGGGACGGGGGGAATTGAAAAGGGAAACTGTGGAAGAGGCAGAGAGGGGCTGGTCCTATGAAGAAAGACTTATACTGGGGAGAGAGGGATCAGGGAAAAAAGCCGAGTTCAAAGAGGGGGGGAAATAGACTCGTCGTATCCTATAACGGACTGACGGAAAAGGGGTCTATTAAAGATTGGCGATTCCCGGGCTTTCAAGGGGAAGGTTACGGTCTCTAGGGAGGGCGTGGGGCTCTATCGAGTGAGACCGGTGAGGGCTGACTCCTGATACAAAGGAAAGGGGAAGTCAAGGTGAAAAGCCGGGTCATCTTCTTTAGAGCAGGAAAACTGAGGGTAAAAAAGATGATATTTTAGGTGGACTGGGGGAGAGCGGGCGAAATTTTTGGCAGGGGTCAAAGGGGGGGAGGGGTCCAGTAAAATAACGCCATCATCAAGAGGGGTAAAAGGGCCGCGAAAGAAAGATTCTCTATGCTCTCGAATCTAAAAGGAGAGGAGGGGGTGGCCATGGCTGATTAACCCCGAAATTTTCATAGAGGGGAGGGTGGTTCAAGGGAGTGTCAAAGAGATCTAGGAATTCGACTCGAGGGATTTGGAAGGGAGGGAAGGGAAAAAAAAGGAGATTATCTCCAAAAAGGGAAAGAAAACAAATGGATAACCTGGGAATTATTATCTAGCAGAAAAAAAAGATCTCTAGATAGAAGGAGAGGAGGAGAACAGATGAAAAACTCGGGACGGCGAGGTGGGGGACCGCCGCTGTGGGGCAACTTTATCTCTTCTGAAGAAGAGAGTCGCAGGCATCAGGGGATCACTCATCGGATCAAACGGCTAATACGAACGAATCAACTATTATGGAGTGGGAAAGGAAAGGGGG
>Ga0179591_1239891_pt1 | contig 14373 bp, 29 predicted proteins | sample CZOMad2_1_08_16f_FD_182891 | JGI IMG/M metagenome (GOLD analysis project Ga0179591, IMG submission 182891) | Vadose zone soil fungal communities from Angelo Coast Range Reserve, California, USA - CZOMad2_1_08_16fungal (PacBio error correction) | ecosystem: Environmental > Terrestrial > Soil >...
AGATATTGTCGGAAATAGGAGTAAAAGGCGTTGGGCCAACAGAAAAAATTGTCCGGTGCTGCCGTGTTGAAAGCACTAAATCGATCTAGGAAGAGAAAGGGGTGGGGGACTCGGAGGGCTACAAGGAGGGCTTTGGGAGCCTGAAGCCTGCGGTCAGGTTGTTGACACTCCAGAATAGCGGGGAACCTGGAGCGGGAGGTGAACCGGGGATGGAAAGGCTTCCTTCAGCTTATCAAAAACACGGAGGGGGGGGTTGCTTGGCACAAAGAGAAAATTTCGTGGGTGCGGGAATCTTCCAGGGATATTGGGAAGGCAAAAAATTCTTGTTTAGGGGGGAACAAATCCAACCTGGGAAATGTAAAGGGAAACGAGGAGAGGAAGGGAAGAGTAAGTATCATAGACGAGACGGAGGTACTGACGGCCAATGAACACAACCAAAGGCGTGTCCGAGAAGGTAAAACTTAACAAAAGTCCCATACAATTGAAAGGTTAAGCGAACCGGATAGACTAAACTCAGTGGCTTCTCGGATTGGGACGAGGCATTTCTCGGCTGGGGGGGGGCGAACTTGGGACAAAAAGATTACCAACATCCAGGGAGAGCTACTGGAACCGGAAAGTTTCAATTGACAAGCAAATGGAGATTATTATCTTATATTATTTTGTAAGTTATCTACTTGGGAACGCAGGCGGTGGGCCGTGAGGGCACAATAAGGTGTTGGATAATTAAAGGGGGGGTTGGAAAAAAGATCCCGATGAAAAGAAGACGTAAGGAAAATCAATAAAAACCAGAAGGAAAGGATCACTTCAGGGGAGAGGAAACAAGTACAGATTGAAAAAAAGGGTCCGGGCGTCCGACAGAAGGAAAGGAGAGGGTAAAGGCGATTGAAAGAGGACAAGAGAAGATTATTTGAACGAGAATTGCTTGCGTATCAAGAAGAATGACGGGACACCCGTAGCAGGTGGAAAACACGCAGACCGTCCAGAACACGGAGAATCCGAAAAAAATCTTATCACGGAAACCATCGAAAAACACCGGGAACAGGGAAGTATTTAGTCTAATAACGGATACGGAACCAAAAAAGAGGGGGGGGGGCAGTTTTCGCTAGGAGGAGGTCAAAGTATATTATAAGTGGTAGAGGTGTAATTGAGGGGAAGCAAACTAGAAAAATCAGTAAGGTATCAAGGGAGAGTAGGAAAGGCAAAAGATTTGGTCAGGAACCTGAAAGGAGGGGGGGGTTGGCCACCACGGAAATCAGGTTACGGCCTCGAGAGAAAGCTATCGTTAGATGGGGAAGCCCACCTTCAACAAAAACGTTACAAATCAACAAAGAAGCACTGACTAGGAGCAACATAAGGGAAAAGGGCCAGAGAACACTAGGTTCCTATAAATTAACCCCTTAACAACCATTGTTTAAGGATGGGGAAGGGGGTGACCTCGGGACGACCAAAGGAGGAAGTCCGAGTGGAAATAGCAAAAAAGAGCTACATGGCATCATTGGCAGGAAGACATGGATAAACCTTCTCATTGGTAGGAGGAGAAGGATGGAGGGGTGGTCCTAATGGAAGGATAAGAACACAACGCTAAGGCTCAAGAGTTAAAAAAAATAGGACGTTTTGGGGATTGCATCTTGCAGCATCAAGAGAGCCACAGAAAAAAAACAATCGAGAGAGCCCGACAGGCGAGGGAAAAAAACAATATACGATAAGATTAAAAGGAATCTCAAAGCAAAATTTGCCCGGGGACATGGGCATAAAAAAACATAAACTAAAGTAACGTCAAAAAAAGAGGATCATCGGTCGAATGAGGGGAGAAAAGGTCCTGTACTGGGAGTTTGAGCGCTTACTGCGCAAACCTTATACCCGAAGAAGGAGGAGAGGCTCAGCTTCGAGGAGGAAACCCCACCCGGGACAAAATAAGTAAAGAACTTTTCAATGGGAGCTGTATGGGGGAAAAGCAACTTACTTGTTTCGGGAGGAGGAGAAAAGGAGAACCTCAAGGATGCAATCCAAGGGGGTCATCCTTGCGAGGGGATCTCAAAGGGCGCAAAAAACCACACAACGTAAAAACCACAACCCAATAAAAGGTGGGAAATGCGCTTGGGGTGTGGAGATTCTAAATGGGGGGCAAGGAGGTTTTTCCCAGGGGAATTTCTAGTGGATAAATTGGACTGTTAATAAGCCGTAGGTCACGTAAGGCCGTTAGTGTTTCTGGGGAACTCTGCTAGGGTTTACGGCAGAAAAAGGAGGGATAGCCGAAGAAAAGTACTAGCACCACGGTGTAGTGGGGGGAGCAGCGGAGCATGAAGAAGGGGAGCCGAAAACTACCGGCTCCGCAAAAAGCGGTCTATCACAGCGCCCGAAAAACCGCGGGGGGAAGCCTTACGAAGGACGAGAATGCCATAACTGAAAAAGCTACTCGCGCTACAATTGGGGGGGGTAAAATAAACGGCGGAAAACAATGATACAGGGGGAATGGGATGTCTATTGATGAATATCAATTCTACTGGTCTTGAAGGGACCCTCAAAGAGCAGCTACGAAAAAACAGTAACCAAGCACGGGGTAGGGTATCATGCAGGACATAGGGTTCTTTCATTCACTTTTTAGGTTTTAGAAATCTTGGCATTGGTCGTGACCATGAATTTAGAATGACAAGACTTAGTGAAGGGGGGAGGGGCACATAACCGACTCGAGATCGGGGGGATTACGGATAAGGTAAGAGGGTGTGTGTATTGGCAGGATGCAGGACATACGCTAGCAAAAACAGGAAAAAGTGGGTAAGTATGAGGATGGCATCCTTGTCCAAGGAGGGGGTGGACTGCATTGAACCTGCAGATAGAAGTTTGGAGGGACACATATTCAAAGGGATGGAAAAGGGAGGAAAAACGCGGGGGAATCGTGGGTACTAAGGGCGTAACTGGAGAGATAAAATGATCAACCGGACATACGTCTTCGGAGGGAAGGATCTACCTTCTGGGAGGTTCTGCCAGTATTAACAATTTTTGCTGAAAGAAAAATGTTGAAACCGAGAGCCTTAGGAGAGAAAAGGCGGAGTCTCAGAAAACAACACTTGGGAAGAAATATGAGAGATAAGAAGTCTCAGAATAATGGAATTTCCCAAGTGGTTAACTAATGGCGGTGCCAAAAACGGAGAAGGGGGAGAGGAAGTTACTGGCAGAGAGATATAAGGGACAGGCGTTGCCGGTGGAGATGTGGAATGAAGATGTAAAGGGCCCTACGGTAGCTCCGATACATGAGGGTACGAAAATACATCATTTGTTTGAATAGGGTTCAAACCCAATGGGAGGATTAGTAAAACAAGCAGCACAATAAGGTGCTCAGAGGGCAGGGGCGACTTATGTAAACAAGGGGGTTGATACCGTGGGGTCAAGCTAATGAACAAGAGAAATGATAGTAGCAAAGATAGAAGTGTCGGCTTGGGGGGAAAATCCCATGAACTAAGAAATATGTCGAATATGGGGACTCGCAAATATCTAGGAAATCAGTTGGGGGGCCAAGGAACAACTAATTGAAAATCAAGTCCTCGGAGGAGGAGGACGAAAGAAGGGGGAAGAAGAAGGGGAGAGAAGGAGGGAGGGGGGGGAGGGAGAGCGAGTAGAAGAGAAGGGGGAAAGAAGGAGGAAGAGAAAGAAAGGAAGAGAGGTGGTTGAGAGGTGAATGATAGGGAGGTATGAAGGGGAGGAAAGTGGGGAGGATAGAAAGGAGAGAGGGGGTGAGTGAAAAAAGGGTGGGAGATAAGGGAAAAGAGGAATGGGGAGGATAAAGAGCGGGGGGAGCAGAGCAATAAGCTGGTAATGGAGAGAGGAAAAAGTAGAGGGAGAATGAGGAGAAAAGGAGGTTAAGAAGAGGAGGAAAAGGGGAAGACAGGGGGAGGAGAGAAGAAGCGGAAGAGGGGGGGGGCAAGGGGGGAGGGGTTAAGGAGTGCGGGGATACGGGAAGGGAGAAGGGGGAGGACAGGGGGGGGGGGAAGTGGGGGGTAGGGGAGGATGGGAGACGGGGCGAAGATGAGGTGTGGGGGGTAAAGGAAAAAGAGGTTGATGGGGGACGATACGAGAAGGAGGGGAAGGAAAAAAAGGGTGGGGAGGATATGGCATAAGATGGAAAAATGGAGAGGGGGGGGCTGGTGGGGGGGGAGGACGGGCGGGGAGAATCGGGAGGGGAGGGGGGGTAAGGGGCGAGAGAGGGGGAGGGGGGGAACGGAAGGAAGGGAAGTAAGGGAAAAGGGGGAAAGGGGGGGAGAAAGAGAACGGAAGAAAGACGGGAGGAAATGGAGGGAGAAGTAGGAGGGGGGAAGTGAGAGAAGGGGAAAGGCAGGAGGTGGGGAGAGGGGGTGGGAGCAGGAGGAAAGACGAGGGGGGAAGGGGGGGGACGGAGGAAGGAGAAGGAGCCATGAATAGGAGTAATGGGGGAGGCGATGGGAGAGAACGTGAGGGAGATAAGGAAAAGGGACGAAAGTAGATGGTAGGGTAGGGGGGGGAGCAAAGAGGAGTAGGGGAGAGGTAGGAAGGAGAAGGCGAGAGGGAGAAGGCCTGAAGGAGGTTGAACAAATGAGAAAGGGGGGGTAGGGGAAGAAGGGAGAAGGACGTAAAACAGGGCGGTGGGGAAGAGGGGGGTGAGAGTGGTTGGGCAGAAATGAGGGTAGAGGAAAGGGAGGGAAGCAGGGAGGTAGATGAAGGAGACGGGGGGGAGTGTGGGAAGGAAGGGGGGGGGGGTCGGAGGGAGAGGCAGGGGGGGCAGATAAGGGAAAGAAGAAGAAGTGGAGGGGAGAAGGGGGGGAAGGGAGGGAGGAGCTAAATTAGAGGGGGGAAGAGGGAAAGAAGACAAAAGGAAGGAAGAGGGTGGGGGTGTGGAGGTCGGTTGAAAAAGAGGGAAGGAAGGAAGGACTGGAAAGGAAGTGAGAAAATGAGTGAGAAGGAGAAAAAGGATACGGAGAGGCGAGGAATGGAAGTTGAGAAAGAGAGTGAGAGGGGGGTGGTAGGAGAAATGGGAAATGCGTGGGGGGGAGTTGAGAGGTAGAAGGAGGTGAAAGGCTTAAGGATGTACAGGGCAGGGGAAAAGAACGAAGAGAGAAGGGCGGGGAGAGAGCGTAGGCAATATGGGACAGAGGCTGAGAGAACTGGAAGAGGTTGGGAAGAGGGGTGAAAGAGAGGAAGCGGGAGTGGGGGGGGGGGTGGAGAAGGAGAAAGAAGCAAAGATGGGAGGCGAGGGGAGGTGAATAAGGTTAGGAGAGGAAGAGGGGGAGGGGGCGGGGGGGGGCGGTGGGGGATAGGGAGGGGAGGTGAGAACGTAAGAAAGGGAGGGGGGAAGAACAGGGAGGTGGAGGGGAGAGGAGGAGGGGGAGGATTAGAGGGGGGAACAATGGAAGGGCCCTCCATAATTGGAGGGTATGTGGGGGACTTATGTGGGTGAAGGTGTTTATGGTGAGTAAAGAAACCGAGAGAAGTGACCATCATCATATGAATAAATATAACCGGGGAGAAGAAAAGCCGTCAAGTGGAGAAAAAACACATTGAGACGATTATTAAAAAGAGGAGGGGGAAGATATTCTTTTTTCAAATAAGCAAGGGATCTGGAGAAAGGGGAGGGAGCAAGGGGAAGGGTCTCCAGTACATATGATCAAAAAGTTTAGGGAAAGAGATCGGGGGGGAAAAGGGGGGGTAAAATTCACGCTAAAAAAGGCTGAGTCAACTTGAAGAGAGGGTAAAAGAGGAAACCAAAAAAAAGAACCAATATTGGGGGAAAGAAAAAACAAGCGAGTCCGGAAATAACGGAACAGCACGAGAAAAAGAAATGGGACGGAAAAAAATATGAAACATTTAAAAGCCAAAGTAACCACCAAGGCAGATCAAAAGGGAGGGGGGGGTGGGGGGGGGACTGGTTTGACTGGGGGGATACCTGGGAGCGAATGAGGAGCACTGAGGAAGACTGGGGGAATACTTGGCGGAAAGAAGAGAAAAGTGGGAGGAAGGGGGATGTCCAGCCCTAGTAACGCTGAAGACAGTACCGTTGACGCTATGGATGCGAAGAGGCGGGGGAAAGGAAGACTGACCGGGGAATAAGTTGGGATCTCGCGCTAAAGAAAAGAAGATAACGCATGAAGGAGAATGCCACTGCGTGTGGTATTTGTGAGAGGGGGAAAAGTGGAGGAGAGGGGGGGGGTGTATGTTCCCCTGAGAAAAGGGATGTCGGGATTGTGAGATAAAGACTGTGAGGGGAGAGGACGGAAGTCTCTAGGAGGATAATCTGCGGTGTTTGTTTTTCTGTTTAATCAGGGGGAAAGCCAGCTGACAGTTATTACAGCCTTAGTCGCGGGACGCGAGATGAGCCATTAGGGTGGCATTCTCTAGGAAAAGGTCACCACCAGCTAGGGAAAGCTCCGCCTAACAAGAATTTGGGGAGCGCAAAATAGAACTCCCTGGCGAGGAGAGTCCACTCGGAAAAGAGCAATTCTTGATGTGCGCGGTATGGGAGAACCTACAGAGCCACATGATGGGGGTCCGGGTGGGGGGGGGGGGAAACTCGTGGGGAAAATGGCATTCTCAGTGGGGCATCCCTGAATCATGAGTCTATGGAGGTGGGGGTCCATTGCGGGTGAATGGGGGTGCTTTGGTAGAAAAAAGGGCGATGAGTGCGTACCATGAGCAACAAACCCAAGGAAATCATTGGTTGTCAACCCATATAGCAGGATTGATCAGGGGGTCGACTCAGCTACGAAATTGGTATACTTATATTGGGTGAGGGGGAAGTGATGGTAAATCAAATCAACCAACAAGGTAAATCCTGATATATCCTTAAGCGAGGATCCTTAAGACGGTCAGCCTGAATTGTGCAGGGGATTATTATAAGGGGGGATAGGCATGGACCACTTGCCAGTCAGGGGGAAAGGAGTTGAAGAAAGGGGCGGACTTAAGTAATTCTCGCCTTGGTAAAAAAGAAATTGGCAGCTGCGGAAAAAGGACGGGGGGGGGTATGGTGAAAGGGAAAGGAAATTGTCGTCATTCAAAATGGCTTGCCCTGGGAAAGAGGGTTAACCTCATCGCCGTGGTACATGGGCGGGACTGAAAGAATTGTTCTAAACGTTACTGGGAAGGGTGAAGATGAAACTGGGATAAAATAGTTCCTTTTACATTATGTTCCGTGGAAGGAGTCCGCTAAGGGAATCGGCATATATGAGGGGGGCAGAAAAATGGATTGGCACGGGGGAACTGACCCAAGAAGATGTAGTCAAGCAAGGTCTATAACTGGACAGGAATAAAAAAGAAAGGTGGCTACACACGGGAAGGAAGGGGGGGGTCCATTAGCGGCGAAAGGGGGGAAGTGGTGGTGTTCCATACCTGTGCACGGGGAAATCCGGAGAGAATTCAAAACGAGATACTACGGGAGCAGCAATCCGTGATATGAAGTATAGGGGGAGGGGACTATACCTTGGGGGGGGGGAAGGGCCCGATATCTTGAGCGATATGAAAAAAAGGTTTGTAAGGGGATTCCTTATAATCTCAGGTATAGGAATCCAAGACATTTGAATTCAGGCGAGGAGGATGAAGGATGGGTGGGTATTTTTCATTGGAAACAGAGAAGGGGATTTACAAGAAAGGACCGTTAAGAGACTAAAAAAAGAAAAAAGGGTTCTCAGGGGTGGCGCAAGCCACCTAGGTTGTGAGATAAGACAAAAAAGGTAATAGAAAAAAAAACTTTCAAGAACAGGTAATGCACTGGGGAGAAACAAGAGGGTTAACGACGGGAGGGGTTAAACAACTACCGCTGGCAAGGGAGGTGGACTAGAAAGGGGGACACGCACGTCCATACCCGTAACTGGAGGGGGGGGGGGGGGGGGGGCATGATCGAGAACGGGAAACAATTCCTCAAGGATATGTGGGTCCACCCAAAGAAAGGTGAAACATGGTAATAACTGGGCCCTTCTCACCTTTCTTCAACTATTCTCTCAAACAATTAGGTAAAAGAGAGAGATTGATGTTAGAATTTATAAGGAGGTGATGCAGTTCGTTGGGGTTAAAAAAAAAATTGAATCCTTTGAGAGGGTACGATAGCGAAAGGATCTTACTAAACCATAGAAAACAACGTTTAGGAAGAAGGGGGAGGGACTGAGACTTAAGATTGGAGAGGGTCCTAAGCGGCCGGGAGGGGTAAAGGGGGGTGAATCCAAAAAGAATAAGCGGTCGCAGAGTTCATTACCGTTGGGTTCGTGGAAAAAAGGATTATATCATCTGATGTTACGGATAAACACACCTTGTGTTGCGGGGAAAAGCAACTAGGGCTTCTGAGCTAACAGAGGATCGGAACTCATCTTAGGGGTATTAACAAAAGACAAAATTATAGGTCTTAGGACAGGAGGCTGCAGACCAGAAGTCAGAAAGGAACTTATGTGCTGGGAACTGGAAATGCAAATGTCTGGGGGAATAGATAGTTTACCATTCCTTCGGAAAAATGAAGTTGTATAGGAGGAGCCTACGATGGACTCCAGTGGGGGGCAGTGAGTCCACAGCGTATATGCCTATGGAAATGAGCCGGAGAAAGGGAATGTGGAAAACAAATCCCATGTGAATAGGAAAAAAGGTAAACATTCATGAACGGGTACAATTGGGATCCAATGAGTGTAGAGTCTATTATTTGTCCATTTGTAAGCAAAACGAATCAATAATCTTTTGGGGGGCAAATAAAGTGGGAAAATAGATGGTTGGTGAAGGTATTAAGTGGAAAGAAAGAGACTCTTAAGGAAAAAAAAGACTAGTAAAGGGGGGGAGAAAAAGGAAATTTCAGGGATTAACTGCCACAGTAAAAGTTGCGAAAAAGGGTTAGGAGGGGACCGCAACCTACGTGATTCTTTTAACGTCGATTTCAAGTCATAGAACGGAGAAGGGACTGCGAAATTGGTTCAATTCACTGGAAAGTCCCTGACAAACAACGGAGGAGTATAAAAAGTCCAAACGTCCGGAAGGCAAGGAAGGAAAGAAATATTAAGCCTAATTAAAACACCAAGCAGCAAGTTTTACAGGTGCCATAAGCTTTAATAAAATATAAACTAAAAAGCAAAGTGAGAAAAAATGGAAGGAAGCGGTAGGCTTAGGAATTATCAAAGATAAAGGGAAGGGGAGTGGGAGTTAAAACAGGCAGAAACAAAAAAATGTCGAAATGGAGAGCTTGGGGGGGGGGGGGGGATAGATAAATCTGGGGGGAGAAAGTACCGTGCATATATGGGGGGGTGGCCCCAACAAAAACCTTGAAGAAGGGGAAAAAGATCGACGTCTAGAGTTAGTCGAAAAACCAAGAAAAGAATTGGCAAAGCACAACGAGAAAGAAAATCTTAAGGCCCGGGAGATGCCAAAAGACCTAACAGAGAAAATTCAGAAAGAAAAAAGGGTGCCATGAAACCTACACGGGAACAAAAATTGGAACTTGGGAGTTGAGAACAGACGGAACTCTTTGGGAAAAAGAGCAAACAACGAGGTGGGGGGAAAGAAAGAAGGTGCAGGAGAGGTCGCATGGGCGTCATCGTAAACTTGAAAATTGGGAATGGGCGGAGTCCTTAAAAAGGTAAGAAGGGGGGAAGGGGAATAGTATATAGAAAAGAGGTACGATCGGAGGACATAATACCTTTGTAGACGGTCGAGGGAAGCATACAAGAGATAAAAAAAAACAAACAGCATATTAATCAGAAAATAAAGAGAGCTCAAGGGAGAAGTATTGAAGACGGTAAAATAAAGTGGCGCGTCCTTGAAAGAAATGGGAACGAACCCATATACGAAAAATGAAAAGGAAAAAGGGACACGCATGGGGAGGGCAAATTATCATCAAACTACGGGGGGGCGGAGCAGTACGCTCACATTAGACACCGGTCAATACGGATTGAGGAGAAACGGGGGGGCGATTACGATGGGTAAAAAAGATGACTGTTGTACGCCTGTCAGCTTTAGAGAAGGAGGGAGACACCCGGGAAATTTTGCTGACGTAGAAAAGGTAGACCCGCAAAGGAGAAAATCAAACGTGGTGCCATCCAGTCTTCCTACGGTCTAGCAAAGGGAAGCAACCGGCAAAAACAACACGTCAAAAAACCCCAAAAATAACCCTTTGCTTGCCTTTGTTGGGATCGTTCATAAAGAGGGGTGGTCGTTGCAGGTGGGTGGAACGTAGGGCTGTTTTGAGCTCGTTGCTGTTCCTTTAGGAGGGACAGTAATCGAAGCTTGGGAAGGTTCTTTGTCACTAGGGTAGACGTGGTTACTAATGATGGGGCGCATCAGTTAATAGAACGAGCAAAGAAATATACCAAAAAAATTCCAATAGGATAGAGACAATTTGGATTCTGGAGCCTGGATAACGAATACTGCGCTAAAACGCAAGAGGTAAGAAAAGCGAAGAAACTTGTTATTCCTGGGCACAAAAGAAGAAATAGAATGAACCTGTACAGCATTAGTAAAAGACTCTCTAACACAATGTGGGGTAGGAAGGGGAGGCATCAATGATAAGTTGAATATGGGATTATATTTAGAGGAATGTCAGTACAATAGGTCTTTCGGGAGCCAGGGAACAAATAATCATACAAATACCAACAAACAGTGGAAGGGGGAGAGACAATAACTTCCAAGAAAAAGGACCGGAGGTTGAGCAACTTGGGGACTTCGGGGGAACAGGGAAAACGATAGATTACAGAATTTGAGAAATTGGACCAGATGATGAGGAAAAATTGGCTTTGAAAGCCAGAATCTGAGAGGTCGGATGAGAAAGGTATACTTGAGAGGGTGTTGGGGTGGCAGTGGCCTGACGGAGGGGGGTAGAAAACGAAGGTGGGACTTAACGATGATTCAGGGGATTCATTGAGCACCTTCGTGGCTGAATTGTGTACTAAGAGGGGTGACGGTACAAGTATCACATCAGGTATGTTAAATTGGAGGTAACAGGTGATCGTGAGAGGATAAGGTGCGTAAGGTAAAACAATAGAGTACAGGAAATAGAGAACAGGGTACGACAGGTACATGCTGCAGATCATGAAATTCAATCTGATTCTATTTCATGCACATTCGGCAAGGGGTTGACAAAGGGAAATGACAGGAAGTTCCACCCGGGAAAATAGCGATTAGGGGAGGATGGAAGCCCGGATGGGAAAGAAAACAACCAACTGTCGGAAGAAAGCGAAGAGATAAAACATGGGAGATGATCCTAAGAATAATCGCGATTTCCCAGGGTTTAACCTATTGGCGGGGTCAAAAAAACAGGGTCAGGAATTTGGAAGAAAAATAGGCGAATTCTATGACATGGGTATCCGAGGGAAAGGGTCATGTGAATTGAAGTGTACTGAGATGTAAAGAAACTTGTAGATCCGATCAAGGGATGGGCGAAAATGCAAAGACTGGAGTTTGTGGGCTTTGGGAAAACTTAACAGCCTGTGAGGTACACAATCCGCAAAAGAAGGGGCTCAAAGGGAAGTTCCTAAAAGGGGCAGACGTCATGTCCAGCCGTTGATGGTGGGGAGACCGTAGGGAAAAAATCCGCATAAAAAAAAAGAGAAGGAAGTGAGAAAAGCAGGTAGGAAAAAAAGAGGCTTCAGGGTTGCAAACCCATGCCTAAGATCCGGGAAGAAAAGGGTCTCCAAGGGAATTCCATCAGAAACAAAGACACTCAACCAGGAACAGGTGAAAGGGCTGATAGGGAAGGGATCCAATAATTTGCGGGGTGTTGGGTGGGGGTGCGTAGAGTTCATGTTTAAAGGGGGTCGTAAAGAAAAAAAGAGACATCAGCAAGAATAGGAAAAGGTATCCTTGCTGCCGTCCCGTGAAAAAAAAAGTTGGAGCGGAGAGGAAAAAACCAGAGGTAAGGGTCAGTCTCTATGGAAAGGGGGGGGGCCAGGGGCAAGGGTATTTATCTGGATAACGAGGGGGCAGGATCATGAGATAGAAAGGGTATAGTAATGCTCAATTTTCTTTATAGAGAGTTGAAGTGGGTGTCTATAAGGAGGAGGTACAAGAGGAAGTGAAGGGAGTAATTGGAAACCACGCCATCAATGTGAAAAGGAAAAAAAAAGAAATACTTAAGGACGCATCAACTGAGCAAACATAAATATGAAAATGACATACCCAAGGGAGAGCCTCTGGAACACAAGGCATAAAGGGGTATGGGGGGTTTTGACTTGTTGATGGTTGATAACAGGGTTGGATAATCAAATAATTAAAGAAGTATTGTAACAAAGGGATTTCAATAAAGGGGCGGGAAGAAAAGGTAATACAAAGCCAAGATAAAAGTGAGTCCAGAAATGTCTAGAAAAAAAAAGACAGGAGTAAGCTTTTTGAGCGTAGAATGCGCCGATAGCAGGGGAAGAGGAAAGGATTAAGGGTGGACGGACGAGAACAAATCCCGGAATAAAAGGAACGAGGAAAAGGCCATGCAGGTGTAATGGTTGGAGAGGTCAAAGGGTTAGTCTCAAGGGGGTTATTGCCCCTGTCTCAGGAAGAAAGGGAAATTGATTTGAAGGTCAGCGAGGGAAAATTAGCTTAATCTTTGAGTGAGTAGAGAAATTGGAAAGAGGCTGGTGGTTTGGGCTGTGGGGGGGAGGCGAGTTGGACTGCCAAGACCGATATTACAACTTCCGGAAGGTGGACTGGAAGATGGATACAGGAGTTGGCTAGGTGATATTCCAGAGCAAAGCCAGGTAAGGAAGAAACAGTTAAAAATGAAGAGGGGGAGGAGAAGAAGGTATGACATGCTCCCTTAAAGGGGGGCCATCGGATATCGGGGGAAAGAGAATCTTGGAAAAAAAAAAGGCATGTTAGTGTATAAACGACATAAGGGAAAAACGGGGATGGGGTTTGGACGGGGTAATTTGGGGCACTAAGGGGTCTCTGGGCTCTTCAGGGTGTGGGACGCGCACAAAGAGTAGGTAGCTGTTGTGGAGGGGGAAAAAGTGAACGGAGGTTTGTTCGAAAGAGGAGCTAGGGGGAGGATGATTACGGGCATGAGGCAGTCTTTGGGTTGGGCCACCCCAAGAGCAAGAAGGACTTATCAAAACTTTATGCGCAGATCTACCAGTGAGAACGGAGAGGGTTGAGGGGGGTCGGAGTGATTTTACGATCCGAAAAAGCACGAGAAATCGGGGGATAGTATCAGTAGAAGGAGCAAACTTATCGGGAGCCTTATTGGGGCCGTTATCTTTGATTAGGGAGAATATGCAAACCGGGGCAACTTGTCCTGGGGGGGGTGGTCAAAGCGGGGAAGGACTTTAGGAGGACTGATTCATCTCCGGGTTGTAAAGGCGGGCCTGCGCGGATCCGCGGACTGTTTTCCTGAAAGAGGGGGAAAGGGGAAAAGCATTGACGAAGTAACGGAGAGGATAGGCCCGTGACATCGAAGGGGCAAGAAAAAAAAGGTCTGCGGGCGAAATACTTTGGGCAAAATCGGGGATAAGGGGGGGAAAAAGTGTACGACTGGAAAACTTTGGAGATAGCAAGCCTCTTCTGGTGAGTGCAGGGAAGGCTCTATTTAGACGGAAGAGACTGAAGGGGGAACGTATAAACCAGGATAGGGTGGAAGTGACTGCAAAAAAAGGAAGAGTCGCAAGGTGGACGCACAAAAGAAGCGATCCATTGCTCGGTGAACCCTTTCTGAAGGTTTTAAAGGGAAAGGCTAAAAAAGGGTTGGGGGGAATACCCGTAGTAGAAGGACTAAATGACGACTCGACTACCCGGGAGGCATCACTCCTTATTCATCCGGAGGGGGGAAGCTTAAGCAGGTTATTGGGAGAGTATATTGGTTAAACTAGGAGATGACCCCCCGGGTTTGAAATGGGAAACTAATAAGTCTACGTCTAGGCATACGAAAAAGTCCTGCAGAGGCGGCGGGTTGACTTATAATGGTGTGGGTTTTGTGGACACGAATAGAGGGGGGGAAAGCACCTTTAATATTAAAAAAACCAGAGTGTTCCAAGAGGGGGAAGAAGACACCCTGGTGGGGAGAAGACCCGATATCGAATACCTTACAGTCACAATTTAATTAACGAGAAAAAGAGGGGGGAAATGTCTGGAGTGTCACAACAAGAAAGGGATCTCTTCAGCTTAGGAAAGAGGAACTAAAATCTTAAAGACCCTAGTTTAGGAAGATCTCAGGGATTAGAGGAAAAAAAAACATCCACCGGATTCAATCTGGGGGGGGGGGGAAACACCATTTGACTCAAGGAACTCACCTTGAATCACCATCTAAAAAACAAAAAGGAAGGAAAGGATGAAAAGGGAGGGGGGTTGATGTAAGAGGGTGCAGACTTCTTATTCAATTCAGGGGAACAAGTGAAAAACAGGACCTGTTTTTAACTATAGAACGGGGGATCGAGAGGAACTAAAACATCGTTTACGGGG
>Ga0179591_1334696_pt1 | contig 14370 bp, 13 predicted proteins | sample CZOMad2_1_08_16f_FD_182891 | JGI IMG/M metagenome (GOLD analysis project Ga0179591, IMG submission 182891) | Vadose zone soil fungal communities from Angelo Coast Range Reserve, California, USA - CZOMad2_1_08_16fungal (PacBio error correction) | ecosystem: Environmental > Terrestrial > Soil >...
TGAGGAATGCGGGGGTAAGAGGACGGGAAAGTTCTAAGTAAGCAGGCCCTAGTGTGGAACTCCGCAAGAAGAGGGTCTGTTTACGAGGGTTCGTGAGGGTAGTCAGAGGGGGAGAAACCGAATAGAGAATGTTGTTGGAAGAAATTACTAAAAGCTGTGATTTGCCCACAAAAAATGACGAAAGAAACGAAGGGTTGAATCATTGGATCGGGAGAAAAGAACTGGAGACATACCTTGTGGAGTTAATAAAGGCAGTGTATTCATGCTACGAGTGCAATCTGTTAACTCCAGAAGGACTGGCCTTCGTGTGAGGCCAATACGGAGTTGCCACGGCATAGAAGGAGCGTGGATACACTTGAGCGAGAAAAGGGGGTCATCGGAAAAATATGCCTCTCATTTCTCCTCTTCTTCATTGTAGAGCCAGAAATCGGTCACTTCACCGGGGCAAGTGGGGGCGCTCTCGATGGAACCATGGTCGCGAAGTCTTGTACGGGGGAAAAGGCCTCGCTGAGGGCGGGATCTGGGGGGAAGGGCGAACATGGCCGGTGGCGTGGCGGCGGAGTTATCGGCGAAAGGCGAGGGAGAAGGCGCGCTGATCGGCTACGCAAGGAGGAAATCATCAACTTGCCGTATGGTGGGGGGGTCGACAAGAAAGGGAATCGTAGGTACTAAAGATTCGATGTCATTGAATGGAATAAGGAAGATAAAGAGCGTACTTGAGATGGGATAAGGTCCCCCTTGGTGATCAAGGGCTCCTTGATCAACGGCTAGACTTGTCCATTTGGGAGGAGGGAAGAGGGGAACGAAAACTTGACGCGGGAAAATAAGCTCGCAAAACTAGGTTCAAACGAAGAATTAAAGTGTGTACCGGCCCTTCAATAGGGAGCCTTATCAAGAGCGAGGTTGAGTTGATATGACAAAAGAATCTAAGACTTCGGGAGAGAAAATAGAAATCCTTCAACAAGGGACAAGGGGGGAAAAAGAGGGGGGGGAAAGAAGAATACACCTAACAGGTGGCTGATAGACTAAGCCAGTGCTTTGGCTCTCAAATAAACCAATTAATGCGCCTGAAACGAGAAGGGGGGGGGGATTGGGGGATAGAAGTTCCATGAAAAGCCGGTGGAAGAAATGGCGTCGGTTTAATTGAAGGGGGTGGGAAAAATAGTAGGCCGTGAATAAGGTGAATGGGAGCGGAAAGGTTAGCTCTTGGGTGATCAAAAGGGGGGAAAGCAGACATTTCTGTTGGAATATCAGCACGTGTGTCTTTTGTGTGGTTAGGGCTGAAGATAGCCAAAAAGATAATCTTGTCGTTAAATAGCAGCGAGAGGGCTAATTCTGTGCAAAAAGGCAGAGTACCGTCACGAGTACAGGTGACGCCTCAGCCCTCTGGTCGGAACATCAAGACAATGGCCCAAGTGGGATTAAAGTCCGGATTCCGGGCTGTCTGAAGCGGAACACAATCGCGGTGAGGATGCTTATGAAAGGGAGACGATAGGAATCGAGAGAAAATGAAAGAGAAGACAAGTAAGTTCGGAGGCAAGCGCGGATCATCCTATGCGGTCTGTGAGAAAAGGGGGACTGTTCGTTTCATCTCGACTGTAATGGAAATGCTGACCGGGAGGTGGGGCGGAACACAGGGAGAATGGTGGACGGGTAGCCGTCGCTCAGTTGTTTCGCACGGTGTTTATCTACAAGCTTGACTGCACGAGTGAAATCGAAACAAAAAAAGGGCGTCCTCAGGCGGTATACGAGCTTCGGAAATCGACTGGCAGGGGAATTGGGGACCGTTCCAGATATATGGGGAGGGTTGAACGCATCTCTTCATGTAGGGCTGGATTCTTGTGGTTTGAGATCGTGGGAAAAGTGTAATAGACCGTCTCCGACATGAACGGAGGCATTCCGTTTTCATGGAGAGAAGAGGCAACGGAGACTCACCTGAAGAAACGCGGCTTGTCCCGAGCGCGTTAATGCTGCCGGGGAATTGAAGAAGTGGCTACATCGCGGAAAATGGCGGTGACCAATTCAAGCACAGGGCTTCACAGATCCGAACTTTGGGTTTTGCTTCTGGAGAGGGAGCGTCGGTAATGTAAGGGGAGGATTTTATTGTTCCTCATCGTTTGATGACTCGACAATCATAGGGCACGCGAGGGCTCTTAACGCACGAGAGATATCGCCATAGAGTCATTGGTGGGAGGGACTCTTTAGCGCGTCTGGGAAGGGGGGGCCAAAGGAGTCTATTTCCGGGGAACCTACGACATCGGCGGATTTCTAAAATAACTGTTCATATTTCCGTAGATCGGCTGATGCGAGCAAGCCGGAAGGAACTCTCCTGAAGGCCGGCGCAGTCTATTTGGACTGGGCCTCGTAATCCATACTGTTTAATTTTCTGGGTATCTGGACCTCACTAGAGGGGATTACGGTCAGCGTGTTGGGGACGAGCTTCGTATGGAGGGGTAGGACCGGAATCCTTGGGATGAGACTTGTGCGAGCAAACGTGTCGAATGTCCGTCCGGAGTGAGGGATCGGCACTGAAGGCATCGACAGCTTGGGGAAGCTTTCCCGGGGGGTGGCAATATGAAAGGGTATGAAACATAAAAAAAAAGACGGGTCTTCAGTGGGGACCTATGAAACTAAGACGGGGTGACGTTGGGGGGGGGAGGAAAGCCGACGTGGTCATCACGCGAGAAATTCAGAGTTACCATGCAGCAGAGGGGTTGCCTGCCGCGTGAGCTGAACTTGAATATGTCTGCAAAAGGGGGATGGAGGGACCCTAGATTCCTATGAGTGGGGGAGGGGAAAACTAACAGGGGGGTTAATATATTAAATTGATTGATTGTACGGTTAGAATGCGGGTTCAACAAGGGGGGAGTGAAGAAGGTGAAAACTGGATGGGAGGATTATAAAAAGCTTAAGCTGGCATCGACATCTTAATCAGACCGGGATGGTGGCGGATCCGGGCACAATCTGTCGACGGTCGGTTGTTGGGGAACTTCGAGGAGAATGCTCCACAAGGAAGGAAAGCCGATTGCTGCTTGCGGGGGGGGGGGGAGAAGAGACAAAACCAACGAGGATGAAAAAGATATTCAGAAAGACGGGCAAAAAGTAAAAAGCTGGGCTATAAAGTTGTGGGGGGCACGAGGAGGCGCCGTAAAAACAAGCGAAAAAGTGTCTTCCGCTGGCCTAGAAGAAGAATAAATGCTGATTACGATGATCGATGAATGAAAAGCCTTTTTTAATTCCTTCCCAATATAATTTTGAAAAATTCTCAACGGGGACTCGGTGAAGGGGGGAGAGGAAGAACACCAGTCAATCAGATGGTAACACAAGGCGCATAGCTTACCAACAACAGCGAAAAGTGATCAATCAACACTCAGGCAGGGCTCTCGTTCGCCAGCGGAGATTCGCCAGCGCAGGGCCACACTGAGCCTGCAAGTTCACACTCGAAGTTCCGGGAGGAAAGTAGGAGTTAGAAAGGACAGCAGTCTGCGGAAGGGGGGTGGGAAATAGGACCAAATAAAGACTGGTCAAGTTCAAAGGATAGGCGCGCCACAAAAACTCGCGGAAGGGGAAAGGGATTAGGGCCGTTAAGATCAAACATCAGGACTAGGGGCGAGGGGGGGGGGGGCTGAGCCGAGAAAAAATTCTCATGTCATCCCAAGCTGGAATCGAACCTCTTCGGGTTACCAACCGGGAATAGCCAAATCGAAGGATAAAAAAGGGGGGGTAACGAGAATGACCCACGAAACATATGTAGTCACGAGAACCAAAACCTGCTATAGAGGCAACCAAAAAAGAAAGAAACAAACAAAAAAAAAAAAAAAAAAAAAAAAACACCCGTTTAAAGGGCAGGGGGGAAAGGTAATGGGAATTCCTCGACCAGGGATGAGAGTCGACGAATAGTGACATTTAGGGTGAACAGAAAAGAGCAAGTCGTAGACCTAGGGGCTCAGCAGAATGAAGAAAAAAAACATTGCTTAACAGACATGGCGTCCGCAATGATCGTCTAGCGCTGGGGTCGGGCCGATCAACCCAACTGCCGATGAGTATTCTCGAAGCAGGCCTTGCCGACCCACAGCCCGCCGTAGCAGAATTTACCGGCAGAGGGGAGGATAAGACAAACCCTTATTAAAATGGGATAGTCTGTTAAGGTTTTAAAATGGGGGGCTCAGTGGGCACCAAAAAACCGGCTTGCAAAGGTCGCTATGGGGGCCGCGGGAATGCGGAAACCCGCGACAGAAGAGAAGACGACCGCCTCGTCCAAGCCGGATGAGAATTTCTCAGGGGGAAATTATCACTCAATTAAACCGGGCGTCAGCTGTGAGTTCAAGGCGAGCGGGGATCCAGTAACAGAGGGAAACTCGCCCAAAAAGAAATGCCCCCATTCATATAGTTCGAAAGCCCTTCTATCTCGGGAAAGGCTCCCGCAGCGCCGCTAGAAATGTAACTACGGCTATCAAGTTACTGAGGACAGCACAGGGATGGGAATGACGTCGTTCTCACGAGTGAAGACGAAACCGTCGAGAAAATAAGTGGTCTGCCCGCAAACCCCAGAATTATTCACCTGACTGGGCAAAAAGAAATGGGGACCGGGTTCGAAAAATGCGATCACGGAGAAGGGCGAGCGTAATTTCCAGAGCATCCCGGGAGGGAACTGTAGAAAAGACACAAAGGCAGGTGAAAATGAACGGACGCCAGACAAATTTTAGGCTAGGGGGGACAGTTCGGCGGGGAAGGTCGTCCTAGAGTCACGTCCAACCGACGTCAGCCCACAGATTGGGAGGTCAGCAAAAACGGGAAATGCGGGGAAAGCCAAGCCCAGTTCGAAGGGGGGTCCTTTATAAGGGGGGGGGAAGCAGAAGGGATGTGTAGTCATACTCTGATCGGGAAGTCTGCCCCTGGGGGACATCCACATGCAGGATAAAAAACAAGACGTACGGCCTAGGCGCAAAAATAGAGCGACATGAAGGAATCGACCAACACCCAAAATTAGACTATGCGGTGCAAAACACTGTCCGGGCTCGAAAGTTGTGGGTCAGCAGTCAATTTTAAAAGTCAGATAGCACGTGAAAATAAAGCAGACCGCCAGGTTGAAAAAGACACCCCTCCTTACGGGACCCTCCGCACAAATGGCCAAGGGGGACCAGTGGAAAGCGACAGAAGCAAAGTGTCTGCTTTGGTCAGGCGCTGAAGTGGTTCTATCCGGTCGGAGAGGAAAAGAACAAAAGGGGAAAAGCCGCTTAGTCAGGAAACCGGGTTCTGTGGAAGAAGCGTGAGGTAAGTAACCGTCCTGGAAAGTGTACCTTGTGAATAGGTAGGACCGGGGGTGCGCAGTAATTCTTCCGATATCAAAAGGGGTAAGGGTAGAAAAAGAGACGAGAGCCAGTGTTCGAGGCAAACAAGCCAGTATAACCTCATTCCTGGGGGAAGAGGATTAAAAACAATAGGTAGGGCAATGAACGCCATTCACTAACAGGCCTGCGTGCCAGGGAGCCATTCTCAAAACCAAGTGATACCGAGGTGGAAGGCTGATCATTACGCGATCAGATGGGCTTCACGATGTAGAGACGGAAGGAGGCTCCAGTTCAGGGAAGAAAGCTGGTGCTACCCACCGCACCTCCTGCAGTGGGGGGTAAGTCATGGGGAGTCAGGAGGGGGCCTTCGAGCGACTTGGATCCGCGGTTAGCTGTGAGTAAAGAACTCGAAACTAAACACCCTATGGTTTTCCGAAAAAAAGGAACGATCCCGAGGCTGCGTATAGGTTAACACAACGGAAGGCAATGGACAACGGTCGGGAAAATACTATGCAGGGAACGAGATTTGGCGGCAGGAATACAGAAGCCCGAAAATATAAATAATTTAAGGCTGATTCAGAGGATCAGGCTGAACCATTGTCGCAAATCAAGACCAAAAATCTACCCCACCCATGAACAAAAAAAAAGGCCGCAGAAGGAAGGAAGGAGGAAGAAACGCCGTGCCATCCTCGGTCTGCTATATACCAGGAAGAAAAACACAACAACCCAGAAAAAAAAAACCGCGCCTGACTCCGAACAAAAGGGGTCAAGGCGATCCAACCTGCCAGTAGAGTCAGGCGTTGAGAACGGGCGACATTTGATCTCAGATCGGATAGCCACAGAGACATCGGCCAGATACACAAACCACGAAGAACCAACAACCGAAAAATAGAGAATTTGCACAGAAAAACACGAGGAACTCGTGGCGGCAAGGTATACACACTCGACACAAAAAAAAAAAAAAAAAAGCCACCGTAGACCAAACGCACAATCACACCACATCACATCAGTCAAGCAAAACACCCTGACACAGAGCGTAGAATGCGATACCTAAATCCGCAGTCGACCAGGAATGGTAGCAAAATATCATATACAAACCATCACCCCAAACAACTCAACCAACATGCGAAAAAACAAAAAGGAAGGAAAAGAAGAGGAGTAGGGGGAAGTTGCAAGGGGAAGAAAAATTAGCTCTGGGGGGCTCACGAAAAGTAAAAAGCAAGAATCGAAAAGAAAAAAAGGGAAGGTGACCACTGATAGTGAGGGAAGAACAGTAGAGGAAAAATCGGGCTCTCAATGGGGGAAAAAATACAAGGGAAATAAGGAGGGGGAAACACAACTAAAAAACTAAAACCAATACTACTAAGGAACAACACACTCAAGGGGGGAGGTATAAAAAACACAAAAAACTTAAGGAAAAGAGTTGGAGGGGAAAGAAAAGGAGGTAAAGGGAGGAAGAGGGAAATAAAACACAAAATATTAACCCATACAGAACGAGGGAAACCAAAGGAAGACACTACAGATAAAAAAAAAGAAGAAGAACCCACCAAGGAAGGGAAAAGAAAAAAAAACAACTAAACAGAGTGGATAGGAAGGAGGGGGAAAGAAAAAAAAGAAGAAAAAAAAGCATTCCACCACATCCCCCCCCTATCAACTAAGGGGAGGATACAAAGAAACAGTAAGGGAGAATAGTAGACAAAGAGAGTAGATTACAAAGAATACTACTAGAGTAAGAGAAAGTTTGGAAGAAGGAGCAATAAACAAAAACACATATAAAAGGAAGTGACCAACAAAAACACAAACCACTAACGTACCAGTACCCAACACAAAAATCGAACCACCCCACAGTGGTCAAAAATGGGGATTTGAAAAAGGGAGAGTTTGGACGTAAAGAGAGAGGGTATAGCAGCTCGATTAAAAGAAAAGGTAATCAAAACAGGTGTCCGGCGGCGGGGGGGGAGAAACCAGTTCTAGGGGGAAGAAATGAGACTGCGAGCGCAAACCTCGGGGAGAATTAAAGAATTCATACTGGTGGGCGATACTGAAAAAAACCTGGGTGAGAAGGTGTCTCATGGGGCGCAACTTGGGAGGTCGGTAGATATTGCCCGAACTTTTCGCTAGAATCCGCCACAGAGAGGGACACTAAACACAAATTTTTCCTTAAAATGAGAACTCAACGAATAAGTGCGCACTCGGATCAATTTGAAATTGAGGCGTAACAATAAAAGGGAAGAAAGCTTCACAATTTAATTTGGAAAAGGGGGGGAGGGCAAAGCACGCGCAAAAACGTGTCTGGCTGGAAGCATGGACGGAAAAGGGTGCGATCGCGCGAAAGGGTCGACGATGAAAAACGCCACGGTGCTTGTCAGGGGAAAGGGAAAGGAAATTTCTTGTCATCATGGGAAGAAAGGGGTAAGGAGGGGGGGGACAGGGCGGTATGCAGGTGGTGATTGCCGAAGAATGTACCTGTGAAAATGGAGGCGGCCCACGTTCGAGCGGACAGGGTGTTGTCACAGGACCTCAGGTCTACATTGCGGTTGGGGGGGGTGTCGATCAGTATGGACGTCGAGATGGGGGAATATGATCAGAAAAGGTCTACTGTCAATGGGGGGAAAGATGAGGAGGCGATCACGAGGGAACCGCTTAACGTAACGCATCCCCTAGGCACTTATCAAAGGACATTAGCAAACAACCCCTTGGCTTGGGAGGTAACGGCCAGGATACGTGAGGCTGACCTATTCTCACGCATCGGCGGGCTACGGATTCGGGAGTGGCCTCTGAGACGAGAGTTCCTCTCGAAAAAATGACACCTCACAATTGAGGAGTGGGCTAAGGACGAATCACCGGTTCAAGGGCGTTTGCTCGAACGAGAGGCACTGGACGGGTCTCTCGAGGGGAAAGGGCAGCGAGAAGGGGGGGTCGCGGGTTGTGAACCAAGGTTCTGGTTGACAGTGGAAACGGAAGAGAGGAGGGTTCTTCTGATCAATTTGTTTCTCGAAGGGGAGGAGGTAACAATGGGAACCCGCCGGAGAACACAGGCGTTGTCCTCAATGGCAGATCGGCTGGCGCGGGCGGAAAATAGGGAAGTGGGGACTTAATGAGAAAGGTCTGGAATGCGCAGGGAGAGTGGCCCTTGAGGGGTTTCGTGAATTTCTCACCGGAAAACCCTTCAATTGAAACAAAGCCGCATCCGGTGTCCTAGATCTGGTCAAAAGTACGCGACCGCTCCAGCGTCGGCAAATCTGGCTAAAGAGGGTCTTTTTGCGCTGGGAAAAGAGCCGGCCTACATAGAATGGCGGTGCAGGTTGAACCAGACTTCACCAATACCGAGCACAAACTGGTACAGGGGTTTGGGCTCTGGATAGCAAAAGGTACCGGTTGCGGAGATGTCCAGCAGGCTGGAGGAGGGATATCCTGAGGCTCACGTGCGACTGGGGGGAAACGACGCATCTCGGCTGGCACTTTAGGAGCATGTCGGGGAGGCCAAGGTCTTTAGGGCCTTCTCAGGGCGGGCGGAGGAAGAGTGCTTCGCCTAAAAGGAGAGTCGATGACTAGCACTACATGTCAACGTTGGGGAAAGAAAAATCAGCTCGAAGCCAGGAGGAGAGACTAAGATGTCGCCGGAAAGGCAGAAGATAAAAAAGAACGTTTTCACAGTACTGGTTCGTTGGGGGACAGTATAGGAACCTCACTAAAGACGTATTAAACGTCGCGTTGTTGGCATCTCGTGGAACAGGGGTGGGATAGCAAGGGGGAAAAAGGGTAGGGAGGAAATTTTTAGAAAAAGCGATCCGGGCAGCGGATGTGCTCCGAAAGGAAAAAAAGGGAAAACGTCGAAAAGGGGCGGGGGTCTGCGTCCCGGGGGGGGGGGGAAGAGGTCGGGACTGAAACGAAGAACGGCGGGACCGTTGGGGGAACCAACCATCCGACTGAGGAAGAAAGGTAGGGAAGGCCCGAACGTGAAGAAAAAGCAGAGAAAACTTCACCAAATGGACATGCCTACGGGTGGGGCAAAGAAAGGTGAAGGGCTATTCTGACGCATGGCGAACGAGAAAGATGATTGTGATTTAACAGAACGGTCGCTCGTTGGGTACGAAGATATTACTTAAAGAGGGGAGTTACGGGGTGTGGCGAAATGCTTTTCAACCGGAAAAAGAGAAAGGAAAAATTTAATATGGGGGGGGGAAGGGGAAGGGGGAAAAAAAGGCGGGTGAGGTTTGGGGAAGAGCATAATGTTATAATGGGGGAGGAGGAGCAAACAACGGTCTGTCGAGGGAAAGGTGTTTACAACGGGCGAAAAAAAAATCAAAACCGTTCTAGCCCGAAAAAGAGGGGGGGGGGGGATGCATGCCGGTGTAATCTCTCAAAAAAAAACACAAAACGGGAGAAGGAAAAGAGATTCGAGCAAGAAGGAAGAAGTGAAAGTACGGGGTGGCAGACCGTTGGCCATAACTAAAAAATCTTGTCTGGAACGGTCTATAATCCTCCGAGAAAGGACTGATTAAAGATGAATTCGAAAATTCTTAATCACTTTGGTGGGGGGAATTCCATTAATTCATTCGGGAAAAGATCACCGAATTAGTGTAAAGAAATGGGGGAGAAAAGGATCAAATAGGGGTAAAATATCTTCTTACAAAACTGAAAAGTGCAACCCTCATTAAGGAATCTCTCGCCATGAGGGAATATAGCTCCACGGAACAGCGCCAGAGGGCAAAAAGGAGGGTAAGGTCCACACAGGGGGGGGGGCGAAACGGTCACTGGAAAAAAACGGACGTCACAGTAGTTAAGGTGGGTGAAAAGGGAAGCTAACCGGTACTTTTTGAGTGGGGGGGTCAATTCCCCGATGAATGAAAAAAACGGGGAAAACCACGTGTGAAGTGACAGGGTATGAGTGGCCGTGATAGAGGCCTCGGTACATCGCGGTTGGCTAAAAAAAATTCTCATGTAATAAAAAGAAGATATGGCAATCGGAGGTAGCCCAACCCGGTACGAACGAAGGGCCAAGCCGCAGAAAGAACCTGATGAGTGAGGGTCAAGAAAAGAACCAAAAACGAAACCAGTTTAAAGAAAAAGGACAGAACCTGGCTACCAAGAAGTTAAATGGCGAAGGGAAAAGGCAGAAGGGAGGCCGATCCTAGAGAAGAGGACAATGAAGGGGCACGGAGAAAAAATTGGCTGTGAGAGCCAAAAGACTGACCTCCATAAAGCCTTCCCTTAGCCCCCCAACCTTCAATGAAAATCCTCTAGGGAAAAACACCTTTTCCGTATGTGAGGAACGCGGGAATCAACAGAGAGAGGCCCAGCCATCAAAGACAGAGGCCGAAGGGAGAGAAAGAAGACAAAACAGGGAACATGATAAGGGGAATTGGTACTTCTGGTTCTTACCGTGGACCGATTGCAGGTTCGTGATGAAGAGGAAAAAACCTCTACAAGAAGCAGTCGCGAAACGCCAAATCGGCCAAGCGGGAGAAAAAAAGGCTCGGTCGGGGGCAAAAAAGAAACCGGGAGCGAGGCGTTTCAATGTGAGGGAATCGGACTTTCCGGTGGAAAGGAAGGCACCCACCATCAAAAGGCCTTCATAGATAGAACTTCAAAGAGTCGTAGAAGGGAGGACCGCCCACGCTAAGAAGGGGAAAGGAAGGACAGAAGAAGTATCAAGTCCAGAAAGGTTTTCTACAGAGGCGCACCCGAGGGGAGAAGGTACGCCGGTCTAGGGCAGAGCGCGTTGCGCAATTCAACGAGCGCGTAAGAAGAGAGGGGTACCAACCAGATCCAATTGAATGTTCGCCAGAAAGGATCAGAAAGAATGGATGACTCGAGGGGCCAAGAAACCACCTCTCCGGAAAAGCACCTCAACTACCGCAGTAATTTTTTTATAGAGAGGAAACGACGAACTTTAAGGGGCAGGGTAATTTTTCGAGGGGGAGAGCAGGCGAAGGGGAGAAATCGCATCAAAACCCATCAAAAGAAAAGCCTATGGGAGGGGTAGGTAAAAGGCATTAACGACAGTTAATAACAGACCCAGGTCGGGGGAATTATAAAATTGGAGTGAAGAAGATGATTAATCGTACTCGTGAGGAGAATGCATCTTGTCCTCACAAAAGAAGGAAGAGAAGGGAGGCCTAACGCCATCTCGACGGGGGGGGGGGCCGACGACAAGAACAAAACCAAACCGGGGAAAAAGGAGACGTGCGTTCCTGTGCAAAAGAACATTTCCTGCTCAGGAGCGCAAAATGTTCAAAAGGAGGGAAAAGCATTCAGGGGAAAGGAGCCGGGAACTGGGGCGAACCAAAAAAAGACTTAATCACGTGAAAAGCCCGCACATGCGGAGAAGGGAAGGAACGCGACAAAAGCAAACGGAGTTGCAGGGGGGGAACTGAGTCCAAGAAGGAGCGGGAAAAGGACGGACATTGCGGGAGGAAACATACCAGGGGGGAAATGATTGCATTAGTCTGGGGGAAAAACGGGAATGTGTGGGAGTGAGGATTGTGGGGACCAGGGGGAAACGCAGCGGTGGAGCCTAGAAAGCAATGATCTGAAAAGTAGGGGGAAGGAGATGCTAATAAAGCCTTATGAAACAGTTCTAATTAATACCACGCAAAGGTGTAAATTGGAATTCTAGGGATGGATTGCGTACCCTGTCGGCCTAGCTCGGACACGTCAACGCGAACAACTTCTCTGAACCCATTATCCCTAAACCAAAAGCGGGAGCACCAAGGGGGGACACGGCGTCACAGGGAAAGGAAAACGCGTCTCGAGTGAAAGTGATCGGGGAGTTCGTGGGAAGAAGAGAAAGAACGGGGCACAACTGTCACTATGGGGGTATTACCGTAAAGTCGCCAGAAAGGAGAGCGAATCCCTAGATAGTATTTAGGCATCAAAAGAGCTCCTCAAATAAGTTTTCCAAACGTTCCTCGAATAAGAAGATAGGAGAAATCGCCGCGTTAAACCGAAGAACATGGCCGAACTTGGACCTCTAAAGAGGGAGGGTAAAAGCGAAAATTTGGCAAAAAAAAAACACAAGTTCTCTAACATAGATCCTAAAAGGGGGATAACACCACGATTCTGTGGTACTTAAAGTATGAAAAAGGTGCTCTTCTCCATTATAGGAAATAACTGACTTATGGAAATCGGATCAGTAAGAAACTGAGAAGGGTCTCGCATTAACCTGAGCAAGTAACCCATCTCATTCTAGTAAGATTAAAAAGGCCAATCTCCAGTCCTGAAAAGCCGGTGGAGGCTTTCCCAAAAAAGTACTGACGATCGGGGAGAAAGCCAATTCACGGATTTCGTTTACTGGGGGGGGGGTGCAAGACATTAAGGGAGCTCATGGGGGGGAAGGCGCGGACCTAGGATGACGTCTTAGTCTCAGAAAACGCTCCTACAAGCGTACCCAGAGGTATGCGGGAGAGGCAAAAAATAAGGGGGCGGTACTCGAAATTGATAAGAGGAAGTACTTGAAGGCAGAAAGGGGGAAGAAAACCAAAAGGGGGAAAAAAAGGGAGTAAGTGAACGGAATGCGGTAAGTTTCGAGGAAATTTCTGAAAGTATCCTAGGGATAGGGTGAGACTACAGTCAATATGGAGTGGACGCTTTGTCGGAAGTGGGTGACGGAATTGTCGCCTAATCGAGGAACGGGGGAGAAAAGGGAGAAACTTGAATTGGGGAAAAATGAACAAGCAAGGGAGGATTGGGAGTTCCCGGAAGGAGCCGACGTTCCTGGGGGGGGGGGGGGGGGGGGGGTGGTGGGGGGGAGGGGGGGGGGGTGGGTGGGGGGGGGGGGGGGGGGGGGGGGGGGGGGGGGAGGGGGTGGTGTGTGTGGGGGGGGGGGGGGGGGGGGGGGGGGTTTGTGGGTTGGGGGGGGCGGGTATCCTCTCCCCAAAGGGTCGTAGCTCTCTTTTAAGCTGTCGACAGGGCACTTGGGTGGTGGTCAGGTTTCAGCCGGGGGAACAAAGACGCGGCCCGATCCGAGTATCTCATGGTCGGCGATATGGAGGAAGACGTAGAAAGTGCATGAGAGCATGCAGCCATGACCACAGATCGGAGTGATAGGGGGAGAGGGGAGGCAGGTGGGAGCGAAAGCAAGCGTCGCTTCACAAAGGGAAAAATCGGCGCAACCCATGTTAAGCATTAGGGTAGTCTGGAGAAAAACCGGTCAGCGTGTGGATCGAGGTCATTGGGGTGGGGAAAAAAAGGGACTTTGGTGGGGAGGGCGCGGGTATTCCTGCCTCACAGCGACGCGGATCAAAATTCGACGCGAGAATTCGGCGACGCAAAGAAGGGGAATAGAAACAAACTGAGGCGTGTTTGGCGCACCGATCATACAACAGAGCGGAAAACTTTCGTCGATCACCTCGGAATAATTGAGAAAAAGGGGAAGTCTGTATGGAAACTTGTTTACATCGAACTGGCTGCAAGCGGAGCGGCCCTTTGCGTTCAGGGAGGAGCGGCTCAGAAGACAGAGGCACAGGTTCAGAGGGAAACCGAGGAGGTAAAAGATCAAACTAAAAAGAAGGGCACTTCGAACTAACTCAGAAGACGATAAGAGGGGTAGGATCAATTAAGTTCTATTAAGGAAGAAGATGTGGTGCGGAAGGGAAAAGAAGACTTCACAATGTAAATTTGGGAAGGAAAATGCATAAAACGATAGAAACATGTTCTGGATTAATAAGAAAGGGATCCTCCGGTGGAGAGGGGAGGCGCCCGGCAGAATGACCCTTAACGCGAAAGGGGGCTTTCTGTCGCGTAAAGAAAATGATGGTCATCCTGTGCCTGGGGGACGTAAGGATGGGTTGTGAAAAAAATGCAGTTTATTTAAGGGGACTACCTTTAAAGTGTAAAAGTTGGCGGTCGTTCTCCCAGGGAAGGGTGTATCTTACTTAGTAGAAGGGGGGGGGGAAGGTTGGGGGGGGGGGGTTCGTCGAGGCACGTGATTAAAGACAGGAGATCTTGCGGGGGGAGGAAGAAGCATTGGTACATTGAAGGTGAAAGTGCCAAGAGGGAACACGAGTAACAAGTAAACAGAAACTGAGGGGCGTAACTTAAAGAGCCCCATCACCTGTTTACGGACCGGCCAGGA
>Ga0179591_1405940_pt1 | contig 14370 bp, 30 predicted proteins | sample CZOMad2_1_08_16f_FD_182891 | JGI IMG/M metagenome (GOLD analysis project Ga0179591, IMG submission 182891) | Vadose zone soil fungal communities from Angelo Coast Range Reserve, California, USA - CZOMad2_1_08_16fungal (PacBio error correction) | ecosystem: Environmental > Terrestrial > Soil >...
CACAGGTTTTGGGGGGGAGGGAAGGTGCGGTGGCAAAAAAAATGGAGGAAAAAGAGTAGGGCCAAACACGACAAAGGGGGCTAACCATTTCAAAATTCAGACCGATCCTCGCTCACCGATTCTGGAAGAACCAAATACACGCACCCTAAAAAAAAAAAAAGGTGCTGTTAGAAAAAAAAAGGAAGAGAGCGGCAGAAAATGAATGGGAATGTAGGCTACTTTGGAGGGAAAAAAAAAGGCGGGCGACCACGGAAGCAAAAAAAAGGGGGGGGGGCGTGTAGTATTTGAAAAATGAACGTGGAAAAAAAAAAACCTGCATAAACCCAAAAAAAAGGAGGACGTCAAGAGTCAAGCACAAAGGGGAGGTGCAGTCCGTGCGCAAAAAAACGCTTCTTGCGCATAAAAAAAAAGAGAAGTAGGCACGTCGGGGAGAAAAAGGGCCTTTTGAGTTCCCCGAAAAAAAAAGTGGTTAGAAGGGGCGGGGGGGGGAGGGGGGGGGGGAGGAAAGGGCCAGAAGGGAGAATCGCCCCGCGAGAAGATAACAGGTATTCGTCATTCGGAAAAAGGGGAATGATCACGAGACAAAAGGGGGGCAGTGGGGGGCTCGAGGGCGGGGTAGCCCAGAAGTTCTCCGATAGAAGATCCTGGACGAAGTTTTTTAAAGTCCAGTGGGCTGCGCCTTAAAAATCCGGGAGAAAAGAAACGCGTCTCCAGCGTTGAGAAAGGGAGCTTCCGCAGGGGGGGGGGGAAGGAGGAAAAGGCGGAAAGTTTTGGGGGGGGGGGGGGGCTCACTATCGGAAAGGGGGGGGTAGAAGGGAGAACCGGCTGATCTCATGCCGAAAAGGGGGGGGGAAGGGAATCTAAAGGAGAAAAAAGTCAAAATGTAAAAAGAACCGTTTCCCCGCTTTCAGAGAAAAGGGGTTGGCGGGGTTTCTGTGCTGCCCGGGGAGGGGGGGGTTCTTGGAAAAGGGGGGGGTGGGAGATATCTGGGAGAGGGGGAGATGTCCGCCGGCGCAGGTTGTTTGGGGGAATTAACGCGTACTGAACTCTAGGCAAAGAGGGGGGAAAAAAAGTGGGGAAAAGGAGTGCCAGCCGTTTCTCAAAGTAAATCGATTTTTGCTTCCCCTTCAAAAAAAAAAAAACCCCGAAAACGCGAAAAAGGAAATCAAAGGGGTGTGAAAACCACAGGACACGCGAGGAGGGGGATCCAGGTTATATTTCGCAGGGAAAAGGAAAGGTTCTCGATAATGGGAATGCAGGGAAGGAGGGGGGAAGTCCCGACGCTTGAGAAAAAGGGGGTGGGGAAAAAAAGGTTGTAGCTTTCCCGGGGGACTGCTTCACGGAATACGGGGGGGGGAACTGGCTCAGCGGGAAAAAAAAAAGGGGGGGTCTGTTTGAAAAGAATCTAAAAAAAAAAAACTGAGGGAGGAGGAAAAAGGAGTGTCCGTTGGGGGGGAAAAAAAAAAGAAAGGAACGTCCCGATGGGGAAAAAAAGATTCCTCGAAGCCAGCAAGAAATAAAAAACTAGGGGAACCCTATCTATCACTCCGGGGAGGGACATCAACGGGGGAAAAAAAAGGGGGCCGCATGGAAAAAGGAAGGGGGGCGTCGAATCGGAACCGGAAAGAGAGCGCTTTGGGGAACTAACGTGAATGAACACGGATTTCAGCAGCCCGTGTGGAAGTGTTGCGGGGAGGGGGGGAAAGAATAAAACTCGAGAAGGGTTCCCTTTTACGAGAAAAGAAAAACAGGGGGGCGGATATAGACAGTGGAGAGGAAAAATCTTGCCTAGCCGGGGAACAGGTAACGCGTTCAGTGGGAAAGAGAGCGCTCAAGTTTAAAAAAGGACTCTCACGACCTGAAAAAAGAAGGCTCACAATCCGGGGGGAAAGGAAAAAAAAAAAGAAAACAAAAAGCGAAGCCATAAAAATACGAAAAAACTGGGGGCAACTCGACAATCCGGAAAAAAGACAATTTTGACGAAGGGGGGGGGGGGAAGAGTTATCCTAAAAAAAGAGGGGCCGCGGATACTTCTACCAAAAAAAATAGGACAAGTTCTTCCTCAAGGGGAAAAAAAGCCAACGCCCCTTGAAAAAAGGTTCGGAAGCTATACAGGAAAAGCAACGCTGGAAGGAAAAAAAGTGGAGATTCCGAAAGAAGCCCTTATCTCCGCACGGGAAGGGAAGGCCGGGAAAAAGAGAGAATGCGTCCTCGGAACAAAGACCCGCGACCCAACTAAGGAATCGCCTCGGATTCGGAAGAAACTGCTCAGGGGAGACCCTGGAAACATCCAAGGTAAGGATCTCGTTGAGCCCATAGAAAGCGTCTGAAGCCCTACAACCGAAAAAAAGAGCACATAAAGGGTGTTTCCAAACGAAGAAATCACCAGGGGGGGACTTCAAAGGGCAAAGACGTATACTTTATTTTAACAAGGGGGGAGGGGCAGGATACGCGGGGGGGGGAAAGGACTGACCTTCAAAGGGGGGGAAGGGGCTTACTAATGAAAGGGGGGGGGGTTTGAGAAAACGGGGGAATAAAATAAAAACTCAAAGGGGGGGGGGGCCGCGGCCGGTGGAACTCTGCCCAGGAACGACTAGAAAGCTCTCTTGCAAACAAAAAGGCAGTGAGGGGGAGGCGAGCCTTTTGAAGGGGCAAAAAAAAAAAATCACAGAGGATGTTTGGGAGGTGCTTTAAGGAGAAAAGATTCACACAAGGGAAAAGGCGATGGATAGGAAATGGTTGAGCTGGGTGGGGGGGGAAGCGAAAGGGGACTGGACTCATTAAAAAAGGGCCACAGAAAAGAGGGGAAACAGGGAAGCTGGGGTCAACAACCAAATAGGGAAAAAAATAGAGGCAGCTCCCCTTTTCTGAAAAAAAACGTGGCCAGCAAGAAAAGAAGAAAAGTGGCCAAAAACGCAAACCTCAATAACCCATTTGGAAGGCCCTATCAAATCGCAAAAGGGGGAATTCCTGCCACTAACACTAAAAAAATTAAAGGGTTCCACATTTGCAGAAAAAAACAAAGGCCGAGAAAGAACTGCAAGTACAAAAGAAGCCTACGGTGAGAGCCTACTGTTTGGAGTTCCAAGAGGGCAGCGGGGAAGAAAAAGCCCGCAATCTTTTGGGGGGGTTGAGGATTTACCTGTGTAATCCATGGAAAAAAGGGGGGGGACGGACTGATAAAACACAAAAGGCATTCGTCAGACTTCAGGAGAAGAAAATGAAGGGGAGTAAAAGAAGGGAGACACCAAGCAGGAAAAGAAGCGCATAACCTGCATGGAAGATTAATCCGTCTCTAAAGAAAAGGAAAACTTTATTAAAGAGGCGTGTGGAGAAAGGCGATTGGTGAGGTCCTATCAAAGGGAAGAACTCCCTCCCTGAAAGAAGGGAAAGATTTTCAACAAGGTATCGGGAAAAGGGGGGAGCGTCCCTCGAGGAAAAGAGCCGTTGGCTAGGGGAGAAGGCTGGGGAAAAAAATAGTTCGCAGGGAAGGCCTAAGACCTGCAGGGGGGGAACGGAAACTGAAAGGCCTGGAGATAAGAGGCAAAAATCGGAAATCAACGAGTTGATTGGTTGCGGGGAAGGAGGGCCGAAAGGCACGCAGGACTGCCCCTGAAAGTTTTGGAAAAGAAAAAACTTTTGCGTAAACAAAAGAGGGAAGGGAAAAGACCGTTTGTAGAAGGGGAATCATGCCGAACGGAAGGGAAACTGCTACCAGAAAAAAATTGTTCATCCAGGGGAAAAAAAGAGGGAAGATTCGCCGGGGGGGGAAAGGTTGGAAGGGGAATTTGAAAAACGTCCTGCCTGTTGGGAAAGCGGATTGGGCGAAGAGCTTGCGGATACAGGGAGGGAAAGAGGAAACGAGCACGGACAGAGGGGGGGGGGGACTGGAAAACGGTACCGGGGGAAGAGGCAGATTTTTTTGACATACGAAGGAAAAATAGACGAAGAGCGGGGGGAGCCGTCTCGTAAAATCGAGTTTGCAGGAAGAGGAAACCGCCACCAGAGCAACCCACGAAACCAGGCTGGGGCTGTAAATCCACAATGGTTGGGGGAAAAAGTAGTCCCGGCCGGGAATAAAAGATCGGAAAGGAAGCGGATGCTCATCGACGCCTGAGGAAAAGCGCCAAATTTGCCGTTGAGAGGTCCCCCTCACCTCTTTTGAGAAAAGGGGGGTGTTAGCTGGCACCCGTCAAATGGAGGGGGGACTTCGGGAAAAGAAAAAATGAATCCAGCGGGATCATTGGGGAGGGGAGTAAAATTCTCGATCTCCCTCTAACTAACAAAAAAGGGAATCAATGTTCACCCGGGAAAAAAAAAAAAACGAAAGGGAAAACTGTAAAAAAAGACCAGTTTTTCACCAGAACTGATGAAAAAAAGCGTCCTAAAAAAAGGGGTACACCCCAGATCGAAGAAAAAAAGAGGGGAAACTTCCACAACCGGCAAGGGTCAACAAGTATCGAAAAAAAAAATCCGGAGAAAATAACCTGAAGAGAGCGAGAAAAAATCTACCGTGATGACAACGGGGGGGGGGAAAAATTTCAGGCAAGCAAAGGGGGGGGCGGGCCGGAGTTTGGAGGAACGCAACCTCGATTACTTGTGGTTCCTTTGAAAGAGGTCACGCGGGGGGGGAGAAGGAGGGGGCGGCGGAAAGGGAAAACTAGCGTCTTCGCTAAGGGGAGGGGGGGGCCAACACAAAATCTGCAGGAAAACGTTTTTACATCCCTGAGGAGGACCACGAACTGATAAGAAAAAGAAGAAAAAGAGGCCGTTGACCAGAAAAAAACAGCAGCCCGGGCAAAAAAGAACCACGCACGCGATCGGAGCTTAAAACTTCTTACCATTGGGAAAGGGGATCTCGCTAAGAGAAAAAGGGGTCGGCCATTATAGAAGGAAAACGGCTGACCGAGAAAGAGAGCAAAAGCTTCTTCAAAAAGGGGTCATCCGTCTCCCATTGAAAAGGAAAGAGAAGCAGTCACGAGACTGGAGAACGCGTGGAGGGGAGGAAAGAAAGCCTATAAGAAACAACTTTAAAAAAAAGCCCGGGGGAAAAAAAAAAGGGGATGAAAGGACGTCCTAGTATGGCTACCGCAAAAAACCAAAAAGGCCTGAAAAAAGCTCCTTTCGAAAAAAACGAGAACTGCTCCGGACCCGAATACCAAATCATCCCCACAAGCCTGGCTAGTAGAACGGCCGCGTAGATTGGAAAAAGCAAACATCCGCCTGAAAAAAGGCCCCGGTTTACCCAGAAAAAAATGTGGAGTCGACTGAGTACTTTCTAAAAAAGTTTGCGGGGGGAAGGGGAAGCCGTACGCGAAAAAACGACGGAACGGTCAGCGGGGCTATGGAACTGAATCTGAAAAGTTTTTTTGGGGGGAAAGAAAAAGGGCAGGAAGGTCAATGATCAATACTTAAAACGCCAACAGGGGGGGGCGTGCTGCTTTCAAAAAAAAGATGCACGATAATAGGAGAGAAAGGGCGGCAGGGGGGAGTCTGCCCGGGGAAATTTTTCCTGGGGGGTTGCTCCCCAAAAAGCATTGGTTAGGGGGGAGAAGGTGGGGAGGAAGGGGGAAACCCGGAAGATCGAGTGGATACTGGAGGGTATCTGCGGGGGGGGGGAGGGGGGGGTGGGGAAGGGCTCAGTCACGGGAAAGAAAAAAAGGGAATCTGAATCTCTCTCAAACAAAGGAGAAAAGATAGAGAAAAAAGAACGGGGCTGAAAGGGCCCGCCCCCGAAACGGAAAGCAGGGGATGACCCAACACTCACTCAGCTAACCAGGTTTGCACATGTCCAGACCGAGGATTTAAATCTAAGGGCCCACCTTAAACTCACAAAAATTTTCCAATTGGGCGGAGGGGAAAAAAAGAAAAAAAGCGCTGGGGGTCAGGAACTGCAATTTCCCTAAAGCGAGCTTCTTGTAGAAGAGGGCTATAAAAACCACCGGAATGCAACCAGATCGTTTGCGGGGAGGGAAAGGGGGGGGGATCATGAAAGGGAAATAAAAAAGGTTATTCGTTCAGGGAATCCATACATGAGGGGGAAAGGCGCCAAGAGATTCAACGTGCGCATCCACGAAAGTATCCGTCCGCAAAAAGAAGGGGGACCCCGAGGGGTCTGAAAACCTTTAGAAGGGGGGCCCTTGTTGTTAGGGAAGGGAAAAAGAAAACAGGAGAATCAAAAAAAAGGGAACTGATGTGTCCGGGAATTTCCGGGGAAGGAGTCTCTGATTCTCCGAAAAAAAGAACCCCCTTGCAGGAAAGGGGGGGGGGGGGACGCCGAAGGAGGGTCGCCGAAAAAGGCAAATCATGAGTGTGTTTTCCCTGCAAGGAAGTGCTGGGGAAAACGGGAAACTTAAAAAAAAGAAAACGCGTCTCAGAGGGGTGCGTGAACTTTAGAGGGGGGAAAAACATTGGTCAAAGGGGGGGGGAAAGGGGGCTGGAAAAAAGAAGGAACGCAAAAAACTCGGGGGAGACAGCCGTTTGTCGACAGTATACAGAAAAGCCTAAACGGAAGGGGAAAAGCGATCCGATAACTGAGTGCAAAAGTGGCAAACGTTTCCGTCTTTCAGAGGAAAAAAGTTTCCGTAGGTTTCTGGAAAAAAAGGAATTCTGTTAAAGGTCAACGTGGATGTGGGGGGGGCATGAGGTTGAGGGGATCAGTTCCGTGATAGTCCTAGGAAAGACGCAGAGGGGGGGGGGAAAAAAGGAACGCGTACCGGAGAAGGGGATTTTTGGGATACTAGAAAAAGAATCCGAAAGCTGGAAAAACGTCTCGTGAAGACCGTAGGGGACGGTCCCCTTCAAAGGGGGCACAGCAAGCCCCCTCAACCCACGTCGAACAGGAAATGTTCATAAAAGGGCCCGGGGAACACGAGGATCTCAGGGGGGGGAGAGGGGTTCGCTCGATACTTACTGTTGAAAAAGGGGGAAGTTTTGATTGAAGTCCCCCACGGAGGAGAGCTCCGTGGGAGAAGGTTAGCTGCCGGTCAAAAAACTGGGCGGAGAAGGAGGAACTTGGCCTCAGCGGGAAAAAAAAAAATTTCGGGGGGGGAAAGGGGACAGAATCGTCACAACACAACGGAGGAGGGAAAAAACCTTGAAACCAACAGGACTGTCCGAAAGGCGTATTCCTAAGCAGAAAAACGAAAGAAAAAAAGCAAGCTACAAACTCGGGGGGGGGAGCAAGCGTTCGGGAAGGGTTTTGACAGGCATGAAAAGGGGGAGATTCACTGCAAGTGCTTGGAAAAAAAGGGAATTAACCTGAAGAGAGCGCGGAAGGGGCTAAAAGGGAAATTTCAGCAGCCGTGTTGAAGACGAAGTGAAAAGGTTTTTAAGTTCTCAACTCGGGGGGGGGGAAAAAAGTTGACGAGACGGGCAGGGAGGTCGGGTGAAAGCCAGTGAGAAAAAAAAATTCTTGCCCTAGACGACGAACGTTTAAAAAAAGGGGAAAAAAAAAAAACCAAGCGGCGGGGGGGTACAGCCGCGGACAAGCCGAGAAGAAAATATCTCACCCTGAAAAGAAGGGGGTCACCGAACCAAAAAAGAAAGGGGACAAGCCCAGAAAAATAAGGTTCAACTCGAATCGGGGAAGGTTCAATGTACGAACTGTTTCGAGAAGAAGGATCCTTTTCGGAAGGAGAGAAGACGGAATAAGGAAAAAAAGATCCGAACAGAAGGAAAATCTTCGGACTCACCAAAGAAAAGGGAACGTCTCCCATTGGGGGGGGGCAAGGTGTCGGGAAAGCTAGAGGACAAAGAAACTCTTTGATAAAAAACAAGTTGAAAAAAGAACCTATCCTCCAGAAAGGAAGGCCGGGAAAAAGGGGGGCAAACAGGAAGAAAAAAGGGGGGGGGGGGTGGGGAGGGGGGGTGTGTGCGTGTTGGAGAGGGAAGGGGAACTAGTTGGCTAGCCCAGGGGGGGGGGGGTGAAAGCCAACAGGACGAAACGGGGGTAAGCATCCTAATACTAACCGGAAATGAACACGAATCTAAAAGCCGTAGAAAAGAATCGCGGTGCCGAAGTGTACTTCTTCCCCTTCAGGGACCTTTTCCTAAACCAGGGGAAGAGGAAGGACTTTACAGTTGGGAGAAAAAGGGGGGGACTCCAACTGCCCGTTGGGGTTGCTATTTATCCCATTTTTGGAATCGCAAAAGGGGGGGTACGCCTTGGGGAATGAACTTCATCCAGAGGGGGAGACTCGAAAGGGGGTGGGTTTTATCATTTCAAGTCATGAAAAAGGAAAAAAAAAAGAGACCACGGCCACGAGGAAAGTGTGGTCGCCGCGGAATAACAAAGCTCCGCAAAGGTCTTTCCATTTCTTGGGGAGGAGGGGGGTTCGTGGGGGGGGGGGGGGGACGAAAAAAGCAATTTTGGTAAAAGGGTTCTTGAAAGAAAAGTCCCCCCGGAGAGAGAAAAGAAGGAAATTTTAGCGTGAGGGGGGGGAGGGGGGGTTTTGGGGAAGGGACTGCTCAGTACGGGAGTACCCCAACAATTGTCCCGCACCACGAGGAGAGAACAACAACACAAAGGAAAAGGAGGGGGAAAAAAAGGAGAGAATAAAACAAAAGACAACGGTGCGGCCGGGGGAACCAAGCTTGAGCAGGAAAGTTAGGTCCGCAAACACTCAACAAAAAAGGGAAAAATTTCCATGGAAAAAAAGAGAGCTCCGGGAATTCTGAAGGACGCCACCCCTAAAGAAAAAAAAAAGGGTCCGGGGTGAGCAAAAAATAAAAAAGGAGCATAACTGCAAGTAAAGGGACAACGCGAGCTGGGAGATCCTACTTCTCAAAACACCGAAACCCGCCGCATCTTTTGCAGGGGAGCCCTTTTGGATAAGGGGAAAAAGAGACGGGCACAGGAATAAAACATGACAGGGGTCAGAATTTCAGGGGGGAGGGTAAGCGCGTGCGCCAAGAGGGAAAAAATAAACCTGCAAAGGGAAAAAGAAGGAATCCGTCGCTAAAAAAAGGGGAAGTCCCGGAGTATCGTAAGACGAGTTTTCCGGGGTGGTAGGAAATGCCGACGCGCAAGAAAAAAAAAAAAAGCGAGAGGGGGACTGATGTTTCCAGGGAAAGAAAGGGAGCAGTCTCAGGAAAAAAGACCTGGCAGTAGTTTGCTCAGAGGGGGGGGCGGGGGGTAGCCAGGGGAGACCAGGGAAGACGCCTAAATCAAGGAAACGGCAGGAACGTCAAGGGGAGAAAAATGGCAAAACCGGAATAAAACGCTTCCTCCATCCGGTTGAAGGGGGGGAGGGGGACTGTAGAAGCTGAAAGACAGGGCAAGGGGAAAGTTGTGAGGACGAAGCTTACGACGGGAAAAAAAGAGGAAGTCCGTTTTGTGGGAGAAGGGCCCCGGAGATCAAGGGGAAAAAGGGATTTTAGAAGGAAGGGATTAGAAGAGGCTTGGCAAAATTGTCCAAAAAGGGGAAAGCTTTCAGGAGGACGGGTGGCCCATGGTTGGGGAAACCCTGGCTGCCAAAAAGAAGGTGCCAAAGTGAAAGTCACCGGATTGTGCCGATAGAAAAGGGGGTGAGAGGGTCCGAGGGGAAAAAAAAAAAGGGGGGAAAAGAGCCCCGCAGAAAAGGGGAGGAACGCGTAACCCGTAGCAAAAGGTGTGGACACTACGCAGAAAATCCCGAAAGCGTGGCCCAGAAAGAACAGGCGTCAAGGCCACCGGAGAGGGGAGAAAAAAGACGCCCTCCACCACGCGAAAAAAAACAAGAAGGTTTTCCATCGGAGGCCGCGTCACGCGCTCGAGAAAAAGAAGACGACTCCTTGGCAAGGGGGAGGAGGGACTGTGAATGGGGAAAAAACGGTGATGAAAAGTCCCCCGAAAAAGTAGGGGGGTACCGAAGGGGGGGGAGATGCTGCCCGTCATAGTAGTGGAAGAGGGTTCGGGAAAACTGGACAGGGACAGTGGGAAGGGGGACACTGAAATTGATCCTCAACACCAAACCAAAGAAAAGAATACATGGGGAAAGGGACAAACCGAAAACCCTCCTTATCAAAGGGTGAAAACTGAACGTTCCTAAGCATCAGGGAAGGGGGGGAAGGCCTACAAACTACGGGAAAAGAAGATAAAGTCAAGGCGGTTTCGGGACGAAGACAACTGCAATTTGGCCCAAAAAAGACAGAGCAAGGCAAGGCAGGGAGGGAGGACGGCGAACTAAACCTGAATAGAGCGGAGAAGAGAAGGGTTGATGAACAACGGGGGGGGAAAAAAAGGAAACCGGTTTCCAGAAGGGGGGCGTGGTGCGGTTGAAAACGTACGGTCCTTGGAAAGAGAAGGCCTGTCACGCTTTGGGAAAAAAGGGAACTATGTCAAAAAATAGGGAAAGGGACACACCTACGGTCGCGGGGGAGGAACAATCTTCGCTTCGGTTGGGAAACACTGAAGACCTCAAAGGAAAAAAGAGAAACCACATCCGGAAAAAGGGAAAAAAAAACATCCCCCCTAAAAAAAACACCAACCAAAAAAAAAAAAAGCCAGAAAAATAGGCCAACCAAAAAAAAGGCGAATCTGAATTCCAAAGACCATTGACCGTACGAGCGCTATCTAAATGAACAAAAGTCTCAAAAAAAAAACCGGAATACTTCAAAAAAAAAAAAGGGCTGACTCGATCCGAAGAGGGGGGGGGGAAACAGCAAAGCTGGAAACAACTTCAGCCCGTCGAAAAAGAGAATACAGGCACGACAACCAAACAATCAACGCTGGGGAGAAGGTTCCGGATTTGAAAGACTAGAGTCCAGCAAAGCGGGAAACTCGCAAGGAGGGGGCGTATCTTGCGAAAGGCCTACCACCCAAGAAAAAAAAGGGAGGCCAGTGGGGGGAAGAGTAAGGGGAATCATCGATACAGAAAAAAAAAATGGCCCCTCGAATACCTGGAAAAAAAGAAGGGAAATCGGGGGGAATTTCCCCCAGAGGAAAAGGGGGCCCTTTTCAAGAAAAAAAAACAAAAACATCGCAGGGAAAAAGAATAACTCCCTGGGGGGAAAGGCAAAAGTTGAAAAGGAAGTATACAGAGAGAAAAGAAGGGTTCTAATTCAAAAGTTGACAGGGGGATCGCCAATGAAGGTACTGACGGGAGAAGGTATGGACTGAATAGTGTTTGGGGGGAAAAAAAAAAACCAGGCCACATTTCATTGATCCAAAGGGGGAAAAAAAAAGGGACAACTATGTGAAAAAGGGGCTCAGGGGACCGCTTGCACGAGAAAGAAGAAGAGAAAACAGAACAGTCACTGTAACTTGCAAAGGGGAGGGGGCAGAAAAGATTTTTTGGGGGGGAGGGGGGGGGGGGGCCTCACCGAGAATGGTTAGGTGGAGGGGAAGGAAAGAGAACCCGAGAACGATGATAGGTAAAAAGAAAAAAATGTTTATCGTGAAGGCTTTGGAAAGGGTGGACTGAGACATTACGTAAACCGGGAAAGGAACGCACCTTGATCCCTGGAGGATAAAAGGGGATGATTAAAATATAGAGAATCAAGAAAGGGAAAAGGGGTCATTGGTGGCCCTCCTACTTAATTATTCCATTCCCAGAAGAAAAAAGCACCCCCAGGGAGATTAAGCGCATTTCCATGGGCAAAAAAGTCTCTCTGAAAAAAGGGGGATTATCAAGCCAAAAGGAAAAAGGGGACCCTTAAAAGAAAGGCTTCACAATGGCCGGTTGAAGAAAAAAGCCTCGCGGCAGAAAAAAACCTGCCGAGGCTTTCTGTAGAGAAGGAGACGTGCAAGCGGGGGGAAAAAACACCGGAAGAAAAAGGACGTTTGTCGTGGGAAAAAGGGGGAATAACAATTCTTTGGGAAGGGGCCCTTATAAAACCAGGGAGTCAGAGTTAGGGAAAAAAAAAAAGGAAGTTCAGTCCGGGAAGCGTACGCCTTAAAAAAAAGAGAAAATCCCACCTGCAAAGAGAAGTATCCGGGACGAGAAAAAAAAAGAAAAGGGAGTCCCCCGTGATTATCGGAGCGAATGTTTTTGCCTGGGGACAAAAAACGTCGCCAGGGAAGAATCGTCCCGCGATGGGAAGGGGGGTACTGGAAGGAGTTGGGGCATTCCGGAGAGGATGAGCCAGCGCCCGTAAAAGGGGGGCGGCCGACGTATTGCTTTGTAGCCCAGGGGGGGAAAGGGGGGGAGACCTCCTCATCCCAGGGGAAAAAGAGGGGTGGTTTCCCGGCGGGAACAAAAGGGGGGATAGTCGGCTGAAGGGACCGCACAGAAGTTGATTTGTTTTGGGAGAAAAAAATGTATAGCTCAGAAGGCATGGGCGACGGCGGAAGAAGCTTTGCTTCACGGGAAAACAAGTCCAGCCGGGGTAATATCTTCGGATATCAAGACGAAGGGAAGGGAGAAGAGGAACGAAACCAGTCGTCAACCGTTTCCGCCGGAAGAGGGGGAAAAACCAGTGGTGGACAGTATTTTTTCGGAAAAAAAGATGCTTTGTCGGGGGAAAAAAAAAGGGGGAAAGTGCGATATCTTGAGGGAGGGTCCGCGGCGGTAAACGAAGAAGGGGGGGGGAAGGGGTAACTCAAGGTGGGACCTAGCTCATCAAGGAAAAGAGGTTTTGACAGAAAAGGGGGCTCTTAAAAAGGTGCCAGCCTTCTCAGGAAAGGAGGAGTGGTCCAAAGTGGGGGAAAAACCGCACGCCCGCAACCAAAAAAAGGAAGGATGGAAATCAAAATGTGTTAAAAGAAAAGGGGACCGCGCGATGGTAGTTCTCAAAGATCGACGCCTTGTCTTGTAAGGGGGAAAGGAAGGCCAATTGCGGGTGAGGGGCCCGAAACCGCTTGATGAGGGAGTTTGTAAGCTGCCGTAAGGAGGAGGGAAAGAACAAAGGTTTCGGGAAACAGGCTCATCGGGACTTTCCGTTCTGGGGAAAGATCTCACTGAAAAACAAAAAAGGAAAGAGAGAGATCATTGTCGTGTGCAAACGAACCGGAACTGTCCCGCGAGCAAAAAAAAAGAAAACGGAGAAGAAGAAGACACGACTAGGACTTGCAGCTTAACAGGAAAAGGAAAAACACAAGAAGCCCTAATAAAAAGGCCGGGTTTCGGAGGTTGGCCGCAATTCACAAAAAAAGGAGAGGGGAGCAGTCTAACGAAAGAAAAACCTTAGATCGCTCAAAAAAAAAAAAGAAAAAAAGGGACACCTTTTTTGATGGGGAAAGCGTGGTGAGGGGGGGGACCAAAAACGGCCCGGTTTTTGAAGGCCGCAAGGAGAGAAATACGGGGGGGGGAATTGGGGACGAGACGGAAAGGATCTGGAAAGGGGAGAATGACAAAATCGGAGACGCTTCGCTAAGGAATCCCAACACAAAAGAGGGACAGAGGGGTACATCCTGCGGAGAAAACCCGGGGGGTGTAATCCGTGACTTTTCACTACCCACAAAAAGGAACCCAGAAAAAGAGAAAGTGGGACGCGGTAATCTGAAAGAAAAAGGGGGAGGGGTACGTACTGGTCGAGAATAAAGAGAAGAAGTCGGCATGATTCCAAGTACAAAAGAGGAAGGAGTGAAATCAAAAAAAGCTTTCGTCCTAAAAAAAAAAACCGGAGAGGGGCCAAAGGAAGCGATAATAACAGGCACGCAAACCTCTGAGGAGGTGGAAGGTTCCTTATTTGAAGAAAAAAATATCTCCATCAGGGGGGAAATTTGGACCGAAGGGAAAAGATGACCTTAATTAAGAAGGAAGGGAAAGAACTATGGTCTACACGAAAAAAACAACCTGTGAAACTTGACAGGAAAATTAAATAAAAGGGATTCAGAAAAGAGAAGGAGGAAGGGGGGAATTCCCCGAAATGAGACCACATTCACATCGGGAGACAAGGACTAGTCCTTTTAAAAAAAATTCCTACAAAAAAAGGGGCAAAAAATCGGTTTCATAACCTATAAGAAAGTTCAAGGCACGTGGGAATCTACGGTTACTTGGGTAACAGGGCAGGTGGGGGGGAAGGAAAAAAGAAAAAGGCGTACGCGTGGGGCACGGAAGGGGAAAAGGGACAAAATGGGGGACTGAATCTAAGATTCGTGTTTGGGGGGGGGGGGGAGAAGGGAAGTCCACAGTTCAATGAATAGAGAAATGAAACAAAAACGCCCACACGAAGGAGAATCCTTTGGGAAAGGAAAGGAGGAAAGAGAAAGTAATGAGAGGGGAAGAGCGCTGCATTTGGGAAATGCCGGCGAGAACTTGGGGGGTTTCCTTTTTTTTTGGAAAAAAAACAAAAGCAATTGTGAGGGAATGGGAGGGGGGGGGTGGCTTGATCCAGAAAGGGACGATAAAAGAGGAGGACAGGGGGGGGGTTAGATTCTTCGGGGGGCCGTTTGTTTGGAAGACCAAACAGTACTCCCCTTCTTGCCCACAAAGAACACCAGAAGGG
>Ga0179591_1208443_pt1 | contig 14368 bp, 9 predicted proteins | sample CZOMad2_1_08_16f_FD_182891 | JGI IMG/M metagenome (GOLD analysis project Ga0179591, IMG submission 182891) | Vadose zone soil fungal communities from Angelo Coast Range Reserve, California, USA - CZOMad2_1_08_16fungal (PacBio error correction) | ecosystem: Environmental > Terrestrial > Soil >...
AACTCGGGCCGATTAAGAGAATACGTCTACGACGCTGCGGCAGATTGCGTGAGTGGCGGCGTTGTACCTAGATTAACAGGGGGACGTTCGCGATAGGCACCACCGTTCATCTAGTGGTGAGAGGATGAAGAAGTTCTGGTCTGCACGAAAACCCTCATGCAGGCGCATGACTAACATGGGCATGCCTGTATTCGGCTCTGTATTTCTGAGATCATAACCGGCCCGACGAAGAAAGAATGTGCCGTTTTGCTGCAGACGGGCGTTGCACGACACCTTCGAAAAAAAAGTGCATCTATCAAGTGGGGGCTTCGAAGTTCGTCGACGCCTCTGACGCGGGTGACTAGTGGGACAATGAACTCCAACACCCAAGATAAAGAGCAAATTTCCTCCACGATAGGGGGAGCGACCTGTGCCTCGAATACGAGGTCACTAGTAGTCTATAATTCCTGACATCGGCGGAAACCACATATCTGGAAAAAAAACACCGCCAACAAATATACTTCCCGTGGTATCGAGTTCTTGGGAGCGGACATCGAGAGCTTGAAGGGGAATTGGCTCCCCGAAGAAAAAATCCTTAAAAGGTTCGCTAAAAAGAGACTCCGATTCTCAAATGTTAGGTGCAACAGGGGGTAAATACTTTGGGCTGTGGGGATCTGAGGGTAATAGGAAATACGCCCCTAGATTCTCACTAGGGGGACGGTATTCGGTTGCACCGATACCGAGGCCCGCATCGCGAGTGGCTACAGAGGAGGGTGGGACCATCTGTAAAGGACCCTACAATGCTCAGACGTAGCCGTCTTTAGAGGTTCAATCAATAAAATTACGCGCTAACGGAAAAAAAAAATTGTGCACGGGCGAGGGATAGCACCGATGTGCTTAATGCTGCTGGGGCCCGGACTGGCCTCAACCAACCAGGTCGTCGATTCAGAGTGCCCAAGCGCGCGGCGGGACATAAAAGTTATCCTGGTAGAAAGACCCAGGGGTAGTGCAAGGAAGTGCCATCGAACTGATCGGCTAAGCAGCGTAAGTGAACTCGACGGGCCGTTGAGAAGTGGGGGTCAAAACCTAGATGATGGTATAAAAGATGGCAGAGTCCGCGGCTGATCCTACAGATAAAGAGGATGAAAACCTTGTGGAGGGAGAAAGCCTTGAGGAGATTCGGGAAACTGAAAAGAGAGCCCGACTAACCCAGCAAACGGCGTGGTGTTTCGGGAGAACAAAAAACAGACTCCAACTAAAATACAAACCGGCCGCAGGGAGAGCAAAGCCAAAACTCGCCAAGAGAATATCAGATTGTCGAGAAGACATTGTCCGAAGGACGTCGGACAACCACCGTGCTACTGTCCAGCAAGATGGGCAACCACGCGAATCAAGTAAGATCTGTAGGCATGGGGATAAGCACGAGGAATATCCGGGAAGGGCAGCTACTTATCGAAACCCTGAGGGGTAGTCAGCATAACTGTCTTCAGAACACGCCGACTACTTAGGGGGGAATCAGGACGACGGACTGCGGCGGCGCAGCGGGAACGAAAGCAGCGATGAGCCACAAGACGGTGTTCAACACAGCGGCAGAACGAGCCGGAGTCCGTATAGCAGAGGAATCGCTGTGGGAGAGATGCCCTGTGAACTCCATTCGAGGGTCTTGACAAGTGTTCCGGGCGAATTTGGCGCGGCAACAGCGCAGGAAAAAACTATAAAGCCGGATCTTATCGTAGGGAAGCCGCGGGGTTCCAGCATGAGTGTCAAAGAGGAGTTGAAAAGGAAGTTTGTTGGTCAAACAGGATTCGTGAGGGGGGTATGAATAAGAAGATACTCGAAGGAATTCAGATCGGAAAGCATGTTTGGTCGGCCTCTTCCGTGAGCCGGGAACATAATTGTTCTCAGTCATCGAGTTCGGTTCTGAAAAAAACGAAATTGAGGTAAGAAACAAGGGAGAGGGCACAGTACAAAAAATTGCTCGGGAAGGTAGTGAGATCGTGGGATTACAGTTGCCGAATGAGGGCTCGCAGCAACGGATCGCTTCTTCGTCGGAACGCAAAGGAAGAAACAAACTCGAGGCAACATGAAGCAAAATGGCGCCGAAGGAGGGTAAGGGGTCCGTAACGCCTGGAAAAATCCGTTAAAGACATGGGCCGCGCGCAAGGTACAAATCCAAAACACGAGCCCCGGGACGATATTGCAACCCTTCAAAAAACCAAAGACCGGATAAGAGCGTAACCACCGGAGAGCGGACAGAGGAGGCGCCAACAGCAAAAAAAAAAAGCCGCCCTAAGGTGGTACACTTGCAAACTCAAGGGGTCCGCGGATAGCTACTGACGACCTCAGGTGGTGCTCGTCGGAACGGAATAGCGATAGTTCCTTCACGGGCCGCATTTTTTCAGAGAGTATTATCGCCAACAAAACAACAAAAATCACTGACCGACCCAGGATCTGGAGGAGGGTGGACTTCGATACTTCAATCAAATCCTTGGGTCTTCATACTATAGATGAGACCAGTGCTGGAAGCCAGCTCGGCGCTGGGCGTCCGGACTTTGATTTTTGTCTATCTCCCTAGCGATCAGGAAAAAACGGGCCGGCCTCGACCGCCTAGGCTGGTTTGTGCCGCGTTGCAAACTGATCCGCAGACAAGGGCTAGTTTGCTCGGGATGGAGCCTGCCAGGGGAGCTTTGCAACCGAGTCGAATGAGGTATCTAGCTCTACCTCAGTCGAGAGAACTGCTGCTGCTGTGGCCGCGAGCCGGGGGGGCGAATCCGCAGTGCTTAAAGCAACTACGCCGAGAGTGCGCAGCCCGCACGGGATAGAAAGCAGATCCGCACGGGGAAGATTAGCTACCGGGGGTTCCAGAGGGACCACGACAGTGTCGGGGAATGGACCGACGCCGGTTTGTGGATTACCAAAACAAAAACACAAACTCAATGTAGACACGAATCGAGACTACGCAGCACGCCTTCTACCTGCTCCGGAGGCCCCCTCCATCAGAAAACACATGTTCGTGGATCTATCTGTAAAGGAACGGCGAGGGTGATCTCGGAGGGAATACCCAACGAATTGAGTACACCAGCAGCTGAGAGATCGGCGCGCTCGGACGAACGAACTTGAAACCGCCCTGGGGAAAATAAATACCAACGCCCGGAACGACACAATGTCAACCGGCTGGGATCTTGGGGGAAGGCAGCCCGCCAAGAGCCAAATGCCATCATCATACTTATGCGCAACCGGCCCTGTCGGCTGACGCGGAAACTCGAAAAAGGGGAGGCGTAATACTATTCATCTTCAGAGAGCGCCCTGCTGCTGCATGTGGCCCATCCTGTCTGTAAACCGCAAGCGTGCGTTAAACGCGGGCTAGCCGCCGATCGGGTGGAGGCGGATCCGCCCTATAAGTCCGACCTTATGAAGAGGCCATATTCAAGATCGACAGGACTCAGGGACGTAAAAGGTCTGGCACGACGTATATTCAGAGGAAGAAACAGGCAAGCCAGGGATCGGAAGGCTGTTCGCGGAAACATCGGCAACAGGGACGCTGCATGAGGGGAAGCGGCATGTGGAAAAGTCGCAGTCGAGAAAATATATAGCGAAAACACTTTGGCATCCCATGGCGGGCAAGAGTTTTTGCAAAGAGGTGGTAGACGCGAGGGTTTAAAGAAAACAAAAACGAACTGTGTGCGGTTGCGTGGTCTAGCGTCGTAGGGCGGACGGCAAGGAGCCTACTAGGCAAATCCGCAGTTGGGAACGACCGTGCTAGATCAGTCATATGTAGGTAGAAGAAAGCCAGAAAAACCGATCATGGAACTCAGGCCGTGAAACCCCATCGTCGGACGAGGACTTGTAGATGTGCATGAGCAGAGAATATTTTTTCAGGCCTTGGCATAGGGCCCCCCTGCGCGGGAAGTAAAAGGGGTATCGATCCTGCTTGGAACGATGAACGTCGACGACAGCGGGGGGGGGTGTTTGTGATGAGGATACGGGGCCATCACAATGAACCAATAGCGCGCGCAGAGAACGGTAAACAGTAATTGGTAGTATGCGGATCCAGGAACGCGGGGGGGGGGGGGGTTGCTTACTAGTAAAGCCCACAAGTCCCTTGCCCGTAGTCGGGTTAGACGTGACCAGCAGAATTTCAAAAGCGTAAAATGGGCAATTTGTTTCTCGGAGCAGCGTTGCGCCCGCGAATCATTGCCCATCGTGAAGAGATCCTGGGCCTATTGTAGCGAAGAAACGCCAGAGACAGAGCATTCGGGGAAAGAAAGGGATGGTCAACTCAAGACGGAAACCGCCGATTTCTTAATACGGGGACAGCCCAAGAACCGATGGCCCCAAAAAAGAACCAAGCGGAACCAGAATCGGAACGTCCTATGCGGTGAACCGCAAAAGCGCCGAACAACTGGTCGTGGCAAAAAAAAAGAACCGAACCGAGAGTTTAAAATCGCGTCGAGGGGGGGAATCGGAGCCTGAGATCGTGGAAACCGCGCGAACGTGTTACGTAACAGAGGCTACGTAATACTTGGGTAAAACGGAGTCGAGATCTCCGAGACGACCCACAAAGGGTTTGGAGAAACGGGTTTGGGCGCAAGGGGGTGCAAGAGTACTCATGGCAAAAACCGGCACAAAAACGGATTCGTCGGGCCCGCATTCGAACGTAGTCATTCATTGACGAAATCAGAAAGCGAAGCTGCAAGCCAGGTATGAGACCTGAAGCGGTTTGACACCCGACCAAAGCACGGTGTGGAATGGAGCTCGACACGACCTGGCGCGGGGGACACCTGTTCAGTGAGACGAGGAATAGACCGGCACGAGGACAGCGGCCGAAAGAGGGTGGCGAGGGGACTACGAGAGATCGGGACTCACCAGGCGTGAAGTTCGTTTGGAGAACGAACTATGTGATGAAGACGCAGTGGTACAAACACTCTCGTCAGAGAAGTTGGTTGATGGTAAGGGCTTGGAAAGCCTACTGCCACCATCGAGGGAGGGGCAGTCCGAGGAGGGGGGAATAAAGGATTTCTCTTGCTTGAAAAAGCAGACAATATGGCCTGAAATACTTCGAGTCGATCTGGATGCTGGGATCGTTATGACAGCAAACTAGCAGGCAGGGACGAGATTGATCGTGCGCAACAAAGGTTTGTATTGGGGAATCTAGGGGCAGACGTAAAGAGGGCATGGTAAGCCTCATGGTAAAAGCGAACGCCTCGAGGAAGTGACCACGAGTGCAGGGGGCGTACGAGTGGGGGGAGAGTAGATTTCGCCTCTACAGTGGTGTATTCTACCAGGAGCGGTATGAGTTAGGATATAAAGAGACCAACTGGAGGCAGTGACCTGTCCACACCGCGAGGGAGATGAATCCAGGAGATCGGAGAGGGATGAACTCTTGATTTACTTGCGTTAGGGACAACCGTGGAGCTTCGCTGATCTCACGACCATTGCGACGCATCGGTTGATAGAAAAGACGCGCAATGTCATGCTAATAGCAAAAAAAAAAACGAGAATTAAGGCGGTGACATGGCTAGATCGCGGGAGTAGAAAATCACGGACGCACGCGCCGGCTCAAAGAGTTTGCCGTATACATCGCGAATGTCCGCCCAAGCATACCTGGGGGATCGGAGGCGCGGGACGCCCGCTACGCCCAAAAAATGCACGGGGATTACTAGAAAGCGAACGGGTACGAACGAAAAAGAGAAAAAGAAATTATAAAATATATGGCCCGCAGAGGGGAGCGTCGTCTAAAGGGCCAACAACCCAAAAAACGAGTCTGGCGGGGGGTGGTCTCACAAAGTGGAAGCCCGCCGGCGAGCGGAAAGTGAGAGCAGGCGTAAATTTTTGAGTCCCGGGAAACAGAGTGTCGGTTTGATATCCTTGAACTGCAAAGAGAACAAAACAGAAAGGAAAAGAGGATGGCAAGGAGAGCAAAGACAAGAAGCACTACAAGGACCGCACTGCTCATCGCAACGGGCCGACTGAGAAAGGGCTCAAAAAGCGCGAGTGCCCCAAAGAGGCAAAACTCGGTGGCAGTAAGAGTTTGCAATCAATGCTAAAAAAACTAGACCTCTGCGGCACCCTCAGAGTGAGTGAGAAGTAAAAATACTTTGCGGGGATACCGTTTTCGAGGGTCAAATAAAGCAAGACAGGGGTACTACGTCTGAGTAACGCATTCCCCGGAGAACTCCCCGATCCATATTGAGCATAAAGCGGCGAGGAAGATGAGATGTTAAGGCCAGGCTCCGGCGGCGGAGCAAGGTGTCGAGCCGAAACGATCGAACTGCACGCCTCACGCTCGGGGCTAAAAGCGCCAGAACATCGAGAAATGGTACCGCGTCAGAACCGATCGAGGAAGAACAACAAGGGAGACCGGTCCCGATCAAAAAAGATGAGAAGGCAGATCAAGCGCATGGGGAGCAATCCCCGGACAAGGGGTTGGGGGAAAAAAGCGGGGTGGAGAGGAATCGTAAACGGCGCGAGAAGGAACTCACGAGAGGGAGGTGACACTAAATGTCCAGGTGATTGGAGCGCACGTCATCCAAAAGAATGGGATGAGCAGAAAAGGTCGATGCTAAAAAAGGAGAGCACACGCGGCAGGGGACACTAGGAAAGGTAAGACCTGCAAGGATTCTCGAAGGTGGAGACGTGAAATAGAGCCGCTCTAGCCAAGAGGTCATCCCAATGAACACAACCTTGGGGTTTCGCAAGATCAAAAACGGGGGCGGAGCGTTTCATTCCTAAGCAAAAAAGGGCACGGCTAGTAGGACCTGAAGTCTTGTGCATCAGGCGATAAAGAGCGAGACAAGAGTGCCGATAGGATCATCGGTCGAGGCCGAATCTCGGGGGGGTGGGGAGCAACACCCGACTACACCAACGTAGAGAAGTAGATGGGTTGGAACAGGAGACATTATGTCATCGTGTCACGATTAAAAAAAACGAAACTCACCAGGGGGGCTGAGTTAAGATCGCAAAAAACTAGACCAGCTGACACAGGCGGGGCGGCGTGGAACGTAGTTGTCTGAATTAATGAGAATTATCTAGTAGCACACGGTTACAGAGAGGGTGTGAGAGCATTCAAAGTGGCGGCCGACGACCAACAAAACAGTCATCGATAATAAGTGGGGGCGGGTCCCTCTGAGGCTATGAGGAAGAGTCCAGTAAATGAGAGATACGTGACGCGGTGTCCCGACTAAAAGGGCTGTTGCCGTTTTGAAAGGCCCGACAGTGTGCACGAAATTGCGAACAATCCGAAACTGTTGTGCTATGTGCGGCGCTCGACTATGTGAAACATTCTTAAGCGAGGGAACCGAGACCCACGAAAGGAGGCTCCAAGGGGAAGGCCCGACCTCGACGTTTTCAACGAGGAGAGAGGGCCGGGTTTGACAAGAGCAAGGGTTAGAAGGGAGAGCATAGGAGCCGGACCAATCCAAGGGTGATCGAGGTCTAGGCCATCTGAGATGGACTGGGGAGGCAAAAAAGTGAGATCTCAGTGGAGCCGACTGAAAATAACTCTCAATGGGAGTTGCCAAGAAGCTGTAGCGGTGCAAACAGGGTTTGTTAATCTTCTTGTCAGCTCATACGCCCAGGTAGCAAGAGAAATGATATCGTGCTTACGATTTCAAGACAGACAATGTATGAAACCGCATCTCGATTGGAACGCGGAAAAGCGAACGCTCCCTTCGCAGGGAAGTTCGCGTCAGCTCAACCCGGAAAATGGAGATCATCACGGAACAAAAATGGTGCAAAGTTCTCGGAGCGCTCGGATGGGCAACCCAGCTTACCTCCAAAAAAAACGTGTCTGGCGTGAATCTTCCCATCATCTTCTGCAAAAACTGACTTGACGGAAAGAACGACATGGGGCACGAAAGTGCAAGGAAGTGCAATCGACACGATCGACTAGGCAAAGGACCTCATTCGGGGGGGGGTCCACGGAGAGAAAAAAAATCTGATCGGGCTTACGAGCCCGGGGGCCTGCGGCGTCTACGCGACAGAGGAAGGCGAGAAAGGGGGGCTGCAACTGCGTCGGCAACTGTATGACAACATGCAGAAGAAGACCAAGCGCGAGAAAAGAAGACCCGGAACCGCGTGGTGTTTCGGGAATCATCAATAGCAAGAAAGGCCAAACTAGGGACAAAAGGGTGGGGGGCGATCGCAAAACCGAATTCGGCCTATCGAGTGAGCTGAAACTCATGCCGAAATGACGCAAATAGAGCAAAGCGGGTTGACGAGAAGCCGATGGGTCACCCAAATCACAATCCGAGAAAATGGGCGACCCTAGGAATAGACGGTGGAGCCGCGACGTCGGCTACCAACGAGTGATCGTCGAATCGCAAAGATCCTAGCAAGGTCACCCCGACTACTTAAATTAGGGCTCCGCCGACGGAGCGGAGGCTCGCCGCGTTGAAAATAAGGGGAATGCAAAACATGACTGGACACATGCGGAAGAAGGGGAGCGAATTAAGTAGAAGGAGTAGAAATCAGGGGATAAAATGTGCCGCGCGAAAGACATCTGACGGGGTTCACTGGCGCATTTGTGCGTCCACAGCGCGAACAAATGCGCCGAGAACCCGTGGGGACGTCTGCTCTCTCAAAGGGAAAGAACGATTCCGATCGAGGGAGAGGGAATCATTTAAGCGGACCTTGGTTGTCAAACTTAAGTAAAGTTGGTAGGCACCGTACGCAACCCAAACCCGAGTTGAAACTCAGTTGTCAATAGCTTGCCTCTAAAATGAGCAAAAGGGATGGGCTCCACAAAACAAGTAGAGTTGAGGAAACGAAATCATCATTGAGGGGATACCAAAAGGCGCGGTCAAATTCCACGACAAGGCTCACGGGAAAGTCGTGGAACCCAAAGAGAAGAGGATAAGTTCGATACATTGAGGCCGCCCGCAACAGAGAGGCGTATCGCCGCGGAACTCACGAGGCGATTAAAAGGAGCGCGCCACATGAAGTAAAACAGTACGGCGCGACTAAAGGGAAGTGTCACGTAGTACCCATGAGGAGAATCGCGCGAGGGGGTAAAGGTGAATCACGAAAAAACTTACGATCCTATCACACAAAAAAACGACTCCAGCAAACTCACCAAAAGAACGCCAGAGCGAGGCAATGAAGGACCGACGTCAGAAGACGCGGCCAACCAAAACACCACCGCCGCCAGATGGAGTACACACTGGCACCGTCCCGGGGTCGCGACGCACTCTCGGGGAGTGCTTATTACTCGAAGTCCAAAGAGCGGGAAATCGTGCACTGAGTAGAAAAGTTTCAAAGCGTATCTCGAATCAACAACAACGGATTAAGCGCTGGGCCAAAAGGAAGGGTCGTGGGGATGGGGAGAAAGGCATCAAAAAGCAACCGACGGGAGCTGCGCTTAAGTGATGTACTCCAGCGCTTGCTGGTGGGGGGGTGACAAGGGGTTCAGTCGAGATACGGTGGGAAGCTGGGCCGGAATCGAAAAAAGGGGTTGGGAGTTGCACTGAAATCCGGCCGTGACAAGGAACTTCAGGTTGATCACGGTATTTCCTCGTGCGCTCGCACCAGGTCGAGATTGAACGCGATTCTCAAAGGTTACTACAGGAGAATACATCGGAACGCTGCTGTGGAAAGAAAACTTGGCTAATCGCCGGTGGGCTCCCCGAGACTATGCCTATATGGACGGCGAGCAGCCTGAGCGAATCAAGACTCACGCACGGGATAACAGAAACCGGGAGATTCCACGACTTTGCACATTGCGTGGATGGACCGACAGAAGTGTGGTTATGACACTCAATGTGCGCTCTACAACCGAATCGATGACTACGAGCCAAAGTGCAGTAGACCGCTGACGGTAAAAACTGGACGCGCGACGGGGAAGAGGGAAAATTACGGCGAAAGGTATAAGAGGAGCCCACTCAATCAACTTTGAACTAAGCAAGCGTCATAGAGTCACGATAGGCGAAATCGACAGAACTGCTGGAAAGGACAGGGTGGGGATACCATCAGACAATTTGCGGGGAGGCGGGCGAATTTGGAGGCCGTGTACCCTCAAAAAAAAAAAAAAAACAGGGGCCAAAACCGACGAAGGAATTGTCGCGCGGCAAGGTTAACGTAATCAGGAATTTTGATGGGTGGGGAATTTCGGTAGAGCAGCCCCTGCTTCGAATGGGCCACAGTCCCTGTGGGGGGAAAGGCGCCGAGTGCGGGACCGAAGAGGCCAATAAGTGCGAGCCCCCGTACGGGGAAAGCGGCTGCAGAGATTCAAAGTAGGCTCCTTTAGTCCAAGCCATAGGACGTAGACGAGGCGGGCAAGCGTATGTCCTCTGCGGAGACCATGCGCATGTTGCTTAGGCCCACTCAGGGACTCGGCAGAACGTAGGCCTGGACCGCATGGCCTCGAGGCACGGTTGCCTGCAGGACAGGGGTCGCCGAAAACTCGGGGACAGGGGGAAAAAAACTGCACGATTCCTGGATGAGTGGGTATTACTGATGGGGACCACACAACACAAAGTCGGTAGAGGAGTCGTGACGCCGGCTTCTAGGCTGAGGAGAGGAAGTCCTACGAGGAGCAAAGCTTCAAGCGAGGTCTCGAAGCCTCCAATGTTAGGGAAAGCAGCGTAAAGCAATCGTAAACCTCAGATTCCCCCGGGGACAACGAAAAACGAGACGACTTAGGAAATCGGATGCCGCAAGAGATTCTTGTCTGGGGAGTGTCCTGCATCGTGCCACAACCCAAATGTGCGAAAAGGATAATCAAGGGGTGGCCGGACGCCGGCAGATTGGAAAATAAATCGACAGACCGCGTGTTTGGTGCTGAAGGGTTCAGTAAACAGAACAGGAACAATCGGCGCAAGTGGGCGCAATGAGAACGGCACCATTTCGGGGGGTTCACCGTGGATGCGAGAGAAAAAATCATGTTGCCTGGGGTTTCGTGGAAATAACGCTTACTTCGGAGAAGGAGAATGCTGTTCTTGGACCGCAGGTGCACAAGCTCGGCTCAAACCGCAGGAGGGTGCAACCAAGTGGTCCGGTTGCTGGGTATTTTCTGTGCAGAAGAGCTTTTCCAGGCCTAAAATTCAACTCGGTGAAAAGGCAGGATGTTGTAACGACCAAATAACTATAGCCCATAAGACTCCAAGCTACCTCGTGGGGGGAAAATTAATGGACTTAATAGAGGCTCAAGCCGGGCCGCGAGAAAAAAGCCGAATTCACTGGACAAAACAAGAAGCCCGGAAGATGGCCAAAGGGAACCCTCGAGCACCCAAATGAAAGGGATTGTGCGTCCCGCGAGAAGACAAAAGTCGGGCAACCGCAGAAGGCTAGCCTAGTTTGAAAGAGGAAAAAGAGGCCACAGGTCGAATTCGAGCGTGGCAAACGGCGACTACGAAAATCGGAGGGACAACTAACAGGCTAAGAAAAGAACTAAGACGAAAAAAAAGTGCTCGACCAGGAGGAATGGTGTTCGCAAGGTCTGAAACGCGGCAGGCAAACCTGAAAATGCTAAGGGGGGGGCACAAAAAATTCTCCGTGTTCTATCAGCGACATCCTGCATGAGGAACACTGAGGCATGCAGAAAGTCGTAGTCTATGACCTGATGGGCGGGTGGGAACAAAAACCAGTTGAATTGCCAGCGCTAACCAGCCGACCTTGGGGGGGCAGGGCGGAAAACGTTGAATGGATAAACCAGCCACGAAGGCACAAACTAGGCAAAGGTTGGATCATCGGGATCATCACGACACTGCGTGAGGGGAGGGGGTCATCGGGCGAACAACGATGGTCAAGCGCGACTCGATTGAGGAGCCGTTGTGGAGGTCGGGGAGAGATGCCTACTGCCACAACTCGAGGCAATATCAGGGTTATTAGAGGGATCGCACGTTCAACAATCTCTGAGCGAGTCGACCTGACTACCCATCGGGCAGGACGAAGCGATTTCTACGAGGGAAGGTTGGATCGATGTTTGGAGGAGAAAGAGAGAGGACCCGGGGTGCACAGATTATCTATGGAGAGTGCGCACTACCAAGGGTGGGGGAATTGGGGTAGGAATTGCGGAGGGGTCGCTAGATTGAACAATGATGCCCGTCCCGAACGAAGGAGAACTACCGGACAGGGTCGTTGAACCTGCAGCTGCGGAGGGCTTGACTAGGTGTGGGCTCGGAGAGGTTGCGAATAGGGAAAGGGACTACAAAGGATCAAACTGCCTATCCACAGAAAAGTCACCGGTCAAATCAGACCAGAGGCTTGAGGGGGCATCAGCCCGATAAAGCGGCGAAGGGGGATGACCTCGGCGGTGGGAAAAACGGGGGGGGCCTCTTGCGATCGTCGACCGAGCCAGTTGAAAAAAAAGCCGCGAGGGCGGGATGGACCGCCAAGGAGGGACCTGCGAAATGGAAAGGGCGCAGGTACGCCAACGAGGGGGGGGGGGTGGGGGGAGGCTGTGCATTAGAGGATCGACACCGTGAGCCCCACGGGGAAAGGGGCATTGCCGTAAGCACAAGATGGCCCCCGCTGGAAAAGCGCAGAGATGGATAGGTGGCTTTACAAAGGGTTAGCAACCTACTAGGAGCGTCGAAACGGATTCCTGAGACAGAAGACTACGAAGGCAAACACCTTCGAGGAAAAACGCTGAGGGCGCAGGAACTGAGGGGTCTCGGTCGAAGGGCAACGTTCAGGCCACAATATGGCGAGGGGGAAACGCACTCATCGCGTATCTCCTTCCGACGACCAGGGATGAGCAGGCGGTCCGCCGGTGGTAGGTAAAAGGGATTTAACAGTGAAAAAAGATCTCTCTCAAAAAACGAGAGGATGAAAAAGTCGCCGGCGGAAAAAGATGTGTCCAAGACCACGGAGAAGAAGGGCTCATGGAGACTGGCCCGAAATCGGCTCATGTCTCTATGCACACCATCGCAAAAAGGGTGGCTAAGTTGGGCCCTCGATAGACGACTGACCTCGCGGCGCATAAGGGCCGGAAAAGGTGATCATCGTGTTCTTCGTACAGGGTTTGAAAGAGAAATGAATAAGGGCGAGCTGTCGGCTCAAGTTTGCACGATCACGCCACCGAAGAAGATCAGCTAAAAAGTGGACATGTAAGGCGCAAGCGCTCAAGGGGCTTAGGAAAGGTGTACAGGCCGAGAAAGAGCGGCGAAACCTCATAAAGGGGGAGGAAAATGCGCCAGAAGACGATTTCCTTTCGGACATCAAACCGATCTGAGGACTAGACACGTTCTGTCTCACGCTGGGCAGACAAGCCACGGGGTTGTCCACCGACCTAATAATCAGTATGGGGGGCAGATAAGCCACTCACAGAGCATGGATGATGGACAAGCACGTCGCATTGGAGAGTGGAGACGCAACGAAATTACAACCTTTCGAGGAGGCAAACTCTACGATCACCCGATCACTAAAACGCCGATGCACGGGAGGTACGACCTGACCAGGTTATTAGCTGGAAGGGAGCGCGTGAACTAAGAATAGAAGGCGCAGGCACCAAAAAATTCCACGCCAAATTCAAAAAAAACTTGGTGGGCTCACAGAGCATCGACGCATAAGGCAAAGAAATCTTCGGGAGCCGAGAAAAAAACACTGCGATCCAAGGAAGAAAATCGGGAATATAGATCATTCTTCAATGGCTAGGGGGAGCAGAATACCCTGCGTAGAGAGATCATCGGGGATCGACTGCGCAAGGAAGTCAATTATAAAGTCGCATAAAAACACGGCTCGGGGACGAGAGGTGAAAACGTTTAAAATGAGGCCCGATGACCTACCGAACGAATCACGCATGCTGAGTTTTAGAGCGTGCATGAGTCTATACTCCAACTACCGACGGTGTCTGCGCTTGGTGGAAATATCGGGAACAGGGGACACGCGAGAGACCCAATTAAGTGTTAGAGAGGCCAATTCAAACAGGGAGGGGGCGGGGCCTACTACCAACAAACATGCAGGCATCGTACTAACATAACGGGCTTAGGGCAGCACAGGGGAAACATGATCGACGAATGAGAAGCGAAAAATACGATCCTCTGGGAGGTTGTGAGGCGAAGACGTTGCACGACCTTAAACGGTCAAGGAGCAACGTGGTGGAGGGAGAGTTTTCGTCTCTAGAACGACTCTGTTTCTTGGTCGCTATGGACAGCGACACACGCATAGTCGCCGGTCGGCCAAAGATCAAGAGAACGGGCTATAGGGGAACTAGTAGGCGAATGCGCGTTTGTTAAACAAGGTGCCGCCAGGAACAGAGAGGGTAGAACCGCAACAACTCATAAGGGCAAGGTGGTGAACTTAACACTCGGCGTAGGCGGGCTTGTAAGGGGTCAAAGCTAAATGCGGCGTGTCGCGGGCAAGGGGAGAGCCCGAGACGCCGAGCATGGGTCGTTGCCAAACGACTGTCAAGGTATGCTCCATCTGCCCAGAGATTCCCACGAGGGCAAGA
>Ga0179591_1281775_pt1 | contig 14368 bp, 11 predicted proteins | sample CZOMad2_1_08_16f_FD_182891 | JGI IMG/M metagenome (GOLD analysis project Ga0179591, IMG submission 182891) | Vadose zone soil fungal communities from Angelo Coast Range Reserve, California, USA - CZOMad2_1_08_16fungal (PacBio error correction) | ecosystem: Environmental > Terrestrial > Soil >...
AGATCAATCAGAAAACCGTGGGAGGGGTACTAAAGGACAAAACAGGCACCAAACAAAAAAAAAAAACCTGAACGCAAAAAGACTAAGTACGCACGAGGGGGGATACAAAAGTGAAGTAAAAAAAAGGGTGGAAATTGCAACCCAAAACGTGGCTGTGTTCCGAACACAAAGTAGATATGTGTGGAAAGGGAAGGTAAGACGAACCCAAGAAAAAAAAGAAAAAAGGGATTTGAATCTGTCAAGGACAGACGTAAATGACCAACGAAAGAGGAGAGTTACCTTGGCAGTTTGGAGGACTGTTAAAATATGTTCCTAAGTAGTTTATGGATCTGAAAGCACCCGTAATGGGGGGCGAAGTTTTGAAAAAGAAGTGTGGAAAGCTACTTCAACCAATCAGAGGAAGATCAAAACGAAGGAAGAAATTAAAAAAACAGGCGAGTTAGGTTGAACACCGCCGGGCGGGGCATTTGGCTGGAAATAAAAAGAAACTCGGGGGGGGAGAACAAGGGGGTGGAGACAAAGGGGGCCCAAAATGTTGGAACGGAAAAGAGTTCCCCCATTCAAGCGTCAAATCGTACGGGGCAGGGGAAGCGAAGAAAAAACAAGACCCGGGAAATAACACAACGAAAAGTAGAAAAAAAAAAAGAAACGAAGAGTCAAAACCTGTAAAAGAGCCAGTAAGGTTATCAGGTAGTACCGCCGAGGGCGTCGTGGAGAGACATGCGGTGGGGTCAGGTTGAGAGAAGGGAAGCCCGTCGGGGATGATAGGGGGGGGGGGTAGTCGGGGGTGGTAAAGACATCAGTGCGGAAAGTAAAGGAGACGAGAGGAGACCAAAGATAAGCGACTGAAGGGTGGCATTTTGGGGACTGGGTGTTCCAAAAACCATTGCCCAGCAAACGAAAACGCATGGACGCAGATCAATTCGAAAAGCGAAGGTTGAGGGGCAACCTTACCGAGGTCGCCAGAAGATCCCCAGGGGAACCGAAAAGGGACCACAAAAAGACGGAAAAAAAAAGGCACGGGAGGTCTCAAGGGGGCCCCAGATGAAGGTAAAATGGGAGGGTGGGGGGGGGAAAAAACGGCGATGCGAAAACTACAGAGGGGGGGGGAAGAGAGAAAAAAAGCAGGAAAACGGTGTTAAGACTACCGTGTGGTTGGGATGGTGATTGGGAGGGCCCGCGTTGAACCAAAAAAGACCAGCCCGATGCCACAAGCACACCAGGACAGGCCAGGTAAACAGGAGACACGGAGGACTGCGACCAAAAACCGAGCACTTTCGGGGAGGTGGTAGAAAAATCTAAGGAAAGCCTGATGACGGTCCCCCCCCCCGAGAGCAAAACGGGGGGGAGGGAGAGAATACCAGGCACAGCGGAAAAAGCGAAAAAAAAAGGAAGAGTTTTTCACCTGGCAGTTGGCTCAAAGAAAAGAGGGGGTGCGGCAGTACAAATCGAAACTAACTAAGCGACAATCGGTAAGGTGGGGGGGGAGTGTGTGGGGTTGGTTGTGGGGGTGGGTTTCGCACCTGGGGGGGCCAGTGCATCACAATCGTCAGGATGGAAGCCTGAGAGGACAAGGTCGCTGGGGAACAAGTAACTCGAAGACGGCCCCCCGCCGAATTCATTCATTGGCGGGTCGAACGAGGGGACATTGAATGCCCGAAGAGTGAGAGTGGTTGTAACCCAGCAAACAGGAACAGAAGAATGCAACTATGGCTGGCGGAGAAGGACTAACCGGGGGTGGAGGGAAATGACTGGGGGGCCTCGAAATGGTCAGTTGGTGAATCCATCAAATCCCCAAAGTACCAGTGGGGGGAAAGGAAAAGGGCGGGGCAGACTGTAAAGGCCCGAACGCGGAGAGAACCCGAAAATCCTCGCAGAGAGATCGCAAGGAAGTAAAGACATTGCAGCCATGAGATCCGCGGACCCCAAACGGGGGACCGGGGTAAAATTTGTTTCAAATCACGGGTTGGGGGGCGCCGCGGGGTAGGCAGAAAGTTAAAAATAGACCGGCGGACAAAACTGGGGTGGACGGCCTAGAGGGAACAATAGTTTCGTGCCCATTGGGGCGGGAAGAAAATCCGAGGCCTGGGGTCGCTACTTAAAAGCTAGGGCAGAACGGACAAGGAGACAGAAACGCCGGGCAATTCATCAAATCGGAAGGAGCGAAAAAAAAACGATTAAACGCCCTCAAGAGGCAACTCGAACCGAAGGGCCGCCAAGACCCGCTGTATCTGCATGGAAAACATGGGGCTGAAACGAGCACACAGCGCGTTATAGGGGCATCCTCTGAATCGCGACGAAACCCCATCAAAGGTGGGTAATTCAGGTGGATTAGAGCAGGGAAAAAGTCAAAGGGTCCTTGTCACCATCCGCGGTGAGACTTATTTTAGAAGCGAGTGTACAAAAACCACGAAAGTTCCGCACCCAAAAAAAAGTGGATTAGCACAACCGTGACATCAAGAACAAAACCTGTGGACAGGGACGCGACATTCAAGCAAACATCATCGAAACACGTCCCATACGCGAGACCGAGCATCTAAAAGAGTAAAGGTCTCAACATAAAAAAAATAGCATCAGCCTGTACCCCCGGACGAGAAAGGAAGACTAAAACGCAGAGCTAAAAGAAAAAAAAATTTGGGTTGACTGCGTGTGGGGGGGGGGGGAGGCAATCAAAAAGAAAAAAACGATATCGGCGTTGTGGGTCCCAATCACCAAACAGATAGACGGAATAAGATAGTTTGTTCCGTGTTGGACGAGGTGAAACAACCAAGGTCAAAAAGCCAGAATGAGACCTAGAGGACCTATTACGCGGGGGGGGTTGCAAAATAGGGTACACCATCGGGTCGTTGAAGGGCGTCCGCCCTTAGCAAGAGAAGCTTTGTGACAACACCAACACAGCCGGGTTACAAAGAACGAACCTTAACAAAAAAAAAGAATAAACCGGGGAAGGGACCGAGCCTTAAAACTGATGGGGAACGTGCCAAAGCTGGGAAAAAATAGAGTAAGGGTACCAAAGAGACCGGTGGTCTCCCGGGTACCAAGAGACACAGCATCGAGACGAGCGTGGCAGAAACGCCGAGTTCACCCTCTATTCCTCACCCCGGGGTCTCGATTTGTCCCGGGAGGGCAAAAAAAAAAAATTCGCCTCACAGAGGCGTGACCCTCGATCGGGAAAAGGAAGTGGAGCAAGACGATGGCGAACGACCGGAAGGAAGGGCGTATTTGGACACTTTGGTACGTGTGTTTGGTCAAGGTAGGGGAGGGGGGTTTGAAGCTGCTAAACTTTATTCAGATTGAAAGATGGGCGCTGGGGATCAGGAGGAAGGGGGGGAGCGATTCAAAGCGAAAGACCTTGAAGGGTTTGCCTGCGCCGGGTCTGGTGAACGGCCTTCAGAAAACAGCTCCGCGAGCCACGGGGATCTCTTTTAAAAAAACGGAGGGTGGAAAAAAAAAAGCCAAGCGCAGGAAGAACTAATTCTTTCACTAGGGGGCAGGTGTATCCGGAGTTTGCGCGAATACGATTCCCCAAACAAAAAACACTCGGGGCGGGTCAGGAAAAAAAGAAGGGAAAAGAAACGTTTCATAATCGACACGCGGAGAGGGTGAGGCCTTTCATCAGCCTCAAGGCCTCCGTCAGTTCAAAAATTGTGAGTAAAACAAAATGTTGGGTCACGTGGCCGGCAGCTAAACCCGCAAGCTCAAGCAAAACACCACACAACGAAGGAGAGGAAAGAAATAATAGGGGTGGAGGCCATAAAAAAAAGGCACGAACCACACGGAAAAAAAGGGCCGATCAGCAGGGGAGAGATTGAGAGACGAACCCGATCGACGGGCCGTAAAGAAAGAGATCGCGCCCGATCAACGCCAAGGTCTCTAAAGAAACTGAGAAAAAAAGTCTGTTGGGTTCAGCAAACACTCCCGCTTCCAAAAGAAAGAAGCAGGAAAGGTAAACCCGTCGTTGGCAAGGTCAAAGACGCCAGGGCACAAACCGGTCGGGAAAAAGAGGGCGGCCAAATCAGTCACAGTCGGAACAGAATTGTGGGTCCATCCCGCTAAATTCAGATAGGACATCTGGAGAAAAGGACAAAAAGATGGAGACAGGACGGGGCGTTCTCGCAAGAGCAAGAAAATCCCTCCATCCCATAAAATTCAAAAGATGAGGCTCCCGTGGACCCTCCGGATAACTGTTATGAGTGTTACGGAATCGGTACACGTCTCCGAAAAATATGCGGAATTCGGGGGTCTAGGGAAATCCTCGGGGGGGACAAAAACCTGACGAGATAGGGAACCAGGGGAACTGTACACGTCAAAGGCGAAGGCAACAACTCTTCGAGAAAGCATGGGTGAGGCGATTTTGGGTCAAATGCGCCGTGACATTGGGGGGGGGGGGCAACGGCCAGAAGCTTGCATACCGGCGGACGCCAGGGGTCTGTCCCGGACCATGCAACCTCAAGCTGAATAGAAACAACATAGGGGGGGGGTCACGGCGTGCATATGGTGTTACAACCGGGAAAAACAAAAGTGGAAGGCGGGAAAAGGCGCGCGGGGGGGAGGAAAAAGCAAAAAATAGGGGGTCAAGAACCGTTTTCGGCAGTCCGCCGAAAGTGGCTTGGGTCGACGCTTTTTCAAAAAAAAAAAAAAAACGAGCGGCGGAGGGACCCATTACAATGGAGTGAAGGGGATGTTACGGGTGGTACTACAGGATTGGCATACGCCGGCAAGGAGACGGGTAAAGTTACTAAGAATGAGGAAGGGCGAGGGACCGTGAAAAAGAAAGGGATGGGAGGCACGAGAAAAAAGTTTTGCTGGCAAGTGGTCAACCAAGGGGTACTCATCCTGCAGTGAATGAGGGCATCAGGTTAGAGAAAGACAAGGACCGGAAAAAGACGCTCACAGAAAAATAAGGCCATGCCCAGATGGACGAGGGCGTGGGAGAAGAAATTTAAACGGAGAACCGCGGAAGAGCGGGGGCAAAGAACGACGACAGAAAAAAAAAGCCAGGCGCGTGCGTTTTTGAAATAACGGACCGCGACAGATCAATTAAAGAGCGTGGTTCGAAGATGGGTGAGTACGCCGGAGACCGTGACGCGAATGTTTTGTCCTGGCGGGCCCCAGACGTTTCATGGCTCAACAATTGAAAAAGTGCGGACGACAAAACATGGCCGCAGAAGACTCGCGGTCCGCTAGGGGGTCGTAAGAAAAAAGAAGGTTGTCAACGTGGATCAGAGATTCTGTGACTTCGGAACCGCCTTGGGAAATTGTTCCCAAAAAAACGAGGGGAACCGCACAGCAGACAGAAATCGAAAGAGAGAAAACTGGCGCCAGCCTACGGAAAGGGCTATGTCCCCGCGGGAACATCGAAGATTCAGGGTTAAGGAGAAAAAAAACAGCAAAAAAACAACGTAGCACGGTTTCCGTTAAGGGGGGCGGCCTTACCCTACACTAACTCACAGTTGACGAGGGCCAAGCTAAGGAGCCCGTTCTATGGTAGACAGAAAAGCGGGACGGCTTTCGGTTCAAAGGGGGGAGTTGACTCACGGGCCATTAAAAGAAACAAAATGGGCATCTTGAAGCCGACGACAAAACCGGCCGGGAAAAAAAAGCGGGGCAGAAAGAAGGCCGTGTGTCTCGGGAACTTGAATCCGCAATGAGGAAGGAAGATAAGGGAGGACATCAATATATTTTGCACGAAACCTTCGGGGCCAAAAATAAAAGGGAACGAGAACGCTGGGGGGGGGGTGTTCATAGGGTACTAAAAGACCCGGGGATGCCAGGCACGAGAAACTTGCAACAAGATTTGACTGAGTCCATCACAAATCAGAGGGAGAAAATTTTGGCAGACGACAGACACCATCGGAAGAGGACCCTCTGAAGAAAGGCCGCTTTGCCTGTTCCCAGAAACAGGAAAGCGCGGAAAAGAACCGCTTCGACGGAACAGTGCGGTCCCTGTGTGTGGATAACCGAGCGTGGTGTAAGGCGACCAAAACCTCAAAAAAATAAAAAAAACCTCAAGTCCAGTGAGAAAACCTGGAAAAACAAAAAAAAAAAAAAACAAGGGAAAAAGTGTTTTCAAAATGTCCATTGTGACAGGGCACAAAAGTTCATTTGCTGGAAAATGCCCCGGAGAAAAGGACCTCAAAATTTACCTTCGGTAGGGGGATGAGGACTAGGGTGGGTATTAAGAAAAAGAGTGGGCCACACCACACAAAAGGGGCGCATCGATTACAAAAACGAAGTGGGCGTTTTCGGAGATGGGCCCTTAACACCAGAAATACAAGTGAAAATGGAAAACAGGGCGGGGGTCAAACTCAATTCGTTGAAAGGGAACAAAAACAATTGAAACAAGAGCGAACCTACTCCCACGGGGAAAGGTTGTTTTCCGCAGCACAAGCAAAAGACCAAGGGGGATAAAAAGAAAAAAAAGAGGAAGAAAAAAGCAACGGAAAATACAGTGCAAGGCGCGGGGAACCCACCGAAGGTGTGTTCGTTGGTCAGGGGGGGAACTACTCGGGCCGCTCCAGACCTTAAGTGACAAGACTGGACCAGAGTCTAGGCCCGCATCGTTTTCAAAAGGCCGTGGGGACAAGGTTTGTCGACCCGGGGACCGGCGGCACGCACTGGCCCGCACGGGTGGATCCTAATCGAAGTTTGTAGGAGGAGGGTTCAAAATTCTTCAGGGGGCGGTCGGATGGGGTGAAGAAAGAGGTCCATCCAAGAATAGTCGCAAGGGATTAGCCGAGGAAAGAAAAAATGGAGAAAAAAAAACAGGTACTTTCACACGGGAAGAGGCCCAGGTGCGTCTGCCAGGGACCCACGGGTCAGCCCAAAAGGAGAAGAACTTCAAATCAGCCAGAAGGAGAATCGAGGGAAAAAAAAAAAGCCCGGGAAAAAAAAATACAATAACCTTCCTTTTGGGCAGGGGATCGGGAAAAGGCCACACAAGGCTGGGGGCCCAAACGGAAATCCCAAAGTGTACTAGAAACGCCAAAAGAGGCTCACCGGGGCGTTGGTGGGGTTGTAAAAAAGGGGGTTGGAGTTTTTGAGGGGGAATAAAACCTCGCCACCCGGGCAGGGGTTGCTGTGCTCACTCAGAAAAACAAAACACACCGAGGATAAATCTCGAAAGAGAGGGAGGCCAGAGACCCTTGAGGGGAGGGAAAAAGGGGGAACGGTACCACAAAAATCACCTGTACGCGAACAACAAAAAAGCAAGTAAGAAAAAGCAAGAGCGAGTTCGGGAGACTGCAGTGAACGGTGATGGCAAAACAAAGTGCTGGTTTCCACAGAGACAGCCAAAGGAAAATGAAAGATCGGGTTGGGAAAGGGAATGAGGGGGGTCGAAACCTCAGGAGTCCCGCTTGGGGGGCGGGGAATTTTAGCTGGCAGACCCGGGCTCGCCTCACAAGGAAAGGACCTTGAGACGCAAAAAAGTTGAGAAGGACCGTGGGGGGGGTAAAAGTTACCTCGGGAATTTTAATGTAGCGAATACAAGGGGGTGCGAGAAAAAGGTCGAAGAGTGTTTTGTTGGGGGCTCTGGGGGTAAAAAAAAATCGCCCAGTCAACGAAGAAATGATAAGAAAGGAAAAATCGGGCCTTTTTAAACGCCTATGCAGTGTCAAGGTTTGGGTGATGTCTTTTAGGGGGGACATCACGTGAGAAAAGAAGAAAACAAGAAAAAAACCTGAAGCGGCCTCGAAGCGGAAACGCAACATTCCCGAGACAGTGTTGGGGGGGGGGGGTCGTAACCCTGCTGGGAGTGAAAAAGGCAGGAGAGAACGCCAAATAGAGACAGTTGGTAAGAAAAGAAAATAGACTTGGCCCCCGAAACAGTTTCTAAAAAGTTCGCGGGAAGTTGTAGAAAGGAGGTTCCTATGGCTTCGTGTTGAAAGGACTGGCCGGTTTCAAAATGTGTTTTGGGAAAAGCAAAATCAAAATGCGGGGGGGAATTGAGAACGGCGACTGGGAAGAAGTCGAAAAGGAAGAACATAGGATCGAAATCAGGGTCATCACATGGTGCAAAATGGGGGGGTGCCGATGCAACGAAGAAATATGAACGTCGACAGATCAAGGCAAACTGCCGGGCTGTTGGGGGGCAAAAAAAAAAAAAGGGACGATCCCGCATCCTCAGGGGAGGAAAATAATCCCAAAGGTGCTAAAATCACAATTAAGAAGCAAAAGGAAAGGGGGGTTCAGGAAAACGGGAAGAAGGCAAAAAATGAAAATAAAATTGGTATTATCAGTGTGGCAGCGGCCACGGAGGGTGAGAGAAAAGTCTTGGGGGTTTCGCAGAACGGTTTTTCCAAACGGGGGGGGAAGGGGGTTTGATGGGTTGAGGGGGGGCGGGGGGAGAGGGACACGACGCTCGCCTGGAAAGGAAGACCTCCCCCAACACTGAAAGGCACAAAACGAAGTTCTCGAAAAAGAAGCACGGTCGCTTCTGGAGTGGTTTATTCCTAAAAGAGAGGGGGGGCTCCTTGGTGGAGGTCTAAACCGGCGCTGAGCAACGAGAACAGTGGTCAAATACAGGCAAGTTTGAGAAAGACCAACGGGGGGGCGGAAAGCACGGGTTTCTGGCGGAATGAAAGAGCTGTTGCTGGTTGTGGGGGGTGTTTCCAGAAATTCAAGGGGGCATCCAAAAAGAAAGACGGGGGAGGAGGACAGTGGCCCAGGTAATTGGCCAAGAGAGGAGTTTGCAAGTACAGGAGGGAAACGACCAACGGCCCGCAGGAATGCATGATTAGGGGACTTTGGTGGGAAAAAAACGAATCTGAGTCGGAGGGACTGCAGAGATCCAGCACAAGGTGCACGACGGGGGGAGGAACCGAAAGCACACACGTTCGACAACAACCAGTCCGAGGCTGGCAACCGAAACCTAGGGGATGAGGAGGTGCGGAGGGAAATGTGCTGGGGGTCCCCGGTGCAAGAGAGTCCCCACACCACCTTTAAAAAATCTGGTGGACGTACCCCGGTGCACGCCAGAAAAAAGGGGAAAGATCAATCCAATAGCCTCTGAAGCCCACAAGAGGACAAACATAGGAGAAGAGTGAGTCATCTGCCGATGGGGCCCCCAGGTGAGTGGGGAACCCCGAAAAATGGTGACCGCAAGAACAGGGGCTCCGTAAGAAGATCGAGAAAGAGACGTCACATTTCTTGGGGAACGACCAACTGGTGTGGGGGAAACGGAAAAAAACCTTGGTTACGGGACAAAAAACGGAATTGTCGACTGGCAAGTCGCAAGAATGGAAGGGACATGTGAAGAAGGCAGGACAAGTAGGGAAAGAAAAATTCAGTCAAGTTCTGCGCAATAAAAGGCGAAAAATTAACACGCCCTCCCCATATAGATAAAGAAACCTCCAGGGGACTCAAGGAAACCGAGAAGCGGCCTGGATCTTAAAAGTTGGATTTCGGAGTGCCCACTCCGAAGCAAGGCAGTTTGGGGTAATGAGTCCAATCGGGCCCGTGCGGGGTGAAGGCGGAATTAGGGTGGGGAGGAGAGGGGGGGGCGGGATCCCTCTCTTGGGACCTACAGGATTGATCCGCTAGCGGCCTCAGAAAGTTATGCCTTTGAGGGAATGCCCGGAGAAGAGGGTCTGAACGCCTCGGGAGACTTGGAAAAAGTAGGACCCTCGAAAACGAAGTTCCGACCAAAACAAAAGGGGCTCTGCCCGGGCCAATAATCTGGGGTCCACAGGAACTCGAATTTGTTCACAAAAAACCCTTCGACTAAAAGCGAAACGGGCTCCAGCGCCGAAACGGGGAATCGCGGCGGGCACAGCACACATAACAGCAGAAGACAAGAAAGGGACAAGGACGACCCAAAGGGACCAAAAACGCCATGGAATAAGTCAGAAAACAGACCCCAGTTACATTCGGACCAAAGAGAAGACGACGCACCAGGAAGGTTGGGTCACGAGACCACCAAGAGAGGAATGGTTCGGGGGAGTGGGGGGGTTTTGAACGTGGAACAAAGAGACACGGGCGTGAAAGACACCCAGAAAAAAATCAAAGCCACCGCAAATCCAAACAACTATGAAAAGAACCAGATACAGAGGGGATGTGAAAAGGTCAAAAAGAGATCGCCAGAGTCCGGGGAGGGTTCAAGAGCAAGAGCGGGATTGGTAAAAAAAACCGGTAAACCAGGACGGGTTAAGCGTACTTCAAAAGAATCTTGCATAAAAAGAACCTGAGGAAACTGCAACCCTTACCCGATGGGTCAAAAGCCGCGAATCCAATAGGAGGTACACCAGACAGAAGAGGAACCTTGAAAGATAACAAAGACATACCGAAAAGGGAGCAGCGGGAAACAAACCTGGTGACTCAAAGACTAGAGACCTGGAAAGCTCAATTCAGGAAGGGAGAAAAAATCCAGAAAAAGGAAGAGTGCGAGCCAGGCATTTGTCAGGGAGAAAGCAGGATTGGGTGAAGGAGTATGGGGGGGGGAAAAAAGAAACCGGCGGCGCGATCTGTTGATTTTTTGCTTTTTCAATGTTACTTTGCCAAACAGAGGGGATACAGGGGAAATTGGGAAAGGATGAACCGTTTCGAGGAAAAAAAAAAACATGACGATAAGGTGAGCCAAACCAAGCGGCCGTGGATGGTGAGTCGAAAGGCGTGGGGGGGCCGCCGGCCAAAAACAGCAATCACGCTGCAAGTCCTCAGTTCACTTGCAAGCATTAGAAAAAAAAAAACAAAAAAAAAAAAAAAAAAACCGCCAATGGGGGGGAAGGGCGTTAGACCAATGAACCAAAATACCCGAAATCGGTTTTAGGCGCGGGGGGGGACACGTAGACTCATTGCCACGGGAGAGAGAGGGGCAACTAATCACGTACAAGAGGGATGTCTGAAAAATGCCTGAACATCGCCGGTAACACACCCGCCCCTCAGGGAAAAATTGTGAGGGGCTGTGGGGGTTGGTGGTCACCCTGGGGATCGAAATAAACCCAGGAAAAAAAATGGATCATCTACCCACAAAAAAAAGAGTAAAAGAGGTTAGAGGAAAACAGCCGGCACAACACCGTACACACGATAAAATTGAGAATTCCAAACGACCTAGCCGCGGAAGTCCAGTATCCTGAAGAGAAGGAAAAAACAAAAGGTCACGCCGTCCGAAAAACTGCCTGAGATAGGAAAAAGTGGTCAGAAACCAAGGCCTCTGAAGGAGAAAAGTAAGCTTAATTAGAAGAAAAAAAAAAAAAAAGACGGATGAGGGACGTCGCAACTAATGGTCAACAAAAGGGAGGAGAAAATAAGGCCAAATTGCAAAAGACGCTGGCAGCGGACGGAACACTAAACATACGAGAGGGCACAATCCGCGAAGTGGTCAAAAGTCGAGAAAAGAAACAGGAGAGGACTAAGGGCTTTTGCCGACATAGAGCCCCTATAAAAAGCATGACAGAGAGGCGGGCAAGCGTCAGCCGACTTTGAAAATAGGCCCACGACGGATGAGGACATTCTTATCATGGAGGGGAAAGACGGGTGGGGCGCAAGAAAAAGGAGTAATATGGCCGTTCATTAGTGCGCAGATCAGAGACAATCTTTCTAGTGGGGACCGACATGCTCTCATTTACAAAGACCCGGGTCGCAAGGCCGCGGAGGAAATCATGCGGGGTTATGCAGAGTTTGGCAAAGGCCGAATGGTTGCTGTGTGGAAAAAGCGAACTTGGGGAACTGAGCGAAAAATCAAAAAAAAACTCGAGAGGGGTAGGCCTTCAAACAGGCAACCGGAAAAGTATCGGGACCATAGAAAGGGGTTTGGGGGGGTAATCTTAAACAAAACCGAGGGGGGTGGGTGCGACAAAACCGTTCAAAATAACGATACCCACTGGGGAAGAGCTGGCGGAGGTGCGAAAAGACATGACGGGCGTCCAGGAGTTTGGACTCAGGCGAGGGGGGACAAGGGGTGGGGATGTTGTATAAAAGAGCTGGGTTTCTAGCACGGAAGCAAAGGAAAAGGGGAGCGTCGGGATTCTGTTGTTGACTGCCGCAAGTCTGTACGATCGGAGTCTCAGGAATGCGGATCAAAAAAAAGTGGCACGAAAAAGGGGAAAAAAGAGGAATAAAAACGGAGACCCGGAAAAAACTTTTGGGGGTTGTTACTTACATAACGCACCATTCGATGAACACTCGGGCCAGGGTCAGAGCAAACCAATACCTACTCCTTCGCGACATCAAAAAAAAGCAAACATAAGGTGGAAACGGATGACTTAAGAAAAGACGAAAAAGGAGATTCGCAGCACTAACATCAAGAGAAGCAGGACGAAAAAGGGTGCTGACCCTACGGGAAACGCGGCACAACAAAGAGTAATGTTGAGGGGGGAAACAAGGCAGCTGAAACTGCTCCGGAGTAAATGTCGTAAAGGGGTTCCGGAGGGAACAACGACGGGCATGAACGCGCAAAAAAAACAAGCCAAAGGGTGAGGGGGGGGGCACCACGCCCGAACGAGGGGGAAGCTAAGGGAAGTAACCAATGTTTGGGTAAAAAACGCAGTGCTTGGGAGGGGACGGGGTCAGCATCGCCGATTGTGGGGACCCCACAAGGACGTGGAAGACCGCAGCTCGAGGAAATCACAAGCGATACACAAGTGTCGACAAAAAAACACGAGAAATCCGTCCTAGGAAGTAAAAAACGGGGACGTCGGCAAGCGGGGAAAAAATTTCAGGGTAAATCGGGGGAGAAATCAGGAGTTTACCACCTTCGGGAAGGGTAAGACACAACACGCAATGGGACGAGGCCAGCACTGCCAAAAACAAAAAAAAAAAGAAATGAGGGGGACCTCGAAGAATCGTCCTGAATGACTTGGAGGGCTCAACAAACCCGCCGCAAACAGGGGGAACGGGAGGGTGAAAAATCCTTCCCCAACCTACCCGACGGCACGGAACATTCGGGGGAAGTGGGCGACTGGGAACTGGATGCACCTAAAAGACTATGGATGGGGCCTGTCAAAAAAGCAAGAGATATGTGGACCCAGGCGTGAAAAAACGCCATAAATGCAAAGTTGGTGGGGTCAGGGTAATCGTGGGGCACAAAAGAGGGACGCCCACAAAAAGGGGCGCGGGAAGGGAACCTTTGACAAAGGCGCGCTGAGCGAGGGACCTCCACCAGCGACCATCAAAAAACTTAAGGGAAAGTCGAAACTTGTTAGAAAAAATCCAGCCGCAAATGGAGTCAGGCATTGGAGGGGACAGTTAAAACGCCATTTTGAGGGAGGCATGTTGTTGAGGTTGGGGTGAGACAGGAAACTTGGACTCCAGAAAGTTACACCTAAAACAAGCGTTTGTAAAAATACCTTAAGAAATCGAACCAAACACGTGGGAGTGGTCCCTGCGGGTCATGGTGGGGTTGAAGAAATAACATCAAAGACGAAAGGTGGGCCTGAGATCGCCACCGCTGCATGGGCGTACATGAAGTTTTTGGGGTTGACTAAACTTAAAAGTGGGGATGGAGGGGGCGTAGGCGGGAGACACGGACCCCTGAAAATGGGGCACATAAACTTCCTGGGAAATATGAAAAAACGGGGGAAAAGGGTCGCTTTGCTTTAAAAAACCAAAGTACATACAGGGGAAATATGGAACAGAGAGGAGACAAGATTCACTCCTTGTATCCCTCCCCCCATTTCAAACCTAGAGGGAAAACGAGAAGACAAATCAACGAAACAGAGGGCATGGACTCCCAAAAAACAATAAAAACGAGACAGAAACAGAACCGATCCCAAAGAGAACCTGTAAACGGCGCCTACTCTCGAAAAAGAAAGTGGGAAGAGACCTGGTTATAGGTTTATTCGAAAAGGGGTTGTGTCTACTCCAGCAGCCTTTGGTGAAGGAAAAGGGAAATGACGTGCCTTTTAAGAAGAAAGCTGGGGGGCGCTCAGTGAAACTTCAAGCGACGCAAAAGACATCAACTGAAGGCACCTCGGTTCAAAATTGAAAACATCAGACCAATTTAAACGAGACTTAGGTTAGGGGAAAAAGGCGATTTTGAAGCTGGAAACACAACGAGGTTTAGAATAGGAAAAAAAGGGGAGGGGCATCCATAAAAAGGAAAGGTACGGATACACGGCAACTTCCTTACTCTGAACCAAGGTCCCTAAGGTGGTGCGCACTGAAAGAAGGATGCAAAAAGAAAAAGCAAGCATCAACGCGTGACCCAACGGAGAGCAGGGAAGGGGAACAACGTCCACCTGGGAAGACCATCAAAACTTTGGGGTGGGGATTAGGCAAACCTTATTGGGGGGACAGCCCAGGAAAGCTGAACACAATATAACTCGATGAAAAAAAGGGCAGGGGGGGGGGTGGGGGGGGTCAAGGGGTGGGGGATTGGGTTGAATGGTGGGGTGAAAAAGAAAGCCTCGCCCCACCAAAAAAAGCACGT
>Ga0179591_1180282_pt1 | contig 14366 bp, 9 predicted proteins | sample CZOMad2_1_08_16f_FD_182891 | JGI IMG/M metagenome (GOLD analysis project Ga0179591, IMG submission 182891) | Vadose zone soil fungal communities from Angelo Coast Range Reserve, California, USA - CZOMad2_1_08_16fungal (PacBio error correction) | ecosystem: Environmental > Terrestrial > Soil >...
CTAGGGGTTTGACGGACAGAGGAACTAATATAAGACCGGAGTTCGACTAGGCGGCCAACATAGTCATGTAGAAGTCATAAAGAGTAAATTTATAAGAAAAATCACTAGAAACAGGTAAGCTCTGCAATTGAAGGGGAAGTGGAATTGAAAATTAATTATTCCTTGAGAACTGGGGAATTGTCTAATGGGGAATGATGTTGCGGAACGCCTGGGTAGGTTGACTCGAAGATGTGCGAGAAAAAAAAAAACAAGAAACGGTTCCGAAAAATAGGATACTTATCGCTCACAAAACCAAGAATCTTTGGACTTGAAGGGAACAAAAAGACACACTGGGTAGGAGTATGTAAAATGTCCCGCGAAAGGGAGCCTCAGCAACAGGCAATCGAGGATGTGACGAGTCGGGGAAGAGGAAGAAAAGAAGCACAGATGGATACTACGGAATAGATAATACTGAAACATCTAAGCGGCTAAGTGAGAGGACAGCACAAGAGACAGGGGTTGGGGAAAGACAAAAAAGAATACCAATACCCGAAGCATCAAACCAAATCCCCGGCAGAGTGGGTTGTAGACAATTACTTACTCATAATAACCATGGGCCTGGACATTAGCATGCCAAATCAGTTACACGCATAGGTCGCAACTCCTTAACCATGCCAGAATTAAAACAAGATCAGGGGGTAAGGACTCATACTATTGCGGCGACCACGCAAGAAGAATTAAGACGAATTAAAGAAGGTACTACCATGGGAAACAGCTAATTCTGGAAAAGAAACTCTCAACAAGACTCTAAAAAAATAGGTTCCTCTCAACAAAGTACAAAACTGCGATAACACGGATAAACTTCTTAAGCGGCTCTGAGACAGAAGGTCAACTAAGAATAGGGTGAACCATTCAACGTGCCTGAAGGGCAGGGGGGCATAAAATTGATCGGGCTGCAAGTTGGGGAAGCCAGAGCCATGCCAAAACCAGCCACTCAAGGGCAACTGTTATATCTATTACTGAGAAAGATCAACTCAAGACCTGGGAACGACGGACTTGTCTGGATGCGCAATGATTGAAAGGACGATGGTAGATCGAAAGGACAAACCGTCTTAGGGAGGGAAGGGGTCAGGCGAGAGGTAACAAAAGATAAAGAACACGGGAAACAAAAGGGTTCTCCAAAGGCACGCCGAGACTGCAGGGACTGGTCTTACACTAGTGAGGACCAGATGCACAAAAATAGAAAAAGCCCGTGAACCATGCATAAGGTACTAGGGGGGCGTACCAGAACCCTATATGGTGAACCACTAAATGGGCTAAGGGGGAGAGGCCTTAAAAATCATAAGAAAGGGAAAAGAGAGCACATTATTGAAAGTGGAAGGGTACTACTAACGAACTATGAAGATTCCCAATAAGACTACTGAAAAGTCGGTTGGGGGGGGAAAGCCATGAAAAACTGTAGCAACATCGATATCAAAAAAAAACAAATTAACTTGGCCACACAATTAGGGGGAGGAAAAAGAGAATGCAGATGGGGGTAAAGAAAGGTTTCAGGCTCCAAACAAAAACGAAAAAAAGGCTCGTCTTAGCTTGGGGAAAAAGAGAGCACTAGGATTGTCACCGAAACGGAAAAGGGACGAGACAGACATAACTTGAGCTTAGGGATTTGAAGAAAGCCAGGGCTCTCCCGATATAGGTCCGGGCAAAGATGCGGGGGTTTACAAAACGTCGGGGCGAAACTGGGGAGAATCGGGAGAAAGATGAAGTGTTTTCAAGTGAGAAAAAGAAGAAAAGAAAAGGTTTGAAGAGCAGGGGGGGGAGTGGGAAACATCCGGGGGGGGTGACGATGAAAGGTGCCCTATTGCCGCATATGAGAGGGGGAAGCGAGGAGCACGAGGATAAAATAGAAGAGGGGCGTTTTGTGATCTAACAAGAACGAAAAACTGTCATAGAATGAGATCATATCAAGACGTATCAAACGGGTCTATCTAAAAAGGGGTCTGCAAGGGGAGGGAGAAGAGTATGGGGTAGGATAGAAGGCGGAGAAAGTACTCGTTCGACCAATCCTTGCAAAAGAATACAAAGAAGGGATAAATAGACTAGTGAAAGAAGGACACGCGCACGAGCAAAAGTTTAGGGGGCTCTACTGGATAAAGAAAAAAGTACAAGAGGGAGATAGGTTTTGGCTAAGATTCTAAACGAAAAGACGACAGGTGACCAAAAAAAAGAGAAATCTTTAAGGGGAGAAAAAAACGAGGGGGTCGTATCAGCAAAGGGGAATACGCGCAGAGAGAGGGCAGTACTGCATTGAACCAGTGGAGAGTGGGCGGAGGCGAGAACACAAAACAAATACGAGAGTTCTAGGTCGAGAGCATTTCAAAAAGGACGACACCGTTATCATAACAAGACGCAAAACCTTAACAACGCAAAGTGGTTCGGGGGTCGGGGGGGAAAGAAAGCCAGGGGCCATTCATCAAGAGGGGGAGGTCTAGTAAAAGGCGAGAACAAAACCAGAGCCCTAGAGCTAGGAAAGGGGAATGAGAAAACTTAAGGTCCACTAAAAGAAAGGAGGGGCCAGAAAGTCCTTCAGGTGGAAAGCATATATGAAGAGTACAGGGGAAAGCACGCGTAGGAGGAGAGCCCCTAAGCTTTGCCACCACAAAGTTAAATCATCACAGAAGGTGTGATAGTCTTACCGGAAGGTCAAAAAAAATATTTTTTGGAACGGGCTAAAGGAAGGCGGATTCGGTTTTGATGGGATGGGAAAAAAGACGCACAGGAAAGCCGGCAAGAACGTTGAAAAACGGAAGTTTACCGGGGGTAAAACCGAATGTACAACTGTCACTTTGCAAAGTCGATCCTCCTAAACTACAAACTGCAGAAACTAAACGAAGGAAGTTAAGAGCTCACAGAAAAAAGGAGTTCGGAGGACTGAAATCGCGCATCGAAAGAGAAGAACCGAAAAACACAGAGCTCAAGAGCGGGAGAAGAAAGAAGAGGGGGACTTAACTCATCGTAAGACGCGGGGGAAAAGAGACCGAAAAGCAGTAAATCAGAAATAACCAAATCAATTCGGCAAGGGGGGTAAAAAAGACGGGTTTCCACGAATCCTTCTCTGCCGAGATCGGGGTCATGCTTCCGACAGATAAGGGTGGGGGCGGGTGAGAGTCATAGACTCACAATGAACAAACCGTGATAATCGTCTGATTTCCGCGCCACTAGAATGAACATGAAAGAGCAAAGACGATCTGTCCCGAATGGAAGGGGGAAGAAACGGACAGGGGGGTTGTTCAGGGGACAAAAAGGGAATGGTTCGTTTCTTAAAATAAGATGGAGGCGGGAAAGATTTACATGAAAAAGCCTTCGGACTCGGAATTAACTTTAGAACGAGCGCTGCAAAGGCCGGAAGAAAACAAAGTGGGGGACGGTGGGGGAGGGTGATCCCCAAGCCACGAATGGGCTACGAGGCCCATCCGAAGAAACCAAAGACGGCCAACGCGACCAGTCGGGAGTGGGAGTGGAGAAATACGCTCCGACGACAAGCGCTACAGGATTTGTAGAAGGGCAGTTTCTAGAAGGGCTCCCGGACCGGCGAGCCCCAAGGCCAAGGGAGGAAAGACGTGACAGAATATCAAAAATTTAAGAAAGAATTACACCGGATTTACAGAGAACGGGAGGAATACAACTGTTAGAAAGCATTGGCAGACTCTAAAGGACTAGCTTTACCGGAGCCTGTTTATGGGTTAGAGTAGAGATCAAAGAAAGCACTTAGTGAGTGGCATTCTATCCACAAAGGTGAGACCGGTTACCATCTTTAGGGTAGACCGGGGAGAAAGAAATGTAAAAGGTAATGGAAACAAATGAAAGCTGCGGGAAAAGGAGGTCAACAAGGTCGGCTTTAACTAGGCTACAGGAGCCGGCACTGGGCCGTCTTCCGGGGAGTCTGTTGAAGGCAAGCAGCCATTTTCTTGACACCCACGCCACAGGACCTTTCAGGATTTCACGAACTCAGTTCTTGATGTGCAAAAAGAACTTTACTGGGGAGGCCCAAGCGCCGATCCTGGTCACATCAGGTCAAATAAGCCACGACTATTAAAATGGCACAAAAAGCGTACGCGAACAACAGCGAATAAAATGAATATTTAAAGAAATGTTGGGGGGAAGTAGACTTTCACATATTCAGAACGAGGTGGGGAATTCGGTAACGCAAGGGAGCCTGTCGTAAGGCGCCCGGAGAGTCGCGAGACAACACTCCTTTCAGGCCTGTTTAATTCTAGAGAAAAAGATGTCATGATGATGTCACGTCCGAAAAGAAAGTAGGTTGGTCCAGCTTAAGAGTTATACTCAAGAAAATTATCCGAACCCCACAATCATCACCCCAAGAAATGGGTCGGACCTTAATCTGATTAGAGCGCGACGCTAAATAACGCAGATGTTTACAATGACTGGCTGCTGATCTTGCATGGAGCTCGGGAGGGCGAAAAACAACAAATTGTGAGTCTGCTTAGAAACGATATGAGAACCCAAAAGAAGAAAACAAATTTATATAAAAATGAGGAAATCGCAACAATTTTCAATGAAGGTAAAAAAGCCCAATGACAAAAACAAGGACGAGATAAAACCATTGAGGGATCCAAGGGAGGCAAAATAAACCGTTGGAGAAACGGATGTATGACTAACTTCAAAAAACCAGGTAGGTGGAATTTGTACGGAAGACAAAAAAGGAACAGAGCCAATGCCTGGGTACGAAAGTACCTGAACTTGAGCTTCGTTGAAAGGGAAAGGTGACAAAGAACAACACTACTAAGAGAGAATCTACAAGCAGGAAAAATGAGACAAAATCCGAGCTACCACTTACGAAGGATTTTATGTCTTCTTCTAGGACAGAGGCCCGGATAGAACACATGATCGGGGGATGAGACGCGAAATTCGAAAAGAAGACAACCGCGTGGGAGCTGGGTAATCCGTAAAGCGAGCCTTCTGTTAGACAAAACACGGAGGAAGGGGATGAGATATATAGGGCCTGTGAAGGACAGCCGAACAACAACGCGGCAATCAGGGGGAATAGTAAAAAAGATAAGAGGTAGATCAAAAATAAGGGCGAAAAGGGCCGTGGAAACATATAAAAAGCAGACTGAACTGTGAGCGGATAATGTTCAGTCGTTAGGGGATCTCACGGATGTTGGGGAACGCCTGATAAGGCAGAATCGAAGTGCCGGAACGAAGGTACGATCGTACATAACAATGTACAACCTTCGGGGAAGTGAGGTAACCAGGAGGGGAACCCATATAGTAATTTTGAAAGAGATAAAGGATCACAATAATTAACAAAGTTATTAAGGGGATACGACCCTGACAAATTCGCGGGCGAAAACAAGAGCAAATAACAGCCAAAGCCGTACGATGAAGTCTAAAGACACATGGTTGGGAGAAAGGAAGAGACACATGAGACAAGAGTATAGGAAAATCGCGTCAAGAGAGGGATCGTCAAAAAGGAAGTGCATTACGTTCAGAGGCTGGGGGGGGGAAGATAGGTGTAAAAGAGCCCCAGGGACCAGAGTAGTACCGCGGCCTGTCACTAAGGAAAAGGCGTCACATGAACAGTGTCACGCCTTGGAGAAAATCATGGCCTTTTGCAAACTTCGCACGCAAAAAGCTATAAATCGAGGAACCAATAGCACAAAAATAGGATGAACGGGGGGTGATAAAGCAAGCCCAAGCGAGTAAAGTAGAAAAAGGATGTTGAGCAATGCTGGGGTAACGAGACGCTAATTCATGTGAAACTTGCGAAAAACAATAGGGCGAGCGTCTACACAGGGGGAGTGGGGGGTTGGGTTGGGGGGGTGGGGGGGAGTGAAAGACGCAATGCTACGGGCCAAGAAGGAGCAGCGGGTCCAGAACGGGAGCAACGTGGTCTGGGGCGTGCATCGGAGTAAAGTTTCTATAAAGAAGGAAGAAGGCGCAGACGGAACCATTGGCAAAGGCGGGAACGATACGCGTGTCGGGGTGTCAGCAGAAAAATTCGGAGTACCGGTCATTGAATAATGCGAGGCTCACCGAAATAGAGGACAATGAAAAGAGGGGACGCCTCTGGCGGTTCTATAAGTCCTAAATAACAACAATCGAAACAAGGCTAAGGTGGACAAGGGACCACTCTTTGCTTTATCCTACAAAAATGGGCCTCAAACTACTCTCAACGATGAAATAGGTAAAATACATGGGATGGGAAAAAGAGGGTGCTGTGGAGAATTACAGTAGCAGAAATTTGGAGGTTGACTGCCGGCACAAGGGCAAAAACTTCTCAAGGAAGGAGTGACCCCACGTGTATCGTCTAGATTGACTTTATGTCGCAAAACCGGGGAGCCGAACGCAGTACATCAACGCTCGGCAGGGGAAGGGAGATTATTGAGCAAGCAAAAGGAAAGTATTTGTCAAAAAAAAGCTACCATGTTGGGGGGTCATACGTACAGCTTCAACGTCACGTGCTGTCGAAGAAAGGTTCTGAAACCACTCAGTCCTCAACTTTCATCACGAACGAAAATAAAGGTTTTATAAGGACTAATCAAAAGTAAAGGTCGAGGGATTTCGTCGGTGTTCATGATTCACGCGAAGCAGAGAAAAATCTCGGTATGGGTGACAGATCGAGGGGCAGAACCGAATGGAGGGCGAAACACCAGCTATCGTCGGCACCTCAGGGCGGGAAGGGAAGAAAAATGCACGCGGAATGGGGGGGAAGAGCGACTGGAACAGGAAAACTTGAGCATGGAAGGAGTGGCGGAGTTTGGAGAGCGTCAATCCTCTGCGAATCCGCTGGGTACGAAGAAGAGGAACACGTGTTTCGGAGGAGTCATTCGCGCAAGGAAATCGAAAAACGGGAGCGAGGCCTTAGGGTGTATCGTTGGGGGGTCAGCGGGATAGAACTTTCTACCGCAGTACAGTTCATGATGCATGGGGGTGAAAAACCGAGGGTGTCCGAAACATGAATGGGATGTGTGGGGTTTTTATTCCCTTGGGAAAAAGAATAACACCGCGCAAAGCAGACCACTTCTCAATTATCGCTTCCCCCCCAATAAATCTGTAAGCGTCCAATTCAGTAACAGAAGAAACCCGCGCAGGGGGGATAGGAGTCTTTTAACCCGGGACTCGCGCGGGGGACCCTCAAGACGAGCGGAACGGGGACAATGATGACTACGGAGTGGAAAGGGGGCGGGAATGCCGCTAGACAGGGGGCTCTAAGCCGAACGAACTCCAGTCGGGGAGACCGTGAATGCTGGGGGGGGAGAACTCCTCAACTTGGGCGAACAGAAGAGTCCAGACAGGAGCCCAAAGAACAAGGCGGGTGTTTAGGCGTCTGCGGATATAACGAGTGAGAGCGGGGCATGAGCAACCCTCAGAAGGCAATAATAGAGGTCGAAAAAGAAACGGCTCCTACGGACCGACCTTTCAATGCTATACATCGCGGTGCGCCAAACTCTACGCAAGATTAAGACGACCAAATCTGGGGTAGAGTCACAGAGTTCCCCGCATGATTCCTCGGGATAGGAACATAATAAGATTGTAGGCATAATCTCAACCATAAGGGAAAGATCTCACACTCGGCTTGGCGCAATTGCAGAAAGAAAAAAAGAGATATCGGGAAAGCCTTCTTAGAATTCCCTCTTCAGCATCAAGGGTGGGACCAGGGGAGATGAACAAACCCAAATATAATTAAGTCCCGAAAAACGTCGGAAAAAAGGCGTTGTTATGCTGCGTAAATAGGGGGCAGGCTAAAAAGCTAGGGGTGTGAGAAAGGAAACATGTTGACGGTATATCTTGGCAAGTGATTCACCGGGGGAGCATCTGGAACGATTATAATTCGCAGACACGCCCATCCGTGCTTGAAGGAACATGTTGCTTGCTACTCAGCCAACTCGGTACTCCCGCTAACAAGTGAAATGAGAAAGGTAAGGGTGGCGTACAACCGCGCTGGTACGAGAAAGTCCTGGCAGACGCCCCGGGGAGGAAGGCGGAAAATCCTACCTTATACTATATTGGGAAACAGGGGGAAATTCCTTCTTAGGAAGGCCACATCCTGAAGGCTTCACAAGCGACCGAGAAACTTTCAAGGCCGGGGAATGTTTGTTGACGAGAAACCGCAGGAGAACAGATGGGCCCATCTCGAGCACAAAAACAAAAGGAGGAAAAAAGGGGTGTTCTGAGAGAGGGTCGAGCGTGGAGAGCAAAAACAAACCGGAACGACGGGAAGGCTCTAAAAAATGGTTGAACCGACCTAGGATGATTCCGTGCTTAAACGCAAGAGTGTAAGCAGTTGGAAGACTGGAAGTATATTAACAAATTCACGTAAAAAACCATGAGAGAGGGCGGATCCAAGGAAAGTTTTTAATAACAATCGTAGAGAAGGGAGGGGGAAACTAATGCCGATGTGACCTTGCGAGTCGCCCCTCCAAAAAAATTTTTAATCCTATCGCGGGGAGTAAAAAAATGGTCCTTCCGACACTCTGGTTTCCAATATGCCTACACTGGGAAGTGAAAGAACCAATGAATCTAACCGACAATTTCGGTTAGATCTTAACCAGGGAAAAGGGGTAATCCTATCCTCTCCATAAAAAAGTCAAAAGGCGGCCTCCAATGGGGACGGGATTAGGGGAAAGGATTGCCTTTTGAAAAAGGAAGGTGGGGGGGGGGGGGAGGCTTTCTCACAAAGAAGTCTGGCGTAGACTCTGAGCAGAATCCTGGCATGGGGCAAAGAAGAGGGAAAAGAGGTCCTAAGACGGAAAGATCGCCACTAAGTCGATGCTTGCTCTCAAAGAGGTAAGCATCACCGAAATCGGCAAAAGGGGTTCTCAAGGCGCTAATCCGATGGGGTCCCGACTGGCCGGTACGCTACAAAGGATGGTACTTCTCAGAGGGGGAGAAGCGTGCGCAAAAAAGGCTTCGATCATGAGGCGTTGAAGTTGGTCTGTAAATGGGGGAGTAGCTTCAGCTGTTATGCCTAAATTCACGGCACAAGAGGAGAAAAGGGCTCCATCCCGAAGGAAACGACTGTGTTCCGGTATTCCTAGGTAGGGACTCAGCAGAGTCAAAAACTTCTTTCTGAGGAGGTCCTCCTCTCAAAACACTATTCTCTTAAATGGAAGAGATGCGCGGACAGAGACGGTTGGACAGCAAAAATTCGGCAATTAAAGAAGTAAGAGTAAAGATTGAACCGGAACATAGTACGGAGGACTCCCTCTATACACTTGGAAAATCAGCCACTCACAGACGGTGTTATCGTTCTGATAAAAAAATGGGTAAGCGGACAGTGAGCGGGGTGGGGGGCCTGTGAGTGTGTCGGGGGGGTTGAAGAGCCAGTCACGGAAAAAATCTTAACAAAATAGTTCAATAAGTGCAAAGAATTTTCCCTTCGTGAAGAAGGGCGAGAGAGAAAGGAAAAAGTCAACTCACCTACCTAGGCACGAAAAAAATAAAACTACCGTTATAATTTATTCAGGACATACTGAGGGAATGAACGACATTCGGGGTAAATACTTTCTGAAAATGAGCAGTGAGAAACGAGTTTAGCGGGAAACACGAAACTTACCGACATTATCAGCTCGCGTTGAAAGATCTAGAAAAGCAAATAAAGGCCTGTACCGCCAGGTTCGTAGCCGATAGATGCTTGGGGGTGGGCGGCAACTGAAAGAGAGGGACTTCTAACTAAAATGAATCAAAGGGGGGATGAGGGGGAGTTACGTCACCTATAATGAATGAACTATGAAGAACTCCACTCGGAAAGGGTGAAACCGGTTAATGATACTCAAGGGGAGTGATGAGATTGGGTTAGTAATTGGACTTATTCAAATTTCAATAAGGATTGCGCAGAGGAAGATGGTTACCGCGTCCCTTTTAACTGCGGACCAAAATAATGGTAGGAAGAGCGGGGTTCGTTTCCCAAAAAAACGGGGGTGAAAAAAAAATCAGAAAGGACTTGAACCTCCATAGTCGGAAAGTAAAGAAGTGTGGGTGGTTTGAAAAATAACTCTCCCAGCAATCAAGCGAGACCGGGGTTTTTTCCGGTTGTCGGGGGAGTCGAGAGACCCGCCGGGCGGAAACAAAAATCGGGTATCTAGTTACTTACTTAATAACCCCCCAAGAAGCCGGATGCGTGAACACATCGAGCTTCTTGAAACATCACCGTGCGATAACTCCCTCGGTACGCCAAAGGTGCATCCTGTGAGGGATGGTGGGGGGGAAAAGATATAAAGCCTACTCAAAACCCTCATCACTTGTTCCCCAGGACGGCACTTTCGAAACGGGGAGGGGTGTAGACAGTCTATACCACTGGGAAGAAGAAAAGTAAATGCTTGAAGAAAAGTCCCCCCTTATTCGTACGAGAGGTTAAAAAACTCTGCATGGTCCTTAGGAAAGCATCAAGAGGGGGTCAAGAAATAGAGATTTTCTTACCAAAGCCACAGACACCTAGAACGGCGGGATAAGCGGCTCCACTGTTATAAAAGGGCAAAACTTCCAAAGAAAGCTTCCTTGGGAGCCTATCGACCGATGAGGGAAAGGAGAAAGCAAAATAGATCAGCTACCTTGAACCCTTGAATAAGGGGGGAAAGAAGGGGTTGGAAAGGAGGGCGACACCATTTCCCGGTTGGGGGGGAGAATGTAAAGGGAAGAGCATCTATCCTGGATGAAGGTTAACCCAGACCTGTCTGCCCGGGGGGGTGAGATTCGTTCTGTATTAACGCTGCCTAGGGGATAGGAATCAGGAGGAAATGAGATAAAAGAAAGACTCAACCAAAGAAGATCTGAACGCGCAATGAATCGATCATCAGGTACGTGGCGGGGGGCTGGGGGCGGGAACGGTTGCGAGCTTTCTCGAACAGGTGGAGAAGCAGCTCTATGAAAGCAAAAAAACATTGCTTTAGATAAGCTATCAGAAGGGGTTGATGCAAGGGGTTTCATAAGTCGTCAAAAAAAGGGTCGGTTCCGTTGAACACCTTTTTATCAGGCTCTTCCCAGAGGCCGGCGAGGGAAGAAAATTCTATGGAGGTGAGGTAAAACCGAAGGAATAGTTGGGCAATCGGGGATTCAGCGTCTTCGGGTCAGGCAAACACCAAGAAGGAAGATCTAACAGAGAAAAGGGAGCGCCCGGAAAAAACAGGATCTTTCGTTAGGAGACGGACTGGTTGGCCTAATGCGGGGTGGCATAAAAGATGTGAGTCGCCCTAGAAAGAGGAGGGAGGGGGTTTCCAGCAGTCGGGAGATGCATATCTCCACCCAGATGGGGAGGGGGGGGGGGAAGGATAGTTCTCGAGGAAGGCGCAACTGAAAAGACACTGCACTGAGTAAGGGGATGAGAAAAAAAAACTGGGCTTCGGCTACCCCTATCCAACTCGGTCCGTGGCCCGAAGAATAAAACGCCTCAAGGGGAAGTCCTTATCCAGTTACGAGGGGTGTAAACAGATGGGGAAGCAAAAGAATACCTTTACGGGAGGGAAGGTTATGAATTGGGGGGGAAAGGAAGGGAGAAACTTACAACCACTCCAAGTAGAAGTGGTGGCGGCCATCACAGAAGGTTCAGAATAAGGTAGAACAAAGGAGTCTCCGAAACTGGTGTGGTCAAAGAAAAGAGGCGGGAACGAAGACCATCCCTGCAAAAAAAGGAAGGAGATTCACCGGGAAAATCTACAGTCAGACTCCAAAACAGAGCCAAAAGACCCCAAGATTGCGGGGGAAGGGTAGTCGCGGGGTCATTTAATTCAAAATCGTTTTTGGGTTACGGAGTGGGTTTCTACATGAGAACGCTTAAGGTTCCCCCAGGAAGAAAGTCAAAACGAAGGAAAACACGAACCCCCTTTCCCGACGGCAGTGGTATAACTCCGGCAGGAGAGAAAGCAGTCCTTACTTCTACGGTAAACAAAAAGCGAGGACTCAGGGGGGAAATCCTCCACCAACAAAAACCGTACGAAACTGGGCATGTTTTATCAGGACCTGATGGGGTAGAAGGGGGACGGTTTCGCACTTCCCCGGGTGGGGAGAGAGACCCAGAATCAGGGAGCGAAAATCCCTACTTCAAGCAGGGAGCAAGGAGAAATTTAGGTGGGGGGAAAAGACAATATCGAGAATAAAAGAGTGATTCCTTAGACGTCATCCCTCTAATGTACCGTCTTATTAAACAACCGGGACTCTGTATTAGAAGGAAGGGTGACCCTCACGGGGAATATGCCGAGCAAAAAGAACTGGTGGAAAAAAAGGAGCCTGGGACAGCATTTCGCTATACTGCTTCCGAGAGAAACACATCAATGTGGGACTTACCGGCCTTGAGCAAGGACAGGCTCTCACCTACGAACCCGATGAGGGCAAGAATTAATTACAAGGTACAATGGTTTGTCTCGAGTAAAGACTCCAGCCGGGGAAGGGTACTTCGCTACTGACACAGATAACGGAGGAAAACACAACTTCTCAGAAGTCGTGGACGGGGAGCTTTATGTATCAAAGAAAAAGTTACTCACCTTAGTCTATTTAGGAAGGTGTAGCGGAAATAAAAGGATGCTTAGGTTGTATCGACCTGAAACCCGATCTAACCATTTGTGCCGGAAACGGGAGGAAAGCTTCTGAAATCCCTTACGTTTGAAACGGTGTCCTCAAAGACAGAGGCATATAAATCGAATCACCGCCTGGAAAACAAAGTGTAGTAAGGTTCAAAACGGTCATGGAGGGGAGGGATGTTCGTGCGAGGTTTGATCTATGAGCCAACGAGAAGGAGACCTCTGGATACATTGAGCGCTCTCGGAAAAAAGGGTCTATTTAACAGGGCACCAAGAAGAGAATCTCTTCCGTAAAAATGGGCCGGGAACAAGCCAAGGACGCGTGATTTTGTACTAAATCACCCTGGTAAAAAGCTGTCAAGGAGTGGGAGTAAATTGGAAGGGTAAAGGAAGACAAAGACGAGCGGACTCGAATGGCGACGCGAGGTAATCACGTGATGGGATTCGTGTCGTATTGCGAATAATAGACGGTACAGATGCAAATCGGTATGGTGAGTGGTGAAAGCGGGAGAGCCGGGCGAAAGAATTATAGGGGAAAATATGACAAGATTGGGAACAAGGATGGGAGATGGGCCCCTCATTTCGGAGAAGAACGACACAGGAAGAAAGATCACAGTAGCAGAGGAAAACACATATCTTTTGGGATGGAGTCAAAAAGAAACACGCGATGGATAGGACTGAAAAATGTGCCAAGGTAGCTATTGCACTCGCGAAAAGGGAACGGATTAGGCGAAGGAGAAGGGACGAGGTCCTCACTCTCTTTCTTAAACAGGAGGAGCTGGAAGAGAGAGAATTCCTCGCAAAATTCTCCTGAGAAGGGCGTAAGAAAAAGAAAGGGGGGAAGGCTCTCCCAGGAACCCTTAAGACCCCACAGTCTGGGGTTCCCGGCGGCAGGAGAGAAAAGATTATCGCTTCATGACTGCAAGAGAAAGAGCTAAGTCAGAAAGGGACAGCTCTCCCGTGACCGATAATTGCCATGCGATAAGAAAGATGGGCATCAGAGACTCGATGATCGTTTGCATGGGGCGGAAAGGCAAATCTGCGATCTTGAACTCCCTGAGAAACACCAATCGAGGCGAGGGTATAAGGACAACCATAATACTAACAAAAGAGTATGGGAGGGGGGGAAATAAGGAGTCCCGGCAACATCATCTCGGGTATTCCATCGGTCCTTATCACGGGAGAGCAACAACACCAGAGTATTTCCAATCATCCCAAACAAAGAGCCCGAAAGTTCACAGGTAGACTAATATACATTTGAGAGACGGCTTGAGAAGAAGGAAAAGCGGTCACCTTGATGGGGTAGATCGAAACTTGAATGAAATGGTAGTGATAAAATAAAAACGAAGGAAAATGGTTATAGTCGCCCGAACTCGAATTCAATTCAAAGTATCGGAAGAAAGAGAGCCTGTTCCCTTCCAATCTGGAAACAAGGAAAAAAAGCCAAACAAGGGGGCACGACGACAGTTGAAACTCGTTGTTTCCGTACAACCAGAGAGGGGCGCAACAAGACCAGGAGAGAGGGGCACGGCCTCTTACAAGGATGAAGGATTAGGAGGGAGGAGTCGAGTACGTCACATCGATGCTCGAAGTCACTTACGCGCAGGGCCGTCGTGAAAGGGTGGGGGGGGACGCAGAAGATCGAAATCCTGTAAAAAAAGAAAAAAAAAAAAGGAGGGATGTAAAAGAGAGATGGTGCTGAACGAGGGAGGCTTTCTCGACAAACAAAAAAAAATACTGGGAACGCCAAGCACGAAGAGGGGGAAGGAGGGCAGCAGGAGGTCGGACCTTCTACTAAAAAAACTGGGAAAGAGACTATTGGAGGGATAGAAGATTGAAGAGAGCTTTTGT
>Ga0179591_1262949_pt1 | contig 14366 bp, 14 predicted proteins | sample CZOMad2_1_08_16f_FD_182891 | JGI IMG/M metagenome (GOLD analysis project Ga0179591, IMG submission 182891) | Vadose zone soil fungal communities from Angelo Coast Range Reserve, California, USA - CZOMad2_1_08_16fungal (PacBio error correction) | ecosystem: Environmental > Terrestrial > Soil >...
GTTGGCCTAAGAGGTACAGGGGTATAAACAAAACGTTGGGAAGAGAGATTGAGATGGTTCAGAAGTGCCGCAAATGTCGGGATGGAAAGTCTTAGGGGATGGGGTGTGGGTAATGAGAGGTAAGGGGGGGGGGTCGGGGATTTGTTTTGTGGGAAAGAAGCTCCGAGCTTTGGGAACTATTTGGGGGCTTCGGAAATCCGCGTGTGTCCTCTACTGGGGCCGTGGAGGTTGTATGTATTTTCCTGGGTTTGGAAGGTGATAAGGATAGGTCCAGGACACGGACAAGAAAGACAACCTAGGGGGAATGTGGGCTTCTTGATAGGGGGGGAGGAGGGGGAGGTGGAAAAAAATGGTCAGTAGCGAAGTTGGGTGGCTGATTAAAAGGGGGCGGGTGATGTAGGTGCAAAACTAGTGGAGAACGGCCGTTTATGGTGAGGATGAATCTCTCGTTGACCTGGGAGAAAAGACTGAACAAACTGAAGTTGGTCAGGGCGGTCGATTACCTTGAAATTAAAGCCTATTTTTAAAAGGACTGGGAAAATGTTTTACTTGGCCAGACCTGGGTGGTTCTTTGTAAGGGGCGCGAATATCTACGTAAAACAGTTTCCCAAAAGGATTCTGGCAAAAACAGGTGGTGTTACAGAAACAAGGAAAAAAAAAGTGCCTGGAGGGGAATAGAATGGGGGCCTGCGCAACTAGAAACGGAGAACATATTCTTACAAAGGGGGGAGGGTCCAGGTCCTCTAAAATTGAAGACAAAAATGTAACCGTTTGAATGTCGTTCGTGGGATATCGCTGGATATACTCTAAGATAAACCCCCACATGAATCGGGACGAGCAGGCATGAAAGGAGCCTACGTGGGTAAACCCACCGAGGAACGGTTGTTTGGCGGAGGTTAACAGAAAGCAGGCAGGGAAAAAAAAAACGCAAAAACACCAGAACGAGAGGAGGTGGTGGGAAGGAAAGCCTTTCTCCGCATAGAAGCCATAACAACAAAAATAGGCGTGAGGAACTCAATAGGAATAACGGTTCCCATGTGGGGTACTCAGGTCGTAGAAGGCCGTTTGGTAAACTTGCGATTGATCATTGGGGGGGGGCCGGGTGAGTGTGGCCAATAGGAGTGAGAGGAAAAAAAAGCGGTCATAACAAAAATGAAGGGGCCACGTAAAGGGTAGCTATCACGGGTGGTCCTCTGACGGGGTATTTGGGGGACCCAGGTCAACTTAAGTTGGTAAGAGTTTGCCCTTGTGGACGGACAGTGAGAAGCGGGAACGGGAGTGCCTCCTCTTGGTTAGTTCGTATGCGACAAAAATTGGGGGGTTGGCGAATGGACCTTTTCTGCCACAATTGATGGGGGGGGGACCACAAAAAGGGGTGGAATCACGATGAGTCAAAAAGGTTGTGATTTGGGGGAGGGATCGGGGAAGGGACTGATAAGGGGAAGCTAAAGATGCCTGGAAATATACTCAAAGTGGTGTAACGGGGGAAGACAATCGAATTTTGCATCGGGATGACGATGACTTACCGCCATTGGGCGAAGGTGTGAAGGATGTCTCGAAGAGTGGGCGGGGGCCGGCGAGAAAGCTAATCTGAAAAGCGCCAGGGCCTGAGTGTGGAATTGGTTACACACACGAGGGAACCGGGGACTTCTTCTCTGGATTCTGGGGGGCAGGGGAGCTGGGGGGGGGTTACCCAAGGTAAAAGGTTATATCGGGGCGCTTGAAGGGGGAAAGGGGTCGTATGGTGCGGCTGTTTGTCTTGGTGTGGGGGTGGGGGGGCGGTGTGGTGGGGGGGAGGGTGATGGTGGGGTTCTGTAAGGGGGATCACTGAAAGATGACTGGTGGGGGTGGGAAGTCACGGTGGGGGTGTGGTCTAGGAGCTTTGACGTGGGAATGATTGAGAGGGGGGGCGATGGGTGCTTGTATTCGTTCTTACTGTGTGGAAAATACCGTACAAGAGAAACTGGAAAGGGTTCTCACGTAGGATGGGTACTACAAAGCGGTTTTTAAGATGGTTTTTGAGAATTGGGAAAACTCGTACGCCGTCCACCGTGGATAAAAGACCCACAAAATGGCGTCGAGAAGCAACAATCCGATGCAGAGTCGTCCTAGGCTGTCCCAGAACAGGCGGTCCCGAGGTAAAGACAGGGGTGGGGTAACGCAATAAGTTTTCGGGTCGACGCCACTAACCGGAAAACAAATATGTGTTGGGGGGGGGGAACTGGTCGGGGAGTCCGCATGGCCCGCAATGACATGAAGCATAAACCGGGAAATCGAGCATTGCCGCCACGGTTGGAAACGGAACTTTGAAGAGTCTCTTTAACACAGTACCACGAATACCAGGCGGAATGATGGTGGGGTAGTGATACAGATAGCGACAGAGGGTTACAGGGGGCGCACTATCCACAAAGGTCCGCTCTGCGTTGGGAATGTTAAAAAGACCGGGGGACAGAAATTGGGGAAAAAGCAGGCGACAGTAATCCGAGGGGCCAAAGTCACAGAGGCGTAAAGTCAGCAAAAACCATGGAAAAAACGGGACACATCTTCCACAAACAACAAAAGGAGAAAAGGGTAAAATATAAAAAGAATGGAGGCCCGTGGGGGAGGTCATCCTGAAGGAGGGTGGCCGGGGAAACCAAGAATTCCGCGACTCCTGCACCTTGTTCAGATGGGTTGCACATAAAGACACAATCGCACACAGCCTTACCGGAGAGAGAAGGAAAATCGCTGAGCGTCTCTAATCTCAAAAGCAAGTGAACAGCTGGGGTTTATTAGCAGGAGTGAAAGGGACGACACAGGCAAAAGTGTTCCTCCCGTCGGGAAAAAGAAAAGAAAGGCGGAAAGTGGGATTATCAGTCAGATCGTCATGAGCGTAATAAAGACTGACAGTAATACTTCAACCATTTTTGGGGGAATACAAAAACAGAGTCACGGCCCGTACCCATCTACAGGTTCTTTTCCTTCTTCGAGGCACGCCACTGGCGGGGGCCGAGGGAGAAAAAAGGTCTTGTTGACTGCTAAGCTTAGGTACGTCAAAAAAAGAAAGCTTTGCGCTGGATCCAGGGGAAGGAATTTGTGCACGCCCACAAATAACACCCGTGTTTGATAACCTAAAACGGGTCAGCCTGTCACGGAGAGGACGGGTTGGAAGGGGGCGGCACCCGAGAAGCTTGACCCCCCAACCAAAGAAAAAGAAAATTAAGCCGGCGGAAAAAACCCCACAACCTGGGGTCACCACACCCAACGAAGAGGAATGCCAGAGGCCAAACCCAACACTCCCCCAGAAAACCAACAAAAGCCCCACACAAAAGAAAAGGGAACTAAAAACCAAAGCACTTCAACCCTACCACCCGGTAAAGCCAGACCCCCCAAAAAGCCCTAGCCCAAAGACAGCGACCCTAAAGCAGCGTGCAACCAAGCCCTCCCCTGAACGGCCAAGCCCTATAATACTGAAATCCAACCAACGACAGCGCTGAACAACACACAAAGGACCACGCACGGAGTCCCGGACATGCAAAGAACAATGGGATGATGTTCGAAAAAGGTCCCGTCTCCCCTGAACATACGGGCACCGGGGGAGCCGCAACGTAAACAAACATGCACAAAGTACCAGGCAGGTCGATAGGAAGTAACACACTCAAACCCATCAGCCACGGGAACGGCCCCACGAACAACCGTTGGATCTCGAATGAAACGAAAGCTCGGAGCTGATCTACTGTCCGAAAAAGACGGGGGGGGAAAAAGGGTGGTCTAGCGGACACCCGGAACGATACTTAACAGTCCGCGGAATGATCGACCTCCTGACGCAAACAGTCCATCTGTGTCGAAACCAAACAGACACCGATCGAAATCCATCACTTCTGGGACCCAACGCAAACCGGTCAGAGGGTAATACGAGGGTAAAAGTCTGGGCAGACCCTGCGGTCAAGGTAAGACTAGGCCACGGAAAGAAAACGCCATGCTCGTGTGGGGTAAGTAGAGTGCCTTGACAACCGGACTTATGTCACCAAAAAAAATCAAATACACCCCCACAAGCGGGAGGGTGGGGGTTGGTGTCACCATGCGATCGAAGGGTAGGGTGTCTCCCGACACAAAAACCGGAAACCCTAGCTGAAACCGGGGGTAGGATAATCGATCACCGAATGTGAGGGCCGAAGTACTTAGAGAGACTCCAGTTGGGATGAAAAGAAACCCAAGAAAAGGAAGTGTCAAGCACCGGCAGAGAACTAGGGGGGAACTGGAAAACATAAATGAGTGTTTAGACGTCAGTTCAGGCTACGAGTCGGAAAATGAAAAAGTCGATCCTGCAAAAACACGACACAAGCACGTGTAGACGCAAAAACCCACGGTGCATCTATCCGGTGGACTGGTGGGGTCCCCACCGTAAAGGGCAGAATTCTTATAACCCAGCAACCTCGGGGGGGCAAGATGAAATCAGGTGAAGACGGAAAGAGAAAAAAAAAGGGTGACCAGGGAAAATCAAAATAGCAGCCATTGGACGCCGCCAGTGACACAGAAAATGGGGAAGGGAAAGGCGATATGTACATCAACCTTACAAGGCACGTTCATCCATCGGGCATTGAAAACGGTACCACTCACAAGACGAAAACCCAGGTTTCAATCACCCAAGCAAAATCCGATCCCGTGGACAATGAGGGTTCCCAATGATTCCACCAAGGGCAGAAGAAATTACCGCCTTTGCCATTTCTATCCTCTTCAGAGAACTCCCACCCCCCTGATCAAGAGGAATAAAACATGTAGACAAGAACACAAAGCCGTCCACCACAGCCTACATTGAAGGGGGCCATATTTACAGTCCCCCCCAGTGCCCCGTTCCGGATCCGTGTGAAAAAGAGAAAACATATCCAAAACCCCCCGTCAAAAGCCCCAGTAAGGGAACCAAGGGGTGTCCACCGAGTCGCACCTGGACCCTCAAGACCACGGTGCTGAATGAGAAAAAGGAAAAATGATTCACACTCCTTCTTACCATCAATATCAATTGAATCTCTTTAGAGTGGGGGAGTGGTTACGGGGAAAAATGGGTTGGTATCACGCAAATCGTGCAGGGGGTCCAATTGGTCACCCGTGGCGGCACACGCACGGCTTCACGCAAAGAAAAACCATACTGGGTCCAGCCTATTAGAAAGTAGGAACCGCAAGCTCCGTCCCTGTCATACCTTAAAACGTAACGCAATCAAAAAAGAAGCTGGAAAAAAAATAAAAAAGCAAGAAAAACAGACAAATAAATGCAGCGAAAAAGACCAAAAGTCGAGGATAGCGTTCTCAAAGCAAGGCGGGACAAACCGAGACCGCAAACTCCAAGAAACGCGGCGGCAGAGGATCGTCCACAAAACACTCGACATAGGACAGGAGGTGACCCTCCAAAGTTTGTGTTTAGTGCAAACAAGTCTCTCAGAACAACAGAGATAGGGGGAAAAAATGAAGGGAATGAGTGTGAGAAAAAAAAATGTATCCTCTCAGAATGGAGCAGCTGGGGGAGTGGTGTTTCCGATAAGCTGCCGACCGATGTTTAGGAGGGGCTGGAAGAGAGTTCGAGATGGGCATGTGGTTGAAGAGCTATCAGGGGCGCTGTTTGGTGGGGACTGTGGGCGACACTGGGGGCAGGGGGACGGGGGTTGGGATAGTCGGGGGGGAGAATGTTTCTGTTTGTCGGACAAGGGGAATATATGAGAGAAGGGAGGATGTGCGGTTCAAGGCTCTTCCGAAAGTGGAAAAGGGTGGGTTGGCGGGTGGCTTTAGGAGTTCCGAACTCGGGTAACCAAGGACAAAGGGTTGCGGTACAAACAGATTTTCCGCCGAGAAGCCAAGGATCCTAAAGTCATATGGAGCCGCCAGAAAAAGAAGAGTTTTAGAAAAGAGGGCGAGCAGCGTACGATCGTGATGTGCAAAGTTCTCGCGGTGGCAAAAGGGTCTGATGTTGGAAAATTTCGGGAAGGGTTGGTGGGTCTGTAAAAGGGCACTAAAAACGTTGTGGGCCAGGGGTTCGGTTCTGAAATACTGGCGGGTTGCCCCAGGCGACGGATCTGCTGGGTCTTTCTTTCCGGGGGTTTGTGGATCTGAGTTTTTTTGGTCGGCGGTTGGAGCCGGCTCGGAAAGAGGACGCAGGGACAAAGCAAAGGCGAAGGAAAGGGGTATTCGCATATTGTTTGTAAAAGGTGTGGAACCCAGCAATGGGCATTTGATGACAGGATCGGGGCGGGGGATGAAAAGGGGCAGAAAGGGAGAGAACCGTTCAAACCGGCAAAGATGGAGAACAGCAGCGGGGAAACCGACGTGAACTGAAAATCCGCGGCTTAGAAATGGGCTCGGGATTTTTTTGATTGTCCGAGTCAAACAGGCTGGGGAGGCTAACTTATTTCTGGTCTCAACCGATTCAGTTGATAACACAGAAGGAAGAATCGGGGAAACAGGAAACAACACAGTTTTCCAACCGGATAAGACTCACAGGGGTGCAGCAAGTGGGGAACAAGGCCTGGGATGTCGGAAGTGTGGGAGGAAGAAAGCAAGAGCGTCACCATGGAAGTGTTAAGTCCGAGTTCGCGTCCCCGCAGGAAAATGTTGGGTAGGTTGCGTGTTTGTGGGGGGAACATATAAGGGAGTCAGCCAGAAAGCTACGGCCGGCAGAGATAGCGAGAAAAAAGCCAGTGGTTGAAAAGCCCCAAGGGTGTGGTGGCGGATGTAAACAAGCACGACACAGAAATATAAAAACACGTAGAAATCACGATGTGGGAGTGGAATAATCAAAGTTCTTACCCCAGCGAGAGGAAGAGGACACAAAGAGAAGCGGGGAAAGACGACTACGTTCTTTGTAAATTGAGGAAAGTGTCAACTCTGAGGACAGCGTTGTAACCGGGGAAGGGGGCAAGAACGGGAGTGATAGTGGAGATCGGCAACACGGGGGCGGCGTTAAAAAGGACTGGGCCGCGACAGGGAGAGGAGCCCGTGAAGTAAGGAAGTTGAGTGCTTTTCGAAAAACTTTTCGAGGGACAGATGAGACGCGTAAGCTGAATGAAAAAAGGGGTGATGCGTCGTCGACTGAAACCTGGGGGTTGTCCGGGGGGGGGCCGTGGCGTCCTTGTGGGGGGTTAATACGCTATATCATACTGGATTGCATGATCTGGAGGTTAAAAAAAAACCACTTCCGGCATCTAGATCCGGTTCTTTACGAGATTTCTTGAAGCAATCAGCAGGGTGGGGCCGGGGTCAATACGGCGTGGGGTAATGGGTATCTAACTGGCAGGGAGTGCGGCGGTGTGTCAGTAATATTGAATAGAAGAGGGCTTCAGTTCAGGTGGGGGGGGGATGGGTTGGGTCATTTGTCGCTACCGGCCCGAGGATCTGTTGTTTGAGGGGGAAGTTGAAAGCGTGGGGGCGTCTGGCGGGTGGGTGGGAAAATCTTTGTCTCTACTGCTTGTTCGGTGGTATGTTCCTTTGTTTCTTGTTGGGTGGAGATTTGGGTTGGTGACGGGGGGGATGGTGGGGGGTCAACTACACGATGAATCACGGAACTGGGGGGTGGTGGTTGTCAGTTACCAAGGGGGGTTTTTGAAGGAAACTGGGCACGTGGAAGGGATGGGTGGCGGGTTGCAGGGGAAAGGGTGATTGATTGAAGAAAAGCCACTACAAATATACAGGGAATCACCAGGGATTCTGTGGGATCAAACGGTTTAAGTGTTGGATGAATGACTGACGAAGACCGGGAAATAAAGAGTTGGATCTTGGGAAGGGCATCAGTCTATGCCCAAACTACAGTTTAAGCCTGTTTAATCAAGGGCTTTAAAACGGCCCGGAATGTAAATCGGCCGGAATAGAAATCCTTATCACAAAACATTAGGGGGAGAGTCAGGCCTGACGCGATGACATTGAGTCAGATACCAGGATTACGGGGGGGGGAATTGTCCGCAGTATTAAAAATTGAAAGGTCGTCACCGGTCTCGTAAACCCCTTGGCGGAGAAACCAAAAGTCAATTGAGGGTGGGGGTCGGGGGCGTTGGAACTGGGGCGCTCGTGAAAGTAACAGGGCCGGGACTATGGTTGGATTAAGGTCGAACAGAGGCAGGGCTGCCACAAGAGCGTCACACCGATGCAATCCTTACGGGGGGAGACCCTGCAAAACCACGGGGCCACCAGCCACTGAAAAAACAACAAAGGGGAAAGAGATTCGGGGAGTGGAAAAAGGGTCGCAACGTAAGGAGTGGATGCACGCCAAGAATGGACGCGTTCGAGTACTGGTTACATTTTTTCATGCGCGTTAGGTTAACCTCAGAAAGCACGTACCTAGGCTAGCAATAACATATCTGAGGCCAAAACTCCTCCATACCCATACTGGATTGGTTTATCAAGGCAAAGGGAGTCCATTATGTGCCCTCCATCGACTGGCCTGAGGTTCCACTCGATTGGTACGGACCAAGCAGCGTAGGGTTATAGAGACATCTGCACAAGTAAAAAGGAGGGAAAAAAAAACGTGTTCGGCCTTACTAGGGATCTCGAAAGAAATCCCAAGTACCGTTCTTCCAAGATAAAAGAAAACCATTTATGACGGTTCGCACCTAAATGTGTGTGAAAAAGACGGATGATAAAACTAAACGATGGTAGCGGCTCATGTATGGGAAGTCCAATGGCGACCCAACCTTAAAAACCGGGTGAGTACACCGAAAAGGTGATCCATCACTGAGCGGGGGGGAATTGGCTAAGAATCAATAACACTTCCGACCAGTGCTGGCCTTCCCCTCCAACCAGCCGACATCCCAAACAGCCTGGACAAACAAAACGGCCCCCCCTTATCCCCCAGGTCCACTTCACCCGCGCAAAAACGGATCCTAGGACTGCTCCTGAATCTTAGACCCGAGGCGCCTATTCCCCCAATCGCCCCCCAGACGCTCGCCACCTCCCACAAATTACACCACCAATCTCCCAACTAAAGATTAAACGAGCACCTGAAATCCACGAAACACTCCAGGGCAAAGAGCAAAACTTAGGGGGGCCGACCTCCTCTTTCTTACCAAAGACCCCATAAAACATTCCACACGTAGGCTCATAGTAACGGACGGAGACCCTCCGTGGAAGCACCAAAGAAGGCGCTGAAAAAACCGATAACCATTCTCACTGTAGGAAAGGAAAAAGACCGAGAAAAAAATTCTTGAAGCGGGAAAACGGGAAATCCAACGTCCAGCATCCTCAAGCGAGCTGGCCTGCAAAAAAAAGCCAGAGAGTCAAATAAAGATAAGTCCTATAGAGAGGGTAAGTAAAACCAAAGAAAGGAACAGGGGGGGGACCCAAAAAAGAGAACACTGTATCTCAACGAAAGAAAACGCGTCAATACGCGGCTTATATCTGTCAAAGTGTCGAAAATTTAATACCCGGTCCTGGCCTGGACGGCCCCTCCCCTAAAAAGTCATCGTTCCCGTTCTGATATGCCCCCTTCAAGAGTAATCGCAAAATGGGCAGAAACCGTTAAAAAGGGGTCCCCCAACTCTTGACCCCTCTTTTGCGTCTCAGGGTGGACACCTTCCGTCGTCATACCGTTCTTGAGCCCCTTCCCTTAGGCGGTCGGAGTCCCCTCCAATGCGTCATTTTTTTCCGGTTCGTTAGGAGGTTCTGGTCGAGGCCAGCGAGGGGGCCCATCGCCTGGAACTTCTTCGAGGCGATCCGTCCCGCGGCAGGAGATGCGTCAGAAGGGCAGGTAGAGTAGTTGGTGTTGTCTTAGTTCGGGTTCACTGAGAGATTGTCGCCTTGTGGCTATCGTATGTAGATTATCGTGTAAATGGAAAATCTCCCTCCAGCAACAACCGACCCTCAGGGGTCGAACAGTATTAGAAAGGCTCAAGAACCTATATCTGGCCTAACGTAAGGCTTTGCGACGTGACTGTTGATACACACAGCAACAAAACAGGAAATAGAGTATGAGGAGACGAGAGGGAAAGCCGAACGGAGCCACTTATGACAGACTCTTTCGGGCAATCGATGAAAAAGCAGACCCCACTGCATGAAAACCACTCCAGGCCATGCGCAAATCTTCCCAACCACTGTGCCTAAGAGGGGAACTGGGGTTTTCGTCTATATCGTGCGCTCGTTTTCAAAAACATCGGGATGAAAAAGACAGAGAAAGAATGCAAAAGCTTTCGAACAAAACACTGTTGACAGTTCCGTTGATCTAACGAATCCAATGCACTATGAAAAGTTGGAGTTCCGGATATCTAGAAACACCGCACGTGCAGACCTTCGTCAATCGCATGTTTACAACGTACCTGAAACCTGCATCCAAAGGGGGGGGGCCCTGGGGCAAACCTCACGGAAAACCGCCCCATCCCTCTCGCCCTCGATACTCTCGAAGGTTGGGGGGGTGGCAGACCGTCGCAACCAAGGGCAACCGGGCCTAATACCTGCTTCCTGTCCATTCTCGACTGCCTTTTACCTTAAATCCAATGTTCCCTGCCGAATGGCTCCCAGCTCAGGAGTCATGCAGCCGCCCCAGGAGGGGGTTGCTGGGCCCGCCCCGACTCCACTAGGCTCTAAGCTGGACGGGGGGGCGGAAGGGTTCCGTCCCAGCAGCTTGTTGCCGTCCTACTCGGTTGGGATTTGGTAAGGGAGAGAGTGAATGGGAAAGATTTGCCAATGCTGCTGTGTGCTGGTCCTTGATTTTTCCCGACGCCTCGCTTCAAACCGACTCCCCTCGCGGATGAGAGCGAGGAAGGCGCTACCACATAGTCAAGGGTGGTGAGGGGCCATAGGCGAACTTATACGCGATAGGCTCTCGTCATGCCATCTTCAGGCTTCCCCCTAGGATGTCGTCTCAATTAATTGCGCCTTACAAAGGAAGGGTAGGCAGCGGCACAATGGAGAAAAACTTCTGTCGCAAGGTACCTCTGGTACCCGAGGGCGCGCTGCCGCAACCTACCTTGACAGGCTGTCGCATGTCTCTGTATGCGGAAAAACCCGTAAAGCTTCACGTTACAATAAAGATGAATTGACGACGCGGGCTAGTGCCAAACAAAATGCAGATCTGACTCCACTCGTCTATCTACGACTTTTATATAGAACACCAACTCATAGGGGGACCGGGCGCTAAGATCCCCGCACAAAACAAACGCTTCGCTAGGCGGTGGAGTATTCCTACCCTCAGCAGGCCTGAGCTGGGCCTGTTGTCGACGCCGTACGCATTCTGGCGAAGGCCAGGAATTGCAAAAAAACAACAAAAAAAAAAAAAAAAAAAGCGAACAAAACAACAAAAAAACGGGGGTGGGGCGGGACGGGGGGGCGGGGAGGGGGGCGCTGCAACACGTCCTCCACCACACTTCGCCCTGATCTGACTGCAGATTCAGATGGGGTCCCAGCGCTCCAGTAAGTGCGATTTGGTTTGGCTACGAACCTCTCTCTGCCGAAAGACACCCAGAGAGGTCGAGGTCTTCCCTTCTCCAGCGAGGCTAAGAGGTTTTAAGAAAAAAAATCTTGGTGAATCCTCGATCTTGGGGCTGAGCAGCAATTTGGGGTGCGGGAGTTTTGTGGTCACGTAAGCTCCGGAGGGGGCGGGTTGGAGCAGGGCCTGGCGGGGGATTGTCAATGAATAAGGTTTCTAGTTGTGGAGAGAGAGTCGCTCGACTATTGGTTTCGGCGCGACAGTGTGGGGGGGGGAATGATTGGCCTATATGGTTGTAATCCATGTTCAAAGTTTGGCACTAAGGGTTTTCAGTCTCTCAGAGGACTTGATCGTTCTTGGGAGGGACAAAGGTCTCTGTGACCTCCTCTGAACAATATCGGGTCGTTGATTCAGCGCTGGTCCACGAACGGGTGAAAGACTCCAGATCTTCTAAACAGGTCCGCCGAATAAGACACGGAAAATGGGATTGGCCGAGATTGGGGGAGCCGACACATAGGGGAAGATGGGGGAAGAGGCTAGAAAGTTCAGTTCCGAAGAGAGGGGTTGAGAAGATGGTGTGATGTCGATGTGCAATGGGCAAGTTCGTGGGGGGGGTCTTGAACAAAACTGATAAGACCGTCACTCTTGGGGTGGACGGAAAGACTTGCGGTTTGACCACGCAAAGAGAGGCGTTGGGTCTGGGAGTGGCGCGTTGTACTCTAAGAGGGGGGGACTCGGAGGGTCCTGAAGGGCAGACGCAATGCAAAATGCCAATAGGGTATTTTCTGAATCGGGGTAGAAAAAAGAAGGGAAAAAAAACGAATGTTTCAGTTTGGGGCTGGAAGAGCGGGGTTGAACAGGTGTGGGGCCAGTCAGTCTTGGGTAACTGGGGCCAGGGTGTAAACGGGGACAAACCTGGGCGATTAGAGTAAACCTGACTGGTTAATACGAAGTGCAAATTAAGAAATCAAAGCGGGGCGGCGGTAGAAGTTGGGCGCTGAATGGCACTGGAATCACCCTGCTTTTTTGAGAGAAAGGAGGACGTTATGATCCCAGGGGGCGGTGTATAACAAAGACGACGGAGAATCGAAGGGGAAAAACAGTTCCCGGAGGAGCTGAACAAGGGTGGGTTGAAAATGGAAACAGGAAGGGATTGGGGGTGGGCAGACTGGGGGGAATGCGCAGAAAAAAAAAGAGCCTGGAGGAACTGAAAGACCGAAGGATTCTCCTACCGAGTTTCGCGGGGTCCGCGGCTTTAAGTTGCCAAGGGCGTTTCTGGTGCTGATCAACGGTTAAGAAAAAACGTGAAATCTACGAAAAATACAAAATCGTGATAGATGGGGTTCAACTCTCATGATCCTAATGTTTTGAAAACAGGTTGGCCGGTTGGTGGGATTAAAGATTGTCATAAGGAAACAAGCCCCCGCATCTAGCTTCCGCACAACAGGCGGGACAATACACGCAGCATGTTGAGACACAGTTGAAAGCATACCATAACTGGAAAGCCAGCATCAACCAAAACAAAGCGGTTCCCAAACAGCCGTCACCGGTCTTTTCATCAAGCTTCCCTCCAGTTTGCCTTTTGTGGACTGGAAATGGCATGAAATTCGGTTTTGTTCGAGTTACATTGTCCCGGTTTGAGGTGCCGAAGGGGTAGTTCGGAGAGGCAAGAACGTGAATGGGCGTCCCGATAGCGCTCCTAGGGCGCTCACGTGTACGGTACGTGACCGTCAGAAGTCCTGTTTCATGTTAAATTGTTTTTCTTGGCTCGTTTTTCGGCCACGGTTTCGGGACAATATAATCAAAGGGGGTCTACTCTTGGGGCGTTGGATAGAGGGGGAATTCAACGTGGGTTGGTAGTTGGAAAAGGGGCTTCCGGAGGGGGGGTCAAAATTTTTAAAGAAGAACTATATCCAGTCCGCTGGTATTTGTGCCGGGTTACCGGTTTTTTTCGGGTCTCGTCCGAGGGATCTTCGTTACAGGGTCTTAAGGGACCGAGATTTTCTTGTTGAACGGAAAAGCTGACCATTTGTTTCCTAGTGTATTGCTGTCAAACTTGGCTGTTTCTGAACGTATTTGCGCGGCGTAATCGGGGCTTTGTCATTGATGTGATTATGGGCGGATGCCGATGTCATATTGCTTACGGGTGCCGGGTTTTGTTCCAGTTGGCTGGTGGGGAAATGAGAAAAAACGCAGGGCCGGGCGTCTTCTGGGATGAAGGATCTGTGGGTCGTGCAACCGGGGTTAAGTGAATGCGGGGATAAATTGGGGGGTCGGAGGGGTCCCTTGGTGGTCCGGTGGGGGTTTGTGTGTATTTTGTGTTGTTCCGGTTGTGTTGGGGGGGGGGTGACGAAATTATCACTTTACTTGGGTTTGGGGGTTGTCAGGGGCCCCCATGTTGGTGGGTTTATCACGCCTGTTTTTACTTCTTGGGGGGGGAAAGCACTTTTGACTTAAGTTGAAACGTTACCGCACTAACCAGGAAGCAGTTTAAAAGAGAAAAATTCAGGGGGGGGGGGACTCAAGTTTTACTTGGGGCTGGAAAATTGAAATTACGTGACTCGGCTAATCAGTCTGAGTTGCTTGACGACATCCTTCTCCTGCCCCCGACAGGACACCTATGTTAAATACCCAGGAGGGGGGGGTAAGCACCCGGGAAAAATAAGTGAAAACTAAGACTTAGAAAAAGGATGTGCCCGAGGCAACCGCCTGAGAATGAAGGATTGACCCCCAGGTCTCGCGCTTGTGACGAACGGGGAGGGGAAGATGAAAAAGAATTCGTAGTGGGAAGCATTTCCGAAGTTCGATAAAGAATCAATTGGAAATGGGTAGTTGCGTTATCTCCGCGATTATGAACGCTCTCAGGTTACGGAGCATATTTGTGTTAAGGGTTATGAACTTTCAAAGGAGGTACAAAAGCGGGCTCCAGGGGGCATCCAGTCCCTCAATCGCAGCCAGGGGGGAGAAGACCGGCCAACTGGGGGGAAGA
>Ga0179591_1188265_pt1 | contig 14364 bp, 13 predicted proteins | sample CZOMad2_1_08_16f_FD_182891 | JGI IMG/M metagenome (GOLD analysis project Ga0179591, IMG submission 182891) | Vadose zone soil fungal communities from Angelo Coast Range Reserve, California, USA - CZOMad2_1_08_16fungal (PacBio error correction) | ecosystem: Environmental > Terrestrial > Soil >...
GGGAGAAAACTCGGGAGAGGGGAGGGAACATCAAGTCGGGGTTGGACGAAGCCGGATCCCGGGAAAGGAGAAAAACGGGTGGATGAACTGGGTTCAGGGGGGGGGGAGCGTTCACCGTGAAAAGTTAGTCTTCCCTACTTGAGTAGGAAGCCGCGAGAAAGAAGGGATATAGTGGGTTGCCTGATAGTAAAAGGGGGAAATCGGACGAGGGGGAGGTCTAATCCCGGGAAGAAGGCCGGGTGAGAGAAAACCATGATCATTGAGGCAAAAACTGGTAAACTTTTCTAGACCTTGTAGGGGTGGGGTGACCGGGCAACGGAGAAAAGAACACAATGGGTGGTCGAACGAAAGAAAACACATGATGGGAACAAGAAGTTAAAACTGAGTATCGCGGAGTTACCACACGAGACTGCTCCGATTGGTGGCGAGGGGAACATCACACAGAAAAACTCAAAGCACAGAAAAAACTAAAAACAAAACAACCCTCGGGACAATGCACCAGAAGGAAGGAAAAAAGGCTGAGGACCGAGGGGAACAGCACGAAAAAAGCAGTCGCTTACCGGAAAAGCAAGGGAACCCTGAGTGAAGATCCGAGGCCCTCAACTTGCAGGGGAAGCCAGGTCCTCACAGAAAAGACCGTCAACATTCGCAGACACAGGGACGTGAAATCAGAATAAACAGGGGCAGCCAAGCAGACCGGGGAAACAGTCCACCGTCAACCCCAAGGGATGACCAGCGCCTTCCACAGCACCAACAGCGGGGGAAATAAAAGCCCAAAATAGTTGGATAGCACGCGCAAAATGGGTGTTGCTCTTAGTAAGCGGGAAGGATGAGATGAGTGGGAAAGAAGCAACGAAAAAATAAGATTTCCCGTCTCAATCACCTCTCCAAAGCAGACGCATGTGTGGTTCCAGGACAGAGAGGCCTTTCTCCTCAAACTTGATGCGTTTTAAAAAGAAAGGGAAGTTCACTACGGAAAAGGACGATGTCCAGAAAGGGACTCTATCCTTCTTTCAAGGGTGAAACGACCGCGCACAGCAGCAGGGAAGAAACAGAAGAAGTTATGAAAACGAGGGAAAGAACGACGGGCCGTCCACGCCTAAAGTTGATTCGAAAAAGAGGTACATTAAGGGGTTGCACCGGAGAAGGGGGATAAAAACAGCGCCCCTTTCCTTACGTTCAAGTCAGCCCACTAGAGGAAGGGAACTCGGGCAGCCTTAAAAAAGACAGGAGACGCGATCGCAACTCCTATGAAAACGAGCGCAGTTTAATTCGAGATAAAAAAGATCGGGAAAAAAAGGGGGGACATAAGCTAGAGGACAGAAGAAGGAGCTTTGAACCATCTCAAACTCCAAGCAGGAAAAGCACATCACATTGGTCATGTAAGGTCACCGTGTGGAATGGTAACGTCTCCGACAGTCGAAAAGGAAAAGGGATAAAAAGCGGATTGGGAAACAAAACAGGGAGGTCGGCGGAAGCTAATACGTCGGACCAGCAAGGGGGGAGAGAATTCGACAAGCCAGCTCGCTCATACCCCTGACTAGACCAGGAGTGAAAGACCATAGTCAGATAAGAGAGTTAACCAGTTTTCATTCCTATCGAAAAGATAACAGAGGCACAGGGGGGGCCGGGGTGGGCGCCGGTTCATTAGAAAAAAAAGAAACTCCTATAGCGACGTTGAGAAGAAGACAGCGGTTAATTGGACCAAAAAGCATAAAAACAGAAACTCAAGTCGAAGAGACGGCCAGGGTAAAAAGTGGTTGGGAAAGAGAAGACACCTGTGACTTTGAACGCGGCGAACCGGTCCATCCGCAGCAAAATTCCTGAGAGCGATTGAGCCTTCAAAATCGACCCGGTCAACAAAAAACTTAAGTAGGCCGAGAAAGCAGAGGGGAGATCCAATCTCCAACCCCGCGCGAGGGGAAAAACCTAAGGGGGACCCTTATGATCAGGAACACATCATCATCAAGCTACAAGAAAGGGGAGACGGTCAGGCATCCAATGCAGGCCCTTCAGAGGAAGGAGAAAAAGTTCGCTTCCGAAGGGCGGACTGGGGGCATCTCAAAATCCATGATGGTGAAATGATACAAAAAACGAACTCTCATGCAGGAGGTGGGAATCAGGGGCGGACAGCAACAGGCTCGAGTAAGACTCAGGAATCGTGCCCCAGCGAAGACGGTTGACAAAGGCAAGGGAAAGACCTCAGACCAGCTTTGTGCACAGGAAGAGGGGGTGAAAAGGGATCACCAGCGGCTAAAACCGATAAGAAGGGGGTCCAGGAAAATGGGAATACCATCTGACAACACCGAGGCAGACCCTGTTGATCGTTGCACCGCGTCTCAGGGTGAAAAACTGAAAAGAATCCCGGGAGGGCTGTCTTCTGGGTAGTGACATCCAGAGGAAAGGAAACAGCATGATACGACCCGAAGACCGTCAGAGGGAAAGAGGGGACACACATCTTTTTGGTTGACTGGAAAAAGGCAACAGGCGTGCGGCCGAGCAAACGACGTATTCGTTGCCCCAACTGAGTATTTAAGGTGAGCAAGGGAAGATCAAAAAAAACGAGTAGGAACAACAAGCAGCAACGCGGAGAAATGTGGACAGCGGCTGGAGACTTACGTACCACTGTCGCCCAAAAAACAAAACCAAGGGCTGGCTGCCGAGGGCATCCGAAGGAAATTCAACCAACGGAGTTGGAAGCACTTCATTGCATTGACCGGGCAGTATGGAGGGGGCAAAAAACCAGCACCCAAGAACAGGGAGGGGGGGGGTTCATAAAAATCACTGAAACAACACGGGGGGGGGGGGGAGGAAAAGAAGAGTATGACGGAAGTTCTCGCTGGTGGGGGGGGGCCAGAAACACAGAGGTTCATAAATCAACTGACTAGAGAAAGCTCTCACTGGAAGAATTGGGACCAAACAGGCTGTTGAGAGGGAGGGCCTACAGCGATCTGGGCGCGACGAAAAACCATGGGGGGGGTCACGGTTTCAGTTGGAGGTCACTTTTTGGGCCGAGGTCCGGCCCCCCCAAAGGCAACACAGCCAGGGGGGATAACTGGTGCATCAACCTGTGCACGTTGGGGCGAGGGGGGGGGTAAGGGAGACCCCGAACTACCAGGACGAACCCCGCAGAAAAGGGGGCTCAAAAATATGTTGGGATTTCTTAGGAAGCAACACAAAACTGGGGAAGATGAGGTGGGGCAGCGTTTCTTGAGGGTAAACGGGAGGGGGGGGATTAAAACCAGCTGGCCCTAAGTGGAAACCAAGTACCAGGCAAGGAAAAAAAAAGCGGGAGAACATGAAAGAGGGCAAAATATCAACAATGTGGGTTGAGGGCAGCTGTTGCCGGGTCGCCTGGGGGGTCGGAAAATTCCTGGGGTACCGCCTATCGTGGCGCATGGGAGCGGGGTCCGTATCACAGTCAGCGGGGTGACAAAAACAATGGTGCGGGTCACGTTTGGAGGGGGTACGCGGGGGGGAGGGGAAGATGACGCCGGGGACATGGCTGGGGGAGGTCAGAAGTGCGCATACGCAGGAAACCACCTCTGGCAAAGGAGTTGGTGATCGGAAAAGGAGGAACGGAGGAGGTGCGTGGGGGGGAAAAACCGGCGATGTTGGCGCAAAAAGGGAACCTTGGTGCCTCCGGGAGACCGAGCGCCTGCCCGCTGGGGGGGACGGTGGGAGAAAAAGAGGAATTGGGCAGCTTCTTACTTGGCATGGAGAGGGGAGAGGACTAGGGTCATACGCGGAGCAGGGTGGACTTTGATCCCATCTCTGCAAAACAAACTACGGCCTGGGGAACTACGCCAGCAGGGAGGACCCTGGCGGTCCTCTTCTGAAAAGGAACTGACCAGAAGCGGAAAGAACTGCGAAGGGCTTTTAGGGAAGCGAACACCGAGCACAGGGTGTTTTTCCGGATGCAACGTGGCCCGCCGAATTGGACACAGCAGGGGGGACGATGGAAGGGGGTAGGCGGCTGCTGAACTCGCCAGGTCTCTTGACGACCGTACGGGTGAAGACGCAGCCGTTTTCAAAAACATGGAGACACAAGGGGAGGGCAACGAACCAAAAAAACCCCCCCAAAAATAATTGGTCTGGTGATATTAGCGAGGCCAGCCGACCTAAAAAGACCTCTGCCGCTTAACTGACGAGAGAGAAAGATTGAAGGGGGACCAACGCCCGGGTATCTTGTCTGGGTGGTGGCCTTGAGGGGAAGCCTGCAGGGGTAGCCCAGGGACGAGAACTCTTTAAGTCTTAGAGAGCACAGAAAAAGAAAAGGAAGGGGGGGATGACGCAAAAAGGGCAAGGTGGTTATCCATTTCCATAAGAACTTGGCAACGGGGGGCGGGCAGAGAAAAAACGCCCAAACCATCCGCAACCTCACACGCCAACAACTGGGATGGTAGGGACAGGGGGACTTCCCTTAGACAATGCGAAGCAGGAAGGGCCGGGGGGGGGGGAATTGGAGGAGATTTCTGTAAAAGTGGGGTTGCCCTATTCTTTCATTACGCGCTTATATGAAAGATTGACAGGGAAATCAAGCGTCGCCTCTGGGGATTGTCGCTGTTCCTGCGAGGCAAGGCGCTGTCTGCGGACCAAAAGAAAGCGCCTAACTGGGTTCTAGAAAGGGCTTCTTCCAAACTGAAGTCTCGAGATGCAGGAGGGGGGTTCAGGGGCGTCAAACAAGGGAAGTTTCCGTCCGCAACGTGCCGTGATTCACAGGGCACAAAAAACCGCAAAGGGGCGGAGTCCACGCGCCCCATGTGAGGCAGCGCCGTGTCCGGAAACGGAATTCCTGCAAAACACAAACTCCACATGAACCTAAGGTGAGGGTGCCATAGACACTGGTGGGAGGGTTCACGAAACGACGGCGCCGAGGCGGGCAAGAAACGAGATGCCTCAAAAAGGCTGGCTGCTTGGGAAACGGTGTTGAGGGGACACTAATGGGGCGTTAAAATCGGGAGATCTCAAGGCCCAACGGCATAAAACCAAGGAAGCTCAATTCATAACCGGCGATGAATCAATCGTGTGGTACGGGCGGCTGTCAAAAAGTCAGGGAAGGGGGGCAGGACGCCTGGCAGATTACGGGAACGGTGGGGGGGCCGACGGGTCGGGTGTGGATGGTTTGTTGTTTGGCTAAGGTGCAGAAGAAGGGCGGAGCATGGGGAAAAGGGTGGGACCTTGGCAACTTGATGACCGGGACAAGAACGTGACAAGTCCCCTCTTCTTCCGGACAATAGTCAAGGGGGAGGGAAGACGTTCAGCCAAGCGAGTAGGGTCCGGCGTGCCTGTTCCTCGGGCTAAAAATCAGGACTCTCATTCCCCGCCGGAGTTCTTGGATGGGACGTGCTTTTGGGTGACTTCAGGTACAAAACGGGGAAACGGAACGCGGCACGTTATCGGGGCCTTTAATGGCATTAAAGCAGCTGCTTCGACGAAAGAAATGCTCGCAAAACGGTGACCCTCGGCCGGCTAAAAAGAGAATCTCTTTAGGAAGGGGAGAAAACCACTGGGAGAACATCAGCAAGAAAACAGAAAAGCCCCTAAACTTGCTCACGCCCCGAAGAGGTGGCCGCAAAAAACATTAAGGGAACCATGGAGAAAAGGGAAAGAAGAGCTGCCGCGTTCAATTACTCAATAAAGTCACAAAAGCCAATCGAACCGTGGGAGTGAAATAGAGCAGCTACCAGACGCGGAGGGTAAGAAAGAAAACGTCCCCATTAGACCATCCTCCCTTTTTGGTGATAGGGAGAGGGAAAACTAGAACAATCCAAAAAAGGCAAGGAGAAAAGGTGAAACTCTAGCTTGTGAGGAGGAAAAAAAGCTATTTCTGTTTAGGACCGCCCTTGGAAAGCAAGATCGTTAGAGTAAAGGAAACAAAGGGGCGCGTTTACAAGGCTTGGTTCAAGCATCTTAGCGCGTGGGGCACGGCAAGCAGAAACATCCTCCGGAAAGCCGGAACGCACACAAGGTGAAAACGGCTGGACGCAATTTACAACAAAGGAAAAAAGAATCGCAGACAGTGCACTCCTCGTCACCAAGACAGAAAATAGGAGCGAACAAGTCTTATCAATCTCTCCGGGGGGGCGTATGCCGATCAGCAGAAACAAAAAAAAAGAGGAGGAGTATTAATCGTACATCAGAAAAAGTCTAGGACTACAAGAGTGGTCGTGCGCGGCTGGAAAGTGCTGCTTTCTCTGCAAACGGCCGAGGAGAAAGGGCGGAAGGTCACGTACACGCAAAACTCCGGCAGGGGATGCAAGCACCCAAACGAGGGAAAAAGGACGTAGAGAAAAAAGTACAGGCTTCACTGGATCCACGGGAAACGGAATAAAGCGCGGTGTTCTACTCTAAAACGGGATCTTGCCTACAACGGCGTAAAGAACGAACCGCGAAGAAAAGAGAGGTACCAGCTCAGAGCCAGTACTCTGGGAGACGACTGATCAGAGAAAGAACCGAAGAAAAAACGGAGGATGGGGGTAACTGGGACATCGGGTGGTATTTCTGTTTAGGACAAAACAGAGCGGGAACCTGATCCAAAGGACACGTTTGAGAAGGAGCAAGATGGGGAGTACAAAAGATAATTCCGCGCGTGGAGGAACCTTTTCTCAGTCTTCCGCAAATTGAGAGGGGGATGAAAGGAAGGGGAAGACCCTTCTGAAACACAAAACGAGAGTGGAGAAAGGGGGGGGGGGGGGGGGTGTTGTCGTAGGCACCGTCACAAATCTTTTGTTCCCTGGAACGAGGTCAAAACGAGGGAGAATGAGGGAGGTCTAAGGGTCACTTCCTACGGCGACGAGGCAAACGGGAAGAGAGGGTAAAACTGACAAATGTTGCTCTAAAACAAAGTCAAACAAGAAAATCCGAAAAAAAAGAAGGCGGGCAAACCCTTCACCCGACGGCTGGAAGGAAGCTAAGAAAGGGGACATCACTCACGACCAAAAGCTTGCAACTACATACACTGTGAAAAAAGGATGCCGGCCAGAAGAACGCCACTTTCCTTGGACCGCTTGGGTTCATCAGGCAGAAAGTAAACATGAATTAGAAGAACAATAGATAAACACCAAAAAAAAACACTAAAAAACGGAAACATTCCCCTGACCAAAGTAAGGAGCAGAACGAATTGACCAGAAAAACCCAACGTTTTAACCCACGCCAGGAAAACTTGAAAAAAGCCCCGAATGCAGAGCGCATTTAAGTTGCCAACTTAAGAATTATTGACAGTAAAAACATTCCATCCATCTCACCAAGAAAAGAGGAGAAAGAACAAAAGGTTGGAAGAGCGAGCTTTCTCAAGATTCGGCCCGGTTGGTGGACGAACAAAGTGAGGATGACAAGTAAGGAACAATCCCTTCCAGAACTTTGCGCGAGGAAAGAATACGGTTATTAGGAACGGGCGCCGACCTGGGCGCTCGAAAAAGCCGGTATGAAAAAAAAATGATAAAAGAAGTGAGTGCTGACGCCCTACTCATCCTATACAGAAAAGCATGCGGAGACGGAAATTAATTTGAAGAATAAAAGGTTTCTATCAAACATCAGCCTGCGAAGTAGTGCTAGACCGCCCAAGTCGGCGGCGAGAAAAGGCCCAGACCTTAATCAGCCGCAACCTAATCCTAGCAAAAAATGAAAAGGAGAAGGGAAGAATGGAAAAAACCCAACCAGATCGTAGCAAAGAAAGTTAATTCCCCGCAGCCTAGGCAAGAACGGACATTCCAAAGAACGAAAATCCTGGAGGGGTGCGTGTTGGGGGGGTCACTCGAGACAGCTCAAAAGACACAAACAAAAAACACCACAAGACAACACAACACTAAAGAACAAAGCCCCAAACACAACAACGCCCCTGAACACAAAAAAACCACAACCGACGCCCGCTGAACCCAACAAACCACACAAACCCACAACCCCACACCTGGGACAGAGAGGGAAGTGGATCCAAACAGCTAAGGGGACGGGTCTTGGCAAAGGGCCAAGAGAGATAAGGGGAAAGAAGGGGCTTCTCCCTTGGAGGACCGCTCCAAAAAAAATACGGAAAAGGAGGGAAAAGGTCAGCGGTCAAGGATAGAGGGGTACGAATGTGGTTCCATTCAGAGAGGGGGGAGAGAGGGGGGAAAGAAAGGAGAAAAAAAAAGGGAATAGGGTAAAGTTCTGGCCGGTGGAGATAAAACCAGAATAGAAAAGATTATCAACAGCGACAGATGGAGGGGGAGAAGAACGGAATAAAGGATAAAATCTTTGTTTAAGGAGGAAAGAAAAAAAAAGGCGAAGGAGGAGAAAAAATCGCAAGCTTCTTCGAAGGAGGTTGGAAAAAAAAAAACTTCCTTCAGGAAGCACATGAAAGAACGTAAAAAGGGGAGTAGCATGCCTCTCACTAGAGGGCCAGAGAAAAGAAAAGAGGGTACAAAAAAAACGCAAAGATCGGGACCGAGCCGAACCCATTCAAAGAACACCAAAGAAAATAATGCACAGAAAAAAATGCTTCAAGTTGGGAAGAAAAAAAGAGGAGAGACGACATGACACGTATAAGGTTGGCCTGACCTAAGATGAAGGGTGAGGGGAAACAAAGCGAAAGCCATATCGGTCACCAGAGCAACCAAAACTCTCAGGAGTGGAAGTAAACGGGATTACAAGGAGAACACGGAAAGTGGGAAATGAGCTCTCAAGTTCTTCACCAGAAACGCCACGCGGAAAAATAACAAAAACGTGATCCGGGGAACCCTGGTGGGAAAACTTCTAATCGTGAAACGAATCTTAAAACAAAAAAAGGCGGAAGGGAAACAGGGACCAGAAGACAGACGAAGAAGGGGACAAAAAAAGGCATTTATGGGGGGAAACATGGCCACAGAAGCTCAAAAAATCAAAGAGGAGCAACTGGGAATTGGGAAACCGCGACTCAATTCACCATCAAGGAATCCCGGAAAAGGAGGACGTCCGAGTCCAAATCGTGTTTTGAATGGGAATAAAAAGGAACCTTAAGCCGGTGGAGACAACGAATCAGAACTGAACAACTAATGAATTACGCCTATTATGGAAGGGGATAAGGAAAAGAGACCAAAAAACACGGGAATGAAACCAAAGACAAAATGCCCCGGAGGGGGGTTTGAAGGGGAAGGGGGACAGCGGAAAAATGTGGAATATTGAAAGAGAGAACACGGCGGCCACCAGGCTTTCAGATAGGGAAAAGAAACGAGGGGAAGAGGTACGAGATTCGAAGGGAACTAGTCAAGTGAGTCCATGTGGTAGGGGTTAGGGGAAGACACAAAGAGGAACTGGGTTGAGAGATCTACAAAAAAAAAAAAGGAGGTATTATTAAAATAGGAAAACACGACTTCGGAGGGGAGGGGAAAAATGCCTAGCAACAGGGGTAATCCCTGCCGAGGGGTCCATCTCAGCTCAATAAAAATGGAAACCTGCGGGACTGGGCAGAGTAGTGCAGACGAGGGGGGGGAACATGATCCGGGGCTTAAAACCCCTTTTTCTCGGTTAGGGAGATCAAATGGTGGCCGCTGGTCCAATGACGCCAAACGTTTCTAATTCTGGGGTGGTACAAGCAGTGGTCGGGTTGTGGGGGGTACTTTGTTCCAAAACCCGGACTTGAAACTGTCAATACGATTGATCGGGGAAGAAAAAAAAGACTGGGGGGAACGAGTCTAACACAGACTGGCAGGGGGAAAGCGTGTTCGACTGTAGGTGGGTTAATGGAAAGCAGTGGATCTTGACCGGACTGGAAGGGGGAAAAAAGACCAGAAGCGAGTTATCTTGTGACATGAAAAAAACCAACGAACAGTGTTGAGGACGGTCAGGGGGTAGACTTGTGACACGAAACGCGTTTCCAAAAAAGTGGTTTACCTTTCACGCTTGCCTCGGCTGGTGGAAAAAAAAGTCCAACATCCGTTCAAAGATTACAGTGAGCGCGGAAAAAAACTGCAAACTTCCATGGGGGGGGGACGGCTGACTGGAAATTAATTTTGGACAGGACGTCAAAGGGCAAAGTGAAGAGATAAAAAAATCAGGGGGAACCATGGGGCCTGTCCGAAAGGAGACATGAGAAGTGTAAAAACATCGAGTCCCGGTGGGAATGGGAAAAAGTCGCGGGAGAGTGAGCGGGTACCTGGCAGTTCTCTATGGCCCACACCTTGTGTTTTCAGGGTTGAAATCAGGTAAGAAGGATGAAAAGATCACGGAAAGGATTGGGGATCACCGGGAGTCCCAGAGGAGGGAAGACAGTCGTTAATGCGGATGTCTTTTGGCATAGGAAAAGGGGCAAGAGTTCCCCCTCAGAACTGGCCACCTTTGGGGAAGATCTGGGATCAATGAGGGGCTTGACTCGGCAATTGCCCGGGCACTCATACAAAAGTAGTAAGTGGCAGACGCAACGTCAGGGATAAGTAAAAACCCGGAAGAATCGAAGAAAGAGGAATATGGTAACATTGGAACTGGGCCCCTAAAAAAAAGTACGCAAGGGTTTTATGGGGGATCAGGGGAAATTTCCTAATGATCGAAGCAGGCCGGCTGAGGGTGATGGTTGGATACCTGACAGAGGGGGGGGAAGGGGGGAAAGGAACAGGTAGGGCCAAGACACATGAGGAGTGTTTCCTAACGGCAAAAATTCCACAAAAGGACTAAGGAAGAGACCTCTTGGGATAATTTACCGAGCACCCAGCCCCCTCCAAAAGCTACGTCCAGAACAAAAGGGAAAAGCTGAAATCGAGAAAAGATTACTGGTAAAAGCACACTGGGTACACCTCGTAAAAAAAGGGGGGGGTCTGACCAAAAGGAAGGAAGGGATGAAATCGGCACCCGAGACCCTACAGTGCGTGGCGGGTGAAGGGAAAAGAAGAAGGGACGCCGCACGGGTCTGGGAAGGAGAGTACACTTTTGATCCCTGTGGAAAATAGCGGGTACGCTGATACCCGCCCACGCCCTCAACGCAAACAAGGACATGGGAAGGTGCCTTTAAAGGTGCTTTATCAAAATGCCGCTTGGGTTGCCGGCACAAGATGAACGAAGGCGGGGGGGCGAAGAATTTCTGTTCCTGTTGTGGTAGGAGGTCGAGACACGCCTTAAACTTGGGAAAGTAGGTAACAGGAAGCGAAGGCCATCTCGGAGGGGGTTGGTCCGTGGGGTAAGACAGAGAAAGAGTTTACGCAAAACGGATTCCTACCCAGGACACTGCAGGTGGGGGGGTGCAGTTATTTTGGGGGGATGCGGGAGGGGCAAAAGGTCCAACAGGGCAAAGGTTAAGACAACGGACATGATGGCTGTCTAACGTTCCCTTCGGAGGAAAGTCGGTCCAGGGTCATCCGCTCTGGACATGGCTGGGAAATCCCTTCTTCCTTTCGACGAAGGTGGCGCTCTTTTGACCTGAAGGAAGGACGAGCCCCGGCTCCGCCATGGGGCCTTCATCACCGTTTGCCGGAACAGGGGGAAAAATCGCACATGGTGTCTGAACGAGAACTAAAAAGGACTAGGAGGGGAGGACCCCTAACTACGATGAATAGAAAAAAGTGAATTTGCTTGAGTACTGCCTTACTGCGAGGCAAGAGATGGTCAGTCGGCATCGAAACCTGACAGAAAGAAAGAGAGAAAGAGACATTAGCATTCGTTGGCTGGCGGGGTGAAGACAGGGGCGGGCGGTTCATGTGCCGTCGCGCGGAGGAATGTTGGGAAAAAGGGTGGACAGAAAGGGCGTGGTGGCTGTTCGGGGGAAATATGAGACTATCCGGTCGAGAAAGGGGGGAATTCTGATAGGGGGCAGGTCCAAGTCAATTGGGCCAGGACATAGTAGGAAGTCGGGAAAAGGTGGCTGCGGCCCTTGCCGAAGGCCAGGGGGGGGTTCAAGGAAGTGTGCAGTGGGGACACTTCGTGGGGAGGAGAAAGTAGGGTCATCCGCGGAAGGAAAAGCGGGAGTTATTTAAGGGGGCAGTGGGTCTTTTGGGGGGTGATAGAAGAGAAAATTTGCAGCAACGAGCTTCCTATCACACCGAAAAGGGAAGGGCATAAAAAGAGCGGGTAAAATCCCCCCACATGGGGCAAGAAAGAACACGGAGGGTGGGAACTATCCACTGCTACAAAAAAGGAAAGCCGTTGATCCGACCCAAACGGACCAAAAAAAGAGGACGGGCAAAAAAAGGCCATCAACCGTGCGCATGAAGAAGAGAGGTTATCACGGAAAAAGAAAGGGGAACCCAGGGCTTCGCTACAATGGCAGCAATGTAAATAGACACAAGGCCAGAACGAAGAAAGTAGGCCACTCAGAGAATCAAACCGATGGAGGGAGGCAACGAAGAAAAAGGCCCGAGTCAACACAGGGTTCCGATCCCCCGGGTGGTGGAAGAGGGGGGAGAAAAAAAGAAAAAAAACCAAAACCCTCACCAGAGATCCAAGGAGTCCGAAGGTAGACATGGGCCTCAGACCGTTTCTTAAAAAATCGGAGAGGGGGTGTGGAAGTCTTATACAAAGTGAAAAAGACAGAAGAGGGGGCGGGCGAACTCCGTCGGAGGGAAAAGGAAAGGGGGGGGGAAGCGGAATAGACTCCAATTGGGTCCAAAAACATCAAATCGCAAGGAGGGCTGAAGAAAGGGTTCCAGGTCTCTCGTTGAAAATGAAAAGAAATAATGAAGATCAAAGCGAACAGTAAGTCAGAATAGTAGCGATCAACCTTTTCGTTCCCCAGGAGCTAGCAGAAAAAAAAAAAGGAGAGGAAAGGTATATAATGGCGTACGAGGAATAGACTCGAAGTTCGTGCAAAGAACGGTAAATCGTGGTTTGGGGGGTCCCTTATCTGGTAGTCCATGGGGGAAAAGGCGGAAAAAAAGAAGGGCGAAGGTGCGTCAGCCCCGGATAAAACCTAGACTACCTCCCAGCAGACTACGAAAAATTTCCACCAAGAACTCAAAAAGAGGGGGGAAGTTTACGAAGAATAATATCACGGTAGAAAAGCTTCAAATAAAAAAAAGAGAAGCAGCTAAGTAACACTCGACCAAAGTAAAGAAGGGGGGAGGGAAAAGGTTCAACCAATCACCACCCCGTGTTCTGGAAAAAAAAGGGGCTGGACAGAAACTGAGTTGGGCTGGAGGCTCCCTACAAGTGTCTTCACGGGTAGAACTACATCACAGAGGATCAAAAATGGTCACAGATAAAGGCGCTTTCCAACGCGGTAGGAGAAAGGGTCAAGATCTTCGCGGAAACCCGGAAAAGTCTTGGCAGAAAAAAATTGCAGGTAAGGGGTGACTCCTTGGAGAAATGGGGGGACTGTGTACACACTTAAAGCAAAATAGAGGAATCAAGAGAGTGAAGCAGGTTGCCTCAGGGAGCTTAAAGGATGGGGGAAGAAAAATGCATCCTTACTAAGAACTAATAAAAGGGTTAGTTGTAGAGGGGGGAAATGCAAAAAACCGAAAACCAGAACCTAAACCAAAGCGCACCGCAATTCGAAAGAAAAAACGATGATCAGACTCGCCCCTGTGGAACAAAAAAGGAAGAGCCGCAGTGCTTCTGTACGATACATCCACCTTAAGAAAAATGTGGAAATCCTAAGGAAAAGTTAGAGCATTTCATCCAGAAGCCAGAAAGGTCCGCATTGACTCAACAAGAGATCCAAGAAGAAAAAGTAAAGACAACCAATCAGAAAAAATTCAAACAGGTCAGAAATAAAGAGCTTTAAACCAGCCAGAAGTCGGGGGGGAAAATAAACATTCACCACAAGATTGGGTCAGAGATATGTGACCTCAATGGGGTTACTGGGGACCGTGAGATTATTGAAGAATAACAGAGGACTCTAAACAAACCATGCTCATCGCAAAACAGGGGGGGAAGAGAAGCTGAGTTCTTTCAAACGCCAGACGGCCTAGGAAGGTAGGTCAAGTGAAGAAAAAAAATGGAAATATTGAAAAAAACGTTCAACATAGAAGAACAAGAGGGAGAGCAACGCGGGGAGTTCTTCGGGAAACGAGGATGCAGAAATAGAAGTGACCCACAGAGGATGAACGACCAGTAGCATCAACACGAAGAGGATTATAGGAAGTCAAAGACCATTAACTCCTAAAAAAAAATTATTGGCAGGAGGGGAACAGGAAAGTTTTGCCGAAAAGAAAAGGGAGGAAACAAAACAGGCTGCTGGGGGAGGGGCCTTAGTCCAGACATGGACCCTTCTTCCATCACAAATGTGAAAACAGGACTGTCCGATCGGTCCTACTACTAAATCTCAGGGGGATTCTTAGAGAAAGAACTTGAACAAGCGGAAAATCTTCTACAATCAGAAGTGAAGATTTTCCGTACCGCGCAATGATCCAATGCAAAAATGACAAGAAGAACCAAAAAGGTGAGGGGGACGGTAGGCGTTTTCTTTAGACGAGAAACTTAAGA